>Ga0233378_1000068_pt1:0-32500 | contig 36644 bp, 25 predicted proteins | sample ElkDunMinimDraft_7_FD_180690 | JGI IMG/M metagenome (GOLD analysis project Ga0233378, IMG submission 180690) | Fecal eukaryotic communites from dung pellets of Tule Elk in California, USA - Elk Dung E4 | ecosystem: Host-associated > Mammals > Digestive system > Large intestine > Fecal... | reverse complement strand
GTGATAGATATGGATGCCCTTGCTGCTTTCAGACAGAAGTTTCCTGTGCTGGAGGATAGGGATTTGATGTTTTGAATAGTTTGATTAGTCTTATTAGTCCAATTAGTCTTATTGGACCAATAAGACCAATAATAATTTATTATGATAGAAAGAAAATTACTATTGGGTGATGAAGCTGTGGCACTTGGTGCCGTTGATGCAGGTATTAGCGGTGTGTATGCTTATCCAGGGACACCCTCAACCGAAATAACTGAGTTTATTCAGACTCATGCTCCACATGTGCGCAGTCGTTGGTGCACTAACGAGAAGACTGCAATGGAGGCGGCTCTCGGAATGTCTTATGCCGGCAAGCGTGCATTGGTGTGCATGAAGCATGTCGGTATGAATGTGGCTGCTGATGCCTTTGTCAATTCCGCCATTACAGGTGTGAACGGCGGATTGGTTGTGCTTGCTGCCGACGACCCTTCGATGCACTCTTCGCAGAATGAGCAGGATTCGCGCTTCTATGGTAAGTTTGCCATGATTCCGATACTTGAACCTTCAACCCAGCAGGAGGCATACGACATGATGACGTATGCGTTCCAGTTGTCGGAAGAGAAGAAACTGCCGGTACTCATGCGTGTGGTTACTCGTTTGGCTCACTCCCGTGCAGGTGTTGTTATAAGTGAACGTAAGGCGGAAAACGAATTGAATCCGGACAATGAACGTACCCATTGGGTTCTTCTTCCTGGAAATGCGCGCCGCCAATATGCAGGTCTTGTTGAGAAGCAGCCGTCATTGTTGGAATCTTCGGAGCAGTCGCCTTTCAGCAAGACTGTTTCTGTAGAGGGCAAGGCAGCTCTTGGAGTCATTGCTTGTGGCATAGCCTATAATTATGTGATGGAGAATACTCCTTCTGAACTCGGCATACCCGTTTTGAAGGTTTCGCAATATCCGTTGCCAGAGTCTGCCATAAAAGACTTTGCGTCTGGTTGTGATTCAATTTTGGTAGCAGAAGACGGACAGCCGTTAGTTGAGGAACAGGTAAAAGGACTCCTCGGTGGTGATTATATTGTGAAAGGGCGCTTAACAGGCGATTTGCCACGAATGGGTGAACTTACTCCAGACAATGTTGGTGCGGCTCTTGGAGTTAAACTCGACCGTCCATATTGTTCTGCTCAAAACGTGATGCCACGTCCACCTGCACTCTGTCAGGGATGCGGCCATCGTGACGTTTATAACGCATTAAATGAAGTGGCCAAGGAATATGTCGATGCGCGAATCTTCGGCGATATAGGTTGCTATACCCTCGGTGCTCTTCCTCCATTCCGTGCAATCGACAGTTGCGTGGATATGGGAGCATCGATTACGATGGCGAAGGGTGCTGCCGATGCTGGTGTCCATCCTGCAATAGCCGTTATAGGCGACTCTACATTTACTCATTCAGGCATGACAGGTCTGCTTGACGCTGTCAATGACAAGGCAAACATCACAGTAGTTATTTCCGACAATCTCACGACAGCGATGACAGGCGGACAGGATTCTGCAGGAACGAACAAGTTCGAAGCCATCTGCCTTGCGCTTGGAGTGGAACCTGAGCACGTTCATGTAGTGGTTCCTTTGCCAAAGAATATGGAGGAGATTACTCGCATCATACGTCAGGAACTTGAATATGACGGTGTATCAGTTATCATTCCTCGTCGTGAGTGTATACAGACACTTGGAAGAAAACTCAGAAAAAAGAAAGCGGAACAATGAAAAAAGATATAATACTTGCCGGTGTGGGAGGACAAGGAATCCTCACCATAGCAACCATTATAGGAGATGCTGCAACTGTTGCAGGACTTAATCTCAAACAGGCGGAAGTGCATGGCATGAGCCAACGCGGAGGCGATGTGCAGTCAAACCTTCGTCTTTCGACAGAAACGATTTATTCTGATTTGATAAAGGAAGGTGCCGCCGACCTGATCATATCTATGGAACCGATGGAAGCACTTCGCTATCTGTCTTATCTTAATGCAGAGGGATGGATCGTTACTTCGTCACATCCGTTCAAGAATATTCCGAATTATCCAGAGGAAGAGGCCTTGAATGCTGAACTTGGTTCGTTGCCTCATGTGGCATCCCTGCCAATCGAGGACGTGGCAAAAGATAATAATATGCCAAAAAGTGCAAACGTTATTCTGCTTGGTATGGCGGCTAAGTATATCGGCATTCTTTCACCTGGGCAACTGCGTGAAAGTATAGCACGTGTTTTTGCATCAAAAGGAGAGGCAATTGTTGAAATGAATCTCAAGGCATTTGATTTGGGTTTGAATGCAGTAAAGTGAAACGACGATGAAGATATTCAGTGAAGAATTAGTGGCGAAGGCGGCGGAAGTGTGCCATGTTGCCGATCTTTCAAGAGCAACCATAGGGGAGGTGCTTCTTGTTGCACAGTTTTTGGAGAAAGAGACTGGCATTCCGTTCATCCGAATGGACCAGGGCTCGCCAGGCCTGCCTGTCAATCAGTATGGCGTGGAAGCAGAGAAAGCCGCTCTCGACCGTGGCGTTGGTTCGCAATATCCGGCTGCGGCTGGAGTGCCTGAACTTAAGGATGCCGCATCGCGTTTCGTTAAGGCATTTCTTGATATTGATATTTCTCCACGCTCATGTGTGCCTACAGTGGGAAGTGTGGCAGGTTCGTTCGGCTCTTTCATTGCTTGTACGCAACGTGTTCCATGTAAGAACAAGGTGCTGTTCATCGACCCAGGTTTTCCTATACAAAAATCCCAATTGAGGGTCATCGGTGCTGATTGGGTGGAGTTTGACATCCACGACTATCGAGGCGAAGCCCTCCGTGCCAAACTTGAAGACATGCTCAAAGGTGGCGACATTGCTGCAATCATATATTCCAACCCGAACAATCCGGCATGGATATGTCTGGAGGAAGCTGAACTTGCAATAATTGGCGAACTTGCTACTAAGCACGATGTCATCGTAATGGAGGACTTGGCGTATTTCTGTATGGACTACCGCCAGGATATGGGACATCCTTTCCAACCGCCTTATCCGCCAACAGTAGCTCGCTATACAGACAACTATATCTTGATGCTTTCGTCGTCAAAGATATTCAGTTATGCAGGTCAGCGCATGGCTCTCACTTGCATCAGCGATAAACTTTTTGAGCGTCATTATCCTGCTTTGGCAGAGCGCTACAAGGATGCCGGAGTGTTCGGACAGACCCTTATCGCGTCCATCCTCTATATGATTACTTCTGGATGCACAGCCTCTACGCAGTATGCTTACGCTGAAATGCTCCGTCTCTCTACCGAGGGTAAGATAAATTTTGTGGAAGACACTCGCGAATATGCCATCCGTGCAGAGAAGATGAAGAAAATCTTTACCGACAACGGATTCCATATCGTCTATGACTACGACGTAACACAGAAAGTGGGCGACGGTTTCTTCTTCACTATAGGCTACGGAAACATGTCGGGGGGCGACCTTCTCAAGGAACTGCTCTACTACGGAGTGAGCAGTATTTCACTCTCTACTACAGGAAGCGACCAGCAAGGCGTGCGTGCTTGCACCTCTCGCATGCGCCCCGAACTCTATCCCGTTATGGAAGAGCGCATGAAAGCGTTCCGTGAGGATCATCCTGTAGCGGCGGACTAAAAGGCATTTAGTGCAAATGTTGCTTGTTAATTCGTTATAGGAGCGGACTTCTCCTTTTAAATTCTTAAATTTTCTGTATAAAGTTTTATGTTTTTCTGCCATTAATAATATTTTCTATGAGGTGTTTTATATGGTTATTAGTCTTGTTGTTTTTGGAACCGATATCTTCGGGTGGTCAAAATAAAACTTTTGAAAAATTGATTAAGGAGTATGATGTTAAAGAGGCTATTTGTGGAATAGAAGAACGTAGTCCGGTAGCTTTTTGGAATGCAGTTTGGCAGAATAATGGGCGGTTGGCTAAATTGACAAAGGCTGTAGAAAAAGGAACAGATGCGGCTATTAAAGCGAAAAGGAATTTGTGGGAAGCTCACGTCCTTTCAGAACATCATTATTCAACATTGCCTCTTGTTGAAGGTTGGGGGAGAGTATCAGATACTTTGTATGCTGATTTAGGGATTAGGAATGTATTTAAAGACGTTAGTATTGCATTTGTTATAGATGATAATTACAATGCTTTTACTTTACCAGATGGGAGAATTTTTATAGCAGATACCTTAATTCTATCTGATGACTTTAACTATAAGAATATATTAGGCATAACAGCTCACGAAGTTGCTCATTTTCTTTTGCAACATACTTTTTCCAATGCATATGGGACTCAGTGTAAACTGCAGACAAATCAGATTGTAGCGGGAATAGCATCTGCTGTAAATGTTGCAGCAAATGCATATGCTCAAGCAAATGGTGCTGTTGACGGTGGCTCGTGGGATAGCGTTGAAAAAACAACAATATCGTTGTTTGAGAATGCGCAAAATGACGCATTAGGGAGGTTTAAGTACAAATTCTCGCGCGAACAGGAAATAGAGGCTGATATAATTGCTTATAGATTTTTAGAGTTTGTGGGCTATGGCGGACAACATTATATTGACGCCTTGAAAACATTGAATACTGTTGATGAGGGTATGAAAGCGGATAAGGACAGTACCCACCCGACGACAACATTTAGAATTGCCTTGTTAGAATATATGAAGTCAAAGGATGATGAATAGCTTTGGTAAGTTTTTCATTGCTTTGTAAGCAATAATTGCGTTTCTTGTTTCTTGATTTAAGGAATAATCCTAACTTTGCACATATTGTAAGAAAAGATTGATAAATAGGAACAAAATGATTTGGAATCCAAATAAAGAGTGTATGAGCCGTGAGGAGATGCGTGAGTTGCAAGGCAAGCGGCTGCAGAAACTGGTGAAATATGTTTACCATAATGTGCCTTTCTACAGGAACAAGATGCAGGCAATGGATATTTCGCCTGATGATATTCGCACGATTGATGACATTGTGAAGCTGCCGTTTACGACGAAGCAGGACCTTCGCGATAACTATCCATACGGTTTGCAGGCGGCTCCGCCTTCGGAGATTGTGCGTGTGCATGCGTCAAGCGGTACGACTGGTAATCCTACTATCGTGGGCTATACCAGAAAGGACTTGTCGGTGTGGTCGGAAGTTATGGCTCGTTGTCTTACTGCTTATGGTGTGACTCGCGATGACACTTTCTCCGTGGCGTATGGTTACGGTCTGTTTACTGGCGGACTCGGTGCTCACTACGGTGTGGAAAATCTCGGAGCTACGGTTATACCGACTTCTACAGGAAATACGGAGAAACATATACGTTTGATCCGCGACCTCAAGATTAGCGGCATTGCCTGCACTCCATCGTATGCACTCTATCTTGCCGAGACTCTCGAAAAGATGGGACTCACGAAGGAGGACATAGGTTTGCGCATTGGTGCATTTGGTGCCGAACCGTGGACTGAGAACATGCGTAAGGAGATTGAGGAACGTCTCGGACTGAAGGGATATAACATCTATGGTCTGAGCGAAATCATGGGACCAGGCGTTTCTTACGAATGTGAGGAACAGAACGGTTCGCATATTAACGAGGACCATTTCTATCCGGAGATTGTCAATCCTGACACGCTTGAGCAGTTGCCTTATGGCACGCAGGGCGAACTCGTGTTCACTACTCTCACAAAGGAAGGTATGCCGGTGCTTCGCTATCGCACAAAAGACCTCTGTACTCTCTATGACGATCCGTGTCCGTGTGGACGTACAAGCGTGAAGATGGGTCGTATTGTCGGACGCAGTGACGACATGCTTATCATCCGAGGCATTAACGTGTTCCCTTCTCAGGTGGAGAGCGTCATCCTCGAAATGCCGGAATTCGAACCTCAGTATATGCTTGTTGTTGACCGTATTAACAACCTTGACACTTTGCAAGTGCAGGTTGAGGTGCGCAAGGACTTCTTCAGCGACGACCTCGGACGTATGTTGACTATGAAGAAACGCCTTGCCGACAAACTCAAGAGCGTGCTCTCCATCAGTGCCGACGTGAAGCTCATGGAGCCTAACAGCATTGAGCGCAGCCAGGGCAAGGGCAAGCATGTGATAGATAAAAGAAAGTATTAGTTTGTAAGTTTGTGAGTTTGTAAGTTCGTAAGTTCTTGAGTTTATTAGTTTGTAAGTTCTTGAGTTTGTGAGGTCGTTGCCAACTCCTTAACTCCTTAACTCCTCTAACATAACTTCCCAAACTTAACTTCTTAAAACTTAACTCCTCTAACTCCTAAGATTATGACCATAAAGCAAGTTTCAGTTTTTCTTGAAAACAAGACAGGAAGAATCAACCATGTGACAAAAGTTTTGGCGACAAACGGCATCAATATGCATGCGTTCAGTATGGCCGAGACAACAGAGTTCGGAATCCTTCGTCTAATCGTTTCCGATGTAGACAAGGCTGTCGAGGTGCTTCGCGAAGCCAATTTCGCCGTGATGCTGACTGATGTTGTATGCATCAGTTGTCCAGACGTGGCAGGTTCGTTGGCGGCAATACTCGACCAACTTGCCGAGCAGGACATCTTCATCGAGTATATGTATGCCTTTGCTCAGGGCGAGAACGCTAACGTAGTGATTCGTCCTAACGACATAGAGAGGTGCGAGCAGTTGCTTGCTAAGATTTAAGTGCAATAGTGCAATCCTAATTCGTGTTCTTGAAAATCGTTTAACTCGTAAGAATTTAGCCTCTATATCTGCACTTTAAAAAGAAGTAAAAGGAGTTCCTGTGTGTTTGGGACTCCTTTCTTTTTTTATCTTCAAGGTCTAAATTCTCTTAAAAAGCGTGCAGTGTGCGGAGTGCTCAACATTTTTTCTTAAATTTGCACGTTACAAGAAAAATGAAAATGAAGAAACTATTGTTTTTTATGTTTGCTCTGCTTGGCATGGGCAGTATGATGATGACGGTGCAGTCGTGTGACGACGGCGAGACTTATGCTGAAATGAAAGAGAAGGAGAGGGATGCTATCAACCGTTTCATTAAGGATAATAATGTGGTGGGTCCTATCAGCGTCATTTCTGAATCGCAGTTCTATGCTCAGGACAGCATTACAGATGTCAGCAAGAACCAGTTCGTAGCGTTTGGTGAGGATGGTATTTATATGCAGATAGTCCGCAAGGGCGAGGGGTCTTCGGTAGTTGAATTGTCGAAGGAGGAGCCTGATAGCACTGTGCGTATGCGTCTGCTCTGCCGATTCATGGAGTATGATATTGATGCAGCCGACACGACTTACACGAACTTCTTCTCGTCTGCCATAGTTGACAAGATGCAGTGTACTTACGAGCGTCGCGGACGTTCTTATTCGGCCTCTTTTACTGAGGGTTATATGCGCCAATATCATGGCGAAGTGGTCCCTTCGGGTTGGCTCAAACCACTGGATTTTATCCGTTTGTCGAAGGATGACAGCAAGATTGCTAAGGTGCGTCTGATTATTCCGCATTCTTCGGGAACGGCGAATGCCAGCCAATACGTGCTGCCGTATTATTATGAAATAACGTTTCAAATGGGACGATGAATGCTTTTTAAGTTTTTAAGTTCTTGAGTTCTTAAGTTTTTAAGTTCCCAAACTCCCAAACTTATAAACCCACAAACTAACAAACTCACAAACTAACAAACTCACAAACTAACTTAATATATGTCATTGATTAAGTCTATTTCGGGTATTCGCGGAACCATCGGCGGCAAGGCCGGCGAGGGACTCAATCCGCTTGATATAGTGAAGTTCACTTCGGCTTATGCCACACTAATCCGTCGCACTACGAAGGTTGATTCAAACAAGATCGTAGTGGGACGCGATGCGCGCATCTCTGGCGAGATGGTTAAGAATGTCGTTTGCGGCACTCTCATGGGCATGGGATTCGATGTCGTTAATATCGGTCTTGCTTCCACTCCAACAACAGAGGTGGCGGTTACGATGGAGGGCGCTTGCGGCGGTATCATCATTACTGCTAGCCATAATCCGCGCCATTGGAATGCGCTCAAACTTCTGAATGAGAAGGGCGAGTTCCTTAATGCAGAAGAGGGTCAGGAGGTTCTTCGTATTGCAGAGGCCGAGGACTTCGACTTTGCAGATGTTGACGGACTTGGCAAGTATGTCGAGGACGACACTTATGACCAGAAACACATAGATATGGTTCTTGGTCTTGACCTTGTTGATGTCGATGCTATTCGTAAGGCTAACTTCCGTGTGGCTTTCGATGCTGTCAATTCTGTTGGCGGTATCATTCTGCCTAAACTACTTGAAAAACTCGGTGTGCAGACTGTCACTCCGCTCTTCGCCGAGCCGACAGGCGATTTCCAGCATAACCCAGAACCGCTTGAGAAGAACCTCGGCGACATCATGTCGCTTATGGCAAAGGGCGAGCATGACGTGGCATTTGTTGTCGACCCTGACGTTGATCGCCTTGCTTTCATCTGCGAGGATGGCACAATGTATGGCGAGGAATACACGCTCGTTACTGTGGCAGACTATGTACTTAAGCACACTCCAGGCAATACAGTGAGCAACCTCAGTTCTACACGCGCCCTTCGCGATGTCACAGCCAAGTATGGCATGCAGTACAATGCCGCTGCAGTGGGCGAAGTGAATGTAGTCACTAAGATGAAGGACACAGATGCCGTTATTGGTGGCGAAGGTAATGGAGGAGTTATCTATCCTGCAGCTCATTATGGTCGTGACGCCCTTGTAGGTATTGCTCTCTTCCTCAGTCATCTTGCTCACGAAGGCAAGAAGGTTAGCGAACTTCGCAAGACTTATCCTGAATATTTTATTGCGAAGAACCGTATTGATCTTGACCCGAGCATTGATGTAGATGCTGTTCTCGTCAAGGTGAAGGACATTTACAAGAATGAAGAGGTGAACGACATTGATGGTGTTAAGATAGATTTCCCTGACAAGTGGGTTCACTTGCGCAAGTCTAACACTGAACCTATTATTCGTGTCTATAGCGAGGCTTCGACTATGGAGGCTGCCGATGAAATTGGTAAGGCAGTAATGGATGTTATCAAGGAGTTAAGGAGTTAGGACTTTAAGAAGTTAAGAATAAGTGTAGGGGCATCCCTTGTGGGTGCCCAGACAAGGAGGGTAGTAGTGAAGACTAAGAGAGGGCTTAAGAATTAACCTCCTGTAAAATGTAGGGCGCTTATGCAATAAAGGCGACGGTTGTGCGTTATAGTATGTAAAGAGTGAATCATAATCGACTCTTCCTTTCATTAATCGCTAAACCCCGTGTCAGCCTATGAAGCATTCTACTCAATCAAAACAAGTAAAGGAATTAAAAACAAACAAGGTAAAGCAGGCGTGTAACGTAACTACCGAACTGTTCCGTCCGAGTGCAGACGCGTTATTCTTGGTGCGCTTGATGGCAAGAGTTCTTTCTCCTGCTTACTAAACAGAAAAACCTTTGGAAAAGGAAACTTTACTTAAGCAAATTTTGACCCATCCGCAGGTGAAAACACTTGCGGATGTGTGTTGTAAGGAGTCTTCGCGACGAGTGTTCGTTAGCGGACTCTGTGCATCATCTGCACCGTTGTATTTCTCTTCGCTTGCTTTGAGCAGGAAGAAACAACCTCCGTTTCTATTTGTGCTCAACGATATGGATGAAGCGGGTTATTTCTATCATGATATGGTACAGATGCTTGGCGAGGAGAACGTGCTATTCTTTCCGTCGTCCTATCGCCGTGCCATAAAGTACAATCAGAAGGATGCAGCCAACGCTATACTTCGTACCGAGGTGCTGAGCCGCCTGAGTGCTGTTGCAGACGATGCGGGGCAATCGCTCTTTGTAGTGTCCTATCCTGAGGCATTGGCAGAGAAGGTCGTTTCAAAAAACGAACTGTCCGATAATATGCTTCGCGTAAGCGTGGGAGCGGTGGTCGATGTGACTATGCTTGAGAAACGCTTGTTCGAACTTGGTTTTCGTCGCACGGACTATGTGTATGAGCCAGGCCAGTTTGCTATTCGTGGAAGCATCGTTGATATCTATTCCTATTCATCTGAAAATCCTTTCCGTATTGACTTTTTTGGCGATGAGGTCGACAGCATACGAACGTTTGATGTGCAGTCGCAACTTTCGCAGGGCAAGGTTGAGAGTGCCGACATAGTGCCAGAGATAGATCGTAAGGATTCCGAATACGTCGCATTCACTGATTTCCTTCCTGATGACACGCTTCTTGTAGTTAGCGACATGACATTTGTGTGCGACCGTGTAGCGATGGTTTATGAAGAAGGGTTCTCAACCCAGGCTTTGGCAGAGGAGAAAGCCAGCCATGACATGATGAGGCAGAAAGGGGAAGATGTGGAATCTTCTTTCTCCGACTTATATGACGGTAGCATGACATCGGTCCTTAAGATAAAGGAGCATACTATCGTTAGCGGAGAGGAATTCAACCGTGGCATCTCTAAACTGCGCCGAATTGAACTCTGTGCGCCTCCTGCCGATGCGGAGGGACATGTGGTGCGTTTTGATACGTCGCAACAACCGCTCTTCCACAAGAATTTCGATTTGCTCAGTGCGGAGTTGAGGCGTCTTATCGGTGAAGGCTACAAGGTGAACATCCTTGCCGACAGCGACAAGCAGATAGCGAGATTGAAGGACATCTTCGCTGAGATAAATGCCAACTACAGTCCTGAGGTGCCAGAGGACCGTTCCTGTGAAATCCGTTTCGAAGCTGTCAATCGTGCCATTCACAGCGGTTTTATTGACCACACTGTCCGTCAGTGCTTCTTCACCGACCATCAGATTTTTGACCGTTTCCATAAGTACAACCTTAAGAGCGAGAAGGCGCGCCGAGGCAAGGTGGCTCTCACGCTCAAGGAAATCAGCCAGTTTGAGATAGGCGACTACGTTGTGCATATCGACCACGGAGTGGGTCGATTCGGCGGACTCGTGCGAGTGCCGAACAATGGTGTCATGCAGGAAATGATAAAACTGACCTACCAGAACGAGGATACAGTGTATGTGTCTATCCATGCTCTGCACAAGGTGTCGAAGTACAAGGGTAGGGAAGGTGAACCTCCACGCATGAACCGTCTCGGAACAGGCGCTTGGGAGCGGATGAAGGAACGCGTCAAGACAAAGGTGAAGGACATCGCTCGCGATCTCATCCGCCTCTATGCTCAGCGCAAGCAGGAGAAGGGGTTTGCATTTAGCGCCGACAGCTATATGCAGCATGAACTTGAGGCGAGTTTCCTTTATGAAGATACCCCTGATCAGTTCAAGGCAACACAAGATGTGAAGGCCGATATGGAGCGTGAGCGTCCGATGGACCGCCTTGTCTGTGGCGACGTTGGTTTCGGCAAGACCGAGGTGGCTGTGCGTGCGGCATTCAAGGCTGCAGCCGACGGCAAGCAGGTGGCAGTGTTAGTGCCAACAACAGTGCTTGCTTATCAGCATTATCAGACGTTCAAGTCGCGCCTGAAGGATTTTCCGGTGAAGGTCGATTATCTCAGTCGTGCCCGTACAGCCAAGGAACTCAAGGAGGTGCTTGCCGAACTGGCTGACGGTAAGATTGACATCATCATCGGCACGCACAAACTTATCGGCAAGTCGGTGAAGTTCCGCGACCTCGGACTTCTTATCATTGACGAAGAACAGAAGTTCGGCGTGTCCGTCAAGGAGAAACTGCGTCAGGTGAAAGTCAATGTCGACACCCTCACCATGACAGCCACACCTATTCCTCGCACTTTGCAGTTCTCGCTTATGGGAGCGCGCGACCTCTCTGTCATTCAGACTCCTCCGCCTAACCGTCATCCTATACAGACTGAGATACACACCTTCAGTGCAGAAGTCATAGCCGAGGCCATCAACTACGAGATGAGCCGTAACGGACAGGTGTTCTTCGTCAATAACAAGATCAGTAATCTGCCCGAACTCGAAGCCCTTATTCACCGTCATGTTCCAGATGCTCGCGTTTGTGTCGGACATGGGCGTATGGCGCCGAAAGACCTCGAACAGATTGTCTATGATTTCATGAATCATGACTACGATGTGATGCTGTCGACAACCATTGTGGAAAACGGAGTTGACGTGCCTAATGCTAACACGATAATCATCAACGGAGCGCAGAACTACGGACTTAGCGACTTGCATCAGATGCGAGGGCGTGTGGGGCGAGGCAATCGTAAGGCTTTCTGCTATCTGTTGGCACCGCCTCTTGCCGCTCTCAGCGATGATTCCCGACGCCGTTTGCAGGCTGTGGAGAACTTCTCCGACCTCGGTTCGGGCATACACATCGCCATGCAAGACCTCGACATCCGCGGGGCAGGAAACATGCTCGGTGCAGAGCAGAGCGGATTCATTGCCGACTTGGGATATGAAACCTACCAGAAGGTGCTTAATGAGGCTGTCAGCGAATTGAGGCAGACCGAGTTTGCCGACCTCTATGCAGAGGAGAAACTAAACGGTGAGGGCGAACTCAAGGGCGACAATTTTGTTGAAGAGTGCAACATCGAGAGCGATCTTCAGGCATTCCTTCCTGAAGAGTATGTTCCGGTCAGCGGCGAGCGTATGAGCCTTTACCGTGAGCTTGATTCTCTCACTTCGCAGGAACAGCTTGACGCATTCCGTACGCGTCTGGTAGACCGCTTTGGGGCGATACCTCCTGTGGGGGAGGAACTTCTGCGCGTCATGCCACTCAAGTGGGCGGCATGCAAATTGGGCATAGAGAAGATTGTGCTCAAGCAGGGACGCATGGCCCTCTATTTCGTGTCCGACCCCGATAGTCCTTACTACTCCAGCCAGGCCTTCGGCAATGTCCTTAATTATGCCGCATGGCATCCGCGTGAGTGTCGCCTGCGCGACGAAGGCAAGCGTTCGCTTCTCGTCGCCGGCATCACTTCGGTGGAACAGGCGCTGGATGTTCTTGTGAAGATGCAGTAAACCATATTAAAACGAGCGCTCATTTGTTTTCAAATGGGTGCTCGTTTATTTTTATTTGGGCGCTCGTTTAGTTTGAAACATTCTTCGTATATTTGCAACGTAAGTTCCTGAATAATAACCTTAATGCAATATTTGAATGAAAAAGAACATTCTTTTGTCGGCTCTCGTGGCCCTGTCTATGCCTCTGATGGCTCAGCAGTCGGATATTGATACAACCTTTACGGCCACCTCCAACCCCTTTGTCAAGTATAAGTATCTGGGCGATCCCGCAGCTCTTGTCGATGGCAACACGCTCTATCTGTATGCCGGGCACGACCAGTGTCCTGAGCGTCAAGAGCGCTATGTCCTTAACGAGTGGTGCATCCTGTCGACTACCGACATGAAGACGTGGAATGAGCACAGTTATAAACTCAAAGCGGTTGACTTTCCTTGGGCGAGGGGAGAGGCTTGGGCGAGCCAGACCATTAAGCACAACGGCAAGTACTACTGGTATGTCACTGCCGAGCACAAGAGCATCCACGGCAAGGCTCTCGGAGTGGCTGTTGCCGATTCGCCTACAGGACCGTTCGTGCCGGTGGAGAAGCCGCTCGTGACTAACGACATGACTACTAAGTGGACGCGCATCAGCTGGGACGACATAGACCCTACGGTGATGGTCGACGACGACGGACAGGCCTACATCTTCTGGGGCAACACCCAGCTCTACTATGCCAAGCTGAAACCAAACATGACCGAACTCGACGGCGACATCATGACCATCGACATGCGTGGCATCCGCATGCCTTCCAACCCGAAAGCATGGAATGATGAAGCAGAGGCTGACAAGGCATCGGCAGGGTCAAACTTCTTCACCGAAGCTCCGTGGATTCATAAGCATAAGGATTGGTACTACCTGACTTTCTCAATCGGATTCCCTGAGAAGACTGCCTATGCCATGAGCAAGTCAATCAACGGACCGTGGGAGTATAAGGGCATACTTAACGAGATTGCCGGTCATTGCAACACTAACCACCATGCCATCGTTAAGTTCAAAGGCGAGTGGTACTTCATCTATCACAATGGCGCAATCAATACTGCCGGTTCAAGTTTCCGCCGCTCGGTATGCGTCGACCGTCTTTTCTACAAGAAGAATGGCGAGCTGAAGCGCATTCAAATGACCAGTGAAGGAATTTGGTGATATTTTTAAGTTTTTGAGTTTGTAAGTTCTTGAGTTTTGAGGTCTACCTCATACCCCATCAACGATACCCTTAACGATAACCCATCAACCATCAACAATCAACCATCAACAATCAACCATCAACGATAACCCATCAACAAGAATATGAAAAGATTACTTTATTTCATGATGCTTGCACTCATGCCAGTTGTAAGCATCGTTGCGCAGAAGCAAGTGTACATTCCTAACGAATGGCGCAATTTCAATCCGTCGGACACGCTGCTATATAAGGAGAGTGATCCCGACAACAAGTACACATGGTCGAAGACCCGAAGCCGCGAAAGCGAAAACTTCATCGTATTCTGGGATAAGGGATATGGCAACACCATTCCTACAAATGCTGAAAGCAGTTATCGTGTAGATATCGACGACCTGCTGACAAAGGCAGAAAGATACTATGAACTTAATGTGACGCAACTGAAGTTTGCAGACCTTGAAGTATCAAAACTTGATAAATACAAGATACTTATTGTGCTCAATCATAGCACCGGCTGGATTTGCTACGGTGGTGGATACGACTTTGAATGCGCCGCTTTATGGTTGAGTCCTAATACTTGCTGGCCTGTGGGGCAGGCTGTGGCACATGAGATAGGCCACAGTTTCCAATACATGTGCTATTCCGACTACCGCAAGGAGACAGGTTTTCACTCGGCAATAGGCCAAGGTGCCACGATTTGGGAGCAGACGGCACAGTGGCAGAGCGTGATGGCACATCCTGAACTGATGTTCGACCAGAGTATCTTTGTCTACAAGAACGCCCACAACTATGCGTTCTCACACGAGTGGCAGCGCTATCAGAGCTATTGGTTCCACTATTATCTGGCAGAGAAATATGGCGATGACATTATCGGACGCATTTGGCGTCATAATGTGGAAGAGGCTTGGGACTTCAACCAAGTCTACATGGACATGATGGGTTACACAGCCGAAGACCTCTACCGCGAGTATATGGACCACGCCATGCGCCTTGTGACATGGGACCTTGACGTTTGTCGTGAGGCTGGCAAGAACTACATCGGTGTGCATACCTACAACTACGTGTCGCTCGGCGGAACCAAGTACCAAGTGGCATACTCAAGCTGTCCGCAGGCCACAGGATATAATGTCATCCCTCTCAATGTGCCTCCAGCCGGTACAACTGTTAACACGGCTTTCACTGCCATGAAGACAAGTAGCGAACTTGCCGCTGGCGACCCTGCCACATTCCTTAACGGTTCGTCTGTTTATGAAGCATCGGGCAGAACAAGATATAACTTTACGGCAAATTCCGCAAGCAGAGGATTCCGGTTGGGATATGTGGCGCTGCTGAAAGACGGGACTCGTGTGTATAGCACTGAAGACTCCGTATATTGCAAAGGAAACAAGACTCTTACGGAAAACGTGTCGTTCCAGGTGCCGGAGAATGTTGATCGCATGTGGCTCGTGGTTTCGCCTGCTCCGTCAGAGTATTATGTCCACAAGTGGGATGATACGTATTCAAACGACGACCAGTGGCCTTACCAAGTCGAGTTTGAAGGAACCAACATCTACGGAGCGCCAAACATACAGGAAGGAATGGTCGTTGCCGACGTCGACATTACCTACGATGTCTACATGCCAGAGTCAAATACCTATCAGGCTACAACCGTCAACCTCGACGGAACAGCCCGAGCAGCCCTCGGCACAGCCTTCCAGATGCAAGCGTCCGAAATCGCATCCAAGATGGTGACATACTCATCCAAGGGACCTTCCAACGGACAGATCATGTTCTACGCCCTCAAGCCTACAGGCAAGATCCACCTCAGCGGCTCTACAGCCAACGGCTACGGCCACTGGTTCGACGCATCGGGCAATGTAGTCTCTCACGGAACAACCTCATACGTCTTCTCCGAGTTCAACCCAAGCCAGCTCACCTTCTCCGTCGGGCAGTACCCAAGCAGATGTAAGAACGGCACAGACTACACCATCGGACAAGTGCTACGCTATAAAGACAGCAACGGCAAAACATCCCTGGCAAGGTTCTACTTCAACATCCACATCACGGACACCCGCACAGGCGTAGAGCTCCGCACCATCGAACTCGAGGAGCAGCCAAACGCAATACATGGAGTCGAAGCCCAGAAGTACGGCCCTGTAAACGTATATTCTATTGACGGACGCATGGTGAAGAGCTCGGCGGACCCGTCAGCCGCACTCGACGGACTGTCAAGAGGACTGTACATCGTTGGCGGCAAGAAGTATATGGTGAAGTGAGTCGGCGAACAGCTTCTTAACTGTTCTCCCTTAGATGGAGGAAATCTGAAATAAAAATGGACGGACTAACGCTTGCGTGTCCGTCCATTTTCTTTTTGCGCTACTCTTTGCTTAGGTATTTGTTGTTCGCTTGTGCAGGGTTAGTCTCCGTAGGCAGGTGCGTAACTTTTGCTGCCTGTGGGGGATTCTTTTGCAGACTCAGTCTGAGTCCGTACATACTTAGACTGAGTTTGTATGTTTTCAGTCTGAGTTTGTACATACTTAGTCTAAGTTTGAAGTTTTGGGGCGGGGCTAATGAAAAAAGGGGCGGACAGCAAACGTGGCCGCCCCCTGCTTTGGGTTTTTATTGTTTCAATAGTCGTGAACTATGGTGCGTTTCTGCGCTGCAGGTTCCATGCTGCTTGCAGCACTTTGCTGCGGAGCAGGTCGGAGACGGAGTCGTTGGAGGCGAGGTAGTTGTTGACTGCTTCGAGCGCCTCGATGCTGTGACGGTTGCGTAGCAGTGTGTATGTCCAGTTGCGGGGGAAGAAGATGTCGCTCGTGCGCTGGATGTAGGGAAGTGAGTCGAGTGCTTCGCCGATGTAGCGGAGCGTCTGCTGTTCGCGTAGCGGATGGCACAGATAGCCGAGGGTGCGTAGTGGTTATAATTTTAGGTAAAAGTTATTTTTGTAGTCATATAGATATTGGATTTTTAAGTACAAGTACGGTAACAAATGTATTTCACTCGCTGTGCAAAGATTTTGCACACCAAAAGCATATTCTTAACGGAAACAGCAACAAGTCATCGTATAAATATATAGAGAACCAACAATAATAAATATGGCTAATAAGAAAGACAAAAAGCGCAAGGATGCCCTAAAGAAAAAAAGTACAATAGAGGCATTGAAATTTCAATCAAGATGGGGCTTTGAGAAACAGTTTGGAGTACCATCATCATTGTACTCAGTTTTTTTGGAAACAGAAGTGGATTACATCATTAAGTTAGACCTTCAGGAAGAATTGTTATCGATCAAGAGCTTTGTAGATGATGTCAAAACCGGATTGGGTGTAGAGCCGATACCAGAACTTGGTGATTTCTACCATAGTTTGGTTGCCATTTCATTGGGTATAGCTAAAATAGCAGACATAAATAAAATCTGTGTTCCTACAGCCTGGCATGATTTGATTAAGAAGAAAATATTGAGCATCTATTACCCTGATGAAATACGAAACCGGGTTGTAGAATATGCTAAAAATAAAAACTACAATACTTCCACCTATCTTGGTCAACCAATTGTGAAATTCAATCATTTATTCATTAAAATAGACAGAAAGATATGAGAAGAATGAAAGAAGCTGATGCAAAGGAACTCTTTGCATCTGTTACAGATAGAATCGATATAGATTCAATTCCTCTTGATGATGATAAAACGTATGAACTGTTATCTAATGGAGATACAGAGGGAGTTTATATGATGGAAACCAATTGGGACAAATATGACCTTCTTCAAATCAAACCAAAGAATTTTGAAGAGCTTATAGCCTGTGTTGCATTCAGTCATAATTCATTGCTTAATCCTTATATCTACACTTATTTGAAGATGAAGGAGGTTCATCCTTTTACTTACCCGATATATACTAAAATTGAGTATGTAGAATCTGTCCTTAAAGACACGTATGGATTATTAGTGTACCAACATCAAGCTGCACAGATTAGTGATTATATCGAAGGAATGAGTAACGAAGAAAGAGAGACGTACAAGCTTGCCATTAGAATTATGAAAAGTGAAATTGAACGTAGAAAACGTACTTTAGCTGATTATTCATTCTTTGAAAAAAGGGCATTGTTATGCTATCGTATGGCATATATAAAATCCAATATGCCCGAACATTTTTGTCTGTTTATGGCAGAAAGGTGTGAAAAAGGTAGTATTCAGTCTTGAAACAGGCAAAATCTTCCATAAATGGTCGTTTTTCTTTGGGTATGCAATTGTTTTGCATAGATAATTTATACTTTTGCATATAGAATTCATTCATAATTGATTTAAACTGGTTATGATAAGCAAAACATTCAATCGTTATATATGGCTGCTTAATCTTCTCTTACAGGAAAAGCTGTTGACCTTTGATGAAATCAGCAAACGTTGGAAAGAGAGCAATATGGGTGATAATAAACCCATGCCACTGCGTACTTTTCATCAACATCGTAGTGGCGTTGAAGAACTGTTTGGTGTCGAAATCAAATGCAACACATCCAAAGGGTACAAGTACTACATCGCCAATCCTGAAGTATTGAGGAATGACAAGACCAGGAAGTGGCTATTGAACTCTTTCAATCTTTCGAATATGATTACTGCCGGTCATAACATGAAAGACAGAATCTTGTTTGAAGACATCCCTCATGGCACTGAGTATCTACAAACTATAATAGATGCCATGCAACAGTCCAAAGAACTGGCAATAGACTATCAACCGTTTTATGGTCATAGAGCGTCATACACAATTCAGCCCTACGCAATGAAAACATATCATCAAAGATGGTATGTGCTCGGTTATATAAAGGAATTAGATGCTATCCGTAACATCGCCCTGGATCGTTTGCTTGAAATGGCAATTACAGCACAATCATTTGAACTTCCTGAAAAATTTAATGCAGAGAAGTATTATGAAAACACCGTGGGGATATTTGTTAATGATGACCTCTCTCCTGTAAAGGTAAAACTCAAGGCATACGGATATCAGATAGAATACTTGCGTTCTTTGCCACTGCATAAATCACAAAGAGAAACAGCCTCCAAATATGGTGAGTTTTGTGTTTTTGAATACAAACTGTGCCTGACTCCAGAACTATCAAGTCAGATATTGGCTATGGGAGAAAATGTAGAAGTACTGGAGCCAATAGAGTTGAGAGAAGAGATTAAGAGAAGATTAGAAGAGAGTATTTTACGTTACACGAAATAATTTATAACTATGCAAATAACATTTAAGAACAAGAAAGGTGAAGTTATCAATGATAGCAATTGGGAAGCATCGTGGAAACCTCAAAAAAAATCTCAATGGAAAGATGGACGTAGTTCTAAAGAGTTTGCTAAATTTGCTTCCAACGAGTGTTTTTTTGCGAAACTGATTTCACAAGTATTGACATCATGCGGTATTACCGAACAAGATTTTACATGTACTCCAGAATACAAAAGCAGTTTGGGTAAAGGATTTGGAACAGGAGGATGTAGAAATCATGATCTTCTGATGGAAGGTGATGAAGATTGTATAATTGGTGTTGAAGCAAAAGTATCAGAATCTTTTGATAAAGACTGGATTAATGCTTTAAATGAACAAAAGAATAATAAAACAGAAGAAAATACTAGGGCATATAGGTTAAGAAAGCGATTAGTCAAATTTGACAGTGAAGAGGTGGACAAAATAGGTTATCAACTTTTTACGGCAACCAGAGCCACAATTAACTATGCCATTGAAAAGAAAAAGAACAAGTGTATAGTTTTAGTAATCGTTTTTGAGGGCGAAATTGATAAGGAGAAGTCATATAAGGAAAATGTGGAAAAAAACAATAAAGATTTCTCTGAATTTTGCAAAGCAATTGGAGCCCAAGATGGGAAAACTAATATTGATGGTATAGAATGCTGGATAAAGAAAGTTACCGTAAACATCTCTAATTCTTATAAACTCAATGAACAAGACGTTAATACAGAATTTTATTATTCTCTTGAGGAGGAATTACAGATAATAAAGTCTATTCAGCAAGGAGGAAAAGAAAGAAACACTGCTATTGAAAAACTTACGCAATCCAGACTGCGATTTGTGACTGCTGTAGCCAAGAGGTACGCCAACAATAATCTGTCTATAGATAAACTAATAGAAGCAGGTAATAAAGGCTTGGTGTTAGCTGCTGAAAATTTTGATGAAAGTCGCGGTTTTAAATTCATCCCCTATGCTATTTGGTGGGTAAGACAGAGTATTGAAAAGGAAATTGAAAAATCAAATAATCTCGAATAATGGACATAAAGGTACATAGAGGATTAGAACAAATAGGAGGTTGCATAACTGAAATCAGTACAGTGTCTTCACGTGTCTTTATAGATTTTGGACAGAACTTACCAGGCAATGGTGAACCAACAACACCAGAGCAAGACAAGTTAATGGTGAAAAATATCTTTGCCACTAATGCTAAAACGTATGAAGCTGTGTTCTATACCCATGGCCATGAAGATCATGTGGGATTGTTTGAATATATACCTACCTATGTTCCACAATATATGAGTGAAGGTACAAAGGAACTTTTGCTTATAAAATATAGAACACTAAAAGAAGGAGTTGAACTTTGTCTTGAAGAATTACAGAATGATGCAAATTCAACAAAAGAACAAATAGAGGAAGTAATCGTTCAAAAATCTAATGCAGAAAATAAGATTAAGATAATTACAAAGATGAACTCATGGGGTAGGACACCTCCTCGCAAGAAACCATGTTCTATTTCCATTGGAGATATCACAATTACTCCCTTCTTTAATTGCCATTCCATTTATGATTCACACATGTTTCTCATTGAGGCTGATGGTAAGCGCATTTGGCATACTGGCGACTATAGAGCACATGGGTATATGGGCAAGGGGTTGATGCCAACATTAAGGAAGTATGCTACAAACATTGATACCCTTATAACAGAGGGTACAATGTTGAGTAGAAATGATGAATGTATCCATGAATGTAAAGTGTCGGAAAAGATGGCTAATGTAATGAAAGCATTCAAGTATGTTTTTGTATTGGCTTCAGCTACTGACATAGAAAGATTGGCTTCCATAAAAAATGCTGCTTTAGAAGCTAATAAAACATTATATGTATGCTCAAAATTTATAGCATCAACAATGAAGTTTTTCACAGAACGGGAGTCGGAACAAACTCATGGATTATTTAGTTTCTCTCCCCGTATGCTACGGCTTAATGGATTGGAGAGAATGAAAAAGAAAGGTTTTGTTCTTGTTGTTGGGACTTCGCAAATATCACGTGTTGAAGAACTCCTCAAAGAACTGCCCATAGAAGAGACTCTTCTGGTTTACTCATCTTGGGAGGGGTACTATACTATTCCCGAACAAGTAGATGCAAATCCAATTTATAAGAAATTTCGTAAACTTTTCTGTAATGTCATTGATATACATACGTCTGGACATGCAGATAAGACAACTATTGGAAAGGTGATAGATGTTATAAAGCCACAGAAAAACATTTTTATTCATAAAGAAAAAAGTGCGGTATTGACTTAATAATGAAAATATCGTTTATAAACAAATAGAAAAATAGTGGGTCAATCAACGTCATTCCTTTATTCTGTTTTCGGATGCAAAGGTAGCCAAACCTCATTTTGAATACGAAAAGGTCAAGCGGTAAACCGTTTGGAGCAGTTTCTACCTCAGTTGGAGAGTAAACAGCTCCAAAACCTTTTCCTATTCATCGGCTTGGCTTGAATCTGCATCCGGCAACGGAGATAAACGACGGACGAAATAGTAGAAACAAAGAACAGCATAAATAATAGGTCTTTACTTGAAAACCTATCATTCAAACTGTTCTCAAATCTTTCAGAGGCTTATTATTTTCGACAGAGAGAAATTTGGCAAGCGGCAGATTTCACTCCCTCCAAAATAATAGATTGATAAGAGTGTGCTTTTGCCGTTCTTGGAGATTGTCGTACCTTTGTGCCGAAAACATGGAATGATGGAAACATCAAACTGCAAATAGCACTGAAAAGAGAAGAAACACCCTTTATTGATACGCTTTGAGCGTTAAGAAACAATAAAAACGTTAAATCTTCACCTTTTAGAATGCACCGTTAAAGGTTATGACCATATTTCTGCCTTATTACTCGCAAAATATTGAGTAATAACTGGTTGTAAATACCAGAATTGTCGATGATAATCTCCTCCTGCCGGTCTATGCAGAAGCCGATGTCGATATGGGCGCAGATGCTGCTGTCCTTGCATGTGGGTATGCTGAAATGCAGGTCGTATTCAATGTCCTTGATGCTCGTCCTGCGCGCCTCTGCCAGTTCCTGTGAAACGCCGCTGTCGTAGAGGCGGTTTCTGTCGTCGGTGGAGGTGCAACTGCCAAATGCGAGTATGGCTGCTGTGATTGAGGTGAAGAGAAGTTTTGTCATACAGGGGTAATGTTTACGCAAAGATATAACAACTGGGATAAAAAGAAAAGTCCCAACTCGTGAAAGTTGGGACTTGGGGGTGTAGGGTAAGTGGTTACCAAATGTTCACGCGCTCTGACTTCGGAATGTAGAGTGCGCTTGTTGAGTCGATGCCGAATGCCTCATACCATGCGTCGATGTGAGGGAGCGCACCGTTCACGCGCCATTCGCCGAGTGAGTGAGGGTCGTTAGTAGTAAGGTTGCGCATTGCCTCTTCGGTGATGTTCTGTGCCCAAACGTTTGCGTAAGCAAGGAAGAAACGCTGGTCAGGAGTGAGCCCGTTGACTGTTGGGAGCGGGTTGTCCTTTGTAGCCTTCTTGAATGCTGCGTAAGCGATCTTGAGTCCGCCGTGGTCAGCGATGTTCTCGCCGAGGGTGAGCTGTCCGTTTGCGTTGAGTCCTGGAAGAACTTCAATCTTGTTGAAGAAGTCGACCATTACCTGTGCGCGCTCCTTGAACTTGTCGCCGTCGCCTGGTGCCCACCAGTCGTTGAAGTTGCCTTCCTTGTCGAACTGGCGTCCCTGGTCGTCGAATCCGTGAGTCATCTCATGTCCTATGACCACACCGATTGCTCCGTAGTTGAACGCATCGTCGGCAGCCATGTCGAAGAATGGGTACTGGAGGATACCAGCAGGGAAGCAGATCTCGTTTGTCGTTGGGTTGTAGTAGGCGTTGACCATCTGCGGAACCATGTGCCACTCCTTGATGTCGACAGGCTTGTTGTACTTGCGTGCAATCATGTCCTTGATGGCCCAGAGGCGCACGTTGTGCATGTTCTCGAAGAGGGTCTTGGTTGTGTCGATAGTGAGCTGGCTGTAGTCCTTCCACTCGTCTGGATAACCGATCTTCACATAGAACGCAGCGAGCTTCTCCTTCGCGCGGATCTTAGTGGAGTCGCTCATCCATTCCTGTGCGTCGATGCGGTCGGAGAGCGCATCCTGAAGGTTTGCAACGAGTTTCTCCATGCGTGCCTTGTTTTCGGCAGGGAAGTATTTCTCAACGTAGAGTTTGCCCATAGCCTCGCCGAGCACGCTGTTGACAACGCCTACAGAGCGCTTCCAGCGTGGCTGTGGCTCCTGCTGTCCTGACATGGTGCGTGCGTAGAAGTCGAAGTGTTCCATGTAGACTTCGTCGCCGAGTACGCTTGAATTTGCGTCGAGGAAGTTCCACTGCAACCAGTCGCGGAGCTGCTCAACAGGAGCTTCGCTGAGGATTGCCATTGCTTCCTTGAGTGCCAAAGGCTGGCCTACAACGAGTTCCTTGAGGCCGGTGATGAAGTTGAACTCCATGTACCAGTCCCAATCCATGCCGGCATACTCTTTCTTGAAATCCTCGAAAGTCATCTTGTGGTAGTTTGCGGCAGGGTCGCGGAGTTCCACGCGGCTCTTTGAAGCCTTTGCCATGCGTGTCTCGATGTCCATCACGGCGTTCATCTTGCGAGTGGCAACCTCTTCTGTGTCGCCGATGAGCTGGAACATCTTGATGATGTGGCTCTTGAAAGCCTCGCGAATCTTCACTGTTGCCTCGTCCTCGTTGAGGTAGTAGTCCTTTTGTCCGAGTGAGAGACCTCCCTGGTAAACCTCAAGAATGTTGCTCTTGCTGTCCATCATGTCGGCGCCGATGTATGTGCCGAAGATTTCCTGCGCACCCTTCTGGCCGTATTCAGCCATGAGCTTGATGAGTTCTGTGCGGTCAGCGACCTCGGCGATGCGCTCCATGTCGGGCATGATAGGGGCTATGCCGTCAGCGTTGAGGCGGGCAGAGTCCATCATCATGGCGTAGATGTCGCCGATTTTCTGGCCTTCCGAGCCTGGCTCCTGTACGGTTGAAGCAAGTTCCTCGATGAGCGACTTGATTTGCTCCTTGTTTGCTTCGCTTACAGCGTCGAAGCTTCCGAAGCGTGAGTACTCTGGCTTGAGCGGGTTGTTCTTGATCCATCCGCCGCAAGCGTACTGGTAGAAGTCTTCACCTGGAGCAACACTGTCGTTCATGTTCTCCATGTGGATTCCGATGCCTGACTCGCTTGTGTTGGAGCAGGCTGTTCCTAACATTGCCATAGCAAAAACTGGAATGATTTGTTTGATGTTCATAATAATTATTGATTAATAAAATTGGTCTTATGAGGCTAATTGGTCTAATAAGTCTAATTGGGCCAATTAGTTTAGAAGTTCCTCGAGTTCCATTGACGCCGTTTCCCATTCTTCAACAGCGGTGTCGAGTTTCTTTTTCAGTTCGGCGTATTGGCTGATGAGCTGCATGTCGGCTGCGCCTTCTGGAGTTGCCATCTTCTCTTCTGCGGCGGCGATTTCCGTTTCAATCTTTTCGATGCGCTGTTCGCAGTCTTTCACGGCCTTCTCCGCTTTTTTGCGCAGTTTGTTCTGCTCCTTCTGCTCCTCGTAGGAGAGGCGTCCTGCCGATGCTTCCGGCTGAGCGGGAGGTGCAGCCTGCTGTGTGCGGTGGTTGGTCGCGCCGTCCAGTCCGGTGATGCCTTCGTTCTCCAGTCGCTTCATCTCAAGGAAGTCGTATATGCCGCCGATGTGCTCGCGAACCTTTCCGCCGCCAAACTCATAGACTTTGTCGACGAGTCCGTCGAGGAAGTCACGGTCGTGGCTCACCACGATGACTGTGCCGTCAAACTCCTTTACGGCGTTCTTCAGCACATCCTTCGACCGCAGGTCGAGATGGTTGGTGGGCTCGTCGAGGATGAGCAGGTTGACAGGTTCGAGCAGCAGACGTATCATGGCCAGTCGGCTGCGTTCTCCGCCGGAGAGGACCTTAACGAATTTGTCGCTTGCCTCGCCTCCGAACATGAACGCTCCGAGCAGGTCGCGTATTTTGAGTCGCATGTCGCCCTTTGCCACTCTGTCTATGGTGTCGAACACGGTGATGTTGTCGTCGAGGAGTTGCGCCTGGTTCTGTGCGAAGTAGCCAATCTGCACGTTGTGTCCGATCTTCAGTTCGCCTCCGTGCTCAATCTCGTTCATTATGCACTTCACGAGCGTTGACTTGCCCTCGCCGTTGTTGCCCACGAAGGCCACCTTCTCGCCGCGGCGTATGGTGAGGTTGACGTTGCTGAACACGTTGTGCGCTCCGTAGTCCTTCTTCACTTCGTTGCAGATGACAGGGAAGTCGCCGCTTCGCAGACAAGGAGGGAACTTCAGCCTGAGCATCGATGTGTCGACCTCGTCAATCTCGATCGGCACAATCTTTTCGAGTTGCTTGATTCGGCTCTGCACCTGGTTCGACTTCGTAGGTTTGTAGCGAAATCGCTCGATGAAGTCCTTTATTTCGGCAATCTCCTTCTGCTGGTTCTCGTAGGCGCGGAGTTGCTGTTCGCGACGCTCCTCGCGCAGTCGGACGAAGTCGTCATACTTGACCTTGTAGTCGGTGATTCGTCCGCAAGATATTTCGATGGTGCGGTTGGTCACGTTGTTGATGAACGCACGGTCGTGGCTCACGAGCATCACGGCGTTTGCCTTGGTGGCGAGGAAGGTCTCCAGCCACTGTATAGACCCGATGTCGAGGTGGTTGGTTGGCTCGTCGAGCAGGAGCACCTCGGGCTTCTGCAAGAGTATCTTTGCCAGTTCGATGCGCATGCGCCATCCACCGGAGAACTCGCTTGTGGGGCGGTCGAAGTCTTCGCGACGGAATCCCAGTCCGATGAGCGTGCGCTCCAGTTCGGCACGGTAGTTCTGGCCTCCCATCATGAGGAACCGTTCGTTTTCGTGAGTGAACCTCTCCACCAGTTCCATGTATTCCTCCGACTCGTAGTCGGTGCGCTCTGCCAGTTGTGCGTTCATGCGGTCGAGTTCGGCTTGCATGTCGCTGATGTGTGCGAAAGCCGTCTCGGCCTCCTCCATGACGGTGCGCTCGTCGCTGAGCACCATGACCTGCGGCAGATAGCCCACTGTCACGCCCTTTTGCTTGGACACGCATCCGTCCGTTGGTTGCTGCTGGCCGGCAATGATCTTGAGCAGTGTGGACTTGCCCGCGCCGTTCTTGCCCACGAGGGCAATCCTGTCCTTCGGATTAACTACGAAACTGACGTCTGTGAACAGAGGTGTAGCGCTAAATTCAACCTTTAAGTTGTCTATTGAAACCATTTGTTAAGGAGTAGGGAGATGAGGAGTAAGTAACTGAGTGATAAGACTCTTTTTTACTTCTTAACGATGTAGTCCACAATCCATGCGCCAACTTCCTTGGTACCGTATTTCTCTCCGCCCTCGACCTGAATTTCAGGAGTGCGCACGTTCTGGTCAAGGCTTGCGTTGACAGCCTCACGGATGAGTTTGCCTTCCTCCTTGAGATTGAAGTATTCGAAGAGCATGGCAACAGAGAGAATCTGTGCCAGCGGGTTGGCGATGTTCAGCCCCTTTGCCTGAGGCCATGAGCCGTGGATAGGTTCGAACACCGGAGTGTGCTCGCCTGTCGATGCCGAAGGGAGGAGTCCCATAGAACCAGTGATGCACGAACCCTCGTCGGTGAGGATGTCGCCGAATGTGTTTTCTGTTACCATCACGTCGAAGAATTTAGGTTCCTGAATCATGCGCATGGCAGCGTTGTCGACATACATGTAGTCGGTTGTCACCTCAGGATAGAGCGGAGCCATCTCCTGCGCTACTTGGCGCCACAAGCGGCTTGATGCAAGCACGTTTGCTTTGTCGACTACGGTAAGGTGCTTGTTGCGACGCATAGCGTACTCAAATCCAACCTTGAGGATGCGCTCCACCTCGGGACGAGTGTAGTAGTTAGTGTCGTAAGCCTTGTCGTTATCCTGATATTTCTCGCCGAAGTACATGCCGCCCGTCAGTTCGCGTATGCAGATGAAGTCGGCGTCGCGCACAAGTTCGTCCTTGAGCGGTGATTTGTGGATAAGGCACTCGAAAGTTTCAACAGGACGGATATTAGCAAAGAGTCCGAGTTTCTTGCGCATAGCAAGAAGTCCCTGCTCAGGGCGAACCTTTGCATTAGGGTTGTTGTCGAACTTAGGGTCGCCAACCGATGCAAAGAGAACGGCATCGGCGTCCATGCAAATCTTATAGGTTTCTTCTGGGAACGGATCGCCCACTTTGTCGATGGCGTCTGCTCCCACGAGAGCATATTCGTAACTGAGTTCGTGGCCGAACTTCTCACAAATGGCTTTGGTTACGGCCAATCCCTGTTCCATGATTTCAGGTCCGATACCATCGCCTGGCAATACTGCTAATTTGAGTTTCATACTTATTGAATGTGTTATATTGTTTCCGATAATAATATTCAAATTGCAAAAATACTCAAATTTCCTGAAATACGCAGTGTTAGCTTCTCGATATTTGCAGTCCTTTGTCCGACAACGACATGTCGATAAACCTTGACGATTCGGTCAGAGGGTGGGATGTGAGCACTTCTTTTATTCGGTTTGCGGCTTGAGGGTCTTTGGCAACCATGTAGAGGTAGCCGCCTCCGCCAGCTCCTGGAAGTTTGTAGCCTAAGCAGTAGTCGTCGATTTGTCGGCAAAGGTTAGCGATGATTTCAGGCTCGGTGCCAGGGTCGAGAGCTTTGTTCTGCTGCCAAGTCTTGCGAATCAGTTTGCCGTATTGCTGGAAGTCGCCCAACTGTATCGTCTCGAACAAGTCCATCGTGTGCTGCTTCATCTGGTTCAAGATGGTGAGGTGCTCGTTTGAATTGAGGAACATGCCCTGCACTATTTCTGCCAAGATGTTCTTGGCGGTGCGTGTCACTCCGGTATAATATAGCAAGTGGCATTGTTGATAGTCTGACTGGCGGAAGAAGGTCTCAGGCAACCATCTGACGACAGGCTTCTGATTGAATCCCTTCTCGGTCTGAAGTAGTTTGATGCCAGGCATAATGCCTCCGTACTGGTCTTGCCAACCTCCGCCCGTGGTAAGCATCTGCTCCAGGATGAGCGACTTATTGCCAATTTCATACTTGTCCCATCCCAGTCCGCAGAAGTCTGCCAAAGCGCCAATTACAGTTGACGATAAGATTGAACTTGTGCCAAGACCTGAGCCTGCAGGTATGGCCGACAGAAGCGTTATCTCGATGCCCGAACCGAATGCAGACAGTTGCTGCTGCAACGATGAGTACTTCTCGGCGCAGAATTCGGGGAGGAATCCGCAAAGTGCCAGTGCCGCCTTAGGAATGGAAAACGGCGAACCTACTTTGTTGAACTTGCCCAGTTCGTCGTATGAGGTGATAACCTCTTCCGTGCCGAGGTCGATGGAGCGGCATTTGATGTGCTGTTCCTTAGTCGGCTTTACATATACTTGTAGCGGTTGCTGTCCGTTGAGGTCGATAGAAAAGTTGATGACGTTGCCTCCGCACGACAGGCAGAACGGAGGAGTGTCGGTCCATCCGCCAGCAATGTCAATGCGCACAGCCGAGCGTCCCCATACGATTTGGTCTTTGTAGACATTGAGTCTTGGCAGCTGAGGAGTTAGCGCCGCGCTATTGATAAATTGACGCTGAAGAATTTCGAACGCTTCAGCCTCGTGCTTCGAACCGTCCAACCCCTTGTTCTTCTGAACCTGGGCACGGAACATGGCGTCGTGGATCTGTTGCATCGGAGTGCTGTCGGTTGCTATGCTTGGCGGCATACTGATGTCGGCATCGGCATACTTACGCGCAACGTCCTTCAGGTCTATTTGGTAGAAAACGGAGTTCTTATAGTTTTCTGCAATCTGAGGCAGATTCTTATTGAGAAACTCTTTTCGCTGATTGCTCAACCGCTTCAGATTGGCAAGGTCGGAAATACCGTTTGCCGACAGGCGCTGGAGCGATTTCCACTCCTTGCTGAGGTCTTCAGCAGGAGTTGCCGACAGCATCCAAGCGAGGAGTTTTCCTGCCAAATTCAGGTCGTCGCACACGGGGAAGAGGTCCGTGTCCTGAATGTCGTGAGTATTAGCCAAATCGCCAACCTCAATGTTATGCGCTTTCATCCATTCAGGCATAGGCATACCGATAAATTCGGTGCTCTCCGAAGTGATGTCGCCTCGCATCATATCGTGAAATCCGTAAGGGCGAACGGCGTAGGACGTTTCGCCAATAGGCTGTATGTCTACACATTGCCCCTCCGTGAGCGCTATCTGCCAGTCGTTGTGTGGCACTCCAGTCACTACGTTCTTAGTGCTGATGGTCCACGAAGAAGGAATGTGCGAATTCTCAATCCACAAATTAGAGTTCTTCTCCGTCAGCCCAATTTCTATCAGAGCGTTCTGCGTGAACATAGCGCTGTGCTTCTTTACGCTGCGCTGGATTATCATCCTCTGGTCCTGCACAAGGTTCTGCAGCGCTGCGGTCGATGTTATCATTTCGGCGGTTGTGCCGTAATGGTAGAACTCACCGCCCTCAAGAGGCAGCACCACCACCTTTAGCGAATTGATTTCGTCGTCGAGCGCCGTAGGGTTCTCGCCCAGAGCCGTGCCGAACTCAGCGTAAAGATCGTATGACTTGTAGTCGTTGGCATCGCCTGACGATTCGGCAGGAGCGTGCTTGTACGAACGGCGGCGCAATATGTCCACAGCCTTGTCGCTGAGCAACCACACGCCGATGTCCATCATTGCGAAATGCGTCAACGACAAATCCGCCATTCTCTCTGTCGAAGGTTTCTGAAGAACAAAGTCCAGGATGTTGGGAGTGCTGCGTTTCATGAAGTACACACCGTGGTTCTTGGCAAGCGTAGGATTGACCCACAGACCATAACACACAACGTCGGCTTCTGGAATCGGTTGCAGCTTTTGAGTAGAGCGTATGAAGACATCGCCCGACACCACCAGCGTGTGCAGCGAGTCGGGAGCCTCTCGCACGATGCTCTCGTACAGAGGCAACTGGAGGTCGAGCAGAGTTTGGTCTATTCTCTGTCCGCGCTCCCATCTGAACACTGGTATCGGAGTTGATGTCTTGCCGCACGCCGCATAGGCAGGCAGACGCCTTGACTGACCTCCAGCGTGAACGAGTATGCGCTTCTCTTTCGCTATCCATGAGCTGAACGAGTGTTCCCCTTCGCCCCTCATGGCCTGTTCCAGCAGCCATACCGTTCCGCCGCCGCTACCCAGACGGTAGCCCACAGGGTCCGAAGTGCAAAAATATTCCTTTTCCGAAAGTCTGTTTATCTTCAAGTGTTCCCTTGCCGCATTAGGAGGCAACGACAGTAGTTTCTTCATTTTCTTTATAGATTCGAGTTGATGCAACACGACAAAGTTACTGATTTTTCCTGCTCGACAAGCGCTTTTCTGAGATAAATGCTCCTCCGTTTTAAAATAAATGCTTAAGCGTTTGTATCTTTTTGGAGAAGCAAAAACTTGGCGCGGGGCTCCTTATACCGAAATAAAACGCTAAATTTGCATAACGAAAACTACGAACCTATGGCTAAGGAACTTATTCTGATACGTATCACTGGCGAGGACCGTCCTGGTCTTACCGCTTCAATCATGTCAATTCTTGCGCGCTACGATGTTACTATTCTCGACATCGGTCAGGCTGACATTCACAGCACTCTGTCTCTGGGCATACTGATCCGTGTGCTGGAGGACAACTCTGGTCATGTGATGAAGGAACTGCTCTTCAAGGCAAGCGAACTGGGCGTGAACATCCGCTTCTTCCCTGTCGATGCCGATGACCACGAGGCGTGGGTGAAGCGTCAGGGCAAGAACCGCTACATCCTCACTCTGCTTGGCAGAAAACTCTCTGCCCATCAGATTGAGGCGGTGACCAAACTTATTGCCGACCAGGGGCTGAACATCGACTCCATCCGTCGTCTGTCGGGGCGCATCTCAATTGCCGAACCGAGAAAGAACGTGAGGGCGTGCATCGAGTTTTCCGTTCGCGGAACTCCTCGCGAGGGCATGCAGGCGGAGCTGCTGCGTCTGTCGAGCGAGATGGGCATGGACTGCTCGTTCCAGATTGACAACATGTATCGCCGTATGCGCCGGCTCATCTGCTTCGATATGGACTCGACGCTGATTCAGACGGAGGTGATCGACGAGCTTGCCATGCGTGCCGGTGTGGGCGACAAGGTGAAGGAGATTACGGAGCGTGCCATGAGGGGCGAGATTGACTTCAAGGAGAGTTTCACGGAGCGTGTGGCTCTGCTCAAGGGTCTCGACTCGAAGGTTATGCAGGACATTGCCGAGAATCTTCCTATCACGGAGGGTGTGGACCGACTGATGTATGTGCTCAAGCGCTATGGCTACAAGATTGCCATCCTGTCGGGAGGATTCACGTATTTCGGCGAGTACTTGCAGAAGAAGTACGGCATCGACTACGTGTATGCCAACGAACTGGAGATAGACGAGAACGGCATTCTGACGGGTCGCTACCTGGGTGAGATTGTTGACGGACGTCGCAAGGCGGAACTGCTGAAACTCATAGCTCAGGTCGAGAAGGTGGACATTGCCCAGACCATTGCCGTGGGCGACGGTGCCAATGACCTGCCTATGCTGAGCGAGGCGGGACTGGGCATCGCTTTCCATGCTAAACCGCGTGTGGTGGCCAACGCCAAGCAGTCGATAAACACCATTGGGCTTGACGGTGTGCTCTATTTCCTCGGTTTCAAGGATTCTTATCTCGACGAGAAGGGTAGGGAATGATAAGTTAAAAGTTAATAGTTGAAAGTTTTAAGTTTTTAAGTTAATAGTTAAGAGCTTTATCAAGTGGTTGCAGGAGTCCTGGAGTTCTGACGACTCCTTACTCCTCATCTCCTTACTCCTCAACATGTACAAGAAACATTTCTTACTGATAACACGCCTGGGGTTCCCGATTGTCGTAGCGCAGTTGGGAACTATTGTGACGGGCTTTGCCGATACGATGATGGTGGGGCAGTATGGCACAGAGGAGCTGTCGGCTGCCGGATTCACCAACAACGTGTTCGGGCTGATAATATATTTCCTGTTGGGATTTTCGTATAGCACTACGCCCGTGGTGGGCGCCTTCTACGGACAGGGGAGATATGCCGATGCGGCGCGCTCGCTCAAG
>Ga0233378_1000060_pt1 | contig 39992 bp, 33 predicted proteins | sample ElkDunMinimDraft_7_FD_180690 | JGI IMG/M metagenome (GOLD analysis project Ga0233378, IMG submission 180690) | Fecal eukaryotic communites from dung pellets of Tule Elk in California, USA - Elk Dung E4 | ecosystem: Host-associated > Mammals > Digestive system > Large intestine > Fecal | place... | reverse complement strand
GCAAGCGCCACTCCGAAGGCATCTACAACCTTGCCGGGCAGAAGGTTGACGAATCATACCATTCAGTCATTATTAAGGACGGCAAGAAGATTCTGCCGAAAAAGCGTTAACATACACAAACGCCTGCCACGTTTCCCAACGACGGCAGGCGTTTTTAATTACCCCTATTACCATTTACAACTAAAAACTTTTCTGAGAGTTTGAGGCGTTCGGCCTAGCAGTGTTATCATCTCTTCTTAGGCATGACGCTGAACTTGTACATGAGGCGGAGCATGGCGTAGCTCGACAGGGCGTTGCGCCATTGCTCGTAGCGGCCTTGTGCGTTGACGTTGTACTGCGTGTTGGAGAGCTGACTGAGAATGTCGAACCCTTCGAGGCGCGCCGTCAGATTCCCCTTGAGGAAGGAGCGCGAAAGGCTGGCGTTCCACACGAGATCGTCGGTGTTCATGGCTGAGTCGCTGTAACCTCGGCGCGAGAACATCTTCATGTCGGTGGCGAATTGAAGTTGCCACGGCAGTTCGTACTGACAGGTCAGTCCGTAGTTGAAGTCCGAGGCTCTGATAGTCTGGAAGTTCGCACGCTCCGACCATGAATTGCGCCAGTCGATGCTTCCGTTCACACCTGCGGAGAGCTTGTCTTTCTGATACGTCAGGCTTGCCTGCTGGCCTACTTGGACGGTGTTGACGATGCTCTTGCGTGATGCGTCGGAGCCTTGTGTCCGCTCCAGGTCCACGCTGTGCGAATATGTCACTTGTGATGTTGAGCTGACCCTCCACAACCTTTCTTTGCCGATGGCGCGCGAGAAGTTCACGTATGCGTTGCCATACCAGTTGCCGTCCACATTCTCTGATCGGTAGGTATATGCGCCCGTCTTCCTGTCATACGAATAGCCCATAGCCCATTCATTGTCCGTCACCTCACCGCTTAGTCGGAAGAGCCAAGTCTGGTCTGTCTTCCTGTTGCGCAGCCTGTAAGCCATCTCGGCACGATGCCTTCCCGTAGGCTTGAGGTCAGGATTTCCCTTGCGTATTGCCAGAGGGTCGCTGTCGTAGGTAACATCCATGAGGTCTGTCATAGAAGGGGCATTGCGGCGTGTCGACATGCTGAGGCTGAACAGGCGGTCGCCCTGATGAGTCTGATACTGGAAGTTGAGGTCGCTGCTCAGCAATGCATAGTTGCGCTCCACTCTGTTGTCCACCACTTTGCTGTGGTAGTCCATGCTGCGGTCTTTCCATGTCAGCCACGTGTCCCAATTGAAGTATATGTACTTGCCGTCGCCCTCGCGGTCGAAGTGCGGACGTATGCCGACGAAGTGGTTACGCTCCAACTGCGTGTAGCTGTACGTGTTCTGTGCATCGAGGGCGAGAAGCATGGAGTCGCGCGTCGATGGCAGGATGCCTATCTCGTGAAGTCCGTCAGAAGTCCATCCGTCAAGACGGTCGAGGCGGTACATGTAGTTGCCGTTCCCGTTGTAGTTCTGGCTATAGCCATAGTTCACGGCGAGATTCCATCGGCTTAGCCAGTGCAGTGTGTACTCCACCTTTGCTTCATACGTGTATTGTTTCGTCGGGACTCTTGTGTACCGGTTGCGGTAGTCGGCAGCAGTGGCGTTGCTCATGTAGTCGTAACGACTGTGGTCGTATTGGCAGAACTTCTGTGTGTTGTACGAACCTCCCAATCTCACAGAAATGTCGTCGCCCCATGCAAATTTCTTTGTCAGTCGGTTGTTCGTTTCAAAATTCCAGTTCTGACTATTCAGCTTTGACGCGTTTCGGTTGCGGTTCACTGCCATGCGTTCTAGGTCGGGATGCATGACGGGTGCGAACATGGAGTCGAGCACCTCCATCGTAGTGCCCCATTGCGACGGGTCGGCATTGAACGAGGCTGACCTGTTTGTGGCATCGTTTTTCCCGTCATAGTAGTAGGCGTTCAGGGTACTGGTCAGCATGAAAGGTTTTCTGAGCAGGAACTGGTTGTAGGCAGACACTTGTTTTTTCTTTGCCTGAGTTGCTGACATGGCACGGCTGAACGAATTGCCGTCTTCGAGGAAGTATTCCCTTGCCGTGCGGCTGCGGATGTCTGTCTCGTTCGACTGGAAGAATATGTTCATCGCTTCCGCCCACCTTTTCTCCTTGTCGTCGATGTTCAGAGCGAATCCTGCTGTCAGCGTCTTGATGTCGCCCCGTTGCTGTTTGTCGGGGCTCCAGTCGCCCTGATTGCCAGGCGAGCGCGTCTCGTTCACGTTGTTGCGGTTGACAAAGAGGCTAATGCGGGAGTTGTCGGTGTATCTCAGTCCGAACAACCTGCCCATAAACCTGTCGTCCGTGCCTCCGCCCACTTCGGCATTGGCAAGGTAACCTTCGGAGTGTTCCTTCTTAAGCTGCACATCCATGACAAACTCCTTCTCCTCCGTGTTGCGGCCGAGATATTCGCTTCTCTCCGTTCGCTTGTCGTAGACCTCGATGTTCTTCACGGTGTAGTAGGGGAGATTGTCGAGCATCACCTTGTTCTTGCCCTTGAAGAAGTCCTTGCCGTTCAGCGTGAGATAGTCCACCTTCCTGCCGTTGACCAAAATTTCGCCGTTGTCCTTCAGTTCCACTCCGGGAAGTTGGCGGATAAGTCCGTCGAGCATGCTGCCTTCGGGCACATTGAACGCGTCGGCGTTGAACACGATGGTGTCGCCCTTGTAGGCCAGTTTGACTTTAGTTGCCTTCACCTCCACCTGGTCGAGCATCTGGTTGAGGTCGTCCATGCGGTTTTTCCTCACCATAAGGTGATGCGGAGCGTCGAAATACGTGTTGCGCGCCACGTGCTTGATTTCAAAGTCCACGTAGCAGTCGTGATATTCCGGATGCTGAGCCAGGATGATGTATTTGCGAGGCTCGGCAGGGATTTGCCGTTTGAACTGAGTGCCCACCTTGACGGTTCGCCCTCCGTAAGTGCTCACACGAAACGTGTCTATCACGGTGCTGTCGTCCGTCATAAGCGTAATTTTCGTGTTCGGTATGCCCACCTTCGTGAACGAGTTTTTCACTTGGCCGTACAGGTTCACTGTTCTTGTTTTCTTCTGTGCCGACACTCCCGTGGCAAAGAGCATAGCAACCATAAAGGTCAACAAAATTCTTCTTCTCATCATTATGATTCTTTAGGATTTTAACTTAGACAGAGAAAAGTGCTTTCCCTGCTTTAAATACGCAACACCCCATTTTTTGTGACAATCAGAAAAACCTTTTCAGGGGTGGAAGCATGCAAACATACATAGGATTGCCTATTTTACCCCCCCCGATGTTAAATAGTGTTAACACGGAGAGAAATCATCAACGCTTAAGCATTTCGTTGCAAACGGTGCAGCGTTTGAAAACAAACGAGCCCTCATTGATAACGAAACGAGCCCCCGTTTGTAATAAAACGAGCGCTCGTTGAATCAATATAAAGAATTAGTAAGAGACGAGAATTTCAGTCCTGTGCTATTGCGGAAAGGAATACTGTGAACTTTTCCTTTATCTCGTCCCTAACACGGCGGAATTCGCTCATTACGAACTCTTCGGAACCTACCGCATCGGACGGATCGTCAAAACCTATGTGCAAACGATTACGGACCTCGCCCATGAAGACTGGACACGTTTCGTTTGCCCCTCCACAAACTGTTATCACGTAGTCCCACGATTCGCCCAAATAGTCGCAGACGTTCTTTGGTGTGTGGGCGGAGATGTCTATCCCCAATTCGTGCATCGCCTCAACGGCTTTTGGATTGACCTGAGAGGCTGGACTTGTGCCGGCTGAGCGGACTTCAAGGTTCGGATCGAGCGACTGCAGGATGCCATGCGCCATCTGGCTTCGGCAGCTGTTGCCTGTGCATAGAACAAGAATCTTCATAAAATCCAATTGAATAAATAACCTGAAATAATAATCAACAAGGTGACCACGGCGAAGAAGATGCCTATCAGTCGCCAAGTCATTACCTTCTTGAGCATAGTGGCTTCGGGGATGGAGAGACCTATTATGGCCATCATAAAGGCAATGGCTGTGCCGAGAGGAATTCCCTTCGATACAAAAACCTCGACAATTGGGACGATGCCTGCCGCATTGGCATACATAGGTGCGGCGAGGATGACGGCAAGCGGTACGCCCCACCAATGCTCGGCCGAGAGGTAGCGCTCAAAGAAACCTTCGGGCACATAGCCGTGCATAGCCGCACCAATGCCGATACCGATGAGAATGTAGAGCAGTACGCCACGCACTATGCCCCACGACTCACGCGTTATAATCGGCAGGCGCTTGAGGAAAGGAGTCTTTTCGGCTTTCCATATCTCGCTCTGCTCCGAAGATTGTGCCTGTGCCGCCTTTACCCAATCGCTCAGGAAGGGTTCGAGGTGCATACGGCTCAAAATGAGTCCGGCTATCATTGACAGTACTGTGCCGCTTATGACATAGACAAGCGTGACTTTCCAACCGAAAGAACCGAGGAACATCGCCACTGCCACTTCGCTCACCAAAGGCGAGGCGATGAGGAATGTAAGTGTTACGCCCAACGGTATTCCGCCTTTCACAAAACCGATAAAAAGCGGAACCGACGAACAGGAGCAGAACGGCGTGATGCCGCCGAAGAGAGCCGCCAAGAAGTAGTCAAGGCCGTATAGTTTATGCGTAGCGAGGTATTGGCGCAAACGCTCGATGGGGAAGTAGGCATTGATGATGCCCATCACAAAACTGATGCTAAAAAGCAGTATGATAATCTTTATGCTGTCGTAAAAGAAGAAATTGACAGCCGTGCCTAAAGGTGTGGTGGCATCCAGCCCAAAGATGCCATAAACCAGCCAGTCTGCAAACTGCTGTATCATACGCCTAACAACTCCTTGATTTCACTTTCCGATGGGACATGCCCTTTTACTCTCACCACTCCGTCGACCACTACAGCAGGTGTTGACATGATGCCGTAGTTCATCATCTCCATAATATCATCCACTTTGGTCAGCACAACGTCAAGGCCGTTCTCCTTGATAACCTTCTCAACGGTCGCATAGGTTGTCTTGCACTTGGCGCAACCTGGTCCTAATACTTTCACTTCCATAATCTCAAAAATAAATTGTTAAACAATAATAGACTCCAATTACTATAAAGAGTATGCCCACCACAATGTTCAGCCACTTCTGTATAGTCTGCATCTTGCCATAGGCCATACCAATACGACCTGCGCTAAACGCCAGAATCCACGCCACAACGAGTACGGGAAGCGCAGTCGCTAAGGCAAACAGTACCGGTAGCAGATAGCCCATCGCTACGCTTGCTGACATCGGAATCAGCATGCCAAAGTAAAACACTCCGCTCGTAGGGCAGAACGCCAAAGCGAAAAGCATGCCCAACAGCATTGCTCCGAAACCTCCTCGCCGAGCAAGTCCTTCGCCTTTGCCTCCAAAACCAAACGACGGCAATTTAAGACGGTTGCCAAAGAGCATAAACAGACCGACTAACAACAGAACTGGAGGCAAAATAACCTCGCCATAGGTGGCTATAAATTTTTGGATGCCGAACACGCTTGTTCCACTTCGCAGGACTGTAATCAGCACCACACCAAGCAGAGTGTAGGCAATCACTCGCCCCAAGGTGTAAAGAAATCCTTGCACAAAGACCCCCTTTCGGCTCTCGATATGTTTGCCTATATATCCGATGGCCGCTATATTGGTGGCCAAAGGACATGGCGACAGAGCCGTAAGCAGACCAAGCAAGAACGCAGTAATTGCTGGTGTTGTGGAATTTTCCAACAATGATTGTAACCACTCCATAGTATTAATTGTTTAGCATTTCTGCTATTTGTTTTGACAAACCTGCTTTGAACTTGTCGGGAGCATTGCGAGCATTGCCAAAAGCGAATTCTGTCAAGTTCTCTACAGCCTCCTCTCCGTTTTCGTCGTAATCAACAACGATAAGCGACGACCAACTAACTTCGTATTTATCCGCAAGGGCTTCCTCGCTAGTAATATCAATCGACTGAAAGATCAGCTTGCCGCTTTTTAACTGTTCACTAAAGGCGGTCTCAAGTAGTTCTTTCGAATTACTCTCTATAGCCACACAGGTAGCACACCGTTGAGCGCTATGAAAATAAAGCACTTCGACCGCATCCCTTTTCGTCTGCTTATTTTCAGACACATCTCTGGACTTACCACCCGAGCAAGCCACCATCCCTATGCATAGGGCAAGAGTCAATAAAACTTTTCTCATCATCGTAAACCTTTAGTTATTATTCGTAAAACAACGAACATCGCACTCAAAAAAAGAGGCTGTCATTCACAGCAACCCTCTTTTTTGCAAGCGCAATTGTCAAAGAACTCGCCTAACAGAGCCTTTGCAAGTTGCCAATTTTCTCGGTTAATACAGTACCTGACCTTCGGAGTTTCCACCTCACCCTGTATCAATCCCGCTTCCTTCAACTCCTTCAGATGCTGCGACACAGTGGCCTTGGCTATAGGTAGTTCCTCATGTATGTCGCCGAAATAACATGTACTGCGTTTTGCCAAAAACTCAAGTATGGCAATTCTTGCAGGGTGTCCCATCGCCTTTGCAAAGCGTGCTATAAGTTCTTGTTTGATCGTATACTCCTTGTTCGCCATTATTCCTTTCAATATTATTTGTTCGCAAAGATACGAACAAATATCTAAAAAGCAAACATTCCGTCCGTTTTTCTTCAAGAATACAGCGCAGACACCTTTTCCGTTTAAAACTGGTTGAGCATGGAGGTGTTGATTTTGCTCGCTCCGTGTGCTGTCTAAAAGACTCAAAAGACGATGAATTGTGATAAGAAGAAAGTCGGAATTAGTGTTCTTGGTTGTCGGTGTAATAATCTTTTATTATTTTTGTGGTGTCAATCAATAAATAATTATGGGCTATGACGTTTTTAAATCAGTTTCACAAGGAGGCGACAGAACGCAAGATGAAGAAAATCGCCGCATCGAAGAAATCGCCAATGAACTCGAACGACTTTGCCAATTACATGAAACGCAATCTGGAAATTGCGAAACGAATGTAAATGGTGCAGAGATAGAATTTAGAGTTGCCGAACGGTTTGCCAAAGAAAATGGATTCTGGATTCCAATAATGAAAGTTTTTGATTTGGGCGTTCCAGGTCCGAGTGGCAATGAAAATGATACGTATGTGTCAGATGATACAATCTTCAAGGTTAACAACTTGATGAATAGCGGTTGCATAATTTCTTTGTTTAAAAAGATTCTGATGCACAATATTCTATTCCCTGATACAGCATACCAATTTTATGGTTTTACAGGTTTCGAGGGGCGTTCTGTTCAACCAATATTTTGTCAAGCGCGCATTGAAAACTCTCGTCCAGCAACGCAAATAATGATTGACACATATATGGCGGCGTTGGGATTTGAAAAGACAGAGGAAGTAGGTCTTTTTACCAATGGCATCTATGATGTTTGGGATGTTTTACCACGCAATGTTTTGATTGATGCTGATGGCGACATTTATGTTATAGACGCTGAGATAAGCAAAAACAATCTTTAGGGTAGATATAATATAGAATTAAGGGGAATGTGCGCATTCCCCTTAATTCTATTATAGATAGTCATTATCAGAACTGGTTGAGCATGGAAGTATTGATTTTGCTTGCGCCGCGCGACTTGATTTTGGTTATGTCAGCAGTGCCCTTGGCGGTGATGGTGCTCGCACCGCGGGATTCGCATGAGAGGGATTCGCACTCGGCAGTAAGGTCTATTTCGCTGCTTCCGTTGCTCGATATTGTGCAGCTCTTGCCTGTGAAGATGACTTCAGCTTCGCTTGCACCATTCGTGCTGAGAGAGAATCCATTGGCATTTATGTCAAGTTCGTAGTTGCCAGCACCATTAGTGTTGATTGCGGCGTTGCCCTTGCAGCGGACAGTGCCCTCGATGTCGGCTGCACCGTTTTGGTTGATAAAGAGATTTTCGCAACTGAGCTCTTCGATTTCTATATCGGCTGCGCCGGAACTCTTTATGCTCAGGTCGCCAATCTTCATATTGTTGAGGGTGAGATCAATGGCTCCCTTAGATTCAATGCTCTTGAGGTCGGGCATGGTGATATAGAAGTTGAGGTAGTGATGTTCTCTAGTCGGTTTGTTGCCGTTCTTTGTTCTGATAACAAGGGTTTTCTCGTTTTTGCCAACAATTAGTTCTTGTCCTTCAGGCAGATTGTATTCAGCACAGACCTTGTATTTCTTCCCTTGTGTGATGGTGACTTTTCCTCCTGCGTTGAGGTTTATGCTGTTGAAGTTCTTGATGTCGAATTCTTGCTTAGTCTGTGCTGTGACAGTTGCTGCCATAAGAATGGCGATGAAGATTGCTGAAAGTGATTTCATATTACTTATAATTGATGATTATAGTGATGATGGCATTATTCTTGCTGCGCCAGTTGTACTGAAGGATGTATGTGCGTTTCTCTTTTTTGCCGTCAATGGTGATGTTGATGGTCTTAGTGTTGCCTTCGCTCTTTTCGAGGTAGTCGTTCTTCTTGCATTCCTCTTCAAATGTGGAGATGAACTGTCGGGCGTTACCTGTTATTTCGGCATGCTTGATAACCCTTTCCACCGCTCTCGTCTTCTTGTTGCGTGTGACAATGGATGTGAAAGTGGTATTGCCGCCGGTAGAAAGATTTTCGACCAATTTGTCAATTTTGTTCGGCGATGTTGCTGTGGCTTGCGATGTGCGGGAAGAGCCTATTGGGCATCCGAGTGCGTCAGTTCTGCTCTGTGCTGTTAGGTTAAGGCAGAACAGAAGTGACAGAATAAGTGTTGCTATAGGTTTCATAGACTTCAGGTTTTACTCAATTATACCTTCCTCAATGCTCTGCAGGTGGCTGCTGATGGATGTGCTTTGTTCCATCTGCTCGGCATAGGCGAGAATATGGTCAATCCGTGGCTTCATCTTCTGCAGGTCGTCGATACGCTCACCGTTGACAATCATGTAACTACCTTCGTAGAGTGCTGCCAAACGTCGCTCTTCCTGCTTGTCGGCAATGAAGAAGATGCCGAATATCAGTGCTATGGACGCCGCTACAGATATGGCTGTTATGAGCGACAGTTTCATGGACTTGCGTTTCGGGCGAGAGACAGCGACGGCGGAGTCATCCGCTGCCGACTGGGCTATGGAGGCAAATCCCAGGAACATCTGCCTGTACTCCTCCAGTTCGGGTGCGATGTCCCGCCCGCGGGCAAAGTAGGCATAGAGCGTGCGTTCCTGCTCCAGGCTCGTCTCTCCCTCCATGAAGAGGTCTATCAGTTGTTTTATGTTATCTTGCATAATTTGTTTTGATTGGTCTAATAAGACTAATTGCCTTAATGGCTGTTCATCATCTCTCTCACCGCTTGTCGGGCTCTGCTGAGCGACTTCCTCACTGCCACTTCCGATGTGCAGAGCAGGGCGGCTATGTCTGCCATCTCCATCCCTTCCATGTGGCGCAGACGGAGTATGGTCTGCTGTTTGTCGGGCAGCCGTTCCACCATCCGCATCATCTTCTCTATGCGTTGTCGCTCCTCCTCGTCAGCAGGCGGCGGTATGTTAAGGTCTTCAATCCCTGTTGTGTCCTGCTTTCGGCGGATGATGCTTATGCAGAGGTTTCGGACGATGATGAATGCGAGCGAGTCGACAGGCGGAGAAAGCTGGTCGCGCAACTGCCACACCCTCAGCATGGCATCCTGCACCACATCTTCCGCCTCGTCCTCATCGCCAAGAATACCCCTTGCCTGCCCGATGAGTCTTTCTCTCAGCCGATTGAACTCTGTCCTGTACTCGTTTTGATTCATCCGTTTCGCACCTGTCTGTTTTTGGTGGTGCTCATAAATAATAACGCCGGAGTGTGCTGTTTGTGACACTCCGGCGTTATGTTTTTCAAGGAAATGTTTCCTTATGACGTTACTTAACGATAACCTTGCTTACCTTTACAGTACCGTCGCTCATGATGTTCTTAACGATGTTCACACCCTTCTGAGGAGCGGCAACCTGTGCACCGCCAACTGTAAAGAACTGGCGTGAAGCAATTGTTGTAACCGCGCCGTTAGTCTTGACGTTGTCAATACCTGTAGGGATGTCCTCTGAGTTGTAGAAAAGAGTGAAGTTGTCAACCTTGAACCATCCGTGACCCTGAGCCTCAGGCTCACCGCCCAAACCGATATTGTTAGTGCGGAAACCGATCTTAGCGATACCAGTTTCATCAACACCGAATGTCACTGTCATAGTGTGAAGAAGGTCAGTAGTGCGGTCGCCGTCAAGACATGTGTAACCTGCGTAAGTGAGGAACTTGTTCTCTGCGTCAGGGTTTGCAACGTCAAGAGCAGCAGCAGCCTTTGCATCTTCTGGGAGATTGATTGCATGGTCTTCTTCAGAACCGAACATCTGAATTGAGTTGTTAGCGAAGATGCGCTGAGTAGTCATATTGTTGCCTGCCCAAGAGTTCTGAACCATCACGTCGGCAGTCATTGTGTAAGTACCGGCAGGGATACCAGAAAGTGTCTGAGAGAGTTCAACTACTGGAATGTTCTCAGTCCAAATACCCCAGAGGTGCTCGCCGTCTGTAGGCTGCTGAGTCACAACAGTTCCGTCCCCAAGGTCAACGTTGATACCGTCACCTCGGTTGATAGCGCACCAAGCAGCAACTCCGTTAGCGCTGATGTCTGAACGAGTTACGCAAGTGTCACCATTAATGATGAGGTTCCAGCCCTTAGGAGCGTTCTCAACACCACCTGATGTATCGTTAGTCTGAGTCTGTGTCCAGTCTTCGAAACTTGGGTTCTTGATGATGTAAGTAATGTCCTTGCCTACGGTAATTTCTGTAAATTTGCATGCCTCGAGAGCCTCATCAAGCATTGCAATAGCGCCTTCTACCTCATCTGTAGAGTATGCACCGACATAATAGTTGTTTTCCACCTCGTAGATAACTTCGCTATATGCCTCTGCACCTGGGAATTCCTGGTATAAATCCAAGTTGTTATAATGAGCGTCAATTGCTGCATACAACTTTTCATAAGCCTTTACAGATGCGTCAACCTCTACAAGAAGATCCTTGGCTGCAAGGATTGCCGCATCAATTTCCTCAGGAGTATTGTCAGCGCTGATAGATCCGAGTTCTTCAATCTTTGATTTAAGGAGTTCCTCTGTTTCCAGCGCCATCGGTATTCTCATTGAAAACCATTCGTCAAGGATGTCAACATAATGAGCAAGAATAGCAAGGGCGTCTTCAGCAGAATAGCCAACCTTCATGATGCGGAAGTTGTCGACCTTGAACCATCCGTCGCCACCTGCACCGTTTGATGTTGTGCGGTTAGCTGCAGCGATGTTACCGTCAGTGCGGAGACCGAATGTGAGCGTTCCGTCGTAAACGTATGCACGGACAGTGATTGGCTGCATCTCTGTGTCTGTAATAGGCTCTACAAGGTTTGCAAATTCGTATACTTCAGAATTGTCAAGTTTGCTTGCATCGTACTCAGCCTCGCTTGCGAAGTAAGTTGAGTTCAAATTACCGAAGATGCGCTGGGTTGTACGACGTGAACCGCCACCGTTAGCGCCTACCATCAGTGCAGCACTGATAGTGTATGTACCGTTCTCAAGACCTTCAATTGTCTGTGACAATTCCACTGCAGGGAAACCAGCAGCCCAGATACCGAATCCGTAGTTTCCGTCCTTAGCCTCACCTGTACAATCAGCATTTACGCCACACCAGTTAGCAACGCCGTTAGCCTGAATCTCAGCAGCAGTTGTAACGAGGTTGCCGCCAAGATAGAGGTTCCATCCTGCAGGAGGGTTAGCAACGCCAGTAGTAGTGTTGCCGCCCTGAGCAGAGAGGTCCTCAAAGCTCATGTTCTTACCGAGACTTGTGTAGTCACCGCCGCCCTGGCTGTACAATGATTCCGCATCGAGAAGAGTCTTAAATGCAGCGTCCAGTTCAGCTGGATCAACAGAAGAGTCAAACACCGCTTTTGCTGCATCTATAGCACCCGCCAATGTAGCGTCTTCTGTAGTATTGAGTTCGATAGCCTTAACGATTTCCTTATAGAGAGTCGCCTTAGCATCAAGAATTGCCTTAATCTCAGCAACATCTTCAGATGTGTATTCTGGAGCCTCGTAAATAGCCATAGCAGCATCATAGCCAAGCTTGAATCCTGCCTCATAACCTTCCAAGCCCATATAATCCTTTTCGTAAGGAGCAATGGCATTATACCCTACCAACTTCTCTGCATAAGCAGGAATGTCTGCAACCTTCACGAACGCCCAGTTCAAGTGAGTACTGTCAGCATGAATCTCAGCACCGCGATCGTCATAAACTGGGTATATGCCACCTTCTGAGTCAACTTCAGTCAGAACCTCATAATCAGGATGGTAAGGACCGCCTGGATAAGAAATAATCGCATATTCCTTGCCCATGTTAAGATGGAGATAGTAACCGAAAGCGTTCTCGTTGTTACCGTCGCCAGGAGTGAGCATGTAGTATCCTGCATACTTTGCGCTTGGTTCAACGATCCATGATGCAGGATTTTCACGCATGAACACGTTGCCGCTTCCGAAAGGAATAGTGAAATAAGTCACAACATCCTCAGCACCTTCCTCTGTAGCAGGAGTAGTCATTGTGAACGACCATGTGCCGTCAGTATTCTTTACAGCCTCCAACTGGTTGTCGAGGTAAGTGGTACCTTCGACAGCATTGCCTGATCCGTCAATAGGTCCAAAGAAGAATGCTCCGTCCCAATTCGTGCGGTACATGGCAGGAGGAGTCACAACCTTGTTCAGAAGAACATACTTCTCACCTTCCTGAAGTTCCTGTGCAGGCACCTGCGGAGGGTCAATCGCTGTAGCAGTAAGACTTGCTACGAAGAGACTTGCTAAAGTCCCCAATCTGAGTAGATTTTTCTTCATAATCAGAATTTTTAATAGTTAATAATATTAATTTGGTTAGTAATATAATTATGTATCAGTTAGTACATCTATTTAAAAGTATTGCCCATTCGGCACATCATCAAAAGCAGGTTATATTGTTCACAAAAATAAGAAAAAAACTACACTTTGATTCGTTTTCCGATACTTTTTTTTACATATTGAACAAAAATCCTCTAAATGCCGTAAAATCCGTTCTTAGCCTGCAATTCATTGTCACACCGCTACTTAGTTGCAATCACCCCATTAACAAATCATCGCCGCTGCGGTGATTACTTGCCACCTCCTCGGAGAAAAGTATAAATTAAAGTAATATTTGTACAAATAATGGTTTTATTTATATAAATATTAGTTTTATTCTTACAAATATAAGTTTTATTTATACTTTTCTCCGCAGTGTCGGGAAGTTTCCACCCATGAGGAGAGAAGTTTCGGGAGGGGTGTTCGGGAGTTCGGAGCCGCTAAGCCCCTCACTCCCAATCATTAACCTTATTTTACAACCCTCTTTTATCGTCTATATCTGAAGATTCCGTTCAACGTTAACCGTTCATCGTTAACCGCTAACCCCTACCCCTTAACATTGTAAAGGCGGAAGTTGTCAATCTTGAACCATGTAGCCGATGGCGCTCCGTCGGTCGTTACGCCAATCTTTACAGGAGCGTTGTCAGTCTTCTGCACAAACTCAAGTTTGAGCGTCTGCATAGGGTAACTGTCGCCTGTACCAGCATCTTCAATCTTGTCGGCAAAGCGAACAGCTGCATCGTTGGCGAAAAGGCGCTGGTTGCCCACACGCACTGTGGCACCGCTGTTGGATGCGTGCATATCGACAGTAAGTACGTAGTCACCCTTTGGCAGGCCATTGATTACCTGGCTGATGCTCGGAGTGAGGTCGTTTGCTGCGTCCCAAACACCGAAGATGAAGTTGCCGTCAGTAGCCTCAGGGTCACCGCCACCGCCTGCACGGTTGACACCCCACCAGTTTGTCTGGCTGCTGACTGTCCATCCCTGCGGAGCGCGCTTGGTGAGTTGGCGACCGTCGTTCTCGAAACTTGGGTTCTGGATGCGGCTTGTGAAGTCGGTATAGTTGTCGGGCGGTGTGCCTTTGGCGAGTTTCACCGTAACGGCCTTGCCTGTGTAGTCTATTGTCTGAGTGAACTGAGCAGGTTCCTTGTCGCCCGAAGGTGCATTGCCGTCGACGAGGAGGATGCGGAACTTGCGGTTCTTGAGCATGCCTGGGAACTTGCCTTTGCGGTCGGAGATAGTGAGAGCGCCGTGTGCCTCGTCCCAAGTGAACGTGATTTCGCTAAACTGTCCCTTCTCGTAGTTATAGTTGTCACCTTCGTCTTCGTAAAGAACGAACTGACCGTCAGCACCTGGATAGACACGGATTTCGAGGTTGTCCCACGCTTTTTCGCTTGAGTACTGCACTGCAGGGCCGAAAGGTATGATCGAGCCTGCCTTCACGTAAACTGGCATAATGTCGATTGGAGCAAGACGCTGAATCTGCTTGCCGCCGCGAATGCGCTGGTTGGTCCAGAAATCGTACCAGTCTGTGCCCTTTGGAAGGTAAACGCTGACAGGAGCGGCTGCCTTCTCCACTTCGGGATAGATGGTGTGGCCTTTCTTGTTCTCGTCCTTCCATGTGTAGAGAGGGTCGGTCACAGGCTTGACGAGGATATTGCGTCCGAAGAGGTACTCGTCGGTGAGGTTGATGGCACGGCGGTCGTCGGTAAAGTCGAAGTAGAGCGGACGCATCATCGAACCGCTGCGCTGAGTGATGTCGCCGCAGTTGCTGTAGATGTAAGGGAGGAGACGGTAGCGGAGTTCGATGAACTTCTTCTGCACGTCGAAAGCCCAGTGGCCTGGCTCGGCATAGTTCCAGAGTTCGTTGATCATCGGTGAGGAAACGTGGTTGCGCATGAGTGGCATGAAGCATCCCCACTGCATCCAGCGCACCTGGATTTCCTGAGCATGAGGGCTCTTAGGGTTGTTGTCGTCGTCCCAGCAGAAGAATCCGCCTATGTCTGTGTTCCAGTAAGGAATACCGCAAGCGATGAAGTTGAGTCCTGACGGAATTTGGTTCTTCATTGTCTCCCAGTTCGAATTAATGTCACCGCTCCAGCTGAATGTGCCGTAGTGCTGAATACCGAAGGCACCTGAGCGTGTCATCTGGAACGAACGCTTGCTGTTGCCCTTCACCTTGCGCTGGTTCTCGTAGATGCCCTTGTTGGTTGCGAGTGAGAAAGCGTTCTTCACGCTCTTCCACGAACCGTCGTGAGTCATATGGTCGTAGTCGGCCTGAGTCTCGTCAAAATGGTCTGGCTCGGTGGAGTCGGTCCACCATGCGTCCATACCCATGTCGTAGAGGTGCTTGAGGTACTTCCAGTAGATGGCTCGTGCCTCAGGGTTGAATGGATCGTAAGGCTTCACGCCCTTGTTGCGTGGCCATGTGTCGAACGGAAGGAGTGCGCCGATAGAGTCGAGTTCGCGGTACTGGTCGGTCCACGGTCCGAAACTTGCCCAGATTGAAATCATGAGGTGTGCGTTGTTCTTGTGGACGTACTCAACCATCTCCTGCGGCGACTTGATGCGAGGCTGAAGACCTTTCTTTATATACTCTGCCGCAAGCGGACGGAGGTCTTCAGGAAGATACTTTGCCCACTGCTTGTCGCCCACCTTGTTGATGTAGTAAGGGTTCATGAATCGCATGGCGTTCCAGTTGGAGTCCTGCCCCCAGTACTGCCAGTCCTGCACGATACCATCGAGAGGAATGCGGAGTTCGCGCATCTTGTCGAGGATGCCACAGAGTTCGTCGCTCGTCTTGTAGCGCTCACGGCACTGCCAATAGCCCATTGTCCAAAGCGGAAGCATAGTGGCCTGACCGGAGAGTTCGCGCACGGAAGCGATTACGCCGTCCTGGCTGCCGTCGGTGTACATGAAATAGTAGTCGATGCACTGTGCCACCTGCGAAGAGAACATTGTTTCACCTTCTGCATCGTTGAAACGGGAGCGTCCTGCATTGTCCCAATAGAGTCCGTAACCCTTCTCCGATGCGAAGAAAGGTATGTTGATATTTGTGTTTGCATTCCAGAAGTCGATGTCCTCGCCTCGCTGATTCATTTTCTTGCTCTTGCGCTGGCCGAATCCGAAGATTGCCTCGTTCTTGCCGAGTGCAAATTCCTGGCTGATGCTGTAGTGGCCCTTGTCAACTCCTGAGGTGATGAGTTTCACTTCGTTCTTGCCGCCTTCCTTAAGCAACGCCTTGCCGTCGAGGTCGCTGAATGCCACGTCGCCTGTCTGCTTGCTGACGCTGACAGCGATGTTCCCTGTCTTCAGAGTCACTGCCGAAGCGTTTTCCTCAACAGTAAACTTCTCCTTGCCTGGAGTGAGCACCACTGAGTAACTCTTCTTCTCAGGCATCTGGTTGAGCCCGTCGGCATACTTCGTGACTCTGACGATGTTGGATGAATAAACTGTAACCTCTGTGGTTGGTTTGCCGTCGAGGTCAACCTTCACACCGTTCTTCTGCTTCACCACAGTCTGTGCGGTGAGCGCCATTGATGCGCCCGCGAGAGCGCACAATGCTATAGTTCTCAATCTTAACTGCATATTTGCTCTTATGTCATTGTCCTAATTGCTTACATGCTTACCTTCACACGCTTGCCGCTGTAGCCAACAGTTTTCTCGCCTACGCCGACAACCTTAACGTTGAACTTGCGGCTCTTGAGCATACCTGGGTATTCGCCCTTGCGGCTGTCGACAGTGAGACTCTTGCTCTTGTCGTTCCACTTGAAAGAAATGGTTGTATACATGCCCTTCTCGTAGTTGTAGTTGTCGCCCTCGTCCTCATAGAGAGTGAACTCTGCGTCCGCACCTGGGTAAACAACGATGTCGAGATTGTCCCATGGCTTTTCGCTTGTGTACTGCACCTCTGGACCTACAGGGATGATTGAGCCTGCCTTAACGTAGAGAGGAGAGTAAGCGAGAGGAGCATTTGCCTTCACGTCCTGACCGCCTTCGTACACCTTATTTGTCCAGTAGTCGTACCACTTAGTTCCTGCAGGGAGATAAACTTCGTAAGTCTTCATCTGCTTCCAGTCTACAGGGCGATAGAGCTCGCCAGTAGTTTCGTTCTTGTTCCATCCTGAGAGTTCGTCAGTGCGGATGATGCGCTCACGAGTGTATAGAGGATGAGCCACAGGGCAAACGAGGATGTTGCGGCCGTACATGTACTCGTCGCTCATATTCCAAGTTTTCTTGTCAGCCTTGAAGTCCATAACCAACGGACGCATGAACGAGTCGTCGTTCTTGCTCACCTGCCATGAGAGGCTGTAAGTGTAAGGCATCAAGCGATAACGCAACTTAATAGCGTCGACAAGGGCGTCGTAAACCGGTTCGCCTGGCTTGCCGTAATAGTAAAGCTCGCGATAGACGTCTGTTCCGTGGCTGCGCATCATAGGAGTGAACGCTCCGTACTGCATCCAACGCACATAAAGCTCCTGATACTGAGGGTTGCGAGTTGCTGAATTGTGTCCCTGAGTACTGTATGAACCAGCGAAGAATCCACCTATGTCTGTGTTTGTGTTAGGGTTGGCTGTCATCGTGTAGTTCAAGCAGATAGGTATCTGTCGGCGGAGGTTTTCCCAAGAAGAGCCTACGTCGCCGCTCCATGTGTTAGCTCCGTAGCGCTGCTGGCCTGCGAAGTAACTGCGTGTAAGGATGAAAACTCGCTTTGTAGAGTCGACTGCACGCTGATGCTGGTCTACACCGCCCACTGCGAAGAACGGATAGAGGTTGCGCACCGAGCGCCAAGAACCCATAGCGGTCATTTCGTCGAGGTCGGAATCCTTGTACTGCATGTGGTCTGGGTCGGTTGAGTCCATCCACCATGCGTCAATGCCCATTTTATGCAGGCGAGTGAGGTGCTTCCAGTAAATGTCACGAGCCTCATCGGAGTAGACGTCATAGCAGCGAACGCCGCTCATGTAGTCCATTCGTGGAGGCCAGAAGCCAAGTCCGCTCTCAGGCCAAGTGTAGAACGACATGAGGTGTCCCTTCTCCTTCAGTTCCTTGTAAGGTTTTGAGTGCGGGCCGAACGACGACCAGATTGATATGGAGATGTGCGCGTTCTTGTCATGCACCTCGTCAATCATGCGCTGTGCGTTGCCGAACTCGTCGTTGAGGAACTCCATCGCGTTCCATGTGTAGTTTGAGCCCCAGTACTGCCAGTCCTGGATGATTCCGTCGAACGGTACGCCGAGCTCTCTGTACTTGCGCACGACCTCAAGGAGTTCGTTCTGGCTCTTATAACGCTCGCGGCTCTGGTGGAAACCGTAAGTCCACAACGGGAGCATAGGCACCTTTCCTGTGAGGTGGCGCATTTCTGCGATCACGCCGTCGGCATCACCGCCGTAGATGAAGTAGTAGTCAACAGCCGTTCCTACCTCGCTCTCAAGCACCATTTCGCCCTTCACGCCCTCTTCAGGAGTGATGAACTGTGTTGGAGAGTAGTTGTCCCAATAGATTCCGTAACCCTTTACGCTCTGGAACACATGAGCATAGTCTTCGAGGTTGCTCTGCTGCATGCTGCGGTTCTCGCCGCGCTGCGACATCTTGCCGTTTTGCAGGAGACCAACACCGTAGATGCCCTCATCGGCATCCATAGCGAACGACTGCTTAACCTTAAACTTGCCCTTGTCTGGACCTTTCTCGATAGGTGTGAACACTGGCTTTCCGTCAGTAGTGAGCAAAGTGCCCTTACTATCGGCAAATGTTACCTGGCCATCCTTGACTGTGACGGTAAGCGCAGAGCTCTTATAGACCTTAGCGCCGCCGACAGTGCTTTCCTTCACCTTAACCTTGCCAGGCTCAGCGATTACAACCAATGACTTGCGACTTTCATCGCCACTCTGAGGTTTCTCAATGCGTACAGTGCGCGGTGTGAAGAATGTCACCTTCTGAGCGTTTGCCTCCATCAATCCTGAAGCGGCAAAAGCGGCTGCGAGTGCGCACAAAGACTTAAATAAATGCTTCATACTATATATTATTGATTTTAAAGATTATCGAAAATAGTTATCAACCCAGGACTAATTCCTGATTATCACTTTCTTCACGTTCTGCGTTCCGTCGCTCATGCGTTCGCGGATGATGTTCACGCCTTTCTGACGATGCTGCAGTCGACGTCCGCTGAGGTCGAAGATCTCCGTAGCAACCACCTTCGCCTCTGCCGAAGCAGCGGTTATTGATGTAGGAACGAAGTCGTCGTCGATAGTTGAGTAAAGGCGGAAGTTGTCAATCTTGAACCATGTCTGAGTTGGTGCGCTATCTGTAGCGACACCGATAGTCACGGGCTCGCCGTCCTCTTCTTGGATGAAGCGGAGCGTGAGTGTCTGCATAGGGTAGTTATCGCCTGTTCCGCAAGTTACAACCTGGTCGCGGAAGAAAGCCTCATCCTCATTGGCGAAAAGGCGTTGGTTGCCAAGGCGTGATTCAGTCATCGTTCCTGACGCATGGAGGTCGACCGTCAGCGTGTAGTTGCCCTTCGGCAGACTGCTGATTGTCTGGCTGATGCTTGGAGCGAGAGTGTTGCTACCATCCCACACGCCGAAGATGAATTTGCCGTCGGTCGCTACTGGATCGCCCTGTCCGCCACCCTGATTCACACCCCACCATGCAGTGCTGCTCTTGACAGTCCATCCCTGCGGAGCGCTCTTAGTAAGCGTACGTCCGTCGTCTTCAAAACTATGGTTCTGGATGTACTCTGCCGTGCAGTCAGTGAGTTGTGCTGGCTTGCCTGTCTCGTCGTTGAGCACGACAGTGACTTCTTCTCCCGAATACTTCACTTCTGCTGAGTATTCTGATGCGTGAAGATCGCCCGTGCCGTGATACTTCGTCACCTTGCAGATCTTAAATGTGCGCTCTGCCAGCATACCGTCAAACTCGCCTGTGCGCTTGCCAATAGTAAGGGTCTGCGCCTGATCGTCCCAAGTGAAAGGTATTTCTGTGTACTTGCCGTTTTCGTAAGCATAGCCGTCGTTCTCGTCTTCGTAAAGCACGAATTTGCCGTCAGCACCTGGATAGACACGCATTTCGAGGCTGTCCCATTTCTTTTCTGTTGAGTACTGCACATCTGGTCCCCAAGGCATGATGCTACCAGCCTTGATGTAGAGAGGCATGATGTCGGCATTGCCTTTCTTCACTACCGTCTGGCCTCCTTCGTGGGTTTCGCCCGTCCAGAAGTCAACCCACTTGTGGCCTGCAGGCAGATACACGTCGCGCAGGTTGGTGTGGTCCTGGATTATTGGCGCCACGAGGAACGCATCGCCAAACATATACTGGTCTTTCACGTCGTAGCCCTGACGGTCGTCGTTGAATGCTATCGGCAGCGCTATCATGAACGTGGCGTCGGCGCTTGCCACCTGCCATGCTGTGCTGTAGAGGTAAGGCAACATGCGGTAGCGCAACTTGATGTACTTAAGTATGTGGTCGTAGTCGCCTATGCCGTCGTTCTCATTACCAAACTGATAGATTTCGCGAGGCGTATTTGTGCCGTGGAATCGCATCATCGGAGTGAATGTGCCGAACTGCAGCCAACGCATATAGAGTCGTCGCCAGTTGGCATCGCCCACTCCACCAAACGCACCTGTGAAGAATCCGCCTATGTCGCTGTTCCAGTATGGTATACCGCAAGCGGAGAAGTTGAGAGCAGCAGGTATCTGGTTGGCAAGGTTCTCCCAACTCGAAGTCACGTCGCCGCTCCAAGTGTTGGCGCCGTAGCGCTGCTGACCTGCGAAAGCCGAGCGTGTAAGGATAGACACGCGCTTATCTGCAAGTCCTGTCTTGCCAGCGAGGGCATCGGCGCGGAAGTGGTCGTGCACACCGCCGACGTGTGCCAACGGGAATGCGTTGCGCAGTTCGCGCCAAGTCTGCCCCGTACCAGTCACATAGTCGTAGTCGCTTGCGCTCTTCTGCTGATAGTCCGGTTCGCTGGAATCGAGCCAGAGAGCGTCGATGTCTTTGTTCATCAACCCTGCGTAGAGGTATTGCCAGTATTCATCGCGAGTCGTTGCGTCATAGCAGTCATACGGTTTCACACCTGCTCCCCACGGATAAGACACCGCCTCAATCATTCTGCCTTTCCGGCTGAAATCGGCATACTGTTTGGTCTGCGGACCGAAGTTTGCCCAGACGCTAATCATGAGTTTGGCGTTGTTGTCGTGGATAGACTTAATCATCTGGGCGTAGTTAGAGAAGGTAGGATTGAGAAACTCCATTGCGTTCCAGTGGGCATCGTCGCCCCAGTACTGCCAGTCCTGCACGATGCAGTCGAGCGGCACGCCGCGCTTCCTGTACTCGCTCACCACGCCCATAGTCTCATTGGCGCTGGTATATCGCTCCTTGCTCTGATAGAGTCCGAAGTTCCACAGTGCCGGCATAGGGCTCTGTCCCGTAAGTTGGCGCATGAGCGGAAGCACATCGGCGCTCCCCTCCCCTACGAGCACGTAGTAATCTATCTCGTTGCCTGTCGACATGAAGCGTGTCTGCTCCTCTGAGTCGGAAAACATCGTAGGTGAATAGTTGTCCCAAAAGAGTCCGTAGTTTTTGCTCGACTGGAAATAAGGTATGTAGACTTTCATGTTGTCCTGCACCATGTTCATTACCTTGCCGCGCTGGCTGAGCGCCCCGTTCTGCACCTGCCCCATACCGAAGATATACTCATCGGTGGCAAGTCGGAACGACTGCTGTATCTGATGACTCTCGTTAGGTCCGTCCATATAAGGGGCAAACGAACTGCCCGCCTCCTCCGTAAGCACGGTTCCGTCCTTGCGGAGCACTGTGACGCACGCTGTTGCGAGGTCGAGACGGACTATCACGTGTGTGTTGTCCAGCGTAACGACTCCGTCCTTCTCTTCGAGAGCGAACTCCGCCGATGCAGCCGTTGGCTGTACCACTGTGAGGCTCTTCTTCGCAATTTCAGCGGAGTGCGATTTATAAACTCTCACCACCTTGTCGGCGTGGAACATGATCTTCACGCACACATCGCCCTGCATGGCATCGATTCCGTTGGCTGTGCGGGTGTACGACGAAATGCCTGTTGTGCTGTCTACTGAAATCGACTCGACAACCTCGCGGAGCGACTTCATCGCCAGTAGTGCTGCCTGGTAGTCAGTCTCGCCCATGTTTGCCAGAGCGTCCTCCGCAGCCCTCTTTGCTTCTTCGAGAGTTGCTTTGTAATCCTCATATTTGCTGTCGGCAATCATCTCGTCGGTTTTTGCCATGAGAGCGCTGATTTTGCCTTTCAACTCCGTGGTCAACGATTTGCCGTCGGCCGTATACCCCATCTTTGTCATCAGGGCTGGATAAGTGGCTGCCAACTCGTAAGGGGCGAAGTAGCCTATCATGCTTATGGTCGACGTGCCTTTTGTCGAAGTGAGTCCCATGCAGTGGCTGAACTGGTTGCCCTGCGAAGATATATAGATTTGCTCATTGTCGTAGTTCATATTGGCATTGAGTTTGGAACTGCCCTTGATATTCCACACCACAACCTGCTCGCCGTCAGCAGCTGTAACGGCATGATTAGCCTCGGTGCTGCCACTGTCGTTAAATCCATTGAACCACCATATGTCGCTGTTGGCTGTTGCTGTGCTCAAGTTAGTACCCTTCACAGCAAACCAAGTCTGCTCGTTTGTGATGCAGTAGGCATAGTCCGTCTTCTTGTCCATCTGGAAAGCGATGTTGTTAGTCCCCGTATCGTTGATGGTAAAGGTGTTGTTAGCCTCGTCATAGGAGAACTTGTCCTGACTGCGGTCAGGAGTTGCGATGTAGTCCCTGCACTTGAATTCGTAAGGACGCTGGGCTGACACAACGGTTGCCAGCAGACTCATAACCAAAACAAGAATCGATGATTTGTTTGTCATAATATACGATTTAAGTTTATGCGTTTTTTCACAGATGCAAAACTACCACTATTTTACCATATATAATAACACAAATGTTGATTACGGTAACACAGATGTTGAAAAACACCTGTAACACGCATCCGCAGTGTCGGGATGGGCGCCTTTGAAAATAAACGAGCCCTCGTTTGTAATTTTTTGAGCCCTCGAAAATAATTCAACGAGCCCTCGTTGACTAGTTGCCTACCGAACCTCAGCGAACAAAAGGCAGGGGCTCGGCGTTATAACCGCAAAGATAAGAGTAGACAGCAATTTATAAACCTAACAAAAGAACTGAAAGAGACATGAAAAGAATGATTTTAGGATTGGCTGCCCTGACGGCGGGCGGAGGCATAGCTTCAATGGCGTGCACAGGCATATCGCTGACCGCGAAGGACGGCAGCTACATCCAGGCGCGTACCATTGAGGGATCACATCTGGAACTGGAAAGCATGTATGTAATCATTCCTCGCGGACACACAATCGAGTCCTACACGCCCACCGGCGAGAAGGGGCTGAAGTTCAAGGCAAAATACGGAGTCGTGGGGATGTCGGTGGTGAGAGAGGAGTTCATAGCCGAAGGCATTAACGAGGCGGGGCTGTCGTCTGGCCTGTTCTTCTTCCCCGACTACGGCGCTTACCAGCCTTACGACTCGCTGCAGAGGGAGAGGACTCTGGGCGACTTGCAGGTGAACGCATGGATTCTGTCGCAGTTCAAGACAATCGACGAGGTGAAGGAGGCGATTGCAGGGGTACGGATTGCGGGACTGGAGCACACATCGGTGGTGCACTGGCGCATAGGCGAACCTTCGGGCAGGCAGGTCGTGATGGAAATCGTTGGCGGTGTGGTACAGTTTCATGAGAACACCGTGGGAGTGCTTACCAACTCGCCTGATTTCGGGTGGCACCTGAAAAACCTGAATAATTATGTCAATCTCTTTTCGGGCGACGCAGCCGAGCAGCACCTCGGAGCACAGCACATCAAGGCTTTCGGAGGCAATTCCGGTTTTCTCGGCCTGCCTGGCGATTTCACTCCGCCTTCACGGTTTGTGCGCGCGGCTTTCTTCTGTGCCACGGCACCGCAGTTATCCACTGGGTTTGAGACCGTGAAGCAGTGTTTCCACATCCTGAACAACTTTGACATTCCGATTGGGGCGGAGCACAGGAGGGGCGAGGGTCCTAAGATTCCGAGCGCAACGCAGTGGACGTCGGCTATCGACCTGACTCACCGTATCGTTTACTACAAGACGATGCACAACAATACGATCCGCCGCATCGACCTGGCGGGAATTGACTTCGCGAAAGTCGGTTACCAAGTACATCCTATGGATCGCATAAAGGAGCAGCCAGTACAAGACGTATTGCATCCCTACAACCCAAATCCATGAGTATCCGTCCTTTCCGCGTCATCCGCGTTCCAATACACCCTTTGGTATCGTCCTCAATGTAACTTCCCTGACTTAACTTCCGATTATAACTTCAGTGATTTAACTACTTACGTGAGGGCACCCGCAAGGGATGCCCCTACTACTTAATTCCTTAACCAATGAAAAAGTATCATAAAGCATCGTTCTGTGGCATCGTTCTCTGCACCGTAGTGTCTATGTGCGGATGCAGCGAGCGTGACACTCCCGTCACCGTTCTGCGCCCTGTAAGAGTGGAGAAGGCGGTAAGTCTGGAACGCGCGGAAAAGTCGTATTCCGGCATCGTTGCAGCCGACCAGTTCAGCGACTTGGCGTTCAAGAATCAGGGACTACTGGTCGAGATGAACGTCGAAGAAGGGCAGCATGTGAAAACGGGCAGTATTGTGGCCGAAATGGATCCTGCCGACTTCCTGCTGGCTGTGGACGACAAGAAGGCGGCATACCAGAAAGCGTCGAGCGAGAAAGAGCGCACAAGCCGTCTGTTTGCAAAGAATGCCGTATCGCGCCAGGAGTTTGAAAGCGCTCTTATGACATACACAAACGCACGAATCGCGCTTGAAAATGCTCAGAACGCCCTTGCCAACACTAAACTACGGGCGCCGTTCGACGGGTTCATCCAGAAAAAGTATGTCGAGAACTACCAACGTGTACAGCCTGGAGAACCTATCGTCTGCCTGGTCAACCCTAAACTGCTGCAAATCGTAACAACCATCCCTGAGACGAGTGTCGACTTCATCGCCTCGCCATCAAACATCGAAGTGGAGTTTGACGCTTACAAGGGGACGCGATTCAGGGCTCATGTAAAGAAATACGTGGAGGCGTCGCCCGACGGCGCCGGCATTCCTGCCTACATCGTCATAGACGACCCCAAGTTTGACCTTTCGGTGTTCCGCATATCGGTGGGATTTTCCTGCAAGGTGCACATAAGCAAACCCGACCCTGCAATGGCAGGAAAGCTGGGCATACCGCTTTCGGCCATAGTGTTTGACAACGCTACGGGCAAAATGCCGGTATTCGTCTACGACTCTACCACCCACAAGGTGCATAAGCGCAGCATCGTCAAGCAAGGCAACATTGCCGGCCGCAACCTCGTCGTCATCGACGACAACTTGGGCAAAGACATTCTCATCGTCACAGCCGGCGCATCACTCCTCAACGACGGGGACAGCGTTGTGGTGTTGAAAAATGGGAAGATGAGGGATTGAGAAGAGACGTCACGTGGGGAAGCCCCGTCAAAGTTATCGTTATCGTCAAAGTTACCGTTATCGTTATCGTCAAAGTCAAACCATGAACATCCCGAAATATTCGCTCGAAAACAGGAAGGTCATTTACTTCTTCCTTGCCATACTGCTTGTAGGAGGAGTGGTCGCATTCTTCCGTCTGCCAAAGAAGGAAGACGCTCCGTTCGTAATCAAGACAGCGGTGCTCGTAACCCAATATCCTGGAGGTACTCCCGAAGAAGTGGAAATGCTCGTCACCGAGCCCATCGAACGCGAAGTTCAGTCGATGAGCGAAGTGTATCAGATAAAGTCGGAATCATACTTCGGACTCTCTAAAATTTCTATCGAACTCAACCCCGACATTGCTCCAGAGCGCATGCCGGTGAAGTGGGACGAACTGAGGCGCAAGGTGGCTAACATCCAGCCGCGCCTGCCTGAAGGCGCATCGGCGATTACCGTCAACGATGACTTCGGCGACGTGTTCGGCATCTACTACGCTCTGACCGCCGACGACGGATTTGGCTATAGCGACTTGCGCCGATGGGCTCAGCGCATACGCACCCTGCTCACTCCGCTCGATGGGGTGCAGAAGGTGATGCTCTACGGCGAACAGACCGAGGTGGTGAACGTGGAAATATCAAGTTCGCAACTCGCCACACTCGACATTGACCCTTCCGTCATCAGCGCAGCTCTGCAAAGGCAAAACGCCCAGGTCAACACGGGCGAGATGAACACCGGAACATACCAACTACGGCTGCAGACGGAGGGGACGTTCACCAGTCTCGACGACATCAGAAGTCAGGTCATATCAAACAAGAACGGCGTGGAGGTGCGCCTGGGCGATGTGGCAACAATCGAGCGAGGTTACACCGACCCGCCCCAGACGCTGATGAGAGTTGACGGCAAACGCGCCATTGGGATAGGCATAGCGAGCGGCGCTAAAGACAATGTGGTTGATGTGGGCAAACGAGTAGACCAGCGTCTGTCTGAAATCGAGAAGGAACTGCCATTAGGCATATCGCTCACCTCGCTCTATCCAGAAAACAAGATTGCCGACGAAGCCAACAACGGGTTCATCATCAACCTCATAGAGTCGCTCGCCATAGTCATCCTCATCATCTTCCTCGTTATGGGAGTGAGGGCAGGAATGCTCATAGGCAGCTCGTTGCTTTTCAGCGTAGGAGGCACTCTGCTCATCATGCTTCTGTGGGGAGTCGGACTGAACCGCACCTCGCTTGCCGCCTTCATCATAGCCATGGGCATGCTTGTAGACAACGCCATCGTAGTGACCGACAACGCACAAGTAGGCATCAAGCGAGGCATGAACCGCAGGGACGCGCTCATCGGTGGAGCCACCAAACCACAGTGGGCATTGCTCGGCGCCACATTCATTGCCGTCATATCCTTCCTGCCGCTCTACCTCGCACCGGCATCGGTGGCGGAGATTGTCAAGCCGCTATTCATAGTGCTTGCCGTATCGCTCGGGCTGAGTTGGGTTCTGGCCTTATGCCAAACGACAACCTTCGGCAACTTCATCCTTAAGGCTCAGGAAAAGAGTCCGAGAAACGACCCTTACGACACGAAATTCTACGGCAAGTTCGGTGCGTTGCTCAACAGCCTCATCCGCCACCGCTGGATAACATTAGGCGGTGTGGCAGCAATGCTCATCGTGTCGCTCGTGGTCATGGCGCTCATGCCTCAGAGCTTCTTCCCAAAGATGGACAAGCCGTACTTCCGCGCCGACCTGCTCTACCCCGAAGGATTCAGCATCCACACCGTCGACCGTGACACCAGAGAAATTGAGAACTACCTGAAAGGCGACAAGAGGATTAAACAGTATGCCGTAACACTCGGAGGCACACCGCTGCGCTACTACTTAGCCAGTTCTTCGTTCGGGCCGAAACCCAACTTCGCCAATGTTATGGTAGAGACGCACATCGCCGACGATGCGGCAGCAGCGGAACAGGACTTCTACCAATACATGAGAGAGCACCACCCTGATGCAATAACCAGATCATCGCTGTTTGCACTCTCGCCCGTCCCTGAAGCGGCAATAGAAATAGGATTCATCGGCGAGGACACAGACACACTGACCTCACTCGTCGAAAGAGCGCGAGAAATAGCCCTGCGATGCGACAAGGTCACGGACATACGCTCAAGTTGGGGAAACAAGGTACCCGTGTGGAAACCTAAATTCTCACAACAGAAAGGGTCGAGGCTCGGCATAAGTCGTCAGCAGATGGCAAACACCTTGCGCCTTGCCACCAACGGGGTGCCTCTTGGGGCATACCGTGAAGGCGACCAGTCGCTGCCCATACTGCTCAAGGATGCCGATGCCGGCGCAATGAGCATCAACGACATAGGCTCACTGCCTGCATCAAGCAGTAAAGGGCGCGGAGTGAAGATTGAGCAGGTCACTGATGAATACAGCCTCGGCTACGACTACAACATGACACGCCGGTACAACCGAGAACGTTGCATGATGATGCAATGCGAACCGCTACGCGGAGGTAACACAATGGCGGCATTCACCCAGGTGTGGGACTCCGTAAGCCAGCAAATGAAACTGCCCGAAGGCTACCGCATGAAATACTTCGGCGAACAGGACACGCAGGACGCAAGCAATGCCGCTCTGGGCAAGTTCGTCCCGCTCACTTTCCTGCTCATCTACACGGTGCTGCTCATCCTGTTCCCTTCCCACTACAGCAAACCGTTGCTCATTATGGCAATGCTTCCGCTCATCTTTATAGGCGTAGTATGGGGACTGTTTGCCTTTGGCAAGTCGCTCGACTTCTTCGCCATACTCGGACTGCTCGGACTCATAGGTATGAACATCAAGAACGCCATAGTCCTTGTCGATGAAATCGGCTTGAAGCAGCAGGAAGGGTTGCCTCTCACAACCGCCGTAGTCGAAGCCACCAAAACCCGAATCGTACCAGTCACTATGGCATCGGGCACCACCATTCTGGGAATGACCCCGCTGCTTGCCGACTCCATGTTTGCAGGACTCGCCTCTACCGTTATAGGAGGATTATTCGTTTCAACCATATTGACAATTTTCATATTACCAGTCTGCTATGTTATCATTAATCCTAACCCTCGCAACGCTTAGCGCACCGCAAGACGGCATCACATACCAGGAGTTTGAACAGGAGGTCATAGACTACAGCATCACTCTGAGCAGAAGCATCGAGCACAGCAACGCCATGCACCACGCCTCAAGGGCTGCAAAGACCGACTTCCTGCCTTCTGTCAGCAACGAAGCCTCATACCAGTACAACCTCAGTGGCACGGACATCAAGATGGGAAGCGGAAACGTGGCGCTCAAGCGCTATGCCTACTCGCTAAGCACCAACATAATCCAGCCTGTACTCTCAGGCGGAAGAATAAGCAACACCTATGAGGCTGCACGACTCAAAGCGCAGATGGCAGAGGAGAACGTGCAACAAACCATTAACGACATCGTCCACCAGGCGCAGACCGTCTATTGGGACGCAGCGGTAAAGAAGGCAACTTACATGACAGCGTGCCGATACATCAACATAATAGAGCAACTCACCGCCACGCTCCAGGAGAAGTACGAAGCGGGAGCAATAAGCAGAACCGACCTCTTGCAGATGCAAACACGGCTCGCCGAGGCGCAACTGCAACGTTCGTCAGCACTGCTGGCCTACCGCAATGCCACACAAGCGATGAACTCTCTCATGGGACGCCAACCCAACTCGCCTATCACCCCAAGCGACTCACTCACCGACCCTCCTCCCATGCCGCTTGCCATAGACTTGGAAACAGCTCTGGAGCAACGTTCAGACTACGCCATAGACAGCCTGCAAGTAGAATACCAGAAACGACAGATGAACCTGGCTATAGCCCAGCACAAGCCTACATTGTCGGTCGGGCTGCAACAACAGATAGCTACGCCTATTATCAACACCGACGGCAAACCGAAGTTTTCGCCTGTACTCTTTGCGAAAATGAGCATGCCCCTATTCCACTGGGGAAAACGCTCCAAAACACGCGCTTCGCAACGCGCCATGCTCTATGAGGCCGTTCTTGCGCAAAGCGACAAGTATGACCAGGTGAACCTCGAACTGACAACTTCGTTCACAACCGTGCAGGAAAGCAGAAAGCAAATCGACTACGCCACCGAAAACTGCCGCCTGGCTCAGGAGAACCTCGACATCAACACCTTCAGTTACACAGAAGGACGGCTAACCATACTTGATGTGCTCTCAGCGCAACTCACTTGGCTACAAGCCAATACCAGTCTCATTCAGTCGCATTACAACTACCGCATAGCACTTGCCAACTACCGCCATGCAACAGGCATCAACTAATCAACGCTGCAGAGTTTAGAAATAAATACTACAGCGTTGGCAAATAAAAGAAGAAGCGTTTAGAACCAAACACCCCCCCGAAAATCCTCTCCTACTCCCTGCCTACGCTCCGTTTAGCCAAAAAAAATAGTTTTTAGTTTGATTTGTCGAGCAATGTCTGTATATTTGCAGAAATATAGTTAGTTTAAGGCGCAGAGTGTGCACCTAAGTGACTAGCTTCACCATACAAATCAAATACATAATGTCGTCAGAAAAACCAATAATACGCAACAAGAGAAGAAACAAGATACGCCTCCACCATGAAGGCACAAACATTCTGCTCGTAGCAGGATTGGTTCTTGCCCTCATAATAGCCGTAATGCTCTACTTTGTTGGTAGCGGATGGGTATCTTACTCAGTTATAGGTTTCTTCGCTATCATTTACGGTATCATGGTCAACTTCTTCCGTTGCCCGATAAGAATGTTCCAAGGTCCGACCACAAACACCGTTGTTGCCCCTGCTGACGGCCACATTGTTGTTATTGAGGAAGTGGAAGAAACAGAATATTTCCACGACCGCCGCAAGATGGTGTCAATATTCATGAGCCTCACAAACGTACACGCCAACTGGATTCCATGCGACGGAACCATCGTTAAGGTGGCACACCACGACGGTAACTTCATGAAGGCATACCTGCCAAAAGCAAGCACCGAGAACGAACGCTCCACAGTGGTCATCCGCACACCACAAGGCACAGAAATCATGGCACGACAGATAGCCGGAGCAGTGGCACGCCGAATTGTCACCTACGCCGAGGAAGGCAGCGAATGCTTTATCGACGACCACATGGGATTCATAAAGTTCGGTTCAAGAGTTGACTTATACCTCCCACTCAACGCAGAAATCTTAGTAGAAATGGGTCAAGCAACTGTCGGCGACGAAACAATCATCGCAAAACTCAAGCAACCCACACCTTAAGTACTAAACGTTAACTTAACGTTAACCCCTAACCCTTAACCACAAACCACTAAACGCTAACCGTTAAAAACCATGTCACGTTCAATCATACCTAACGCCATAACATGCTGCAACCTCATCTGCGGATGCATCGCAACAGGAGCGGCATTTAGCGGAGGCTATCAAACAGCTCTTTTCTTCATTTTGGCTGGAGCAGTTTTCGATTTCTTCGACGGGCTCGTCGCAAGAAGCTTGGGCGTTTCAGGAAAATTCGGAGTGCAGCTCGATTCATTGGCAGATGTGGTTACATTCGGAGTGGCTCCATCAGCCATGCTCTTCTCACTCTTCACCCAAGTGTACTATCCGGAATTCATGTATCATAAATTCTGGTTCACAGTCCTTCCGTTCACCGCATTTCTCGTTGCCGCATTCTCCGCCTGCAGACTGGCAAAATTCAATATTGACGAACGCCAGCACACAGGATTTATCGGCATGCCTACACCAGCAAATGCAATCTTCTGGGCATCGCTCATAGTAGGATGCAAGGACTTCCTTTGCGGGCCTAGATTCAACGCCGTGTTCCTGTTGGCATTCATAATAATGTTCTGCTGGCTCATGGTAAGCGAGATACGCATGTTCTCACTTAAATTCACAGACAAGTCATGGGACAACAACAAGGTTAAGTACATATTTATTATATTAGTAGTTGCAATACTTACCTTTGCGGCACTGAAATCAGACGGAGCAAACAATCTTATCCTGTACATGTCAAGAGGCATAGCCGCATGCATCGGACTTTACATTCTCATTGCCTTAATAACCAGGAACAAGGCTTAAGTCCATACAACGCACCGCGTACTTTGTAAACTTCTTTTTTTCAACACCTACAACCTAAGAACTTAAATGGAAGGATTTCTTATATTCATCCTCATAGTTGTTGCATTATACTATCTTGGCAAATGGTATATCAAACGGAAGATACGCAGATTCTTCGGCCAGTTCGGCCAGCAAGGTTCTTCCCAACAGTCGGAGCAACACAAATCAAGAAAGACAACACAAAATTCGCAAGCGCAGGAACATCCTGACAAGAAGAAAGTCTTCACCGCAGACGAAGGCGAATATGTCGAATTTGAAGAAATAAAAGACTGACACAATGGACGAGAGATTCATGCGCGAAGCCATTGCCGAAGCACGAAAAGCCTTGGCTCAGGACGAGATCCCTATCGGGGCAGTCATCGTAGCCAATGGCATGATTATAGGCAGAGGCCACAACCTCACGGAAACCCTCCACGACGTAACAGCTCACGCAGAGATGCAAGCCATAACAGCGGCCGAGGAATGGCTCGGCGGCAAATACCTGGATCAATGCACACTGTACGTCACAGTCGAGCCGTGCGTAATGTGCGCCGGAGCAATCGCATGGTCGCAACTCGGACGCCTCGTCTTTGGCGCCTCCGACGAGAAGCGAGGCTATCAACGCTACGCACCCGAAGCGCTCCACCCTAAAACCGAAGTCGCCAACGGAATCCTGGCAGAAGAATGCTCTGCCTTGATGAAAGATTTCTTCAAAAGCAAAAGATAGTCGAAACGAGAAGGAGCGACTCCCCGTTAACCCCTAAACCCTAACCCCTAAACTTTAAACCTCAACAACCATGAGCGACGGAAACTTCAACAGGGCTCTACTGCCAAAAAACGAACTCAGCACCGGACTCCGTGCCGGAAAGGCACAAATGCGGCAGAAAGCATCGGAGGCCATCGACGCCATCATAAACGAATATCTTTGCGACGCCACCGACGAAAAACGCAAGGAAGTGAAAGAAAAATTCATGGAAATGCTACGATAGCAACACTCTTCAAAAAACACGGTTCCACGGGGATGAACCAAATAATTGAATATTAAAATATGAGTGATATAGTCAACGCAATGGAAAAACTGACAAGATGAGGATAGAGGCATTTACCGAAAAGGATATTCGTGAGGCTGCACAGCTTGCTTATCCCGTTTGGGGCGAGGGACACGCTGCCAATGGTCAGGGCGAGGAATTCGGACTGCTGATGTGCGAGTATATTATCCGCTATGGGTGGTATGGTGCGCCATTCGCATTCAAGATTACCAAAGAGGGCAAGATGTTGGGTTGCATCCTTGCGGGCAATATCAAGCAGGATAACGGCTACAACGAGTGGCTGGACCGCGTGATGCCATCATTCAACGAGCAGCAGCGCAAGGAGGCGTTGGCTCTGCGTGAATACTTCGGCAAGACCTCGCCAAAGGTCCATCGCCATATGCTGGCAGATAAGGATTTGTATTTGTCTTTCTTTATCTCGACAGTACAGGGTTGCGGCAAGCAACTGCTTGCGGAGGTCGTGGCATTGGCAAAGAGCGAGGGATACGAGAGCCTCCACCTGTGGACTGACTCCTCATGTAATCACGGCTACTATGCCCATCATGGTTTCGAAAAAGTAGCAGAGTTCAAGAGTGATGAATGGAAAACTGACGCCAACGACTACTTGACCTACATTTATAAGAAGATGATATAATAAAAGAAATGCTGATAAAAATAATCTTGCAGATTTATATCAGCATTTCTTTTTGTACCTTTGCTGCATCAAGAGTTGTCACATTGAAGCATAACAATGAAGGACACGGAAATACAACGTCACCCAATTTCCAGGCAATCCGAATAGCCGTTTAATTCTAAGACAATCGCAAATTCTGCGATTTTTTCCCAAAAAATGAACATGGGGCCGCTTTTTTCAGTTTTATTTCAGAATTAGCCTTCATCTTTGTATCAAAAGAAAACGAAAACTCAATTTTAATAACAACTTAAAAACTGAAAGATTATGAAAAAACTAGCTTTATTGTTCGCAATCGCATTCGCATTCCAGACAGCAGTATTCGCAGACAACGACAAGCCTATCACAATCGACCAACTGCCTCAGCCTGCACAACAGTTCATCAACAAGCACTTCAACGGCAAGTCTGTTGCCATAGCAAAGATTGAAAGCGGTATCATAGAGAGAAGTTACGACGTAATCTTCACAAACGGCGACAAACTGGAGTTCGACCGCAAAGGAAACTGGACCGACATTGACTGCAAATACAGCGAGGTGCCCGCTGCAGCCGTTCCTGCACAGATTACCGACTATGTCAAGAAGAACCATGCCGGAGTTAAGATTATCAAGATCGAGCGCGAAAAGAACCGCCACGACGTAGATCTATCTAACGGATGGGAGCTCACCTTCGACAAGAAATTCAACGTCATCGACATTGACAGATAGTAAGTGGAAAAGCTGGAAAGGATAGCACTGACGCTTCCGAAACTGTCAAAATATAATCCCCGAGTCATTTTCTCGCCTACCCCGGCAGATGATTCGGGGATTTTTGTGTAAGTTTGTACAAGATAACAGCATAAGGCAACAGATCATGGTACTAAACTACATATGGATAGCATTTTTCCTGCTGGCCGCAGTGTTTGCACTCATCCAGGCACTCTGCTATGGCAACAGCGGTGTGTTTGCAGACATGATCAACAGCACGTTCGACAACTCCAAGACTGCATTTGAAATAAGCCTCGGACTGACAGGAGTGCTGTCGCTCTGGATGGGAGTCATGAAGATCGGTGAGAAAGGAGGCGTGGTCAACACCATAGCCAAGCTCCTCAGTCCCGTGTTCTGCCGCCTGTTCCCTGACATCCCTAAAGGACACCCCGTGACAGGCTCCATCTTCATGAACATATCAGCCAACATGCTCGGACTGGACAACGCCGCCACCCCACTGGGGCTGAAGGCCATGGAAGGGCTCCAGGAACTTAACCCGAAAAAGGACACAGCCTCCAACCCGATGATCATGTTCCTCGTGCTCAACACCAGCGGACTGACCATTATCCCCGTCAGCATAATGGTGTATCGCGCGCAGATGGGAGCAGCACAACCTACCGACATCTTCATCCCTATATTGCTCGCCACATTCATATCCACCCTCGTAGGGATAATAGTCGTGAGCATCTACCAACGCATCAACCTGCTGCGTCCGGTGCTGCTTCTCACCCTCGGCGGAGCATGCGCCCTTGTGGCTGGCATAGTATGGTTGTTCGGGCAGATGGACAAGAACGAGATGGACTTAGTGAGCTCCGTCTCAGCCAATATCATACTCTTCGGAATTATCCTCTGCTTTATAATTGCCGGAATGAGAAAGAAGATCAACGTGTACGACGCCTTTATTGAAGGAGCCAAAGACGGGTTCTCCACCGCCATACGCATCATCCCATACCTTGTGGCCATACTCGTGGCCATCGGAGTATTCCGGGCGTCAGGAGGCATGGAACTCATCATGGACGGTATCGCCCACCTCGTGGTCATGTGCGGAGGCGACAGCGATTTCGTTGCCGCATTGCCTACAGCCATAATGAAGCCGCTGAGCGGCAGCGGTGCGCGCGGCATGATGGTCGACACTATGTCGACCTACGGAGCCGACTCTTTTGCTGGACGCCTGAGCTGCGTGTTCCAGGGGTCAACCGACACCACATTCTACATCCTTGCCGTATACTTCGGCAGCGTAGGCATCAAGAACATGCGTCATGCCGTGAGCTGCGGACTCCTCGCCGACCTGGCTGGAATAATTGCCGCCATGTTTGTGGCACACATGTTTTTCGGATAGAGCAAAACACTAAACCATGATAAAAACATTCAAATCAGCCATAATCTCAGGCCTTTGCATCGGCATAGCCGGATGGGGGTATCTCGCCACGATGAACATCATCGGAGCAGCACTCTTCTCCTTCGGTCTGCTCGCCGTCGTCAACTACAAACTTGCACTATACACGGGTACAGCAGGGTTTATAAAATTCTACAACGACAAGGGGCAACTGTCAGTTGCGCCTTCATTGGGCCATTTACTTCTTATTTTGCTCGGAAATGTTGTAGGCTGTTTACTTATCGCCCTGCTTGCCCGTCTTTCCCCACTTGAATTAGGTGCCACCGCACAAGGAATCCTCGAAGGCCGTCTTACTGTAGGCTACTGGCAAAGCGGCATCCTCGCCATAGCCTGCGGATTCATCATGACCACCGTCGTCACCTTTGCCCGCAAAGGCATACTCCTGCCAATGCTGCTCGGCATCCCGCTCTTCATCATCTGCGGATTCCCTCACTGCGTAGCCGACTCATTCTACTACGGCACCATCCAGCTTGACTTCCTACAGACGCACTGGAGCGAAATCCTCATCCTGCATCCGTGCCTCGCCCTTGGCAACTTCATCGGATGCAACCTCTACCGACTCGTCATGGGCGGGAATCCTGAATAACCAGTCCCCGCCAAAATCTTCAAACTCAGACTAAATTTATACAAACTTAGGCTAAGAACGTACAAACTCAGACTAAGTTTATACAAACTCAGACTAAGCATGAAGTCCTGAGCGCCGTCTCAAGCCTTCATCTCTCCCGCATTTTTAAGCCCTCACATCTTTAAGAATGGTTATTAATTAAACAAGATATAATTTACGTGATGATTTAAATGAATTGCCGTAAGATGTTTCATCTTAAAAAAAATAATTATATTTGCGCTTATGAACACAATAATAAAGATTTTGATTTCAATAATATTGCTATTTGTTGCTATTTACCTTGCAACATTGCTTTATGTTCTGTTTTTTCATACTCCCCTAATTGAGGAATTAACTAAATAGTTGTAACAAGTTAAGTTTAAACACTAAACTTAATGCGCATATACAATGCAGAAAACGGAATGCAGACGTTTGCATTCCGCTTTTTTTACTTATATTTGCATACTTATGGGCTATATTGACTAATCACAGACTAAAATACATACTTCAAAAATGAAAAAAGTTGCATTGATCACTGGTATCACAGGACAGGACGGTTCGTACCTGGCTGAGTTCCTTTTGAAAAAAGGTTATGACGTGCACGGCACTATCCGCCGCTCATCAGTTGACTTCCGCGAACGCATCGCACACCTTGAAGGACAACCAAATTTCCACCTCCACTACGCTGACCTTGGCGACTCCATGAGCATCTTGGGCGTGGTAAACAAGGTGCGCCCTACGGAAATATACAACCTTGCTGCACAGAGCCATGTGCAGGTCAGCTTCGACTCGCCTGAGTTCACTGCTGACGTCGATGCAACAGGCGTTTTGCGTGTTCTTGAAGCTGTGCGCCAGTGCGGACTCTCTGACAGCTGTCGCATTTATCAGGCTTCGACTTCCGAACTCTACGGAAAGGTCGAGGAGGTTCCGCAGAACGAGAACACTCCGTTCCACCCTTACAGCCCTTATGCCGTAGCCAAACTTTACGGTTTCTGGATCGTTAAGGAATATCGTGAGGCATACAACATGTATTGCTGTTCGGGCATCCTGTTCAACCACGAGAGCGAGCGCCGTGGCGAAACCTTCGTCACCCGCAAGATTACACTTGCTGCAGCACGCATCGCTCAGGGCAAACAGGACAAGCTCTATCTGGGCAACCTCTCTTCGCTCCGCGACTGGGGCTATGCAAAGGACTATGTGGAGTGTATGTGGCTTATCCTCCAGCAGGACAAACCTGAAGACTTCGTTATCGCTACTGGCGAACAGCACTCCGTGCGCGAGTTCTGCTACTATGCATTCAAGCATGCCGGCATCGAACTTGAGTTCCGCGGCGAGGGCATGGACGAGAAGGGCTACGACAAGGCTACAGGCAAGTGCCTCGTAGAGGTGTCGCCAGACTTCTACCGCCCTACTGACGTTGTCAACCTCTGGGGCGACCCAACAAAGGCTAAGCAGAAGCTCGGTTGGGATCCTACAAAGAAGACAACCTTCGAACAACTCGTCAAGCTCATGGTAGACAACGACATGGCTAAAGTTGCTATAGAGCGTGCCGGCGAGCAGGTACGCACCAACCTCGCAGAGTACCTGGAAAAGGGAATTGTGAAGTAATACAAAACACTAATATTCACTAATTTACAATAATCCCTCAAGAATGTCACATGACGAAATCGCTAAAAGGATTTATTCCATTATAGGCGCTGCCATGCAAGTGCATTCTGAACTAAGAAAAGGTTTATTAGAGCCTGTATACCAAGAAGCGTTGTCTATAGAATTGGGATTACGCAAAATCCCTCATGAAGCCGAAAAAAGGATACAAATATATTATAGAGGTATACCATTAGACAAATACTATCGTGCAGACTTTGTCTGCTATGATAATATCATTGTAGAATTGAAAGCTGTAGAAAAGATTCTACCTGAGCACAGAGCTCAATTATTCAATTACTTGCGCTTAACAAATTCCAAAATAGGGATATTGATGAACTTTGGTGAATATAGCTTTAAATCAGAAACATACATGTATGACCCCATAACGAATAATTGTGACATCTTTTATTCCAAGACGTAAAAAAGCAGTGTTTAATCATTAACAATTAGTGCCAAATTACTGGAAATTAGTGTTATACATATTAACGTTTATGCTATCCAAAGACTCTAAAATATACGTTGCCGGCCACCGCGGACTCGTTGGCTCTGCCATCTGGGAGAACCTGAAAGCGCGAGGCTACAACAATCTTGTGGGGCGCACCCACAAGGAGCTTGACCTGCTTGACCCAATTGCAGTCAAGCAGTTCTTCGATGAGGAGCAACCCGACGCAGTAGTGCTTGCGGCAGCCCACGTGGGCGGCATCATGGCAAATCTGACCTATCGCGCCGACTTCATCTACGAGAACCTGCAGATTCAGCAGAACGTCATCGGCGAGAGCTGGAAGCACGGCGTGAAGAAACTCCTCTTCCTCGGCTCCACTTGCATCTACCCTCGCGAGGCTCCGCAGCCTATGCCCGAAGACTGTCTGCTTACATCCCCGCTCGAATACACCAACGAACCGTATGCCATTGCAAAGATTGCCGGACTGAAGATGTGCGAGAGTTTCAACCTGCAGTACGGCACCAACTACATAGCTGTAATGCCAACCAACCTCTACGGTCCTAACGACAACTTCCACTTGGAGAACAGCCACGTGCTTCCTGCCATGATACGCAAGATTCATCTTGCCAAGTGTCTCAACGAGGGCGATTGGGAGGCAGTGCGCAAGGACATCGGACTGCGCCCTGTAACATATAAGGCTGGCGGCGAGGTGCTCAAGGTTGATGCGACATCTACGGAGGCAGAGATTCTTCCGGCACTTGCTTACTATGGCATCACTCCTGAAGCCGTAACCCTATGGGGCAGCGGAGCGCCGATGCGCGAGTTCCTCTGGAGCGAGGAGATGGCGGATGCCAGTGTGCATGTACTTCTCAACGTCGACTTCAAAGACACCTACGACGCTACGGTCAAGAACTCCGACGGAATAACAGAGATTCGCAACTGCCACGTCAACGTGGGCACAGGCAAGGAGATTTCCATACGCCAGGTTGCCGAACTCATCATGAAAGAGATCGGCTTTAAGGGCGAGCTCCGTTGGGATTCATCAAAGCCAGACGGCACGATGAAGAAACTCACCGATGTGAGCAAACTCCACTCACTCGGTTGGCACCACAAGATCGAAATCGACGAAGGTGTGCACCGTCTCTACGAGTGGTATCTCAAAGGCATCTGCATAAACCATTTATAAGGTTCACCCCTCATCCTTAAACTCTTAAAGTTTTAGCCGCATTATGATTTCCCTCTATCCCCTCCTTTTCGAGAATGACTTCCACACCATCGTGTGGGGAGGCTGCGACCTGAAACCCCTCAAGGGGCTCCCTCAGGACAGCGAGACCATAGGCGAGAGTTGGGAAGTCAGTGCCGTGCCTGGCAGCAAGTCCGTAGTAAAGAACGGACCTCTTGCCGGACGAGATCTTGCCGACATCACTGCCGAATACGGCGAACTGTTGCTGGGCAAGGCTGTAGCGGCAAAGTATGGCGACCAGTTCCCCATACTCGTAAAGTTCATTGACGCAGCCAAAGACCTCTCCATACAGGTCCACCCTAATGACGCCCTTGCCAAAGAGCGCCACGGCTGTTTCGGCAAGACCGAGATGTGGTATGTCATGAAGGCTGCACCAGGAGCATTCCTCTACTCCGGCCTCAAACAATCCATCTCCAAGTACGAATACAACAAACGCATTGAGGACGGAAGCATCTGCGATGTGCTTCAGAGGCATGATGTCAAAGCGGGCGATGTGTTCTACATACCGGCCGGACGCATCCATGCCATAGGCGGAGGTACGATGGTGGCGGAAATCCAGCAGAGCAGCAACATAA
>Ga0233378_1000059_pt1 | contig 40135 bp, 35 predicted proteins | sample ElkDunMinimDraft_7_FD_180690 | JGI IMG/M metagenome (GOLD analysis project Ga0233378, IMG submission 180690) | Fecal eukaryotic communites from dung pellets of Tule Elk in California, USA - Elk Dung E4 | ecosystem: Host-associated > Mammals > Digestive system > Large intestine > Fecal | place... | reverse complement strand
TTGTCTGCACTCGTCTCCAAACGTCCTGAATCGGCTAATATGATTGTCGCCTTATCCACGCCCTCGGCCAGATTATAAATCATCACGTCATAGAGCATGCCTGTCTCCTTGTTCTTCTTGTCGACAAAGAGGTTGATGCCTTCAATGCCATCATAGAACACACCTTCAGGAATATCCAGTTCCGGCGACTTCTGACGCATCGAGAAAAGAAGTTGCATAAGGTTTTGCTGGGCGCGCGGAGCTACAACGTCCTGGAAGTAGAACGACCAGCAACTCAGAATGACTGTAAATATTACCAACGGGCGCAATGTGCGGAACAACGACACGCCGGCGGCCTTTATAGCAAGAAGTTCAAAACGCTCGCCGAGGTTGCCGAACGAAATAAGCGAAGCAAGAAGTATGGCAAGAGGCAATGCGAGAGGCACCAGCGTTTCGCCTGCATAGAAGAAGAACTTTGCCATCACTGTGACTTCGAGTCCCTTGCCCACAAGCTCATCGACATACTTCCACAGAAACTGCATCATCACCACGAACAGACTGATACAGAACGTACCTGCAAACAGAAGCAGATAGTTCTTCAGGATATACAAGTCAAGTCGTTTGATAAGTCGCATAAAATAACACCATTTACCATCACGCCAGACACCATTCTGGCAGATGCAGTCCTTTTCAACTTGCAAAAATACGATAAAAAAGAATAGCAACGCCCCCTTTTTGCCAAAATAACGGTACAAACACCGCAAAAACAGACCCTCCAGGCACTTTTTCTCACCTGGAGGGACTTTATGAGCGTTGATGGGAACGGGAACGGGAACGATGACGTTGATCGTTTATCGTTGATGGTTGATGGTTTACCGTAGGGGCGGGGTTTGCCCCCCGAAGCACCAGCCACTATCATTTTGTCATTCTGAGCAAAGCGAAGAATCTCATGAAAACTTTTGCAGATGTTGAGATCCTTCTTCGCTTCGCTTATCAGGATGACAATGGCAGGCGCTTTTGGGCGGACACGTAGGTCCGCACCCTACGACGGTAACGAGAACGATAAACCATTAACCATAAACCTTAAACGATAAACGTTTCCGTTTTTAACGTGGAGGGTGTGTAAGAAAAAAGGGCGGACACAATGGTCCGCCCTCATATAACATCACGGTTCACGACAACGATGTCGTCCGTGCTAACTCGTAAAATCCTTGTCCGTTATCTCAACATGACTTTCTTTACAACGATGCGTCCGTCGGAAAGGGTCTGGCGCATGATGTTAACGCCGCGCTGCGGAGCAGACACTGCCACTCCTCCGAGAGTGAAGAACTCGGTCTTAGCGACCGAAGCGTCTGAGCTGATGCTTTCGATACCTGTCTGCACGTCAACGAACTTAGATACTGCTGCATTGACAATCATGCCTGTGTTATTGTCAACAAGCATAACGACAGCCTTTGCGTTGCTCCAGTTGCTCACCTCCGCAGGGAGTTCGCAACTGACTGTAGCCTTATACTCAGCATTTGCAGCAAGGTCGGCAGGTATCATGCCAAGTGTTCCGTTGAATGTGGCACCGATGACAGCTCTTGCCACATCCTCATAGACAACGCCCTTAACAGCACTCTGGCCATAGACACCGTTCTTGCCCCAATCGCCAAGAAGCGGATCTGGGTTGCTGTGATAGTTGTTGGACTGAGTACCAGTCAGTCCATCCTCCACTATTACTGTAAATATGCCATAGTTGAGGTTCTTTGAGTTGATTGCGCTCTTGACAAGCACGTCAATAGAAATAGTGTCGCCAGATGTAGCGTCGTACTGAGCATCAATGTCGATGTCGACAGTTGTGAGTTGTCCCAGCTGCCAGTTCATCAGGTCAAGCCAAGTGTCGCCATCCACTTTGTTTGAGAACGACAGCATGCCATAGTCGTCGTCGTCTTCATCATTGTTTTGCCAGAGCGGACTTGAAATGATTGGCAATCGGTCGATTCGTCCTGTTGGCGCTCCGCTAAGATACAAGAAGTCAGAATAAGCGGAGAGGCCGGCACTGAGGTTGTCGCCCGTGTACGTATGGATTGCCACTGGGATAATCTGGTCGCCTGCCACACGCTTCATTTCCTCTACGGCAATGATACCTCCAGGACAGAACTGGCAAGTTGTACCAGTCATCTTTTCAAGCACGACACGCTTTGTAGGCTTGAACGCAAGGTTCTTGATAGAACTGCGAGTGAGGTTGACGCGCTCGTCGAGAGTAACCTCGATAGCAAAGTCATTCTCCTCGCCCACTAAGAGCGGAAGTTCCTTCTTAAAGTCGAACTTATAAGCAGAGCCCTCGCTAAGCGACAAGCCTGATTCTGAGATAGTTTCGAGAATATTGCCCTCCGCATCAATAAGTTTGAGGACGATTGAAGAGAACGTAAGGTCGTTAGCCTCAATGACGACTGAACCTGCAATGTCGGCAGAAGCCTGCTGAACCACGGTTCCGTCGGAGTTGAGCGCCACGGAATAAATAAGGTCGCGCTCAACAAGGACGTTGTCGACAAAAATAGCACTCTGGTTATAGTTGTCGTTAACGAATGCTATATAAATCTTCTTGCCTGCATAGTCAGCAAGGCTGATTTCAAAATGCTGCCAGTCGCCAGAAAGCGTCTCCTCAGAAGTACCAGGAACGAGACGTGTGTAAAGCACGCGCTTGCCTTCAGCCTTGAATCGTGCCATCACCTCGTCGGTAAGCACTCCGATATTCTCTTCGCTCTCGAAGATTATTACACTGAGCGAGTCTGACTTTGAGCTATAGTAGCTCTGCGCGTCGAAAGAAAGATAGCAGCGCTCATCAGGTATCGCAAGTTGCGGTATCACAGCCCAGTCGTCGCTCTTGCCCGACGGTGCATAGAGTGAATGTGACGCCATGCAATAGTCGTAGCTTTCGTCTGACTCACGGATTGAGAAGTTCCACGGCTGGTTGTCGGCATCAAACTCAAGAGCCGACATATTAGACGCCGGATTGTTGTGGTCGCCTTCATAACGCAACCACATATAAAGAGAGTTGGATATATTATCGAATGAATCGTAGAAGAGAACAGAGCCGTTAGTGTCAATCTTCTGCACGTATGTGCCCTTGTAGTTGAGAGTTATCTCACGGTTTCCGCAGTTTCCGCCCGCATCGACAACTGAGCTGTCACTAAGAACCACGCGGTAGTTGTGTCCCTCGTAAAGATACTGAGTTGCAGAAGGATAAATAGCCACCTGGTTGTCCTTGTATGCCACAGTCATCCTGCATATTGGCAGTTCGAGGTCTTCACGATAGAGTTCGGCATAAGCCGTGTCGGAGAGGAGCACGTTTGAATCGAACATTATGATTATCGGACTTGCATCCTTATCAATCATAGCGAGTTCGCTACCGTCGGCAGGATCAGCATTTACCATTGCGATCGGCGCAGAAGAACGGCCGTGATAGATTACCTCAATCTTACTGTTTGTCTTTGTCGCGTCGCCCTTTATGCAGATGCTTCCTGCTGGAACTTCAACCGTATAAGTTTTGCCCGCCTCCAACGCTTGGGTGCGGAAACCTATATTAACGGCCTTAGGGTTGTTTGCATCGACGGCGAAGGTCAACGAATTGCGGATGACGCTTCCGTCGGCGCCTTTAAGCATGGCTGTTTTTGCAGCAGCAAGGACTTCCACATTACGGTTGAAAGTCAGCTTGACGCTCTTAATGCTGGCAGTTGTTGAACCGTTGGCAGGAGTTGCGGCATAGTCGCCGAGAAGGTTGATGTCCGCACAAGCATCGCTTAGAGGCTCTGACGCAACAAGGAGATAGCTCTCGCCTGTAGGGTCTACCATACTGTTAATTACCATTCCGTTGCCGCTCACTGCAACAGGGGTTCCAGTTTGCGAATAACCCGTCTTAGCGAAGAAGTTGAGTCCGTAATACTGGCTGCAAATCTGGTCGAGGCCAATCCAATACTTGTCGTGACGGATGAACATATCACGAAGAGGATTGCCTGTAGGAGTTGCACCATAGACTACGCCTTTATTGTCAACAGCCACGCCATAGACATCCTTGTCGTCTTCTTCGTCAAACACCTCAAAATCCTTAGTCAGCACATTGTAGCGGAACGCTGTTCTGTATTCCGAACCAAATTCCGAGCCAGCAACAGGCTTCGCAATGTAAGCAGTACCTGTAACCCACTGGCCGTCAGCGCTCATTGTAGGGAACTCCGTAAACAGCAATCCCTCTGCCTTCGGAATCCAATCGTCAATAGGATGCTCATTAAATCCGATCACATCATAAGTGGACGTTTCACGGTCATAAACGTAGCAGAACAACGCTGCAGGCGACACGTATGAGAAGTCCATGCGTCCGAGGATATAGCGTCCGTCTGGCGAAATGTCTGAAAACGCATTTTGATGCTGATTGATATGAACCATGTCGCGAGTTGGCAAGCCTGGTGTCTCGATTATCTTGCCTGTAGACAAGTCCCAAAGGCATGGCGCAATGTCATACTCGTATGAAGCTTCTACGTCTTCATCCTCATGAGTACCATAAAATCCGGTACAGATACCTACGCCATATTTACCGTCAGGAGTAACGGCCGTTATAGAACCGCCGCTCCAATTTGGGAGTATTTCCATCTGAATCCACTCCTGCCCTGCAAAATCGCCCATAGTGTAAGGCGTCTTCTTCCAATAGGCAGGCAATCCGTCAATGCTTCCCACAACGATTTCACCGTTGTCAGTAACATCATTCACATCACAAGCCTTTCCTTCAAAACCAGAAGAAAGAATCTTCGAAAACGTATTGGCATAAACATCAATAAGTTTAGGAGCCGATTCGCCATAGCTGGAACCGCCGCTCTTTGCCAGTGCCCACTTACCGTTGGCAGAAAGCCCATAGACAACAGCTGCGTCGTCAAACACATACTTCTGAAACACCGGAGGTGTCACACTCTGCGCGCTTGCGCAAAGAAACGAGAACGCACCTACAAAGAAGGCAAGGAGCGTTCTGAATTTTAAATTCTTCATATATAACAAGTTATTATTTTTGTTGCTAACGCACATCCCGACCTTATCACTGAATCCCCTTGCTTTACAAGAGTAGTCCTGGCAAGGGACTCATGAGCGAATCACAAACAAGGCCATTTGTGCGCAAATTTACAAAAAATGCTCGTTATTCTGCAAAAAAGTCCCATTTGTTTCCCGCAGAGCCATCGTTACCGCCCCTAAATATTAATCCGTAAATCTGTGGTCTGCGTCACATTCGGGCGGGCAAACCCCGCCCCTACGATAAACCATTAACCATAAACCATAAACGATAAACGTTATCGTTCCCGTTACCGTTACCGCCGTAGGGTGCGGACCTACGTGTCCGCCCGAAAGCGCCCGTCATTGTCATCCTGATAAGCGAAGCGAAGAAGGATCTCAACATCAGCAAAAGTTTTCATGAGATTCTTCGCTTTGCTCAGAATGACGAGTACAGGACAGGCTCAGAACGACAAAATGACGCGGCTCTCTTGTACCAACCGTTATCGTTAACGTTATCGTTAACGTTGTTTTCGGGTATCCGAAAACGATAGCACCTCGGTAGAAAATTCGCACCCCCTCGGAGAAAAGTATAAATAAAACTTATATTTGTAAGAATAAAACTAATATTTATATAAATAAAACCATTATTTGTACAAATATTACTTTTATTTATAGTTTTCAGCGAAGTGCCGGAAAATAAGGAGCGGGGGGATGAGCGTTTTGCGCCGAGGTGAAGCTGATTTACCAGTGCGATGACACTGGCTTTCAACGTTCGTCACCATGTCAGACGTGCCACATTTTGCATCACTAACATTACAGAGCGAGGGATGCAACACCAGAAAAAAAGAGCATAATTGGGACAAAACGACACACATTATTATATTTTATGTCAAAAAATCCTTGAGAAAACCATGTAAATTCCTATATTTGCATGTTTATTACACATAATTAGAACTAATATTGAATTGCATGAATACATTAAAAACGATATGCTGCCTGCTCCTGATGATGCTTGCATCAACAGCCGTTGCACAGTTGCCATCGATACAACTTAAAGACATCAACGGAAAGACCATAGATACTAAAACGCTCAGCAACGACGGCAAACCATTTGTAATCAGCTTCTTCGCGACATGGTGCAAGCCTTGCAACAGAGAACTAAAGGCCATACACGAGGTTTATCCTGACTGGCAGGACGAGACTGGCATGAAACTCTATGCCGTATCTATCGACAGAGCGCAAGACGTGAACAAGGTTAAGCCTATGGTCGACAGCGAAGGATGGGAATACGAGGTGCTTCTCGACACTAATAAGGACCTCTACCGCGCCTTCGGCATCCAGATGATTCCTCACGTGCTCATCTTCGACGGCAGCGGCAAGATTGTCGACTCCAGAAGCGGATACATTGAAGGAAGCGAGGAGCACATCATCGAAAAGGTCAGAGAGGTGATAAGCAGCAGCAAGAAAGAGAAAAAGTAAACACGCAGACCACAATATCATTCAAAACGACTGATTTGCATGAATCTTAAATTAGCAACGGCATTAGTAGCAACGGCATTAGCCGGCACTGTCATGGCACAGAGCGAATCGAACCAGGTGACTCTGCACGGCAGCATACAAAGCGACATCATTATGCCGGAGAACGACAGCAAAATAGGCACAGAGCCGACAAGCGACGATGTGCTCACAAACACATATCTTGACTTAAACCTGTCAAGCAAATACATCGATGCAGGGGCAAGGCTTGAATACCTGGAACATCCTCTGCAGGGATTCGAACCTGACTTTAAGGGATGGGGCGTACCTCACGTATATGTCAAAGCAAAAGCACCAGGGGTAGAAATCACTATGGGTGACTACTACGAACAGTTCGGCAGCGGATTCATTCTCCGCACTTACGAAGAACGCAGCCTTGGCATAGACAATTCGCTGAGAGGAATGAGGGTGAGACTTGACGCCATAAAAGGCGTAAACCTCAAAGCACTTGCTGGCATACAGCGCAGATACTGGGACTGGGACACCAAGTCGGTAATCTACGGAGCTGATGCGGAAATCAACATCGACGAATACAACAAATCCATGCGCGACAACAACACTACATGGATGATAGGAGGTTCGTGGGTGCTGAAAAACGAAAGCAAGGAAGACATCAACGTGCCTGGCACAAACTTTGCGCTCAACATGCCTAAGTACGTCAACGCTTTCGACTTCAGGACTCGTTTCCAGAAGCAGAACTTCAGCATTCTCGCTGAATATGCGATGAAAAGCGAAGACCCGTCATTCGACAACGGATACACCTTCCACAAGGGCAATGCTGTATTCCTTTCGGCCTCCTATTCAAAAACAGGCATGAGCGCACTCATACAGGCTAAGCGAAGCGAAGACATGGCCTTCAGAAGCCAAAGAAGCATGCACGGAGTTTCAGCCTTCGTGAACAACATGCCAGCCTTCGCCTACCAGCATACTTACTCACTTGCAGCGCTCTACCCATACGCCACACAGTACGGAAAGAACGACGGCACGACGCTCGTGCCTGGCGAATGGGCGTTCCAAGGCGAGTTTGCCTACACCTTCAAAAGAAAAACAGCGCTTGGAGGAAAGTACGGCACGAAAGTCAAGCTCAACATGAGCCATATCCGCGGACTTGACTACACTGCTAAAGACAAGTTTCACAAAAGCACTATAGGCACCGACGGATATAAAAGCGACTTCTTCGGAATGAGCGATGACATTTATTACCAGGACATCAACGTGCAGGTAGAAAAGAAGTTCACAAAGGATTTCAAGCTCAACCTCATGTACATGAACCAAAGATACAACCAGGAAGTTGTGGAAGGACACGGAGGTACGATAAAGTCAAACATCTTCGTCGCTGAAGGCAAATACCAGTTTAGCAAGAAGATGACTCTTCGTGCAGAAGCGCAATACCTCAACACAAAGCATGAAAGCGGCGATTGGTGGTACGGACTGTTAGAACTGTCTGTTTTGCCAAACTTCATGTTCACAGTCAGCGACATGTATGGGAAACCTTACGTAAACGGTACTTACCAGGACAAGGAGCACTACTACATGGGAAGCGTGACTTACAACAAGGGGGCGCACCGTCTCATGGCCGGCTACGGACGCACTCGCGCCGGATATAACTGTTCGGGAGGTGTGTGCCGATGGGTACCAGCAAACAAAGGTGTACAAGTATCGTACAACTACACATTCTGATGCTCCAGATTAAACCACTGACCGACTAAAACATCAAAAAATGAACATAAAAGGAATAACAATACTGACAATAGTTGCCACCTCGCTATTCGCTTGCGACACAATAGATGAAAACGAGCGATATGTGCAGTTGGAAACCATCGAAGCGAAGCGCAACGTGCTGCTTGAGGAGTTTACAGGCCAGAACTGCCCTAACTGCCCTACAGCACACGAAACAGCTGCAAGACTCAAGGAGCAGTATGGCGAAGCGCTCATCACAGTGAGCATACATGCGGGACCGTTCGCTTTTGCAGAGGGTAGCAAAAGTTTCCCTACGTTCAAGACGCCAGAGGGCGACACTTACGCCGACGCATGGGGAATAACAAGCTACCCTGCAGGAGTAATAAACCGCACAAGCGGGAATACATCTTATTCAGACTGGGCTACGATAGTGCGCGATGAAATTCAGAAAGATGCAGAACTTGACATCGAACTCACAGCCTCGCTCAATGCAGACAAGACTGAAATAAGCATCACCACGGTACTAAAACCGCTTAGCGACATAGAAGGCAAACTGCAAATATGGATTACGGAGAGCGGAATCATCTCACGGCAAAAGAACGGCTCGGCAACAATTCGCGAGTATGAGCACAACCACGTGTACCGCGCAAGTGTGAACGAGGTCGGCGGCGAAAGCATATCGCTCAGTTCAAACGTATTTGACACCCTCAACCACAGCATCGCCGTAAAAGAAAATTGGAATGCAGAGAATCTGGCGGTCGTAGCGTTCGTCTATAACAACAACGGCGTACTCCAGATTGTGGAAAGCGAAATAGAATAACACACATATATTATATAAGGAATAAAAGAAAGGATCATATATGAAGAAACTCTACTCATTATTAGCTGCAATGGTATGCGCAGCATCACTCACAGCACAGAACCTCACGGTCACTCTCGACGGCCAAAACATAGCCAACGGAGCAACTGTTGAGAAGTATTATGCAGAAGAGGAATTAGACGACATGGACGTTTACGGCCTCTACCCTAAATTCATACTCACATCCAAGGTCAACGGCAATTGCGACGCTACACTTATGTCTGTCGACAAGGCCAACGACGTGGCATTTTGCTTCAACGGATGCGTTTTTACAGGAGCAGGCAATAACTACACTGTAAACCACACGGGAGTTGCTACAAGGAAGAACACAGAATACGACCTTGGCATCCATGTTCAGCACGACAACAAGTGGACCGAGAACTACACTCGTGAGCTCGACCTCACTGTTACCCAGAAGGGTGAAACATTCACATGCAAAATCATCCTCGGCGTAGACCCTGAGAAAGCAGCTGGAATCAACGGTACCGGTTCTAAGAAACCAGTAAGCTTTGCCAGCAACACCCTCACTTTCAACCTCGGTTCAGCAGCAACAGTGTCGCTCTACTCCGTCACAGGCTCCGAGGTGCTGAAAAAGGACATCAACTCTACCGGAAGCGTATCGCTTAGCACATTGCCAAAGGGAGTTTACATCTACAAAGTCAACGGTACAAGCAAAACTCACACAGGCAAAGTCGTAGTGAAATAATCAAAAAACTTCACTTGCATATTTTCCAAGAATCTCAAACGAGGTTCTTGGATTTTTTTGTTAAAAGTCATAAAACAATTAAACAAACACAAACAAGCACCGTCCTACCCTTTAGCCATACAAGACGTCCAATCTGTTAATAAATCATATAATATAGTCCCGATTAAAAAGGGTATTTGGAAAAAGCGTAACTTTGTATGAAAATAAAAATCAATTTACTCCAACATGGACAATGACATGCTTCACAGAGGGCTCACCTCTAAAGAAGTAGAAGAAAGCAGACTAAAGCACGGGGGTAATATCCTCACCCCGCCAGAAAAGACTTCGCTATGGAAACTTTTCCTGGAAAAGTTTAACGACCCCATCATCAAAATATTGCTAATAGCATGGCTCCTGTCAATGGTCATAGCGGGAGTGCACTGCTGGGGACCGGAACAAACCGGATGGAGCGCATTCATGGAGCCTCTCGGAATATTCTTTGCCATCATCTTGGCAAGCACTATCGGCTTCTTCTTTGAGGTAAAAGCCAACAAGGCGTTCGATGTGCTCAACACCGTAAACGACGACGTGCAAGTCACTGTAGTGCGCGACGGCACAGTGAAGCAGATAGCGCGCAAGGATGTTGTTGTAGGTGACATCGTAATATTAAATACCGGCGATGAAATTCCTGCCGACGGAACGCTTCTTGAATCGGTGTCCATGCAGGTAAACGAATCATCACTCACAGGCGAACCAATCATCGGTAAGACCACCGTAGAAGCCGATTTCGACCATGACGCCACATACGCCTCCAACCGTGTCATGCGCGGCACAACCGTTGTTGACGGACATGGAGTAATGCGCGTGGAAAAGGTGGGCGACGCAACTGAGTACGGAAAGGTCAACCAGGGTGCTCAGATGGACAATAACCTTGACACCCCCCTGCAGATACAGCTCAAGCGATTGGCATCTTTGATAAGCAAGTTAGGATATGCCGTAGCAGGAGTGACATTCATCGCGCTGAGTGCGAAAGTCTTTATGCACTCCGACAGCATGGGTACGATGGACATCGTTTCACACCTGCTACACAACTTCATGGTTGCCGTGACACTTATTGTTGTATCCGTACCTGAGGGATTGCCTATGAGCGTTACGCTCAGTCTCGCACTAAGCATGAATCGCATGCTCAAGGCAAACAACCTGGTGCGCAAGATGCACGCTTGTGAAACTATGGGTGCCACAACCGTTATCTGCACAGACAAGACAGGCACTCTGACACAGAACCAGATGCAGGTGCACCAAACCAATTTCTACGGACTGAAGGAGCAGGTACTTGACGACTCACAAATGAGCCAGCTCATAAAGGAAGGACTGGCTGTCAACTCTACCGCCGAACTGAATATCGAAGACGGAACCGCCAAACCAATCGGCAACCCTACTGAAGGTGCACTGCTGCTCTGGCTCCACTCACAGAATGTCGACTACCGCAAATTGCGAGAGGCCGCCAAGGTGATTGACCAGCTCACCTTCTCCACCGAACGTAAATACATGGCAACAGTGGTACATTCGCCACTGCTCGGCAAGGACGTGCTCTATGTCAAAGGCGCTTCGGAAATCATATTCAAAAACTGTGACCTCGTGGCAGGCGTTGACGGCAATGCGTCTCTTGACACTTGCCGCACGACCATCGAGAGTCAGTTGCTCACCTACCAGAACAAAGCCATGCGCACTCTCGGCTTCGCATGCCGCATACTTGAAGATGGCAACAAGGACCAACTCTTTGCAAATGGCAGATTAGCAGAGGAAGTAAAACTCACTTTCCTCGGCATTGTCGCTATCTCCGACCCAGTGCGTACCGATGTACCTGATGCCGTCAAGGCATGTGTCGAAGCCGGCATTGCGATAAAGATTGTCACTGGCGACACCCCTGGAACAGCGCGGGAGATTGCCCGACAAATTGGAATATGGACCGATGCTGACACAGCCGAGAGCATCATTACAGGTCCTGACTTTGAAGCGCTCAGCGATGAAGAAGCCGCCAAGCGCGCAAACAGCCTGAAGATTATGTGCAGAGCGCGCCCTACTGACAAGCAACGACTTGTACAACTGCTGCAACAGAACGATGCCGTGGTGGCAGTAACGGGCGACGGAACAAACGACGCTCCGGCTCTCAAGGCCGCCCAGGTAGGTCTGTCGATGGGCGACGGAACATCGGTAGCGAAAGAGGCAAGCGACATCACGATCATAGACAACTCATTCGGCAGCATCGCCAAGGCTGTAATGTGGGGACGCTCTCTCTACCGCAACATACAGCGTTTCCTCCTGTTCCAGCTCACCATCAACGTAGCAGCCTGCCTCATTGTTTTGGTCGGTTCGCTCATAGGCACAGACTCACCGCTCACCATCACTCAGATGCTGTGGGTCAACCTCATCATGGACACATTCGCCGCAGGCGCCCTCGCCTCACTCCCTCCAAGTTGGTCGGTCATGAAGGACAGTCCGCGCAAGAGTGGAGAGAACGGCGATTTCATTATCAGCAAGAGCATGTCGCAAGGCATATTCATCACTGCCGCCTTGTTTGTGGGCATACTTATCGGATTGCTCATCTATATGAACTGCGACGGTGTGCTTAAAGCCTACGAACTGTCATGGTTCTTCACTTTCTTCGTCATGCTACAGTTCTGGAACATGTTTAACGCCAAGGCCTACATGACAGGGAAGTCCGCATTTGCCAACCTTTCGGGAAGCAAGAGTTTCCTTTGGGTAGCATTGCTCATCCTTGCGGGGCAGTACCTCATAGTCACTTTCGGAGGCGACATGTTCAACGTCACACCGCTCCACTGGACCGATTGGGCCATCATCATCGGAAGCACGTCCGCTGTCTTGTGGATTGGCGAACTTATCAGATACATCAAAAAATAATCCAAGAGCAATATGAACGAGATATTTATCATCCTTCTGCTAATATTGCTGAACGGACTTCTTGCAATGACAGAGATAGCCGAAAGACATGCTTGAGGGTTTTGTAGGCACCTTGCCCGAAAACACTGACGAGGAATCTCCGATAACAAAATGCACCGACCGCGAAGCATGGTTCGTTGACGGTCAGTGCTCTATGTATGATTTTCTCTCTTTCTTTGATTCGGAAGATCTTATGGAGGACAGCGACTTCACCACAGTTGCAGGCTTGTGCATCAGTCTGTTCGAACGTATACCGGCCACCGGTGAGAGCGTTGAATGGAACAATTTCCGCTTTGAGATTGCCGACAAGGATGAAGCCCGCATCGACAAACTTCTCGTAAAACGAATTTCCACCCCTACCCTATAACCGTGGCAACCACTCGGCGTGAACCTCCGTAATTACGGAACTCACAAAGATAGATGCCCTGCCAGGTGCCGAGATTCAAACGCCCATCAGTAACTGGGATTGTGAGCGACATGCCCGTTATGACTGATTTCGCATGGGCTGGCATATCGTCGTCACCCTCAAGGGTGTGACAATAGTAAGGTTCACGTTCCTTGACAAGACGATTGAAAATAGCATTCATGTCAACACGCACGTCAGGGTCGGCATTTTCGTTTATAGTCAGTGCCGCACTTGTATGTTTGATAAAAAGATTAAGAAGACCTGCTTTCGGAAGGGTGATACCTGCTGAACGCAGGTTTTCCTTTATCTCATCGGTGATAAGATGAAAACCGCGCGAACGCTGGCGTAGGGAGAATGTCGCTTGCTGTACCATACTTATTAATTTTAACTTTAACAGGAACGGGAACAAGAACGGGGACGGGAATGGGAACGAACAGTCTTCGTCATCGTCAACGTTACCGTTACCGTTAAAATTACCCAAGGCTTTTATTTATCTCATCAATGTAGTTGAGCACTTCATCGCGTCCGAGACGTGAAGATGAGCTGGTCACGAAGTAAGGCGGGAGTTCTTCCCACTGCTCCTTGAGTTTGTCCATGTAGGCATCGACGTTAAATGTCTGCTTCGCCTTGCTGATTTTATCTGCCTTGGTGAAAATTATGGCAAACGGCACTCCGTTCTCGCCTATGAACTCCAGAAAGTCAAGGTCCTTCTTCTGGGGCTCGTGACGTATGTCAATAAGCACGAAAAGACAAGTTAGCTGCTCACGGTCAAGGACATAGTGGCTTATCATATTCTGCAGTTTTTCCATTTCCTTCTTGCCACGCATGGCAAAACCATAACCAGGCAGGTCGACAAGATACCACGAGTCGTTTATGAGGAAGTGGTTGATGAGCATCGTTTTTCCTGGCGTAGACGAAGTCATAGCGAGCTTGTTACGCTCAGTGAGCATATTGATAAGGCTTGACTTGCCCACGTTGGAACGTCCGATAAAGGCATACTCTGGAATGTCCGACTTTGGGCACATGTCCGCTCTCGGACTACTAATCTTAAATTCGGCTGATGTTATTTTCATATCTGTATACTTTTCAAGGAGTTAAACATTATCAGGAACCTATCTCGCTGAGTTCGAGCCAGCGCATAGTCTTCTCATCTATCTCGTCGTTGAGCAGGGGCAAACGTTTTGACATCGAGGTTATGTCGTCAACAGAGAGTGTGCCACAGCTGAGCGCAGTCTCTATCTCCGTTTTTTCTTGCTCCAAACGTTCAAGGTCCGCCTCAAGTTGCTCCATTTCCTTACGTTCCTTAAACGTGAGGCGGCGTTCGTTCTTACTGCCACGGTGCGAATTGTTCGACGCAACATTTTCTGCGCCCTGCTGTTTGCGCTCCTGCTTCTCACGTTCAATGCGCTCACGCTCCGCCTTCTCCTTATCGGCATTGCTTTTCCACTCGCGGTATTGAGTGTAGTTGCCTGGGAAGTCCCGAATGTCGCCCTCGCCCTGGAATACCAACAAGTGGTCTACCACCTTATCCATAAAGTAGCGGTCGTGGCTGATGACGATGAGACACCCTTTGAAAGTCTTCAGGTACTCTTCGAGAATTTGGAGTGTCACGATGTCGAGGTCGTTAGTAGGTTCGTCAAGAACGAGGAAGTTAGGGCTCTGCATCAGCACCGTGCAGAGATACAGACGGCGCTTCTCCCCGCCGCTGAGTTTGCCAATGTAGTTATATTGCACTTCGGGTTCGAATAGGAAATGCTGCAGGAATTGGCTTGCGGAGAGGCGTTGTCCGTTGCCCATGTCGACATATTCGGCTATATCACGCACAGCCTCGATAACTTTCTGGTCGTCACGGAAACTTATTCCCTCCTGCGAGTAGTAGCCAAAACGCACGGTTTCGCCCACATCGATGCTTCCGCTGTCGTATGGCACTTCACCCAGAAGCATCTTGATGAATGTAGACTTGCCCGTTCCGTTGTTGCCCACAATGCCCATTTTCTCATAGCGCGAAAACACATAGTTGAAATCCTTAAGGATAACCTTGTCACCGTAGGCCTTGCACACGTCGGTAGCCTCAAAAATCTTACTCCCTATGTACGTGGAGCCCATCTCCAGACGCACCTTGCTTGTATCGATGCGTTGTTTCGCCACCTTCTCCAGTTCGTAGAAAGCATCTTCACGGTATTTTGCCTTATGACCGCGCGCCTGAGGCATCCGGCGCATCCACTCCAACTCAGTACGATACAGGTTGTTAGCTCGGTCGATGGCAGTGTTTCTGGCATCGATGCGCTCCTGGCGCTTGTCAAGATAGTAACTATAGTTGCCCGAATAGAAATATAGCTGTTCATCGTCCATCTCGATGATCGACGAGCAGATACGATCAAGAAAATATCGGTCGTGAGTCACCATTAGGATGCTCATTGTTGAACGGCTCAAGTAGTTCTCCAGCCACTCAATCATCTCAAGGTCCAGATGGTTGGTAGGTTCGTCGAGGATGATGAGGTCGGGCTCGTTGATTAGCACGTTGGCAAGCGCCACACGCTTCACCTGACCGCCTGAAAGTTCGGAAATCCGCTGATCGAAATCCTTTATCTTAAGTTTGGAAAGAATCTGCTTGATCTTTCGCTCATAGTCCCACGCCTTAAGATGGTCCATACGTGCAAGCAAATCCTCCATACGCGCATTGTCCTCCTGAATGGTCCCGTTATGCACGCCTTCTACATAGGTCTCATACTCACGCACAGTATTGGCGGCATCGCCTCCGTGCCAGAAACAAGCCTCCAGTACAGTAAGTTCTTCGGGATAGACCGGCAGTTGCTCCAGATAGCCCACTTTTATGTCGCGGCGAAAGACCATCTCGCCGCCCTCATAACCTTCCTTTCCCGAAAGGATCGAGAGAAGCGTGCTCTTGCCCGTTCCGTTCTTGGCAATAAGCCCGATATGCTCACGCTCGTTTATCGTAAACGTGATATTGTCAAACAGGACCCTGTCGCCAATTCGCTTTGTCAGTCCGAGGACTTCAAGATAAGGATTGTTGGTTGCCATTCAGATCAGATAATTTTATTGCAAAGTTAAGGAAAAACGGATGCTTTGCAAAACCTCACGAGAGGTAGGGGCATAAAAAAAGGGGTAACGCCTTACCCCAACCTTTGTTAACCTTAAATCTAATACTATGAAAAACACGATGCAAAGGTAAGACTTTTGCAACATCCAGAGTGCTGTGTGCGTAAACATTTTGCAAAACACCTTGTTTTCTTGACAAAAATCAAGACAAAGCTTCGCTAAAAATTATTCATCGCCACATTTATGCCACTCCTCCACCCCAGAGAAATTTTACCAACGAGCCCTCGTTTGCAAATGAATGAGCCCTCGTTCGTAAATAAATGAGCCCTCGTTAACTAGTTGACACCGCACCGTTCGCAAATGAAAACATGTTTACGAACAAACCGTCATGCGGTGACAAGGTATCAAAGTAACGCCAAGAACAGTTTACGCACATACTCGCGAACTCGCGTTTGCGAATCTCCCACAAAATCACTAACTTTGCAGATTGGAAAATTATGCGCCTCAATCTGTTGAGGATTTCACAATTTTACGACTTATACAGACCAAATGAAAAAGTTTTTATCATTTATCGCCGTTCTGGCCATCACCATTGTGACACAGGCAACTCCCCGCACAGCGGAAGAAGCCTTAAGAATCGCGCAAAGTTTCATCACAGAGGTTCCAAGTTTAGCAAACGGCAAATCCGTCCGCCTGTCCTTGGCGACAACTATCCATGCAGAAACAAAATTGCGCAATGCTGCCACAGGCGAGTCATCGCCTGCATACTACATATGCAGCATAGGCGATAACAACGGATTCGTTGTCGTTTCGGGCGACGACCGCTTCAAGGAGGTGCTCGGCTATACTACATCAGGAAATGCCGACTCGGCTGAAATGCCCGACGGACTAAAATACTGGTTAGATTTCCTCGCCAGCGAGATGCAGGCCGCACAGAAGTACTACGACGCTAACGGAACAGTCCGTACCGCTACGGTCGACGAGAACTCGTACAATACGCTCACAAACGTAACTCCGCTCGTAAAGACCAAGTGGAACCAGAGTGCGCCGTTCAATGACCTCTGCCCGATGACAACCGACGGACGTGCGGTAACAGGATGCGTGGCTACAGGCATGGCGCAGATCATGAAATACCACGAAGCACCGACCAAAGGTATCGGTTCGCACACAAACGCTTATTTCTCAAGTTGCACTGCCGACTTTGGCAATACGGTCTATGACTGGGCAAATATGTGCAATGAATACGGAGCGGAAGCAACAGATGCACAAAAGAATGCAGTGGCAACACTCATGTACCACTGCGGAGTGGCAACCGACATGAAATATTCTGCCTATGACAGCGCAACTCCAAGCATTTACGCTGGTATGGCACTTGTTAATTACTTCGGCTACAACCCTAACATGCACTACGAAGGACGCGACTACATGAGCGCCGAAGCATGGAAGACCCTCCTCCTGTCAGAACTTCAGGCCGGACGTCCACTCGTGTACTCTGGACATACAAGCGAAACAGGTGGAGCTGGACACTTTTTCGTTTGCGACGGATATGATGCAAATACCGGGATGTTCCACTTCAATTGGGGATGGGGCGGAACTTACGACGGATACTACGAACTTTCAGCACTCGAACCTGGCATCGGCGGAATCGGAGCCGGAACAGGTGAGTTCAACTACCTGCAAGGAACCATCGTCGGCATGCAACCCGAAATCATGGGAAAATACGAGAGTTGCTTCAAGATGAAGTCGTTCGCACCAGTAAAGACAACATTCAACCAGGGCGCATATATGGAATTCGACATCACAGAATTAACAAACTACGCCATAAACTTCACCGGCAATATCGGCTTTGCCGTGTTCAAAGACGGAAAGTTCTTCACTACCCTATCTATGGATAATGTATGGGGCAGTCTCCGATTAGGAGCATACTATCCTAAGATCTCACTTCCATGCAAGTTCGACTCGTCATTCTCTGCTGGCACATACCAGATTTGCCTCATCGCACAGAATGAAGGCCAGGAGGGCTTCGACATCATCCGCGCTTACTACACCAACACGACTATATGGAACGCCGAGGTGACCAGCGACTACAAAGTGAAGTTCACTCCGGCTACAGAGCTGATACCAAGCGGTATAGGCGAAGTGAAAACGGTTAAAGATGTAAAGTCAACTGACTACTACAACCTGTCAGGGGTACGCATGCCGCATCCGCAGCGCGGTATTATGGTGCGCCGTACAGTCTTCACCGACGGTACAGTCAGAGTGGACAAGGTGATGCAATAACGTGCAGAAATCAAACAAACAGAAATAACAAATATATTTACAGATATGAAAAAGATTAGAACTTTGTTTGCAATGTTGGCACTCCTCTTCATGGGTGTGGCAAACGCTCAGATGAGCCCTGTTGAAGTGGCAACTACGTTCAACAAGATTTCAGACACGGAAGCAGAAATCGTGTTTACAGCGTCAATCCAACCAGGATGGCACATGTACTCGACAAATGTAGTAGAGGACGGACCTACACCCACAACATTCAATCTCGACGAGATAAGTGGTGCAGAGGTTGCAGGGGCGCTCCAAGCCAAAGGAAACGTGATTAAGCACTACGAGGAGATGTTCGGCACAGACGTGTACTTCTTCGAGAACAAAGGTCAGTTTGTGCAGAAGATCAAACTGCTCGGTGGCGATTACACTATTGAAGGCTACCTCGAATATGGTGCATGCAACGACATGAACTGCACACCGCCTACAGCCGTAAACTTCACTTACTCAGGCAATGTACCAACTGCTGCGCCTGCAAAGGTTGAGAAGAAAGAAGAGCCTGCCGCACCAGTCAAGAAAGAAGAAACAGCAAAAGTAGAACCGCTCCCAGTAGAAGAACCTGCAGCGGAAGAACCAACCTCTGCTGACGAAACTGCAACTGCCGACACTGCCCAGGTGGCAGTTCAACCCATAGCGGAAGAAGAGACAACTGCCGGAAACGGGATGTCCAAACTCTGGACTCCGGTTCTTGACCAGCTCAAAGCATTCGAGGAAGGAGGCAACGCATCTGCAACTGACGCTTCACTCCTCACCATCTTCATCCTCGGCCTCCTCGGCGGACTTGTGGCGCTCGTCACCCCATGTGTTTGGCCAATCATACCGATGACCGTAAGCTTCTTCCTCAAGAGCAGCGGCGACAAGAAGAAAGGTATGCGCGACGCAACAATCTACGGAGCGTCAATCGTAGTTATCTACGTAACTCTCGGACTTGCAGTAACAGGCATCTGGGGTGCAAACGCACTCAACAGTCTTGCCACTAACGCTTGGTTCAACATATTCTTCTTCCTCATGCTCGTCGTGTTCGCAGCTTCATTCTTCGGAGCATTCGAACTTACGCTCCCTTCATCATGGAGCAATGCCATCGACTCTAAGGCAGAGAAGACAGGCGGACTCCTTGGCATCTTCCTCATGGCATTCACACTTACGCTCGTAAGTTTCTCATGCACAGGTCCTATCATCGGATTCCTCCTTGTGGAAGTGTCCACATCGGGCAACATCCTTGCACCGACAGTCGGCATGCTCGGATTTGCAATAGCATTGGCATTGCCGTTCACACTATTCGCAATGTTCCCAAGCTGGCTCAAATCAATGCCTAAGAGCGGCGGATGGATGAACACCGTGAAGGTAGTGCTCGGATTCGTGGAACTCGCCTTCGCGCTTAAGTTCCTCTCCGTTGCCGACCTCGCTTACGGATGGCGCATCCTCGACCGCGAGACATTCCTCGCACTTTGGATTGCCCTCTTTGCACTCCTCGGGCTCTACCTGTTAGGAAAAATCAAATTCCCTCACGACGACGAAGACGAATGCAAGATCGGAGTGCCACGTTTCTTCCTCGCACTCTGCTCAATAGCATTCGCTATCTACATGGTTCCTGGACTTTGGGGAGCACCGCTTAAGGCCGTAAGCGCATTCGCTCCGCCAATGAAGACTCAGGACTTCAACCTCTACACCAACGAGGTGCATCCGCAGTTCAGCGACTACGAAGAGGGCATGGCATACGCTAAGCAGCACAACAAGCCTGTCCTTATCGACTTCACTGGTCATGGATGCGTAAACTGCCGCGAAATGGAAGCAGCAGTTTGGGTAGACGAAAAAGTTGCATCAATCATGAACGACGATTACGTTCTCATCCAGCTTTACGTTGACGAGCGCACACCGCTTGCAGAGCCTATACAGGTCAATATCAACGGCAAAGATCGCAAACTTCGCACCGTCGGTGACAAGTGGAGCTATCTGCAGGAATACAAGTTTGGAGCCAACACGCAACCTTTCTACGTTCTCCTCGACAACGAAGGCAATTTGCTTTCAGGCAGTTACTCATATGAAAAGGATGTAAACAAGTACATCGAATTCCTTGAGAACGGTATCAAGGAATATAAGAAAAGATAGAAACTCCACTGAATAAATCAATATGGAACGCAGTGAAAGAGAACAAATCATCGCTTTAGTAAAACGCGAAGTAGTGCCGGCAGTAGGTTGTACCGAACCTATTGCCGTGGCGCTCTGCGTTGCCAAAGCGGCAGAAACGCTCGGAAGTCTTCCTGAAAAAATCAACGTCAACCTCAGCGCCAACATACTGAAGAACGCCATGGGCGTAGGCATCCCTGGCACAGGCATGATAGGCTTGCCCATAGCCATTGCGCTCGGAGCGATATGCGGCAAATCAGAATATCAACTCGAGGTGCTTAAGGATGTATGCCCAGACTTCGTTGCAAAGGGCAAAAAATTCATCGCCGAAGAGCGTATCAACATACAGCTCAAATCAGGCATCACCGAGAAGCTCTACATTGAAGTGTTAGCCACCGCAGACGGACACAGTTCGAAGGCAGTCATAAGTGGTGGCCATTCAAACTTCGTGCTTGTAGAGAAGGACGGGCAGGAATTATTCTCACAGCAAGCGGAATCTGCAACAGACAGCACAGAAGAATCCAATTGGTTGACTCTGCGCAAGGTATACGACTTCGCCACCACAGCACCTATCGAAGAGATAGAGTTCATAAGCGAGGCGCGCCGTCTGAACGAAGCCGCGGCAAACCAGTCCCTGCAAGGATGCTACGGACATGAACTTGGCAAAACCCTTTCACGTCCGCTCGGACGAGGCATTATGGGCGACAGCATGTTCTCGCACATCATAAGCGCTACGGCAAGCGCCTGCGACGCCCGAATGGCAGGAGCAAAAATCCCCGTAATGAGTAATTCCGGAAGTGGCAATCAGGGGATATGCGCTACACTGCCAGTTGTTGTTTTTGCAGAAGAAAACCATAACACCGAGGAGGAACTGCTCCGCGGACTTATGCTCAGCCACCTCACTGCGATCTACATCAAGCAGAGCTTAGGCAAATTATCAGCTCTGTGCGGATGCGTTGTAGCATCGACGGGCAGCAGTTGCGGCATAACCTACCTCATGGGAGGCACATTCGAACAAGTGTCGGCAGCAGTGAAGAATATGATTGCCAACCTCACTGGTATGATCTGCGACGGAGCCAAACCAAGTTGTGCGCTAAAACTTGCCAGCGGTGTGTCGACAGCAGTTCTATCGGCAATGCTTGCCATGCAACAGAAGTGCGTAACAAGCGTTGAGGGTATCATCGACAACGATGTAGACAAGAGTATCCACAACCTTACCACCATCGGAAAGGACGCAATGAACGATATCGACAAGTGCGTGCTTAACATCATGACCACGAAATAATCCATTTTCACCAAACTGTACATGTCAAAAATTCTCTCCGCATGGGAGTCCATCCTCAACGACTTCCGCAAACCGCACAGCATAACCAACGCTCTCAAGGACTATGGCGTCATAACCTTCGGTCTGACATTGTATGCACTCGGATGGACGGCATTCCTCCTACCCTATGAGATAGCTGCAGGCGGTCTTACGGGCGTCTCTGCCATTGTATATTATGTCACAGGACTGGAAATCCAGGTAACATACTTCTGCATAAACACTTTACTCATAATTGCGGCAATCAAGATACTGGGACTTAAGTTTTGCATCAAAACCATCTACGGAGTTTCTGTTTTGTCCTTCTTCCTTTGGTTTCTACAGGATGCCTTCAAGGATGCTAACGGTAATTTGCCACAGATTCTTGGAGAGGGGGAAGACTTCATGGCCTGCATCATTGGATCTGCACTATGCGGATTCGGACTCGGACAGATATTCATTCACCAAGGAAGCACAGGCGGTACAGACATAATAGCCGCAATTGTCAACAAGTATAAAAACGTCACAATGGGGCGCACAATATTATATTGCGACATCGTGATAATTTCTTCCTGCTACTTCATTTTTGAGGACTGGAAACGCGTAGTTTTCGGATTTGTGACTATGCTCATTCTTTCTGTAGTCATTGACTATGTTATGAACTACGTGCAGCAGTCCGTACAATTCTTCATCGTAACAAAAAAATCAGACGAGGTTTCAAAGGCTATACTTAATGATGCCAACTGCGGAGCTACACTCATTCCTTCAAAAGGTTGCTACTCAGGCGAACCAATTTCGATTATTATGGTTATTGCTCATAAACAGCAATCATTAACAATTTTCCGCATCGTGCATGAAATCGACCCTGGGGCTTTCATTTCACAGACTAAGGCTGCGGGAGTTTATGGCGAAGGGTTCGACAAAATAAAGGTTTAGAAGCGGAGAGTTATGTACATCCATCATGAAAAGCAAACTACTCATACTTTGCGGGAGTCTGTCGCTGGGACTTGGAGTTTTGGGCATATTCCTGCCTGTACTCCCCACCACTCCATTTCTTCTGCTCTCAGCCACTTGCTATTTTCATGGTTCAAAGCGGTTGTATTCGTGGCTTATGAACCACCCGCGATTCGGTCCGTACATCCGTAGTTTTCGCGAGGACAAGTCCATACCGCTACGCATAAAAATCGTTTCAGTCACTATGGTTTGGATTACCCTGCTCTACTGCGCAGTGTTTGTCTCTGAAAATATTTGGATTAAGGTTCTTTTCATCACCCTCGCCATTAGCATCACATGGCACATCCTGTCATACAAGACAAGAAAAGAATAATAGATTTAACTTTAACGATAAAATAGAATAATATGTCAAACGAAAAAGCAAACAATCAGCTACAGATTGAAATCAAACCTGAGGTTGCCCAGGGTACATATGCAAATCTTGCTATCATAACTCACTCTTCCTGCGAGGTCATACTTGACTATGTCAGCATGCTTCCTGGAATGCCAAAAGCAGAGGTGAAATCGCGCATCATTATGGCTCCGGAGCACGCCAAGCGACTGCTCTTCGCTCTTCAGGACAATATTAAGAAGTACGAACATCAATACGGAGAAATTGACCTCCACCAGATGCCACAGGAGGAGGGTCCTCGCACTATTGCTCCGTTCAACATCAAAAAGGGAGAAGTTTAACTGTTTTCCGCACGGACAATAGCACAAAACACGATTGAATGCATGATTTCTGCACATATTTTTGCGCAATGTGCAAAAATATCGTAAATTTGCACCCGAAAACATTAAAACGTTTATCGTTTTAGGTCAATCGCCAGTGGTTGAGTACTTGAACCACTACCCTTGACCATAAACACTAAACCATAAACATTAAACTTTAACATCTATGGCTTACAATTTGCTCAAAGGTAAGAGAGGTATTATTTTCGGAGCATTGAACGACGCTTCAATCGCCTGGAAAGTTGCTGAACGTTGCCACGAAGAAGGCGCAGAACTCGTATTGACTAACACTCCTGTGGCTTGCCGCATGGGAACAATAGCAGAACTTGCAGAAAAGACTAACGCAACTGTCATCGCTGCCGACGCAACAAGCGTAGACGATCTCGAAATGCTTTTCGCAGAGGCACAGAAGGCTCTCGGAGGCAAAATCGACTTCATCCTTCACAGCTGTGCTATGAGTGCTAACATGCGCAAGAAGCGTACTTACGACGACCTTGACTATAATCTCTACGACAAGACTCTGGACATCAGCGCTATCAGTTTCCACAAGATGATTCAGGTGGCAAAGAAGCAGGATGCCTTGAACGAGTGCGCATCTATCCTCGCTCTTACATACGTGGCTGCACAGCGTACTTTCTTCGGTTACAACGATATGGCCGACGCCAAATCACTCCTCGAAAGCATCGCACGCAGTTTCGGATATATCTACGGACGCGAAAAGAAAGTACGTATCAACACCATTTCACAATCGCCTACATTCACAACTGCAGGTGGTGGTATCAAGGGATTCGACGGTCTTTACGACTTCAGCGACCGCATGTCGCCACTCGGTAATGCCAGCGCTGACGAATGCGCTGACTACTGCGTTGTAATGTTCAGCGACCTTACAAAGAAGGTGACAATGCAGACTCTCTACCACGACGGCGGATTCTCTAACATGGGTATGTCGCTCCGCGGTATGACTCAATACAACAAGAGTTTCATCGACGAGAACCGCGACGAGAACGGAAACATCATCTACGGATAAGACAGTCTGCCACATACTGCAGATCATACTACAAACAGGCGGGGAGAACCATTTGGACTCCCCGCCTGTCATATTTTTACAACTTAACCTATAGCTACGAAGGCTGGCTTCGCTTGCCTGGGATTAAAAGAATTGCCTAAAACGCCACTCATGAGCAACTGCTTCATTGCCTTTTCAAAGTCTTCACCTTGATTAACCTGCGCATTGCATACTGACGCTACCATCAACATGACCAATAGCGAGATAAACTTGATTCCTTTCATGTAATAAGATATTTATTATGTTTTATCTGCCCCCAATAAATCTGTCATATGAAGTTTCATAAGTCTATTCATATGGTAAGAATCGCCCGTAAAGCAATAATCAAGGAGTTTCCTTATGCGCAAATTTAGCATAAATCCGTCAAGAAGTTCACGCTTTATCACAAAATCATCTGAGCAAATAAAAAATAATCCATCAATTTGTCATTTGATGGATTATTGTGTTATATCGCAAGTGGAACTCAGAAATTTGCGTCATGCACATTTGGCACAGGCTGTCTGCGTGCCGGAGAGGCGTTGTCGTAGCTCTCCTTCTGCGGCATATTGCCAAACATGGCCTCGTCAACTTTTTGCATGAAGCGGCTGATTACAGGGTGCGACCTGAAGTCGTCGGGGGCAGATATGTAGATTTCTTCAATCATCGGAGTGGTCGAAGGATATCCGCTGCGCATCGTTGCATCGTTGCAAAGTTCCATAAACCAAGTGACCCCAAGCACGTTGTCGAAGTTGTCTATCACGAATTTCTTCTCAAGCGTCTGCATCGCACGTATCAGTTCATGCTCGCTTCTTCTGATTTCCTCGCTTACCTCCAGTATATCATATCCATCAAGAATCATCATATTGCGGACTGAAGGCAATTCTGCCAACTGTAGCATTAGGGAGTCGCGCGACGAAAGAAACGAATAGAGTTTGTCGTTAAGAGGAGTGCCCTCTACCTTTATAGACGAATCTATGAAACTGATGTTTATATCGCCATATTCGAGAACAATCGGAATGCAGTTGTGCTCGCCCATAAATAGCGACACACACATTACTGAGTCAACCAGTCCGGTCATCTCAAATTTTCCATGCAGCACCTTACACGAGTCGAGAAGTTCAAACTCGCCATTATTGGCGTGCTTGATATAAGCGACCTTCCCGTCAAGTATCGTCTGCGACGATGTTCCCTTAATGACATACTTGTCCGAACAGGAAAACAAGATGACGGACAGTAGAACAACTAAGTAGTAGAAATGCTTCATCATAATTATTTGCCACAAAAATAGCACTATAAGCGTATGTGGCAAAACGTTTTTACTTTTGTTAAGTTTTTATTAATCTTTATTACCACATATTCACTCTTTTAGTGTGTTCTGCCACGCCCTGAAGGAATGACAAGACATGTTTTCCTATTCACCAACGCTTAAGCGTTAGTAAAAAAATGCTCAAGCGTTAATTTTCGAACGGAGCAGCGTTTGATGGCAAAAACTTAGGGGCATAGAAATAAATGAGCGCTCGTTTGAAAATCAATGAGGGCTCGTTTAAAAATCAATGAGGGCTCGTTTGAAAATAAATGAGCGCCCGTTTGAAAACAAATGAGCGCCCGTTTGAAAACAAATGAGCGCTCGTTGATATTACTTCAGCGTAAAGTGTCCCCTTACGCCTGTCTTTTTCACTTTGTATAGAGGTTGATGGTGTTCTGTATTTCCTTGACGCACACCGGACAGTAGACATCAATGCGGTGGAACCAGTTCATCATGCAGTTTGGCCACGGACGGTACACACCTTTCTGCAAGTATCCGCCACCTTCGTACACACCGAGTTTCCACGGTTTTTTAGGATCGAAATCGGCAGCCTTCGGATTCTGGGGATTGAGTTCCCAGTTGCTCTCCTTCACAGGTGTTGGCACTGGCGCATCGCCGAGCAACTTTTTCCAGTCTTTCGAATCAAGGTCGGCAAGAGTCGTGATATTTGGTTCCCAAGGTTCCACTCCTGGCTGATAGAGACCGTCCATCTCTGCACCTCCTACATACTCATCGCCCAGACCTACAAACAAATGGCCAAACTCATGGCTGTAGGTTTTGCGCGTTGACGCACCAGGAATGTCGGCAGCACTGATACCATAGAAGTTGTAGATGCCACCGCCGCCATATTTCTGCGAGTTGGTCAGTATGTATATTATCTCGTAAGGCACGTTTGCTGCCACATCAAGGATGGACTGATAATCCTCTATCATCTGGTAGCGCTCTGAATCGAACGTGTAGTAATGAGCATTGAGCGCTGTGTTCTTCCATATATGCTCGCCAGGGATAGAGACTCCTGACTCCTTGCTTGGCGACCACACGGCGCGGATATTGAAATTCTGCTTATTGGCAGTGTAAGGTTCGTAACTGAAGAAGTCGTCAACAAACCCCTTGCAGGCTTTGAGATACTTCTCCTTCTCTGCTTCCGTATATCCTTCTGCGATAAGCACGATGTCCACCTTCTTGGCTGGATTACCTGTGTAGTGGATGTCTACAGTGGTGAGCGACGGACGAGATTTGCGCACAAAATAACTGTCCACATCTATATCGTAAGAGAATTTCTTTGAGAACTTGCCGGTAGAGTTACTGCGAGAGTAGAACTCAATCGTAACGTCGTTCTTTGGATAAGGGAACACTACACCCTCAGGCATAGCCTTACTCGTGACCTTAGCCTCTGGCGTAGCCTGCCACTCACTGAAGAGTGTGCTGTAGCCGCGCGAGTAGATCACCTTTCCGCTGGCTTTGTCAATAATCTTAAACATCTGGTTACCCATCTCACGGTCGTCAACAAGGTAATTCTTGTTGCCAGCCCAATAGGGTTCCTCAATGATTTCGTCGAAGTAGAAATTCTCAGTATCGAAATCACCTGCGTGGTAAAAATCAAAACGCATAGTCTTCTCTACGAAGTAGTCCTCAAACTTCACCTGCGAGTTTGCCGTAATCGTTGTTGCCAAAACCAACACGGCTGCTGCTATTAACTTGTTTCTCATATTCATTACTTTTATAAGGTTTTTCACATTTACATCTGCAAATGTAAGGAAAGTTTGCCACAAAATGGTTAAATTGCGCCATCGATTCAAAACAACCCATGTTAGATTTTCTCTTCCCAAGACTCTGTGCAGGATGCGGCCGACGCTTGGCCTCGTCCGAGAAGCACCTTTGCTGCTCCTGCCTTCGCGAACTGCCACGCACCAACTATCACCTGATGCAGACCAGTCCGCTCGAACAGATGTTTTGGGGGCATATACCCATAGAGCGCGCCACTGCACTCTTCTTTTTCACAGGCGCCAGTCCACGCAACGCCATACATCGGCTGAAATACCGCAATGCACCGCACATCGGCGAATTCCTCGGCCAAGTTCTTGCCGAAGAAGTCAGCGAAAGCCGTTTCTTCGAAAGCATCGACTGCATCGTCCCCGTCCCTTTAGCAACACAAAGACTTTTAAGTCGCAAATACAACCAATGCGACTGGATAGCCAAAGGCATAAGCCGGCAGACGGGCATCCCTGTAATTCGTGACGCAGTGAAAAGAGTGCGCAACAACAGAACCCAGACCCACCTATCTGCCGAGGATAGATGGGAAAACGTCGACAACATATTCCAGCTAACAAGTCCTGAAAAGGTTGCAGGCAAGCACATCCTCCTCATTGACGACGTAGTGACAACCGGAGCTACTACCATATCCTGCGCACAGACATTAATGAAAGCGGGAGGCGACATACGATTCTCCGTCGCCGCCCTTGCTATGGCAGGTGAAAAAACGCTATGCGAACCACGCCCGATACCCGATCTCCATATCTCAGCTGACGAATCAGAGAGCGTTATTATCGAATTTCCAAATCGTTCCGAATAACACCTGTTTTATTTCCTGCTTTCATCCTTTATCCGTAAATTTGCAGGAAATTTGACACCACATGATTACAGCAGACCAACTTAAGGACGTAAAAGACCGTACGGAAGCGCTTTACCGCTACCTCGCCATTGAAGAGAAACTCGTTGAGGTTGAAGAAGAGCAACTACGCACACAGGCACCCGGATTCTGGGACGACGCGAAGGCTGCCGAGGCACAGATGAAGAAGGTAAAGGACTTGCAAAAATGGATTGACGGCTACAAGGAAGTGAAGTCGGCAACCGACGAACTCGACCTTGCATTCGAATTCTACAAGGACGAGATGGTGACGGAAGAAGAAGTAGACCAGAACTACGCTGCTGCAATCGAGCTTATAGAGAACCTCGAACTCAAGAACATGCTCCGCGAAGAGGCCGACGGCATGGACGCCGTGCTGAAAATCAACTCAGGAGCAGGCGGCACGGAAAGCCAGGACTGGGCATCAATGCTCATGCGCATGTACCAGCGCTGGGCCGAAGCACACAACTACAAGGTGAACATCAGCAACTACCAGGACGGCGACGAGGCCGGCATCAAAACCGTAACTATGGAGATTGAGGGCGACCAGGCATACGGATACCTCAAAGGCGAGAACGGCGTGCACCGCTTGGTACGCGTGTCGCCTTACAATGCACAGGGCAAGCGCATGACTTCCTTCGCCAGTGTGTTTGTCACTCCCCTCGTCGACGACTCCATCGAAGTAGTCATCGACAAGAGCAAAATCTCTTGGGACCTCTTCCGTTCGGGCGGTGCCGGAGGTCAGAACGTCAACAAAGTCGAGACCGGCGTGCGTCTGCGCTACCAGTATGTCGACCCTGACACTGGCGAGGAAGAAGAAATCCTCATCGAGAACACCGAAACGCGAAAGCAGCTTGAGAACCGCGAGAACGCACTCCGTTTGCTCCGCTCACAACTTTACGACCGCGCCATGAAAAAGCGCATGGCAGAGCAGGAGAAGATCGAGGCTGGCAAGAAGAAAATCGAATGGGGAAGTCAAATCCGCTCATACGTGTTTGACGACCGCCGCGTCAAAGACCATCGAACAAACTACCAGACTTCCGACGTGAACGGCGTGATGGACGGCAAGATTGACGAGTTCATCAAGTCGTATCTCATGGAGTTCTCGGCAAAGCAATAATAGAATGAATTGGGGCAGGCGCACCAGTCACTCCTACTCTCCCCCTCTAACTTCTTAACTACTCTAAAAAATGTCCCTTGAAATAGAGCGCAAATTCCTTGTCACAGGCGAATACAAGAGCGAGTCGTATGCTCACTACACCATCGAGCAAGGCTATTTCGACACAGCTCCAGGACGGACCGTGCGCATCCGCATACGTGACGAAAAGGCGTTCTTGACCATCAAAGGCCCTTCAGCCAACAACGGACTGTCAAGATATGAGTTTGAGACAGAGATACCGCTTGAAGACGGCAAGCAGATGATGGAGCTCTGCCGCCCTGGACGCATAAAGAAAACACGATGGTTGGTCAGAAGCGGCAAGCACACCGTTGAAGTAGACGAATTTTTTGGCGACAACGAGGGACTCGTAGTGGCTGAAATCGAACTAGCAGATGAAAATGAAGAGTTTGAAAAACCCGACTTCCTCGGCGAAGAAGTTACGGGAGACCCCCGCTACTACAACAAATGCCTGATGCGCCGCCCTTACATCCTCTGGAGGAAAGAAAACTAACCGCGAACAGCGAGCGGCGCTTAATAGTCACTCTTATCTCCCTCAACATCCACACTTAAATCTCATCACATCCCTACGGGTGGCACTTGCATCACTATCTCCTGCAAGTTTTCGTGAATGCGTGAATTGGTCGCTATGATGTGATGGCCATTCAGAAAGTCTGCGTTCCCGTAGAAATCTGTGACCTTGCCGCCCGCCTCAAGAACGATTAGCGCCGCGGCAGAGAAATCCCACTTACCGATAAAGGCCTCGAGCCATCCGTCAATACGTCCTGCTGCCACATGGCATATCGCCAGAGCTGCCGAACCGTTCATGCGAATACCTGCCACACGCCCATAGAGCGTCTGCAGCAGATGCACCGCTGTATGCGCATATTTGTCCGCCTCATAAGGCAGTTCGGTGATTAGGAACGCATTGTCCAGACAGTCCGTAACCGAGACGTTTATACGCACTCCATTGAGAAAAGCTCCGCCACCTTTGTATGCGCTGAAACATTCGTTCTGCGTAGGGTCGTAGACAACTCCCAGAAGCAGTTCGTCGGCGCTCCTCAAGGCTATGCTGACACAATAGGGCGATGCCCCATGTACAAAATTGGTAGTACCGTCAAGAGGGTCGACAACCCACCAATACTGCTCATCAGTATATGCTACCGTTCCTTCCTCCGTTACAAATCCCGCCTGTGGCAACAAGGCCCTAAGAGCAGAAGTCACTCTGCGTTCCGACTCTTTGTCGACATACGAAACATAGTCGTGACTGCGCTTTTCCTCTATCTTGTCACGACTGAAACTTTTTTGCTCATCAAGCAGAAATTCACCTGCAGTTCTTGCTATGGCACAGACTTCCTGCGTCAATTGCTCAAGAGTGGCTATAATTGGTTGTCCCTTCATCGCTTTAAATTTAAGGCAGGCGCCAGGGCGGGTCAGTCCTCAGCAATGCTGATCACCTTGAGCACCTCTTGTATGCTGAAACCTCTTGAAACGGCAAAGCGGACCAGTTTGGCATTTATCTCATATTCTGACTTCCCTTTCACGCTACGCCGTTTACTCTCAATCAGTTGGCGAAGAGTAGAGAGTGACTCCTCCTCGTCTATCTCAGTAAGCGCATCGTCGATATTGTTCGCATCGATGCCCCTTTTCATTAGTTCAAATCTTATCTTTGTCACACCCCACTTGTTGTAGCGTGACTTGTCGCGCACGAAAGCATGGGCGTAGCGGTTTTCGTCAATAAACCTTTCGTCGAGCAACCGCTCTACCACCCGTTGCTGCACCTCATCGGCGATTTCCCAACGCTGCATCTTCTTGCGCACATCGTGGATGCACAACTCACCCATAGCGCACTGAGCCGACAGACGGCTGTATGCATCATTTTCGGTCATCATGGTTTCACTCCTTTCACCATTCGGTCGTTTTCCATAAAGTCCTTACGAAGTGCCACTGCGCCATAGCCCATTCCGCTCATCATATCCTGCGTTTCCCTGCCATACTCACGGTTTATCTCAAAGTAGAGGGAACCGCCTTTGCGGAGCATTTTCAAAGAGATTTCTGATATGGCGCGATAGAACAGCAACGGTTCGCTATCGGGAACAAACAACGCTGTCGAAGGTTCATGCCTCAACACATTGTTGTCCATATCCGCACGCTCTTTTTCGCAGATATATGGAGGATTGCTCACAATGACATCATAAGTCGCGAAGTCCGCTTCGGGCACTTCTGTACAAAGTGCGTCTCGACGTTCAAAAACGACATCCAGTCCGAGGCTGCCTGCATTGGCCGATGCTATACGCAACGCTTCGTCAGAAATGTCCCAAGCCCTGACCTCTGCATCAGGGAATCTACGTTTCAAGGCCAAGGCTATGCAACCGCTACCAGTGCCCACATCAAGGATGCGAAGATGTTTCGCGCCCTTAAAATCTTCGGCTATCCATTCCACCAGTTCCTCTGTCTCCGGACGAGGAATGAGCACACCAGGCTCCACACCCAGCGTCATCCCGTCGAAATCGGCCTCGCCAAGCACATACTGCACAGGCTCACCCTGCTCCAGACGGCAGACTATGTTTTCAAGCAAATCACTATCCTCAGAAGTGAGACTATCAAGACGTCCCACAAGAACATCAGTCCTCGACAAACCGAAACGTTTTTCGAGGACTAAAAACAATATCGCCGAAGCCTCACCCTCGGTGTATACTGACTGAAGACGCTTGCGTAAATTTCTCATCAAAGGTACAGTTCTACTCCACCCCTAAACTATAAACCATAAACCATAGACCCTAAACATTACACCTTAGCCACGGTCTTGAACGCAACGGCATAGAGTTTCATCTGCTTGAGCATGGCAAGGAGACCGTTGCTGCGCGTTGGCGACAGGTGCTCCTTCAATCCTATGTCCTCGATGAAGTGGAGGTCAGCATCAAGAATCTCATCGGGAGTATGGCCCGACAGAACTCTGATGAGCAGACTCACGATGCCCTTCACAATGAGCGCGTCGCTCTCCGCCTGGAACACCACCTTGCCGTCAGCGTCGAGGTCGGCCTGAAGCCACACACGGCTTTGGCATCCGTCAATGAGGTTGCTCTCCGTCTTGTACTTCTCAGGCAGCGGCTGCTGGTCGCTACCAAGGTCGATGAGCAACTGATATTTGTCCATCCAATCATCGTAATCGTTGAACTCCTCGATGATTTCTTCCTGTATCTCTGCTATTGTCATAATTCTTTTTACTTAATCACTGCTCACAGTAGATGACTTCGAGAACAGTCTGTCCCGCAGCCTTGAGCACATTCTTGTTTATGTTCTTGATATTGTCGTTCACGGTGTGCCATGTAGCACAAAACCCGTGACTTATGCGGTCGCTCCCGATGAGGTCAATGCACGGAATACGCGCAATCTCATTCACAGGGCCGTGATCGTCTGTGATATATCCGCCCGCGTCATTAACAAAATAGTCGTTCATCCCGATACGATATGCCGCAGCCCAAACCTTGTCCACTATCGTAGGGGCGTAATGCATCGAGAAGCCCTCCTTGTAGAACACAGAATTGTTGCCGCCCACCATATCCAGCAGAATGCCGTAGCGCGCCTTGTAACCGTTTGCCTTTGCCTGCTTTGCCCAATAGCGCGAACCGAGACACCAAGTAGTGTCGCTCTCCGCCATTTCGCCCACCCATTCAGGGGCACCGCTGTCTTCAGCGTCAAAACACACAAAGTCAACACCCACATTAGGCAGATTCTGTTGCATCAGGCGTGCCATTTCAAGCATCACTCCCACCCCGCTCGCACCATCATTAGCACCGTCAATCGGTTTGCGATGATTCTCCGAATTACGGTCATGGTCAGCCCACGGACGCGAGTCCCAATGAGCGCAGATAAGCACGCGCTTCTGCTTGTCCATATTGTACGACGCCATGATGTTGCGCGCCTTGACAGGAGTGCCGTCATAGAGATGCAGGTCGGCATACTGGCTCTGCACCTTCGCGCCGAAACTCTCAAACTTCGCCGCGATATAGTCGCCACACTCATCGTGAGCCACCGAATTCATCGTCCTCGGACCAAAAGCACACTGCTCTGCCACATAGCGAAACGCGCTGTCGGCACAAAACTCAGGAGCAGGCGATTCGTAAGGAGCGGACACCACGGCCGATTGATTGCCGCCGCCACACGAAGAGAAGAGCGCAGTCGCCATCGCAACCATAAATGCTGATATAGTCTTAATCTTCATCAGGTCTGTTCATTATTATAATTACGGATGCGAAGTTACGAAAATATTGAAAAACACACAACACCGACACCACCTCCAAAAATTATGCCACCCCCACCAAAAATTATGCCAACATTCCACCAAAACAATGAACACCCCAGTAGAAAAACCTCCCGACCCAACAAAATTCTTCATAACGCAGTGCGTTTTGTACATAATGCAGTGCGTTTTGTACATATCACAGTGCGTTATGCACAAAACACACTGCGTTATAAACTTTTTTCCGCCCACTCCACATATTTTCTCCGCGGAAAAATCAACTAAAGACCAACCCTCATGCAAATTCACACCGAAGTGCAGGCTTGCAATGCGGATTGAAGGTCAATCCACATCGATATCGCCTTTCATCGGGTGCAACGTTCACAGGTATTCGCATGTCGCCTCACCATTCAAACATATCAAGCCTTCGCATTCAAACTAAGGTGGAAAATGAGACCTTTGAGGATGCAAAGTATTTCGCGTGGTACAATCCTGTTATACAAAAGTATCAGAATGGCGAGCTTACAGACTATGAACTTATCAATGAAATCTTTGAGCCGTTTGAGCAAGTGAGCCAGGTTCAAGCCCAATTACTCGGAGCTACATTTGAGTTACTTTCAGGTGGCCCTGCACAAACTCATGTTGGAACAGGTGTAGGTGGCTCATCGTCTTATATGCCTTTGGGAGAAAAGAAGAATGATAATAACAAGACATCATCTAGACGGAAACGGTTACATCTGGTCGCAAAACAATAAGAAAGCGAACTTCATTACAAGAGAATTGCAGATTTTCGAAGATTTCTTCGTGAATCTGCAATTCCTTTTATAAATTCGTGTCCAAATATTGACAATTCAATAATTTTACATATTATTGCGCATAAGATTATGAATCCCGATTTTATTAGCGGTTTACAAAAGAAGCGTTGTAACTACAATCACCCCGACCAGGCGACTAGTCAGGCAAATAGTTTGATACTATTGTCGTCAGGAATTTATACCGAAGAAGAGAGATTCGTTTTTGAGCTACTGCAAAATGCAGTTGATGCTCATAGCGATGAATCAAACGTCCTTGATGTTAAGATGATTATAGAAGATGGACAATTCATCTTCATGCATAATGGCGATGCGTTTACAGAACGAGATATTGAGGGTTTATGCGATGTGAAGATAAAGAATATTATATAGTTCGAGTATTTGGTATTGGTCAGCCTGATCAGGATATATACATATTCAATGGAGGCTTATTAAATATTGATTTCAACTTCCAGTAGAATCTCATATGATAATTTTTGTAGATTTAGACGGCACATTGACTCACACTGCAGATGTGAAGTACAAAGAGTTTAAAGATGGGCTACGAGACTTTAACCCATCAGAGATTCCTTTATTCCAAGGTTCAATAGACTTTGTTTCAAAATTGAAAAGCGAAGGACATAGAGTGATTATTCTATCAGACTCTCATCCTAAATATGTACGCCCTGTTGTTGAATACTATTTCAATGTGGAATATATTTTTCTTGCAGATAAGCCTAATACAGCAAAGACATTATCATTCATTCTGTCGGATGAATCCCTTAATAGCCTATATCAGACCCAAAAAGAAGACTTTATGATTATTGGAGATAGTGCCTTAGATATACAGTTAGGACGTAAATTAAAAATACTAACTTCATATATTCAGTTATATACAGAAGGAAATTTCTCTGAAGCAGATGGTATTGGTAATTATAGAAGCATTATAAAATATGGCCCGACATTTATTACAAAAAGTTATCAAGAACTTCTAAATATTGTCTCAAACAGACAAGGGAATTTACTATCCATCGAAGCTGCATCTATTGGCAGAAACACATGTAAATCCGTCAAATTTTGGGATTATAGAGATAGGGAACATCAACGGGTTGTCGCCTTTCGGTGCTTGGCTAGACAAGAAAACGGTTCTTGCGACAAATTCTCAAAAGCTGATTTATATTATCAGATAGATAATCCCCAAAGAAAAAATGGAGATTTAGCAATTATGGCAAAAGGTGTTGAGAACTACTTAAAAGGACTACAACAAATTAATTCTTATAAGTGGGATTATTTTACTTATGTGTCAGATAAGTCTTCAACAACCCCGCCCAACAAGTTAAAAGAAATATTTGATTTAATAAGCACATCTACACCTAAAATAAAGTTGTTTGAATGGGATGAAAATATGACTTCTTCTCTTAGAAACGAAAAAGACTACCAAGCAAGACAGTCTTTCATTCGTTCTCATCTTCACATAAAGAATTCTGGCGTTTCTTTAGAAAGAAAAAATATAATAGTTTTGGACGATCAATTAACTACGGGAGCAACAGCCTTTGAAATTAGGAAGAAATTAGAAGAACAAAACGTTGGAAATATTTTGATTGTGACATTGTTCTATATGTCCCTATTGGTTTTGGATGACAAAATCTGTCCAAGATGCGGAAAGCCTTTAGTAATTAAAACTAACAGAAAAAAAGGAACTAAATTTTATTCATGCAACCTCCGCAATTTGGAGGAGACGGATGTGGCTATATAGAAAACATAAATTAATATGATACGGATATTGTTAGCTTTAAGTAAGATTTCTGGAATAGCTGATGCTTTTATAAAAAAGAATGTTTCAGTATTCAATTCAAATAATACAGATGAAATTATAAATTACCTTGTAAAAAACAATAATAAAATCACGAAGGAATTAGTTTTTGAGCACTTGGAGTGGGCTGATAGGGTAATACAAAGATGTCAAGATTTAGGCATTCACATACTCCCTATATATCATACTGAATACCCAAGTAAACTTAAAGAACTAAGTAATCCGCCTGCAGTGTTATATCTGAGAGGAAATATGTCATTGCTAAATAAGGATATAATATCATTAATAGGAACAAGAAAATCTACGACTCTAGCAAATAGTATTGCAAATAAAGTTGGTGCTCACTTTTCTATTAATAATGCTCTTTGTAATGGTCTTGTCGATGGTATAGATAGACACTCAGTTGAAAATGGAGACACAGTATTTAGGAATACCATAGGGATATTGTCTGGAGGACTAAATTTCCGTCATACATCATCTAGGATAACATGTGAGTTAGCTGAAAAAGTTTTGAAAGAAGATGGTTTGCTTATTTCCGAAGTCGAACCTGATAAAAAAGAAGATCAGTTTTCTGGCAGTAAAGCGAGTCGTATTCAAGCTGGTCTGTCTTCGGTCTTGATACTTATTCAAAGTTCAATTGACGGTGGTTCTAAATATACAATTAAAGCTTTTTCGAAACTTAATAGAATCTTTGGTTATATTTCTTTTACCGGTAATAAAGAATATGATTCAGACATAAATTTTTCTGCAAATAGAACTTTTGATATGCTGGGATTAGAAGGTGTTGTCAAGATGTGTGACGTTAAAAAAAGCACATCCATTTGTATAAAGAAGTTGATTCCCATTCATTCTTTACAAGATTACGATATCATTATAAATGAACTAAAAAAGAAAGACGATAATAGCAGTTTCCTTTTTTAGTAATATGCTTTATGTTGAGTTAAAATTATTTAATATATGGCACTAGCAATAAATATAAACGACCTGCTAAACAAACAGAAAATAGAATCCAACCGAATTGAGTTCAAAAAGGGTTGGAATCCTGCGAGCATATACCACAGCGTATGTGCGTTCGCCAATGACTTTGACGATCTTGGAGGTGGCTACATCGTAGTTGGTGTGGATACTGATGAAGAAACTGGAGTTGCGATTCGTCCGGTTGAGGGAATACCAACAGAAAAAATTGATGGTATTCTTCAAGAAATGGTGGCTTACAATAACAAGATTTCGCCTTACTATATGCCTCGTACAAGCGTGGAGGAAGTTGATGGCAAGTCCGTACTTGTGATATGGTGTCCGGCAGGAATCAACCGACCATATTCTGTGCCAGAGAATGTAACAGCCAAAAGTATGACTAAGGAATATTTCTATGTTCGTAGTGGTACGAGTAGTATCATAGCTAAGGGTGAAGTTCTTGATGAACTGCGTGAATTGGCAAGTCGTGTGCCATTTGATGAACGTGGAAATCCAGATATTAAGATAGAGGATATTTCAACGCTTCTGTTGCGAGAATATTTGGTTAAGGTAGGTAGCAAACTTGCCAATGAACTATATACAAAACCTCTCGAAAGTATTTTGGAACAAATGGATTTGTATGTAGGTCCAAAGGAAAATCGTATGCTTAGAAATGTAGCAGCTATGATGTTCTGTGAAGACCCAAGCAAATTCTTTAAGCGTACACAAGTTGAAGTGGTATATTTCCCAGAAGGACGATTAAATAATCCAAACAACTTATACGAAGGTCCTGTAATTAAGGGTTCCATCACACAGATAATTGACAGAACATTGGAATACCTGAATCGTATGCTTGTTATGCAGACGGTGATAAAGCCGAAAGATAGTAGCAGAAGCCAAAAATTTGTCACTTATCCATATCAAGCATTGGAGGAGAGTGTGACAAATTCTCTTTATCATAGAGATTATCGTGAATGGGAACCTGTGGTTATCACCGTAGAACCTCAAGGTATCACCATACAGAATGTAGGTGGTCCAGATAGAAGTATTTCGGCTGCCGATATTTCAAAATGCGAAATTTTGGTATCTAAGCGTTATCGTAATCGCAGACTCGGTGAATATCTGAAAGAACTGGATTTGACAGAAGGTCGCAGTACTGGTATTCCAACAATCCAAAATGTTTTGGAGAACAATGGTTCACCCAGAGCTTCTGTTGTTACCGATGATGAACGAACTTTCTTTAGAATAACCATTCCATGCCATGAAGCTGCTGGTAATATTATCGCAGACATTGCACATAAAGATGGTTCATTAAAAGCATCTAAACGAGGTTCACTAAAAACTGCACTACAAAGTGCACCAGAAAGTGCACTCGAAAGTGGACTGAAAAGTGGACTGAAAAGTGGACTGAAAAGTGGACTGAAAATATTGGAACAAATACAACATAACCCTCAATACACATTGATAGAACTTGCGAAACAAACTGGTTATTCAAGAAGTTGGGTTGCAGAAACTATGAAGCGGCTCCAAGAACAAGGAGTCATAAGGCGTGTCGGTTCTGATAGATCAGGTTATTGGGAAATTATAGGATAGTTTAACCGTTTAAAAGGAACATTAGATGTTATTAGGACAAAAGATAAAAGAACTAAGGATAGAGAATGGGGTACTACAAAGACAATTAGCCTCTCTGCTGGAAATAGATACTCCCATGTTTTCAAAAATTGAAAGAGGCGATAGACGTGCAAAACGCGCACAAGTAATTCAAATAGCCAACTATTTCAATGTTAACGAAAAAGAACTTCTAACTCTTTGGGTTGCTGATAAAGTCTTGGATGCTGTTGTAGGAGAAGATGAGTTTAAGTTAGAGGCTATTAAAGTAGCTCAAACTAAAATGCTACAAGCTGTTGATTAGAAAATTAAAGTCCTCCAGATTTAGAGTAAGACAGAATAATACTTTGTAATTTTTTGATGAAATAAGATGCTGAATATGTTTACAAAACTCCAGGCACGAAACAACGCTTCGCAAGAATGCCATCTGAATGGCCTTAAATCCCCCCACGTTCCCGACTTCGAGTAAGCATAAGCAGCGGCCCTCGCAAAACAAAAAAAATAGTGTCGGAATTGCACAAAAGAGTTTTTTCTGTATCTTTGCAATGATATAGGTGAAGAGCGGCACAATGTGTCGTCGCTTCATTTTACGCTTAAATCAGAGAGAAAAACAATACAAATCTAACTACTAACACATAATTTATAAATTTATGAGTTTAAAAATCATTGTACTCGCAAAGCAGGTGCCAGACACACGCAATGTCGGCCCTGATGCGATGACTCCGGAGGGTACAGTGAACCGCGCCGCACTGCCGGCAGTGTTCAACCCCGAGGACTTGAATGCCTTGGAACAGGCATTGAGACTTAAGGACGCAAATCCAGGTTCTACAATCACCATGCTCACAATGGGTCTGCCAAAGGCTACAGAGGTGTTGCGCGAAGGACTCTTCCGTGGCGCTGATGAGGGCGTGCTCCTCACTGACCGTGCTCTCGGAGG
>Ga0233378_1000058_pt1 | contig 40340 bp, 33 predicted proteins | sample ElkDunMinimDraft_7_FD_180690 | JGI IMG/M metagenome (GOLD analysis project Ga0233378, IMG submission 180690) | Fecal eukaryotic communites from dung pellets of Tule Elk in California, USA - Elk Dung E4 | ecosystem: Host-associated > Mammals > Digestive system > Large intestine > Fecal | place... | reverse complement strand
CTTGCTGACGGTGCTGCTCCTGAGCCAGAGGTACATTCCTTCGGCCTGTCGAGGATATATGCCTTGACCGACTCCGTAAGCCGTGACGACGAAGTGAGTATTGTGACTTGCGACCTGTCGAACCTCGGTTGGAACCTGCACAATGACCGTGTGGCTCTGGCGCTGAAGGATGATGAAGGCATAGCAGCAATCCTGGAAGATTACGCCCACGAGTTCATGCTCGAAGAGATTGACGATACGACTTACACCGACACCTTGCGCTTTACCATTCCGCAAGAGGTCGAAGAGGGTACATACAGGCTTGTCCCTGTGTTCATGGACAACGGTGAGTGGAAAGAGGCGAGAACGTCAGTCGGCACTCCGAACTATCTGAGGACTCTCGTCAGCCAGGACTCTGTGATTGTTTCCGAAGCGGTGGAGGCAAAAGTAAACCTTACCTTTGTTGACATGGACTTCCCCGACACACTCTCGGTGTGGAGCATACCGGAACACTCCTTTACCATACGCAATGACGGTGCTGAATTTTGCGGACGTGTATACCAGTGCCTTGAACCCGTTGACGGCAAGGGCGAAATGTTTCAGTTCAACCAGCAGGGCATGACGCTGATGCCTGGCGAGCAGACCACGCGCACCTTTTCGCGCACAGTGTTCGGTGCACCGCCTTTGGGGCTCTATCGCCTGAAGTTCTACCATGATGTTAACCTCTTCAACGACAGTCTTGTGGCTCTGAATGATGTGCCTGAACACTTTGTGCAGGTGGTGCGAGTCACCCCTTCATCTATAGGGGCAGTTGAGGATTCCGGAGCAGATATTCCGGCAGATGTCTGTGTGTACAGTTCGTCAGGTCTGCTTGTGGCTCGTATGCAGAATTTGACCGCCGATGAGGTGCAGTCTTCGCTCAAGAACATGTCGCTGCTCCCTGGTTTGTACATGGTGCGCCACGGTAGCAGAGTGCTAAAAGTCATAAAATAGGCGTAGGGGATGAGTCCCTATGCCTTTTTTTATTATCTTTGTCCAAAACAAGGCATTGCATGCAGCAGACTACACAGCGCTATATTAACGTGGGAGGACGGTTGATGGATCTCAGCTGTCCGCAAGTGATGGGCATATTAAACGTTACGCCCGACTCGTTCTATGGCGCAAGCCGCCGGACTACGGAGGAGAGCATAGCGGAGCGCGTGAGGCAGATAATTGACGAGGGCGCTTCAATAATCGACGTAGGCGCGTATTCGTCGCGCCCGGGAGCCGATGATGTGAGCGTGGCGGAGGAGATGGATCGTCTGCGACTGGCGCTGAAGACAGTGCGCAGCGTGTGTCCTGAGGCGGTGGTGTCGGTCGACACGTTCCGCAGTGACGTAGCGCGTATGTGTGTGGAAGAGTATGGGGTCGACATCATCAACGACATTAGTGGGGGCAGTCTTGACAAGGACATGTATGCAGCAGTGGCCAGTCTGGGAGTCCCTTACGTGCTGATGCACATGAGAGGCACCCCTGCCGATATGCAGTCCAACCCCCATTACGATAACCTTGTGGGCGAGGTGATGATGTATTTCGCCGAAAGGGTGCAGCGTCTGCGCGATTTGGGCCATAAGGACATCATTCTTGACCTCGGCTTCGGCTTCGGAAAGACCCTTGACCATAACTACGAACTGTTCAGTCGTATGGACATGTTTGCCGACATGTTCGGGCTGCCGATGCTCGTTGGCGTTTCGCGCAAGAGCATGATTTACCGTCTGCTCGGTGGCGAACCGTCGGATGCGCTAAACGGTACCACGGCGCTCAATGTGATGGCGCTGATGAAAGGGGCCCGCATTTTGCGCGTTCACGACGTCAAGGAGTGTGTCGAGGCGGTACGCCTGTTTGAGAAAATGAAATCATTTGAAGACGGAAAAATATAAAGACTATGCTGTTTGACTTTGGAATAAAGGACTTGATCGACATATTTTGCGTGGCGTTTCTGCTCTACTACTTCTATAAGATGATGAAAGCGTCGGGAAGTCTTAATGTATTCTATGGCATACTGGTGTTTATCATCATTTGGGTTGTTGTGTCGCAAGTGGCAGAGATGCGCCTGCTGGGTTCAATCTTTGACCAGTTTGTTAGCGTGGGAGTGATAGCGCTCATCATCCTCTTCCAGGATGAAATACGCCGCTTCTTCCTTACCCTCGGTTCGCAACGCCGCTTAGGCTTTGTCACACGTCTGTTCTCGCGCAAGAAAAAGAAAGATGCCGACGAGAGCAGTGCTGCAGTGTTGCAGGTCACCATGGCGTGTAACTATATGAGCAAGAACCTGGTTGGCGCCCTGATTATCCTTGAGCGCAACATGTCGCTCAACGACATCATCAAGTCGGGTGAGTATATCGATGCCAGCATCAACACAGAGCTCATCAAGAACATTTTCTTCAAGAACAGCCCGCTCCACGACGGAGCAATGATTATAAGCAACGGCCGCATTGCTGCTGCGGGTTGCATCCTGCCGGTGTCGCACAGCCAGAACATACCTAAGGAACTCGGTCTGCGCCATCGTGCCGCACTCGGAATCACGCAGCACAGCGATGCCGTGGCGGTGATAGTGTCGGAGGAGACAGGCGCCATATCAGTGGCTCAGCGAGGCGAATTGCGCTTACGATTGGCGGGAAACGAACTGGAGAGCTATCTAAGCCGAGTGATGAAGGCATAGGGAACTACAGCGTAAGATTATCAACACAAAACACTACATAAGATTATGAAGCGAGGCATAACTGCAACTTTACTATTAGCATTGGCGTTCGTGGGACTCTCTGCACAGACCGTTCCAAGCCGTTCGGAAATTCTCAAGTCTATGGAGTGTGCCAACGACTATTTCATAGCGAAATATCCTGATCCAGGAGCGGTGACTTTCGTAAAGAAATATCGTCCGAGCAACTTGTGGACTCGCGGAGTGTATTTCGAAGGCCTCTCGGCGCTTATGGACCTTGAGGCGCTTGATGGAAGCAAAAAGAAATGGAAGGCATACCACAAGTACATCTACGACTGGGGCACAGCACACAAGTGGACGCCGCGCAACGGCGTCAAGACGCGCGATGCCGATGACTATTGCTGTTCGCAGACCTATCTCGATATGTATCTGACGACCGACAAGTACGGTAAGGCAGGTACTATCACGGAGCGCATACAGCCTACGATCGACTGCATGGACAACCTCGTCAGCATAAGCGACAAGAGCCGTGCCGACTGGACTTGGATCGACGCTATTCAGATGGGACTTCCCGTGATGGCAAAACTGGCACGCATCAAGCACCTCGAAGGCGACGATGCCGCAGCACAGAAGTATCTCAATCAGGGGTGGCAAATGTACATCTGTAGTCGCAACGAACTTGCAGGAGGTCTTTACAATGCCGCTGACGGACTGTGGTGGCGCGACAAGGACTTCGTTGCGCCTTATAAGGAACCTAACGGCGAGGACTGCTACTGGAGTCGCGGCAACGGTTGGGTGTATGCAGCGCTTGTGCGCACTATGGATGCCATGCTGATGAGCAAGAATACCAAGGCACCGCAGTATAAGGAGCCGCTTGACGAGACAGAGTGGACCTTGCTTCCTGTGTCAAGGCACTTCGACGACTACAAGAAGGACTTCGTCGAGATGAGCGAGGCTTTGCTGAAATGTCAGCGTGCGGACCATTTCTGGAACGTCAGCCTGCACGACGAAAGCAATTTCGGAGGCAAGGAACTCACCGGCACAGCCCTCTTCATCTACGGCATGGCATGGGGAGTGCGCCACGGCATCCTTCCTGCCGACAAGTACACACCTGTCATCATCGACACTTGGAACGCTATGGTTGAGGATTGTCTGCATCCTAACGGATTCCTCGGTTATGTGCAGGGCACAGGAAAGGAACCAAAGGATTCACAGCCTGTAGGTTACGACATCAGCTCCGACTTCGACGATTTCGGACTCGGCTGCTTCCTTCTCGCCGGCAGCGAAGTGTATCGCATGAACCTCAATTTCGGTATCAGATAGCAAGGCATGTTCGCCATACGACCTCGGGGGCAGACACATCGAGTCCGCCCCCTGAACTTTTCTGTTTGCCTTTGTATGTTTTAACGGGGCAAACATTTTGTATTTTCGCATATCTTTCGGAAATTTGCACCAATAAATCATCAGAATAGGAAACAAAACAAATAACATAATAATCAATGGCAGAAAATTTGGAAATCAAGGAGCTGAACGATGTTGTCGTTCGCTTCTCAGGTGACTCCGGCGACGGTATGCAGCTTGCCGGAAACATCTTCTCCACGGTGTCTGCTACCGTGGGCAACAGTATAAGCACTTTTCCGGACTACCCGGCTGACATCCGTGCCCCTCAAGGTTCGTTGACTGGCGTGTCTGGATTCCAGGTTCACATCGGTGCGGAGATGGTCTACACTCCGGGCGACAAGTGCGACGTGCTCGTGGCAATGAACGCAGCCGCGCTCAAGACTCAGTATAAATTCGCCAAGCCTGGTGCTGCTATCATCATCGACACGGACTCTTTCGGCCCTAACGACTTGAAGAAGGCGGCTTTCGCCACTGACGATCCGCTGGCAGAAATGAACATCGATGCCGACCGCGTCATCGCCTGCCCTATCACACAGATGGTGAAGGACTGCCTTGCTGACAGCGGCATGGACGTGAAAGCCATGCTCAAGTGCCGCAACATGTTCGCACTCGGACTCGTGTGCTGGCTCTTCGACCGCGACCTCGAAATTGCATTCAACTTCCTCCGCGAGAAGTTTGCCAAGAAACCTGCTATAGCGGAAGCAAACATCAAGGTGATTCAGGCTGGCTACGACTATGGCCACAACACCCACAGCACTGCAACTAACGTCTACCGCGTTGAGACAAAGAACAAGGCTGCAGGCCGCTATATGGACATCACCGGCAACAAGGCCACTGCCTACGGTTTCATTGCAGCGGCTGAGAAGGCTGGACTCAAACTATACCTCGGTTCGTACCCTATCACACCAGCCACCGACGTGCTTCACGAACTCTCAAAGCACAAGTCGCTCGGCGTGACAACCGTGCAGTGTGAGGACGAGATTGCCGGATGCGCATCATCCGTAGGAGCATCATTCGCCGGCGCACTTGCCGTGACATCAACGTCTGGCCCTGGCATCTGCCTCAAGTCGGAAGCGATGAACCTGGCAGTCATCATGGAACTCCCGCTCGTGGTGCTCGACGTGCAGCGTGGCGGACCTGCAACAGGTCTTCCTACAAAGTCGGAACAGACCGACCTGCTCCAAGTGCTCTTCGGACGCAACGGCGAATCGCCAATGCCGGTCATGGCTGCCACATCGCCTACCGACTGCTTCGACGCTGCCTATATGGCGTGCAAGATAGCGCTTGAGCACATGACACCGGTGGTACTCCTCACCGACGCCTTCGTGGCAAACGGTTCGGGAGCGTTCCGCCTGCCAAATCTCGCTGAATATCCAGCCATCAACCCGCCTTACGTTCCTGAAGAACTGAAAGGCACATGGACTCCTTACCAGCGCCAGGAGGAGAACGGCGTGCGCTACTGGGCTGTGCCTGGACGCGAGGGATTCCAGCACATCCTCGGCGGACTCGAAAAGGACAATAAGACCGGAGCAATCTCTACCGATCCTGACAACCATGACCTTATGACTCGTCTCCGTCAGCAGAAGATCGACAGCATCCCTGTGCCAGACCTCGAAGTGGAGGGCGACAAGGACGATGCCGAACTCCTTATCGTTGGCTTCGGAGGCACTTACGGCCATCTCCACGCAGCAATGGACGAGATGCGCGCTCAGGGCAAGAAGGTGGCTCTCGCTCACTTCAAGTACATCAACCCACTGCCAAAGAACACTGCCGAGGTGCTCCGCAAGTACCCTAAGGTGGTCGTTGCCGAGCAGAACATGGGACAGCTTGCCGCTTGGCTCAAGATGAAGGTCGACGGGTTCGCGCCTTTGCAGTACAACGAAGTGAAAGGACAACCATTCGATGTAAGTACTTTGGTCTGCAATTTGGCCAAGTTGATGGAATAGGAAGGGGCTACAACCACAGATTACACAGATTTAACAGATTGGAATTAGCGGAATGGATGACAAATTCTTACACAAAGAAGAAACATTTAATATAATCGGGGCGGCCATGGCTGTACATCGGTACTTTAGATGCGGCTTTGCGGAGAAAGTGTACCAAGATGCTATGGAGGTGGAATTTCAATTAAGAGGAATTCCTTACAAACGAGAAGTCCCAATTCATGCCACATATTGTGGAGTGCAACTGGACTCTACGTTTATTCCAGACTTCATCTGCTACGACGACATTGTTGTAGAGCTCAAATCTGTCAAAGAACTGGAAGACTATCAACGGTCACAAACCATTAATTACGGAAAAGTAGCAGAAGCCAAAGTAGCACTGCTCATCAACTTCGGAGAACCATCACTGCGTTATGAGCGTTTCGTAACAGAATAAAAATCCGAGAAATCCGTGTAATCTGTAGTGGAAAAAACAGCATACAAACAGAAAGTCTTGCGAAAGCATTTAATGTAACAAAAGAAAACTTAGACTCGTATGGAAACAACCAATAATAAACAAAATGCATCCCTTCTTGGGGAGAAAACGGGGGGCTCTTGCTGGGGAGCAGCCGACTATAAGAAAGGACAACCACGCTGGTGTCCCGGATGCGGTGACCACTTCTTCTTGGCGTCGCTCCACAAGGCAATGGCTGAGATCGGTGTGGCTCCACACAATGTGGCGGTAATCTCCGGTATCGGATGTTCAAGCCGTCTGCCTCACTATATGAACACATACGGCATGAACACCATCCACGGACGTGCCGCAGCTATAGCAACTGGATGCAAGGTGGCTAACCCTGAACTCTCAGTTTGGCAGGTGAGCGGCGATGGCGACGGACTCGCTATCGGCGGCAACCACTTCATCCATGCCAACCGACGCAACATCAACCTCAACATGATTCTGCTCAACAACCGCATCTACGGACTCACTAAGGGGCAGTATTCACCTACCAGCCCACGCGGATTCGTGAGCAAGTCAAGCCCTTACGGCACGGTTGAAGATCCGTTCCGTCCGGCAGAACTCTGCTTCGGCGCACGCGGCCACTTCTTCGCCCGCGCTGTTGCTACTGACGCACAGGGCACAGTCGACATCCTCAAGGCTGCTCACGCTCACAAGGGCGCTGCCGTATGCGAGATTCTGCAGAACTGCGTCATCTTCAATGACGGCACTCACGAAAGCGTCTACTCAAAGGAGGGACGCAAGAAGAACGCCATCTACCTTGAGCATGGCAAACCGATGGTCTTCGGCGAGAACAATGAGTACGGACTCATGCAGGAGGGATTCGGCATCAAGGTGGTGAAGATTGGCGAGAACGGCATCACTGTCGACGATCTGCTCGTTCACGACGCTCACTGCGAGGACAACACCCTCCAACTCAAGCTCGCCATGATGGAAGGTCCTGACTTCCCAATCGCTCTCGGCGTAATCCGCGATGTCGACGCTCCTACTTACGACGATGCGGTAACTGCCCAGATTGAAGAGGTCAAGGCAAAGAAGCCGTACCATTCGTTTGCCGAACTCCTCGAGACAAACGACATCTGGGAGGTGAAGTAAGGTATCGGCCGACAGGCATAAAATAGCAATCGCAGGACACTCAGTGCCCTGCGATTTTTCTTTATATATATATCGTATAATAGATGATAACTATTACATGACGCGGCGGAAAGATGCGGCAGCATCGCTCAATATTCAGCCTTGCCTCGGTCCAAAGTTTCTACCCCTTCGGAGAAAAGTATAAATAAAACTAATATTTATACAAATAATGATTTTATTTATATAAATATTAGTTTTATTCTTACAAATATAAGTTTTATTTATACTTTCCTGCGGGGGCAAGACAAGTTTCCAGCGGGGAAAATACAAATTACCAGCGAGGAGAAGATGAATTTCCAGCGAGGATAGGGGAATTCCTCAGCGTGGTGGCGGATATTTTGCACACCTGTTTTGATGAACTGAAGATTCTCCCCCCTCCCCCGAGGAGTATGCCTATGGATATTAATTCCTTGCGAACGCTCTTTTGAGGTCTTGCGACACATTGATTATATAGTCGCCCATGTGCTCGTAGGCATTGACTATATCCATGTAGTACACGCTTGTCTGGTAGTTTTCGCCATCGCTCTCGATCTCCTCCATTACGGCGTCGCGAAGATTGTTGCGGAGGGTGTTAAGGCGGTCTTCGGCATTGTAGGCATTTGATATGTCTGTTAGTTCGCCTTTATAGGCTGCCGACATGTTTGCGATCATCACGTCGTATGCCTCATTTACGGCGTCGGCCATAGCGTTGAGGTGCTTTACGGCGTCGGCGCTGAACTTCTTCTTGTGTATGTTCTTTCTTGACAGGATGCGGCTGATGGTTTCGCCAGAATCGCCCAGTGACTCCAATTCGCCGACAATCTTATACATCGACTTGATTTTTATGGATGTGCTTTCGCTGATTTCTTCCGCTGAAACTCCGTTGAGGAAAGTTGCTATTTCGTATTCTATGCGGTCGGAAATCTCTTCGTACTTGACGAGTTTCTCTCTGAGTTCCTCAAATTCGTTTGTGTCGGCTTTGTTTATCGCCTCGCGAATATAGTCTGCTCCGTTCTTCGAAACCTGGGCGAAATGGATTATTTCGTTGAAGGCTTGCTCTACTGACAATTCTGGTGTCGCCAAAGGTCCTGCCGAGATGTATTTAAGACGGAATACTTCCTTTTCCTGGTTCTTAGGGGTGCGTATAATCTTGCTGACGGTTTGGGCTATCCATTTAGTGGACCAGACTAACAGCAGTGTGTTGATGGTATTGAAGAGTGTGTGCAGCATTGACAGGCCGTACAGTGCGGCTGTGCCTTCGGCTGAGGCAGGGTCGGTCACCGCAAATCCTTCGGCTGCTGGATTAGGCAAACCGAATGTCTTTTCGGTAATCAGACCTACCAGCTGCAAAAACGGATTGTAGAGAGCTAATGCCCAGATGACTCCAAATACGTTGAAGATGGTGTGTGACAATGCTGCCCGCTTTGCCTGTGTGTTTCCTATAGATGCCGCGATGTTTGCTGTGATCGTAGTGCCTATATTCTCACCAAGCACCATTGCGCAGGCCATGTTGAATGGAATCCAGCCCATGCTCAGCATGATGAGCGTTATTGCCATTGTTGCTGAAGATGATTGCAGGACAAGGGTCAAAACCGTACCGAAGGCAAGGAATAGGAGCACGGAGCCAAAGCCAAGTGACGACCATGACGTGACGAATTCGAGCACCTCAGGCGTTTCGCGCAAGTCGGGCACGGACTCTTTCATGAACGAAAGTCCCAAGAACAGCAAGCAGAAACCAACTATGAGCTCACCTATGTTTTTACGCTTATCCTTTTTTGAATTGGAGAAAAGGAATCCGAACAGCATCAGTGGAACAGCAAGAACCGATATGTCGGCCTTAAATCCCAGCCACGACACCATCCATGCGGTTACCGTAGTTCCGATGTTGGCACCCATGATGACGCCAATGGCCTGTGTCAGTGTGAGAAGTCCTGCATTAACAAAACTGACAACCATCACCGTTGTGGCCGATGACGATTGGATGACAGAAGTTATGCCCAGGCCAGTCAGCACACCCTTGAACGGATTGGATGTCATGGCGGACAAAAAGACTCTTAATCTCTCTCCTGCAGCCTTCTGCAGTCCTGAACTCATGAGGTTCATTCCGTAAAGGAACATTCCTAATGCTCCCAACAGCGTAAAGATTTGCAATATGCCCATAAAATCAATAAGTTTTCGAGGGCAAAATAACTGCAAATTTGTTTCAAAAATGTTTCAAGTTGGTTATGCTTCTGTTAAATATTGCCTGTTTACCCCATTTTTCCTGTCAGATAGGCTTTTGTGCGCTCATCGATTGGATTAGTGAACATCGTTTCCGTGTCGCCATATTCAACTAACTCGCCCAAGTACATGAACATCGATTTTGAGGAAATGCGCTTTGCCTGTCCCATGTTGTGGGTCACAATCAGGATTGTCACCTCTTTTTGGAGTTCGAGCAGGAGTTCTTCAATATGCTTCGTGGCAATGGGGTCGAGAGCAGATGTCGGTTCGTCCATCAGCAGCACATCCGGTTTCATGGCCAAAGCGCGCGCAATGCACAGGCGCTGCTGCTGACCTCCCGAAAGGAAAGTGCCTTTTTTGTTTAGCACATCTTTTACTTCGTCCCAAAGGGCTACGCTTTTCAGGCAACGCTCAACGGTGGCGTCTTTTTCTGCTCTTGAGAGCCTGATTCCGTTCAGCGCAAACCCTGACAACACGTTGTCATAGATGCTCATCGTTGGGAACGGTGCAGGACGCTGGAATACCATACCCACACGGCGGCGAACATCAATAGGCTCCATCGCAAGGATGTCTTCGCCATTAAGCAGAATCTCGCCATCGACACGGATGTTCGGATATAGGTTGTGCATAAGGTTCACAGCGCGAAGCAATGTGGATTTTCCGCATCCTGAGGGTCCCATGATGGCTGTGATAGTATTCCTCTCTATGGCTGCCGACACATATTTGACGGCCATAGTCTGCTTGGTATAGGATACGCAAGTCTTCTTAAATTCAAGTATCGGTATTACTGGTTCCATTTCTTTGCAAGACATTTAGCGGTTAAATTCAAAGTGAGTACGAATAACAAGAGGAAGAGCGATGCGCCCCAAATCAGTTCTTGCAGGTTGGGGTCGTTGAAGAACTCCCAGATGAGCAGCGGCACTGCCGAAATAGGTTTGTCAATAGAAAATCGGATAAGCGAGCATCCAAGAGCGGTGAACATCAGCGGTGCAGTCTCTCCTATCACTCGTGAAATGGCGAGAAGAACGCCAGTAAAGACACCTCCGAATGCGGCTGGCAACTGGACTTTCATCATCACTCGCGCTTTGTTGCCGCCAAGCGCCAATCCCGCCTCCTTCAATGATGCCGGAAGAATCTTCAGCGTTTCCTCGGTCGAGCGGATAATAAGCGGAAGCATCATAATGCAGAGTGCCGTGCTACCCGCAATAGCCGAATAGCCCTTCATCGGGACAACCACCCAGATGTAAGTGATAATGCCGATAATAACAGATGGAGTGCCTTGCAGAAGGTCGGTCAAGTAACTGACAAACTGGGCGAAACGGCTCTTGCTATTCTCGGCCAGGAATGCTCCGCAGAGAATGCCCAGCGGAACGGCTACGACAACGGCCATGCCGAGCATAATCATTGTTCCGATGATACCATTGGCGATGCCTCCAGGTATGGCTTCTCCCGCTTTGACAGCCTTCATGGCCTTGTAGACCGTAGGTGTAGGCTCTGTGAAGAACGACCATGTGAGCTGCTCATAACCGCGCAACAGTACCTCTCCCAAGATGGCAAGCAACGGAACAGCAGTAAGTGTCGCCAGCAGACTGACGCCCCAAAGCATCAACTTGTCTTTTGCCAGGCGATGTTTAATTTTCAATTTATTCATAATCATGATAGTCTTGCGCGCTTAATCATTATCTTGCCAATCATATTGATAAGTGCGGTGATAAGAAACAAAATCAGTCCGATGGCAATCAAAGACGAGAGGCGTAAATCATCAGCCTCGCCAAACTGATTGGCTATGATTGATGCCATTGAGTTACCTGTGGACGTGATTGAATCAGGGATGTTATTGGTGTTTCCGATGAGCATCGTGACAGTCATTGTTTCACCCAGCGCACGGCCTATGGCCAACACATACGAGGAGAAAATTCCTGATCCTGCCACAGGGAATACAACCTTTCGTACAACCTCGGCACGGGTTGCGCCCAAGCTATAAGCGCCCTCTTTCAAATCATTGGGCACCATCTTGATGAATTCGGCACTCAGTGATGCCGCATAAGGTATGATCATGATAGCCAGCACCAGTGATGCTGTCAGAACACCCGAACCCTGCGGAGAGATATTGAGCGACATAATAATGGGGCGTAAGGTGTAGAATCCCCACAATCCATAAATAATAGAAGGGATGCCGGCCAAGAGGTCCGTCACGGTGCTCAGCACCGATGCTACTTTTGTCCCCTTGAAATATTCGCCCACAAAGAGTGCTACGGGTAGTGAGAAGGGTATGCAGAAGATGAGGGCCAGCAAGGTTGTCATCAGTGTGCCTGTAATGAATGGCAAAGCGCCGTACTGTTCATCGCCCTCGGTGTAGCTCCACTCCGAGGAGGAGAGGAATTTCAAGAAACCGAAATGTTCGAAGGCATCGTATGCGTCAGTGACGAGGGCATAGACAACGCCCCCGCACACTATCGGCATAACCAATGCTGCTACAAACAAGATTATTCTGTACAGTTTGTCGTTCATTAATAATGTCTTTTACTGAAGTATCGCTACCCCGTTGTACGTTACAGTCTTAAGGTTGGCCAGACTCAACTCTATAGCCTTCTCTGGCAGCGGTGCATAGTGAACCTCTGAAGTAATGCTCTGCGCCTCGTCGCCAAGAACATAGGTTATGAGGTCGAGAGTGGCCTGTGCCTCGTAGAGTTCACGGTTGCTGTAAGCCTGTTCCTTATAGATCAGAATCCAAGTGAATGTTGCAATAGGATAAGCTCCTGCAGCATCAGAGTTAGTGATTGAGCAACGAGTGTCAGCAGGGATTTCGCCCGATGCAGCTGCTGAGATACTCTCGGCTGTAGGCTTTACAAACTCACCGTTCGCATTTTGCAGTGACGCATAAGCGATGCCCTGTGCGAATGCATATTCCGAACCGACATAACCGATAGAGTTTTTTGTCTGTGAAATGACACCAGCCACACCAGGGTTGCCTTTAGCAGCCTGTCCTACAGGGAAGTCAACAGATTTGCCGCAGCCATATTTCTCCGCCCATTCCTTGCTAACCTTTGAGAGGTAGTCTGTGAAGACGAATGTTGTTCCCGAACCGTCAGAACGGAAAGTAGGGATGATGTTCTCGGCAGGAAGTGACACTCCCTCATTGAGAGCCGCAATGCGTTCGTCATTCCATTTTGTGATCTTGCCTGCAAAAATGTCGGCAACGACTTCTCCTGACAGGTTCAGATTCTCCACACCTGGAAGATTGTAAGCAAGAACCACTGCTCCCATACATGTTGGGACATGTACTACTGCAGGCATTTCAGCCATTTCCTCTTCGCTAAGAAATGCATCAGAACCACAGAAGTCAACGATGCCATCTCGGAGATTGCGCACACCGCCGCCTGAGCCTATTCCGCCATAAGCAACCTCGTCGCCGATGCTGTCGCCAAACATTTCAAACACAACATTGTAGAACGGCATAGGGAATGTAGCTCCTGCTCCTGAGAGTTCTGCGCTCTCGCGAGTGTCAACTTCGACTTCTGCCTTATTATTACTATTTCCACCGCATGAAGCGATAATGAAGATTGCTGCAATGAGCACAGAGAGAATTGCCAATCTGAGTTTCATAACTTTCATATTCATATTTCTTTTTCTTTTTTATGGTTTATCTAAATGAAGACTTTTAGTATCACTTTATTGCTTAGTTCAAAACTACAATCCGAAGTAGCAGCTTATATAGCCTGCATATTTTTCGTCAGCACCGCTTGCCTTAGGCATTGAGACGCGAAAATTAGGAGCAACCTTCACATACTTGCCAAGTTTCCATTGAGTTCCTACAAGAATTACGCTTTCGTCCTTAGCCTTGTTCCAGTCGTCTTTTGAGCAGAGGTCGTCAAAACGAGCAAACACCTCCATGCTATTGCCGGTTTTCAGCGTTCCATAAACGGAAAGACCGCTCTGATTTCTGTCGTTCACGCCCGAAGCATTTTCCATAATGTTATACTCTGCACCTAAAGAGAACTTGTCATTCTTATAGCCTACGAAAGCGGCATAATTCATCACATCCTTTTTGCCTTCTTCGACTTGTTCGTTAAGTCCAGCATAGAGACGCACGCTAAGTCCCTTAAGAGGTGTGAATGTTGCACCGAGTCCGTACATAAGTCCGTCGCCGCTCTGAATCTTCTTGTATCCCTCGCCATTCACAACGATAGCGTCGAGCGACAACCAATTAGCAGGTTTCCAAGTGGCAGAAACTCCAAGGTCAGCGCTGTTACCAAACTTGTATTGATCCTGGAACGACTTGTACAGATAGCGGTAGCCCCAATGCTTCTCAACCATGTTGAACTGAGTTGTTGAGATAAGTCCGCCATTGAATGTCCAGTCGCCAGTTTCCCAAGAGATCTGAGCATTCTTTATGTAAGCAATGCGCTGATAGTCACTTACATTAGACGACTTGCCAATATCCATCACTCCTTTTACTTTTAATCCGTTGCCAAGTTTGTACTCATAACCTAAGTAACTTCTGTCTAATTCGAAACCACGGTCGTCATTTTCCGCACCGAAACCAGTGTGGAAGTTTCCAAACACTTGAACAATCGCTTTACCTTTAGGCTCTTCAGCCTTGGCACCCTGCGCCTGTGCGGTGATGCCGATGCAGGCCAGAAGACCTGCCATGATTAGATTCTTTTTCATTGTCATACTTGTTTTATTTTTTTTGACACTGCAAAGAAACGGTCTTCTTGTTTCATAAAAGTTTCAAAAAAATTAGGCTTCGGTTAAGAAGTTATTTCATTGGGAGAAATATTACATTTTCGTTAAATCTCGTCTTGCATTCTTTTACCTTCGATTTTTCTGTATAATTTTGTAGCATTATAATATATGTAAGTATATGGCAACAGAGCGCATATTAATAGTAGATGACGAAGAGACTCTATGCGAAGTCTTGAAACTAAATCTTGAGAATGAAGGCTACGATGTAGATATAGCCTTCAGTGCGGAGCAGGCTTTAACCTACAACCTGAAGACCTACTCACTCATTTTGCTCGACATCATGATGGGGGAAATCAGCGGTATCAAGATGGCCAAAATGCTGAAAGCGGATGTTATGACAGCAGACATCCCTATCATTTTCTGCACGGCGCGCGACACGGAGGACGACATGGTTATGGGACTGAATCTCGGTGCGGATGATTATATTATGAAGCCATACACAATTCGCAATGTGATAGCTCGCGTGAAGAGTGTCTTAAGGCGCACTTCGGGGCAAAAGGCAACGTCTGCGACTGTTGAGAAACCCAACATGCTTAAGGTTGAAGGGCTGTACCTTGATTTGGAATTTAAGCGCTGCACTGTAGATGGGCAGGAAGTTAAGCTAACCCGCAAGGAGTTTGAGCTGTTGGTCTATCTGATTTCACATCGTGGAAAGATTTGTTCGCGTGAACAGATTCTCAGCCGTATATGGAGTGATGAGGTGGTTGTTCTTGACAGAACCATTGATGTGAACATCACTCGCTTGCGTTCTAAGATAGGACCTTATGGTTCATACATAGTAACTCGTTCAGGTTTTGGTTATGGCTTCCGCGATTAGAATTTCTTATCATCGGCGACTGTTTCTGATGCTGCTCGCTTTCTCTTGGACCATAATCCTGTGTTTTATAGCGTTCCAATATTTGCGAGAAAAACAATACAAATCAGATTTCCTGAATGCGCAACTTCAAATGTACAATCGTCACCTTCTTGAAGTTGTAGAGGACGGATTGTCCTACGAAGAATATATCGCAAAGCATGAAAAACCTTTCAATGACCTTCGCATATCTATAATAGACCTTTCAGGCGCTGTCATATATGACAATATGATTTCGTTGGATTCTCTTGACAACCACCTTCGTCGCCCTGAAGTTGCAGCGACTCTAAAAGACGGCTTCGGATATCACATCGGGAGGCTGTCAGTAAGTGACGGGCGAGAGTATTTCTATTCAGCCACAAAGGGGAAAAGTGTAATAATACGCACAGCCATTCCATACTCTTCTACGCTGAGCGAATTGCTCAAGGCGGATTGGAGTTTTTTGGGAGTAATGATTGCCGTTAGTTTTGTAATGAGCGTATTGGCATACTTCGCAACAAGTCGTTTAGGAAAAAATATAGAAAGATTAAACCGGTTTGCAGATAAGGTCAAGAAAGGGGAAGAATTTGATGAAGACGAACCTTTCCCGAATGACGAACTTGGCTCTATTTCCAATCACATTGTGCAGCTTTATGCTCAATGGCAGCAGACCATTAAAGATAGGGACGTAGCGTATGAGGCTACTTTGCGTGAGGAGCAAGAGAAAATGCGGATCAAACGTCAGCTAACCAACAATATAAACCACGAGCTGAAAACTCCTGTGGCGTCCATACAGGTCTGTCTCGAAACACTTCTCTCCGGCATCAGTCTCAGCGAAGAAAAACGTCAGGAACTAATAGAGCGTTGCTATACAAACAACGAGCGGCTTAGACGATTGCTGGCGGACGTATCCTTAATAACCAGAATGGAGGAAGGAAGCGCGCTTATCGGCAAAGAAGAGGTTGTTCTCAATGACATTCTGGATGAAATTGCCGATGAGTTGGAGATAATGCCTGACGATGAGCGTATGACCTTGCATGCCGACTTTAAAGAACGAGTCACAGTAGACGGGAATCTTTCGCTTATAGGCTCCATATTCCGCAATCTGACAGAGAACGCGATGTCCTATTCTGAGGGCAAAAATATTTACGTATCACTCGTTGCCAATAACGACAACGAGTGCCATATCCGCTTTGAGGATGACGGATGTGGAGTTGAGGAGAAGCAGCTTAGCCGCTTGTTTGAACGATTCTACAGAGTCGACAAAGGGCGTTCACGCCAAAAGGGAGGCACAGGTCTAGGACTTGCCATAGTAAAACACGCCGTTTTGTTCCACGGAGGTAAAATATCAGCAAGCAACCGTCCAGGCGGAGGATTGCGGTTTGATTTCTCGCTAAAAAAGTAGTTCGCTAAAAAGAGGTTTGGTGTATCTTGTCCTAAGAGTTTTATGGAGTAACTTCGAGAGGTTATAATCGAGAGTTAAATAACAGAAATTAATTACTTATCTCCACAAGTCGCCATAGCCGGAAACTTCCTCTGACAAATCTGCATCTTTGTTATCACTGCGCGGTTTGGCGTCTGCCCAACCGTCGTGTTCGCCCTCGTTATCCACAGGCAAACTGGCGGCAAGCACTTGAAATGTTCCTACTTCAGTGGTATATATGCTTGGTGTGATATATGTCTTTCTCATTACCGACTCCTCATTTATCTAACTACAACTTTTCTGCCACCCACGATATACAGACCTTTGCCAAGTCCGTCGGTTGCCTCAGCCGAACGTACTCCTGTGCGCAACCGCACACCTGTTATGCTGTAGACGTCGACCTTGCTGTCTGTACTGCTAATGCTTGATATGGAGTTTGGCTCAGCGCCGTTGCCGATCTCGAAGATGCGTTTTGCGCTAGAGCCTTCTGCGTAGACCGGCACATTGTCCATGTCGATGTAGGCGTAGTTGGCACGCACGCCAGTGTTTGCACCAGCCTTCTTTATGATGTTTGACGAGATGACATAATTGCCTGTGCCTGGTATCGGTTTCAAGTCCTCAAACACTCCTACAAGTCCGTTGGCACTTCCCGGAGCGGTCACCGCTTCACCAGTGTATGCCACCGCTATTTCTTTCGCCGTAGCCTTGAACACGTAAGGAGTTCCTGCCTCCATAGCGGTCTCTTCGGCAATGACCAATGAAACAGGATTGCCCTCGCTGTCTATGCGCTTGCCTACGACTGAAAATACCTCCATGCCCATGATGTCATCGGACTTAACGGCGCAAGGCAAACATATAGTTCCGTACTTGCCGTCGGTCAGCCCGCTGCGTACATATCCCTCTGCAAATGGCATCGCTACAGCTGCGGGATAAGATTGCATTTTATAGGCTCTGAAATATCCGTCGCCCAAACCAAGCCAACGTTCCTTGATTGAGTCGGTGTACCATATTCCGTCGCTGCATACCCACTTATATGCAGAACTACTCAATGTAATTTCGGAAGAAGAGGCGTGGGCTACATATCCTTTTTCAGAGTGGATTGTGCCTTTGCCTTCATCGATATGCCACCTTATGTTTTCCACGTTGCTGTTTATGACCTTGCCGTTTACGACATTCACAGTTGTTGCCGACAATCTGTTATTAGTCAGTTCTGAGGTCATAGCGTAGTAAACTCCAGCCTTCTCTGCCACAAAGGCCACATAGCCTTCGGTCAATACGGGCAGCGAAACGGTAATCGTGTATGATGCCGAACCTTCAGCGTATTCATCGGTCTCCTCTGCCGTAGCGGTAATCGTTGTCGTTCCTTCGCCTACAATCGCAACCTCGCCAGTCGTCTCGTCGACCTCTGCAACAGCTGTATTGCTGCTGGCATAGGTCACGTCAGTCATTGCTCCCGACAGTACAGGCTCGGCAAAGTCAGAACCGTCGAGCAGAGCTGTGCATTTCGTCTGACTGAACGAAAGCGTCTGCGACTCTTTCTCAACACCACTAACAGGAGTATAAGTGACTGTGATGCTCTTGATGTAGATTGCCTTCTTGGATGTCTGCGAGTAATTGAAGGAAATAGTCCCGCTTGCACTGCCTTCAAAGGTGTATTCATTCGCATTACTCGTCAGACTTACCTGACTGCCGAAATCTACACCGCCAACCTTCACTTGAAGGTTGGCATTGGTATCGGATGCCCCCGAAGTGTTGATGATGATTTGTGTGATGACACCCTCTATGCCTGAGGTGCTGAGACTCATGGATGTGTAGGGATAACTTCCGGAACCAAACTGATGACCTTTGGTTTCATTAGTATATGCCCAATAATCGCCTCCCGTGCCCGACAAGGTCCATTCCACTCCGCCTAAATCGACAGTTCCGTTAGACTTGAATTGGATTGATGTGAACGTGTAGCTATAGATATTAGCAAAGCAAGCACTCTCGCCTAAAAATAGCATCAAGGCAAGAATGGCGTATCTAATCATCAAGAGTCTTTTCATCAGTTCTAATTAGTGATTACTTGAGCTTCAGCGTCATGAGCGAGGCTTCCATCTCGCGGATGAGTTCGCGTTTTTCTTTTTTAGGCGCATAGACGAAGCCTTCGACTACGACAACGAGGTGCTTATCTGTGTCGACCTGCGAATATGAAACAAACGGCCCGCCCATCATATCATTCTCCATTTCCCAAAGTCCGCGGACTTCATAGACGTAACCGTCCTTTCCGTTCTTGTGCTTTTCGCTAATCGCATAGCGCTCAGTGACCATATATTGCCCTTCTTTTTCGCCCTGCACGTTCTCCTTCATTACGGAGTCGCGCTTGTGAGTGAAGTAGTCGAGCGTGAAGGTGCTGTCGGACGTGTACGGATAAGTGTAGACACAAAGATTTAATTCGTTGTTACGCCCGTTGGCCGAAGCCCAAAGGAAGTCTGCCGACTCCTTGTTAACCTTGTCGATGTCCTTCGGTACATAGATGGAATAGCCGAATTTCTTCTTTACTGCGTCATAGGCCACTCCACTGTGGGTCGAGGTCAGGAAGGCGCACTCACGTTCCAATTCCGCATTTATAAACACGTCGAGGAATCGGTCCTTGTTCTTTTCCACCAGTTCGACAAGCGCCATATCGTTTGGTGCTTGGACGCTAAGAATGATTTGCGGTTTCACGTACACGTCGCGAGAGAGTACAAATTTTGCCTCCTTATACTTCTTGTCGATGTCGACATTGATAATATTGGCATAGACGGTAAACGTACCGCGGAATGCTGACGGGTTAATCGTTGTGATGCGGAAGTTAGGCTCTTTCTGAGGCAGTCCGGGAATGTCCTGATTGACTGCATACATAAAGACCTCGCCGTTGACAGTCTTCAGCCAGTCCTTGTTGGCTACGAGGAGGAGTTCGTAAGGCGCACTGAGGGTTTGCGATTTCTTCGCCGTAGTCTTTACGCCTGACGACTTACTTGATTCGTTGCACGAAGACAATAGCGTCAGCGCAGCGAGTAGAATTAACAGGTGTTTCATGTTTTTCTTTAGTTCTTGAGCCAGTCTTGCTTTGGTCGTGCTTGAGGCTTATTTTTTCAGCGAACTGAAAGCTGCTCGTGCATATTCAGGCAGTTTGGCTCTTGTCCACACTTCATAGATGAAGTTTTCGGGTTTCTTCTCTGCGCTTGGGCAGTATATGTAGACGAACTGGTCTTCGTCCGACCAGATGATGCGTGTAGGCTCGCCGCCGTTTTCGCTGATCTTGTCTTTTGCCAATTGTTCGAACTTCCCGTACCATCCGCGCATATAGCCTATTTTACCATGGTCGGCCACGGTATAGAATCCGAGGTACATGCTGTCGCCGATGATTTTGTACTTCTCTTCTACATTTTCATAGTGAGGCGAGTTGTTGCTGATGACGTACTGCTGTTTCATCTGCCAGATTCCGGTGAAGTCGTTTGGCCTGACGTCCTGAGTGACACATTCGCAGAGTTTCTGAATGTATGCTGCAGGTACTATCTGCTGCCATGCCTCTTCGATGTTTTCGCCCTTTGAGTCAGTCCAATTGACGAGCATCAGATCGTTTGACTTGCTTGTCTGTACCTCTTCGCGTCCTTCTATCATGATGCTTTCCGACTTCCGCTCGCAATATCCGCCTTTGGCTGTGAAGAATCCTTTCACTTCGGGATTGTTTCTCTTAGTGAACTCGATTAGCATGAAGCCGTTGTCACCAATGGTCTTGTAGTACTTGTTTGGATGGGGATCAAACTGTCCGCTTTCTGATCCCTTGACTGAGATTCTTTCCCAAAAACCTTTAAGGTCGTTTGTGCTTTGTGCCACAAGCGATGTGGCGGTAGCAAATGCAGCTATGCATAGTGCCATAGTGCGATAAATTCTTGCAGTATGCTTCATGATTGTTGCGGTTTTGTCATTTATTTCCGACAAATATATAAAAATACGAATTACAATCAAAAGATTGCGGACAAAAAAAGTGCGCTTCTTGGTGGAGGCGCACTTGGTATGCTTTTGTTTGGTGTGTAAACCAAACTTAAAGTTTCTTGTATTCGGCGAGGATAGCGTCGGCTGCTGCTTTCATTTCTTCAGCGGGGAACGACTGCTTAGGGTTGCTGAATATCATGTCTTTTTCGCTCTGCATAGGCACGAGGTGGATGTGTGCGTGCGGCACTTCGAGTCCGAGTACTGCCTGTCCCACTTTTACGCATGGGAATGCTTTTCCGATGGCGAGTGCAACTTTTTTTGCGAAGATCTGGAAACGTGCTATCTCGTCGTCTTCCATGTCGAAGATATAGTCCACTTCGCGACGAGGAATGCAGAGTGTGTGTCCCTTAGCAAGTGGGTTGATGTCGAGAAATGCGTAGAACTCTTCGTTTTCGGCGCACTTGTAGCTTGGTATTTCGCCTTGAGCTATTTTTGAAAATATTGTCATTTTGTTATGGGTTATTTCGTTATTACGACATTACGAAATCTTTTATCCTACAGAAATGCTCACAATCTCGAGTTCGATGGTTCCCTGCGGGATGCGAATCTGTGCTACGTCGCCAACCTTTTTGCCGAGGAGTCCTTGCGCGATAGGAGTCTGTACTGAGATCTTGCCTTCCTTGAGGTTGGCTTCGCTCTCGCTCACGAGTGTGTAGGTCATTGTAGCGCCAGTCTTTGTGTTCTTCATCTCAACCTTAGAGAGAATTTGTACTACATCGGTCTGCACCATAGTTGTGTCAATGATTTTTGCGTCGGCAAGCACCATTTTGAGCTGAGCGATCTTTGATTCGAGCTTACCCTGCGCTTCCTTTGCAGCGTCGTACTCTGCATTCTCCGACAAGTCGCCCTTTTCGCGCGCTTCTGCTATCTGGCGGATTACTTCGGGGCGATCCACTTCTTCTAATTGCTTGATTTCGGCCTTGAGTTTGTCGTAGCCTTCTTTAGACATATATGCCATAATTGCTTATTTGATTTTATGGTACTAAACGTACTGTTAGTTATGTTTGTTTATCGTAGTCTCGTGTTTTCCCTCTTCGGCTTTTAAGGCAAGGTTTGAAAGAGGTGCAAAAAAACACGAAAATTCCGACGCTCTCACGTCGGAACCTTCGCTGTTTCGTTTTGCTGGTGCAAAGTTAGCACTTTATTTTTGATTGGCAAAATTGCCGTATTGTTTTTAAACTTCTGTGGGCGTTTGCACAAGCGGAAACTTATCGGGTGTAGATGAATTCTTGGCTGTGGAGCGACAGAACCAGCTCGTTTCTCTTCAGCGAGAGTATGTCAAATGTGTCAGTATGTTCGCTTATTTCCTTTGCAAGCACTGCTGGGCTGTGCATGAGGAGTTTGCCGCCTTCGAGTTTCCAAGAGTCATATGACGGGGCAGGCATATTCCAAGTGTTGACGTCGCCGTTGCCGCAAAGTTCGATGCTCTGCTTTGCTCCGAGCGTATTGGTGTGGTTCCACACTTTAGTCAGTGTGCTGATGTTGATTGCCACCACACCCGTGTTTTCGTCGCCGTTGGCGTTATAGATGATATCTACCTCGTCGCCAGCCTCGATGCCTCCTGCTACGGTCTGTGCCGGAGTGGTGATGTAGAGGGTGTCGCTATCGTTTGTGACGACTTCGATGACGTTCATGCTTGTGCCGTCGCCTGCTGTGCCTCTGATTTCCTTGGGCCAATGTTCAATGGTCTTGCTCAGTGAGTCCTCGGCCGAAGTGTGTTCTTGGGGCTGCTGCGTTCCGCCAGTGCATCCAACCAGGATTGCGAGCGGGAGTATGAACAGCAACCGTTTCATCGTGTTAGTCATTGTGTCAGGTGTTATGATTGATGGGTTTTGTTTGCTCCGGCAGAGATGAACAGCAGTTTGTCGCCTGCTTTGAGCTCTACCTGTCCGTTTGGAACGATGAATTCTTCGCCGCGCTTGATGAGCATGACGAGCTGTCCCTTTGGCAAGTTCATGTCGACAAGGCGGTTGCCGTTGGCGAGGTCTGCCTCAGTGAGGGTCTTGTCGCTAAGCTGTGAGTCTATCTCATCGGGAAGTTCTATGCCGAAATCGTTTCCTTCCTTCTTGGCAGGCATATCGAGGTGGAGCCAGCGCGCCATCTGAGTGATAGACATTCCTTGAATTATGAGCGAGAGGAGGGTGATGAAGAACACGATGTTGAAGATCTGGCGTGCACCCTCGATGTTGGCCACCATCGGATAGGTTGCGAAGATGATTGGTACGGCTCCGCGTAGTCCTACCCATGAAACAAGTATGCGTGCTTTGGCGCTGAGTTCTCTGAATGGTGCCAGGCAGAGGAGTACGCTGAGCGGGCGTGCCACAAGTATCATGAATATGCCGATTAGCGTTGCTGCCAGCGCTATGTCAATAAGTTCGTGCGGATTGACGAGCAGTCCGAGCAGGAGGAACATGATAATTTGGAAGAACCATGTCATTCCGTTCATGAATGTGCTTATCTCCCTGCGGAAAACCAGTCGGATGTTGCCCACTACAAGACCGCAGATGTATACTGCCAAGTAGCCGTTGCCGTCAATCATGTCAGTTATGGTAAACGTGATGAACACGATGCTGAGGAGCAGGATTGGGTAGAGAGAACTGTTGAGCAGGTTGATGCGGTTGATGAGCCACACGGCTCCACGTCCCATAGCGTAACCTATGGCGCCGCCAACTACAAATTGCACCACGAAGTCCTTTACCACTGTTACCATGTTGAGGTTGTCCAGGCTGCCTATGACCTGAATCAGTACGATGGTGAGCATATATGCCATAGGGTCGTTACTACCGCTCTCAAGTTCGAGCATAGGACGAAGATTTTCCTTGAGCTGGATGTTTTGTGAGCGCAGCAGGCTGAACACCGATGCCGAGTCGGTCGATGCCATCGTTGCGGCAAGCAGCATGGCAGTGAGCAGCGACATGTCCGGACCTATGCCTGCCCATCTCGACAGGTAATAGACGAATCCTCCAGTGAATGCAGTGGTGAGAATCACGCCGAGGGTCGACAGGAAGAGTCCTTGAGTGAGAACTGGACGTATGTCTGTGAACTTTGTGTCCATACCGCCGGTGAAAAGTATGATGCTCAGTGCGATTGTTCCGATGAACTGCGTGTCTTTCACGCTGTTGAACTGCAACCCCATTCCGTCGCTGCCGAACACCATTCCCATTACAAGGAAGAGCAAGAGAGTAGGGATGCCGAAGCGGTATCCGGTTTTACTGATGAGAATGCTGACGAAAATCAGGCTTGAACCTACGAGCAGGATGTTTTCGGGGTTTATAGACATAATGTTGTAAATGAGTTGGGAATAGATGAGTTTTCGTATTGCAAAGTTAATCGTTTTAATGTAATAAAAACTATTTTTTGCGCTTTTGGTTCTTTTAAACCAGAATAAATGGATTGTTGCACATTGTGCTTTTGCGTTTTTTGCATATCTTTGCATCTTAGGCAGGGTGCGGACTGGCGCACCTGAGCAGAACTCGAAAACTACAATCAGATTATTACGTTTAAACTAATGTTAACCGAATTACTTAAATCCTCTTATTTCGCCCTTTTCCTCATTGTGGCATTGGGCTTTATGTTGGGGCGCATCAAGGTTAAGGGTGTGTCGCTCGACGTGTCGGCTGTGATATTCATAGCCTTGCTTTTCGGTCACTACGGAGTGTTCATCCCGAAGGAACTCGGCAACTTCGGATTGGTGCTGTTCATCTTTACCATCGGAATTCAGGCCGGTCCGGGATTTTTCGACTCTTTCCGAAGCAAAGGAAAGACGCTGATAATAATAACACTGCTGCTGATAGGCTCTGCAGCATTGACCGCCGTTGCCTTGAAGTATGCCTTTGACATTGAAACCGCCAGTGTGGTCGGACTTATTGCAGGGGCTTTGACCAGCACGCCAGGTCTTGCCGTTGCCATTGACAGCACTGCCTCCCCTCTGGCATCCATTGCATACGGTATTGCCTATCCGTTCGGAGTTATCGGAGTGATCCTCTTCGTCAAACTGCTGCCGAAAATCCTCCGTGTCGACCTTGAGAAAGAGGCGCGTATGCTCGATGCCCAGCGCAAGAGCAAATTTCCGGAGTTGGAGACTTGCCTCTTTAAGGTGACTAACGGTAATGTCATAGGAAAAACTCTTGCCGAACTCCGATTCTCAAATATGACAGGGGCCATCGTTTCAAGAATGAAGTCGGGCGGAAAGATTCTCATCCCGATGGGCACTACTTCGTTGGGCGAAGGCGACTGGGTGCAGTGTGTTGGCACTAAGGATGCACTTTCACAGGTTGAGGTGCTTCTTGGCGAGCGTGAGGAAGGCGAGCTTCCTCTGGCTGAGACTCAAGACATACAGTCACTGCTGCTTACAAACAAGAAGATGGTGGGCAAGCAGCTCGGCGAACTTCGCTTGCATCAGAACTTCGGCTGTACGGTGACACGTGTGCGCCGAAGCGGTATCGACATCACTCCGTCGGAAAACCTCGAACTCAAGTTTGGTGACAAACTCATGGTTGTGGGCGAGAAAGAAGGTCTCAACGGATTTGCCTGTATGATTGGAAATAATGCCAAACTTCTGTCCGACACCGACTTCTTCCCAATAGCAATGGGTATTGTGCTCGGTGTCATCTTCGGCAAACTGAACATTTCGCTTGGCGAAGATGTTTCATTCTCGCCTGGACTGACGGGAGGAGTGCTTATCGTGGCGCTCGTACTCAGTTCGGTAGGTAAGACAGGACCTGTCATCTGGTCCATGTCGGGCCCTTCCAACCAGTTGCTGCGCCAGTTAGGACTCTTGCTATTCCTTGCAGAAGTCGGAACATCTGCGGGCAAGACCCTCGTTGCGACATTCCAGTCGAGCGGAGCGACGCTTTTTGCCGTAGGCGCGCTCATTACCATTGTGCCTATGCTGATAGCAGCGTTAGTGGGCAGGATTGTGTTCAAAATCTCTATTCTCGACCTCCTCGGTACGATTACCGGCGGTATGACAAGTACTCCCGGACTTGCAGCTGCCGACTCGATGGTCGACAGTAACATTCCGGGCGTGGCCTACGCTACGGTCTATCCTATAGCGATGGTGTTCCTCATCATCTTTATCCAAGTGATTGCTGCAGTGCTTTAGGTCACTATTTCTTAACTCCCAAACTACAATAACTACTTAACTACATAACTCCTTACCTCCTTAACTACTAAAAACATGACACCAGCAAACAATATCAAGTTGCGCCTCACAGCAATGAATTTTCTGCAATTTGCAGTGTGGGGAGCCTATCTCACATCGATGGGCAGTTATCTCGTCAAGGCAGGACTGGCCGACAGCATCGGACTCTTCTATGCCATCCAGGGCATTGTGTCGATCTTCATGCCTGCCATTATAGGTATCATTGCCGACCGTTGGATTCAGGCGCAGCGACTCCTCGGAATCTGCCATTTCATCGCTGCTTTGTTCATGGGTGCGGCAGCATACTACGGCATGACGCACGAAGGAAATGTCGATTTCACCGCTATTTTCTCCCTCTATTCCGTTAGCGTGGCGTTCTATATGCCGACTCTCGCGCTTTCCAACTCAGTGGCTTATTCAGCCCTCGACGGTTTCGGGCTTGACACAGTGAAACATTTCCCTCCAATCCGCGTGTTCGGCACTGTCGGATTCATCTGCTCAATGCTGTTCGTCGACTTCACCGGCTATCAGAACACCTATATGCAGTTCTTCGTCTCGGCAGTTCTGAGCCTTGTCCTTGCTGTCTACGCACAGACCTTGCCTGCTTGCGCCACAAACAAGGCAGGCGGCAAGTCGCTTGTCGACGCTTTGGGCCTGCGTGCCTTCGCCCTGTTCAAGGAGAAGAAGATGGCATATTTCTTTATCTTCTCGTTTCTGCTCGGTATCTCCCTTCAGATAACCAACGGCTTTGCCAATCCGTTCATACAGAGCTTTTCAGGGGTTGACGAGTTTAAGGGGCTATATTTCGTAGACCACGCAAACCTGCTCATTTCTCTCTCCCAGATATCTGAAACTCTCTGCATCCTGCTCATCCCGTTCTGCCTTAGCCGTTTCGGCATTAAGAAGGTTATGCTCATCGCTATGCTGGCATGGGTGTTGCGATTCGGGTTCTTCGCAGTGGGCGACCCCGGACATGGCGTATGGCTGTTCATCCTTTCTATGATTGTCTACGGTGTGGCATTCGACTTCTTCAACGTATCAGGCTCTCTGTTCGTCGACAAGGAGACAGATCCAAGCATCCGCTCCAGTGCACAGGGGTTGTTTATGCTCATGACCAACGGACTCGGAGCTACGGTTGGTTCGCTCTGCGCCCAGGCTGTGGTGAACAACTACGTGTACAGTCAGGCCACTTCGCTTGCGCAACTTGACGGATGGCGCACATCATGGTTCATCTTCGCAGGTTTCGCCTTAGTTGTGGCACTTCTTTTTGCCGTACTGTTCAAATACAAGCACAACAGATAAAATCGCTGGTTTCATCGTGAAATTTCCATAGTTTAAAACCCTCTCCCGACTCTTTGCGGATGTCGGGAGAGGGTTTCTCATCTATTCTAATATTATTATATGTGTAGGTGCAACTTGCAGCGAAATGTCAGCCTTATCGTCTGCCGCTTGCTATTGCAGCCCTTTTCATGCCAAGCCTCTTTGCGCATTTGCGGTCAATCTTCATGCTGCAATTTCTTTTGCAATAGTTGCAGAAGTGGCAATCCTTCTTTTTGTTCTTCCTGACTTTCTTGCACTCCTTGCAGTAGTGCTTCTTCTTCCCATGCTTGTCCACATGGCATATGCAAGGGCGTCCGTCTTTCTTAATGTTAGGTCTGTTGTGCTTGACGCCAAACATGCTTACACTTGTCATCAGTACCAGTGCGAGCGTTAAAATCATCTTTTTCATAATAATTGGTTTTTACGGGTTAAACATTCCTCATTGTCTTTTCACACTGCAAATGTACGTAGTCCGCCTGACGCCTGAAAAGTTAATTCCCTAAATGATGAGGAGTGTCTCCCTAAATGTGATAGGGAAATTCTTTACAGCACTGATTATCAGCGTGAACCACTTTGCGCTTCGCTTCAAAACGCTCCGTGCCTCCCTCAAAAAAAGCAGTCTGTGCGCTCGAAAATTCTTTCTTCCTCGGTACAAAATTCCTGTCCCCTCGGAGAAAAGTATAAATAAAACTTATATTTGTAAGAATAAAACTAATATTTATATAAATAAAACTTTTATTTATACTTTTCAGCGCGGAGCCGTTAATTCTTTAGCACGGCAATGGCATTTCTTAACGCCGGTAAAATCGGATATGCCAAAATGGTGCCGAATTTTATTCTGAAGATTTATTCGGCGGAAGTATGGAAATATCCCACGAAACAGGGACGGATTTTGCGGTTTTGTGACTATATTTGCATAAACAAGATAAATCTGATGCAATATGAAAAGACTTCTTTCCCTTATTTTGATTCTTATGGTGTTGGGCGTAAATGCGCAGGAGCGCAAGACTCTGTTTGACTTTGACTGGAAATTCTTGCAGGGTGAAGGCTCTGAGGAGTGTGGCAAGGCTGATTTTGACGACTCGAAGTGGCGTACGGTGGATTTGCCTCACGACTGGAGCATAGAAGGAGTTCCGAGTGCAGATGAGCCTTCGGGCAACGACGGTGGATATTACCCTACAGGCAAGGGGTGGTACAGGAAGACCCTGACGCTGGGCAAGAAAGACCTAGCGAAGCGGTTGTCCCTCTACTTCGAAGGTGTGTACATGAATGCCGAGGTGTTCGTGAACGGAAAATCGCTTGGCACCCATCACTATGGCTACTCTTCTTTCATCCACGACATAACTCCTTATGTCCATGCCGGCAAAAACACCATTGCCGTAAGCGTGGACAACTCCAAGCAGAAGAACAGCCGTTGGTACACTGGTTCGGGCATTTACCGCCATGTGTGGCTCATCGCTACTGACGAAGTGCATTTCAAGCACTGGGGCACGTTCATTACAACCCCTCTGGTCAATAGGGAAAAGGCGGTCGTATCTGTTGCGGCAGAAATCACTAACGACGGCGAGACCGACAAGAATGTTCTTGTAGGTGTAGTGGTATTTGACAATAAAGGCGCTGAGAAGGGAAAAGTGGAAAAGACAGTTAGCATAAAGAAAGGTGAGACTGTCACCGTAGGACAGATGGTTGATGTAGCTGAACCTCAGCTGTGGAGTCCTGACAGCCCTTCGCTCTATACAGCGAAACTTACTGTCAAAGAGAATGACAAGGTGACGGATCAGATAGAGGAACCATTTGGCATTCGCACAATAGGGTATGATGCCGTGAATGGATTCACTCTCAACGGCAAACCGCTCGAACTCAACGGAGGATGTCTGCACCACGACAACGGTATTCTCGGCGCTGCAGCGTTCGACGCCGCAGAGGTGCGCAAGGTGCGACTCATGAAGGATGCCGGATTCAACGCCGTGCGCACAAGCCATAACCACCCTTCTGAGGCGCTACTGCACGCTTGCGACAGCATCGGTCTGCTTGTCATTGACGAGACTTTCGACGGATGGCGCTCTTCCAAGACGCCTCACGACTACAGCACACTTATCGACAAGCACTGGCAGGAGGACATATCCGCTCTCGTGCTTCGCGACCGCAACCATCCGAGCATCTTCTGCTGGAGCGTGGGCAACGAGGTCATCGAGCGCAAGGAGATTCAGGTAATCACAACGGCACGCAAGTTTGCCAACCTCTGCCGCACTCTCGATCCTACACGCCCGGTCACATCTGCTCTATGCGCATGGGACAGCGACTGGGAAATCTACGATCCGTTGGCTGAAACATTCGAGATTGTGGGCTACAACTACATGATTCACAAGCACGAGGGCGACCACAAGCGCGACCCTAAGCGCATCATCATCCAGACTGAGTCGTATCCGCGCGAGGCTTACCGCAACTGGGCGTACTCGCACGACTACCCTTACATCATCGGTGATTTTGTTTGGACATCAGTCGACTACCTCGGCGAGTCGGGCATAGGACGCTGGTACTATCAGGGCGAGAGCGAAGGAGAGCATTACCACCGCAACCAGTTCCCGTGGCATGCCGCCTACTGTGGCGACATCGACCTCGTTGGTCAGCGCAAACCGATTTCGTACTATCGTGACCTGTTGTGGAACGAAGACCGTCCGCTCTACCTCAGCGTAAAAGAGCCTAACGGTTATTATGGACAGATAAGGGAAACGCTCTGGAGCGTGTGGCCTACGTTTGAGAGCTGGACTTGGCCGGGACACGAAGGCAAACCTATAGAGGTGGAGATATATTCGCGTTCGCCAAAGGTGCGTCTCTATCTTAACGGCGAGGTTGTGGGCGAAAAACCTACCACGCGCAAGGAAGAGTATAAGGCAATCTTTAAAATCCCTTACCAGCCAGGCGTACTCCGCGCTGAAGCAATAGACGAGCAAGGCAATGTGGTGGAAAAGCTGAATAAAGGACGCAACACACTGCACACTGCAGGCGAGCCATACGCAATAAATGCCATTGCCGACCGCACCAAACTGAAAGCCGACGGGCAGGATCTCGCCTTCATTACCATAGAGGTGATCGACAAGCAGGGCAACCTCTGTCCTAACGCCGCCAACGAACTGACCTTCAGCGTCAGCGGCAAAGGAAACCTCATTGCAGTTGGCAACGCCGACATCAAGGACACAGGTGTCACCACCGACAGCAAGCACAAAGCATGGAAAGGCCGCGCTCTTGCTGTGGTAAGAACGTCGATGAAATCAGGCAAAACTGTGCTTTCTGTTACTTCTCCAGGTTTGCGTTCTGCAACAGTTGTTCTGAAGTAGTTTTTGTGGTCTGAGAAACAGGAGTGTTACCGCGGTACTCGGACGGAGTCACTCCGAACATCTCCTTGAATCTCTGGCTGAAATATCGTGAAGTTTGGAAACCGACCATCAGTGAAATCTGACTCACTGGTGTGTCGGTTTCTTCAAGCAGACGCGCAGCGTGTTTCAGTCTGACGTTTCGCATAAAGTCGTTGGGGGTGATTCCTAACAGATTTTGCGTTTTGCTGTACAGGCTTGCTCTGCTCATGCCTATATCGGCGGCCAATTTGTCGACGGTGTAGTCAGCATTGTCCATGTTTTCACCTATGGCTCTGATGATACGGCTCACGAGCTTTTCTTCTTCAATGTTGATGCCGATTTTGTCGGCTTCGACATTAGCAGCCGAAGCGAATGAACGATGCGCCGCCTCACGCAGTTCAAACAGACGGTTGACTTTTTCTTCGTTGTCGCGCTCCATTTTTGCCTTCCGCTTGCGGAAATATACCGTTGAAATGGCGAAAAGTAAGGTTATGCCTCCAATTATGTAGAGGGTTTTTGCCCACCATGTGAGCCATGTAGGCGGATTTATTGTGAATGACAGTCTTGTCGCTTCGCCCCATTCGTTTCCGCCAATTGAAGCCTGCGCCTCAAACGTGTACTCTCCTGGTTGAAGAGAGTTGTAGCGCGCTGAAACGAGACCTTTTCCCTCGCTGTCGTATAGCCATTCGGAGTCAAGCCCTTTCAGCCGGTAGCGATAGCTGGTGTGGTCAGGAGTGGCGTAGTTGAAGGCTGAGAAATCTATTTCAATATAATTGCTGCGGTAGTCTAGTTCGAGCGGGTCGTTCCCAATATTATCCTTTCCCATAACCTTAAGTCCTACAATGTGTACAGGGGTAGTCGTGTTTGGGATGTTGAAATCGCGAACATTAAACGTGGCTAATCCTTTTTGCATCGCAAAGTAGGCTTGTCCATTTGGCGTAATGCACGAACCTCTTTCTATGAGGTCTATTTGCGGAATGCCATCGGCTTCACCAAGTGGAAAGATATGTAGCGAATTGCCATTGACGGTTATGCGATTTATACCGAGCGAAGTAGCTACCCATATTCTGCCATCTGCATCTTCGGCAATACTCTGTATGCCTGTATTTGTCAGTCCGTCAGATCGTGTTAGGCGTCTTATGCTGTCGCCTTTCATCAAGAGCAGTCCGTTTTGAGTGCCTATCCAGATACGCCCTGCTCTGTCGCGGTGCACGCAGTTGTGTTTCTTGGAATATTGAGTGACAGGGGCAAGTGCTTCCATGGGGGTGATTTTGTTTGTCGATGTGTTTAGAACAAACGCTCCGTTTTGAGTGAAAACACCAACCTTGTTCCGCTCTTCCATGTGGCACGTAGTGATCATGGTGCGGTAGGTGTTGAGTTCCGGGATGGTTGTATTCAACTGTTCAAACTTTCGTAGCTCGGGATAGAGGTAGCCAAGCGTGTGTATGACAGAGCACACAAGTACACGTCCGTCGTCGAGGGGGCGGGCGAAGCGCATAAATGGCGATTCGAATCCTTCGGTGTTTTCAGGGTTGAAGTTGTCCAGTACACCGTTTGTATGGTCATATCTGTATAGTCCAAGATGCGTGCAAATCCAGATATGGCCGTTGCGGTCCTTGACAACGTCGGAACTGTTGATAAGTCCTTCAGCCAAAGTTTTTACTATGGTTTGCGAAATACAGTCATAGATGTATATTCCGTTGGCCCCAGCCATTAGTATCTCATCGTTGTTCAGCGGAACAATTCTTCTTATGACATCGTTTCTCACTGGTGTGATGATGCGCGCTATAGGCCGCGACGGAGGACAGTAGAGAATACCGTTGTCTCTGAATCCGAACCATTGTCCGCCTTGGCGGTCGCTAAGGTAGGTTTGCAACCACTGATTTTCCATAGGGGTGTTTATCGTAAGCGAATCAACAAAAGGGCGTAACGGATTTAGCTCTTTCACCTTTGCCTTTACCATTGAGTCGCCGTCTTCGGTAATAAATCGTTCCACATTGCTGTTGTTCTCCATCATGCGCTCGTAGTCATAGCGGAACCGCTTGTTGTGAACGTCGTACATGTATAATGAGTGGAAATCTTTGAACCACAGCAGTGTGTCGCCTTGCCACATATGGCTGTGACCTCCGAATGCTGGCAGCGGAAAGACGCTGTCCATATTGCAGACTTGCTGAACGAAGTTTCGACCGTTGAAAAGACTGAAAACGTCTTCCGTCATTACGATAATCTGATTGTTGGGCATTTCCACTATTTGGCGGATTTGGTTGTTCTGCAAACCTTCGTTGACGGTCAGATGCTTAATTTTGGTCTGAGCATTGGCGGTTGGCGTAATCAATAGCAACAATAATAAAAAAAGGCTTCTCATCTTATAGTGTTTAATGCTTCCAAAGTTACAAAAATATGCGCAAGAACCAACACAATCGTACAAAGTAGGCGCAATAATCGTACAAAATTGGGTTTGGACGATTGTTGAGGTATTATAAATATATTTAGAGACTTTGTAAATTCAAAATCTTTTGCATATTTGCAAATAGAAGTGTTGTGAATTTGTTAACCGATGTAATTATTGCTATGAACAGGAAATTTAGAAAAACCGTATTGTCGGCTTCTGTGATAATCTTCACTTTGTCTTGCGCTACGGGCACTCAGGAGGCTGATTTTGATGCGGTCTCATCACTTGACTATTGTGTGGATCAGACACGACGTACTCTTGTCCAGCTGCATTCGATAGAAGGGGGAGTCGACTACGCTTTGACGCCCCGCAACATTGCTCCCGAAGATAGCATTTGGCATCTGCGCAAGGCGGCAAAGGAGGAATGGTGCGGTGGGTTCTGGCCTGGCATTATGTGGTATGCATACGAGCACAGTGGCGACACGGCACTTCTTTCTGAGGCCAAGCGATATACTGAAGAGTTGGTTTTTTTGGCTGAGACTCCTGCCTACGACCACGACCTCGGTTTCCTCGTGTTTTGCAGTTACGGAAACGGTTACCGGCTTACGGGCAATCCTGAATACAAGCAGGTCATACTAAATACGGCAGACACGCTTGCCACACTGTACAACCCTACAGTTGGCACTATCCTCTCTTGGCCTCGCCATGTGAAGGATTACGGCGGCCACAACACTATCATGGACAACATGATGAATCTGGAGATGATGTTTTGGGCGGCTAAGAACGGTGGCGGCAAATCGCTCTACGACATTGCTGTGCGCCATGCTGAGAAGACTATGGAGTGTCACTTCCGTGAGGACGGCGGCTGCTATCATGTGGCTGTCTACGACACCCTTTCAGGCGACTTCCTTCGCGGATGCACTCATCAGGGCTATGCCGACAGCAGCCTGTGGGCCCGTGGGCAATCGTGGGCTATCTATGGCTACACCGTGGTCTATCGAGAGACTGGCGAAAAACGTTTTCTCGATTTCGCTGAGAAGGTCACAGATCTCTATCTCTCACGCTTGCCCGACGACTACGTTCCGTACTGGGATTTCGACGACCCTGCCATTCCCGAAGCTCCACGCGACGCTTCTGCCGCTGCCATAGTGGCGTCGGCGCTGATTGAACTCTCCGAATATGTCAGCGACGAGAAATCGGCTGTCTATATGGATGCAGCGGAAAAGATGCTCGCATCGCTGAGCGGTGCCAATTACCGGAGCGGCGATGCCAAACCGTCGTTCCTGCTTCATGCCACAGGGCATCACCCTGCAGGTTCGGAGATTGACTACTCAATCGTCTATGCCGACTATTACTACATCGAGGCGCTCATGAGGTGGAAGAGTGCTATGGAGAAGAAACAAGTGAAGTGACACGGCGATTAGGGATATATGCTGTAGCGTTTGTTTTTCAACGAGGGCTCGTTTACAAATCAATGAGGGCTCATTTTTTTCACAACGAGGGCTCGTTGATTAATTTGAACTTTTAGGTTTCTTGAAATAATGGTACATGTTATAAGGAAAATACTGGTTGTGAATGCCGTTTTGGTGCTGGCAGTACTGTGCGCTTGTCCATTGGCGCTTTTTGCTCAGACTCATGCGGTGAAGGCCTATGACTATCCCGCAAAGGATGGTGTCGAGGAGATGAACGATTATGAGGTGTCTGTACGCGAAGCGGAAGGTGGCGAGTGGGTCAGTCTGAAGACATTGCGCTGTGATGTGGACATGCACAAGGTGCAGAAAGCGTCTTTTGCCGAGTTTGATATGGGGCGTCCTGTTGTGGTAAGAGTGAAGAACTTGCGTGACGACGCTCTGTCTGTTGGTCAGATGGAGGTGATTGTACGCCCTCTGTCGAAGAAAATCAGAGTCAAGCACGTTGATGAACGCACTATAGAGTTCCGCATGGACACTCCAGAGTATCTGAGCGTGGAGTTCAACAAAGACCGCAAGCACAATCTGCACATCTTTGCCAACCATCCGGAATCGGAGGTTTACACCGGCAAGGAGGAGAACTGCATAAACTGGGTGGGGAAGAACAACCATGACGTGTTCGTCAAGGATGCCTCACTGATATATTTCGGCCCTGGTGTTCACAAGCCTAAGGATCTGCCAAGTGCGGAAATCAAGATACCGTCAAACACTACGGTGTATCTCGCTCTAGGTGCGATATTAAAAGCAAAGCTTTGCGTCGACCACGCTGAAAATGTGCGCATCATAGGCCGTGGCATACTCGACCACCCGTTGCGCGGCGTGGAAATCACGTTCTCAAAGAATGTGCTTGTAGACGGACTAACTATGGTGAATCCGCAGCACTACACTGTCTTCGGAGGTCAATCTGAAAATATCACAATCCGCAATATCAAGTCGTTTTCACGTCACGGGTGGAGCGACGGCATCGATCTCATGTGCTGTAAGAACGTGACTATAGAAAATGTGTTCCTTCGCAACAGCGACGACTGCATCGCCTTGTATAATCATCGTTGGTGGTATTGGGGAGGCAGCAAGAACATAACCATCAGTCGTGCCACTTTGTGGGCTGATGTTGCCCATCCTTTCAATTTAGGTTGCCACGGCGACGACCGTAGCAAGAAGGGCGAAACGCTGAGGAACGTGCACGTGAGTGATTGCGATGTGCTCAACGAAGACGACGATGCTGTGTTTTGTGTGCGTGCCGGCGATAACAATACGCTTAGGGACATTACTTTTGAAGACATACGCGTCTAGGATATTGAGCGGGGATGCCTGTTTAACGTGCAGATTATCTTTAGTGAGAAGTACAATCGCGCTCCAGGGAACACTATCAAGAATCTGACGTTCCGTAATATCAGTTTCACTGGTGATGAGTCTACTCTGTCGCGAAGCATAATCAAAGACTACGACAGTACTCGTGGCGTGCATGATGTGACATTTGAGAACATCACAGTTAACGGGCGCAAGTTCAATCCCGAAACTGAAATAGACTGGGAAGTGCATAGCAAGGGGAAATAGAATTAAATACATATTAATATGAAAGCAATTACAACAATCAAGCGATTATCAGTGGCATGCATGGGAATGCTCCTGTTGGGTTCAAACGCTGTGGCACAGGACGAGAATCTTGTGCTTCACTACACGTTCGACAATGTAAGTGGCACGTCGGTGAGCGATGCGTCAGCTTCGGGTGTGTCGGCAAAGTTGGTAAGTCCGGCCAAGGTGGAGAAAATGGGAAAATACAGTGTGCTGAATCTCGGTGCTGGTTCAGGTTATCTCGACATGACATCTGCAGCTGGTGCTGTTGTCAAGAACTTGTCCGACTTTACCGTGTCGGCCTACTATCTTGTTGACTCTGATGCATCGCTATCGGGCAACGGCTATTTCCTTTGGTGCTTCTCTTCTGTGGCTGCCAACACCCAGACTTCGGGAGTCTTTTCTGCCTACCGTCTCAATGCGCAGCGCTTTGCTACATCTCCAAAGGGATGGGGCAGTGAGGTCGGCATTGAGAAAGGAGCGGAAGCAACAAAGGGGACATGGCAGAATGTCACTTATGTGCAGAACGGTACGACTGGCAAATTGTATGTTGACGGAACTCTTATTGGAACACAGACCGGAATGCCTGTGCTTAGCAGTATATTCACTGTGGCGCCTGCATACAACTGGATAGGACGTCCTCCTTTCAGCGGTGACAATTATCTGAAAAACACGATGGTGGCCGACTTCCGTGTGTATAACATTGCTGTTAGCGCCGAAGTGCTTGACTCGCTTGCAGGCGGTGCGGAGTCGTATAACTACGAATACAGATACGGCACAGCGGGCGACCCTTCCAAACTCAAGGCAAAGAAGGAGGAATGCGAGGCATACCTTGCACAGATCACAGCAACAGAATACCCTCAGGGGGCGATTGATGAGTTGCAAGACCAAATCAACATTGCAGGCTCCTATTTGACTTCAGGCAATGCTTCGCAAGTTTTACTCGACGAGTGCCTTGCTGCCATGACTTCGGCTCTTGCCAATCTTAAGGCTGTGAAGGGCAAGACTCTTTGGGCAGAAAGTGACTTTGCAGGTGGTGACCGTGGTTTCGTTCACCCTGGAGGATTACATACGCAAGAGGATTTCGACCGTGTGAAGAAACTCCTTGCCGAAGGCGATCCTACAGTGACAAAGGCATGGAACTTGCTTAAGGCTAATGAATATTCCGGTTCGGGCATAGCCACATACCCAACTGAAACAATCGTGCGCGGTGGCGACGGACAGAACTACATGAATGCTTGCCGAGGAGCAGCCATGGCTTATCAGAACGCCCTCCGCTGGAAGATTGAAGGCACAGAGGCCAACGCTAAGGCTGCGGTGCGTATCCTTATGGCATGGGCCGACGTGTGCAAGAATGTTAGCGGCGACTCTAACTATGCACTTGCTTCGGGTCTCTACGGTTATCAGTTTGCCCAGGCAGCCGAACTTGTGCGCGACTACGAAGGCTGGGAGGCTGAGGATTTTGCGCGTTTCAAGCAGTGGATGATTGAAGTGTGGTACCCTAAGTGCATCGGATTCCTTCGCGGAAGAAACGGCACATGGGAGAATGCAGCCAACAAACCTGGTGCAGGTCATGGTGACGACGGATGCCGTCCAGGACATTACTGGTCAAACTGGGGACTCTGCAACACCCTCGCAGTGATGAGCATCGGTATCCTTTGTGATGATGTGCATATCTATAACCAGGGACTCTCATACTATAAATACGACCAGGTGGGAACATTCACCAGCACACCAGGAAGCATCATCTATAACAAGGGACTCAACGAGTTCATCGGCAATCTTGTGCCTGTTGTGCATGACGATGAGCGCGGACCTTACGGCAAACTCGGTCAGATGCAAGAGAGCGGACGCGACCAGGGACACACTCTCATGGCACTCGGACTGGCTGTCGACATTTGTCAAGTGGCATGGAACCAAGGTGATGACCTCTACTCGTATATGGACAACCGTTTTGCTGCCGGTGCGGAATATGTGGCTGCATATAACCACTCAGGAGTGGAAGATCTTCCTTGGACAGAATATCGCTATGCCGACTGTCGCACAGCATGGCACAACACTTGGAATATGACTGCAAACAATGCAGGCGGAATAGGAGCACCACGTCCTTTCTGGGACCGTATCGTGGGGCATTATGAAGGCGTGAAGGGAGTAGAAATGAAGTACTCGAAAGTGGCAGCAGGAGTGGCAAGAGGCACAGCAGGAGCTGATGGTGGCGGACACAACTACGGTGAGACAAGTGGCGGGTACGACCATCTCGGATTCTCCACTCTCATGTGCTACAATCCAAATCCTGTTTCAGCCGACATGGCCCCGATAGTCCTCATCCCGCAGATGGAGTACAACGGCACTGTGTACAATCAGGCCGAACTGGGAGGATTGACGAACACGTACAAACTCACTCCTGTTACTGACATTCCGGCTGGTAGCACTGTGAAGCTCATGCCTCAGTTGCCTGAAGGCGAAAGCGGCAACGGCACATGGCTTTGGGACACGGGCGAGACTACGAAGGACATTGAGGTGACAGTGGACAACAGCCGTCTGTATCGTGTGACCTATACTGACGAACGTGGAGTGAAGAGCCGCCAGGTCTACAGTATATCTGTGAGCGGCGACTGCACACCTAATGAGCTATACAGTAATGCAACTGTAGGAGGTGTCGTAACGGAAGACACTGTTATTGCAGCTGTCTACGGCAAGCCTGTAACGCTAAGTGCTTGGTCAAGTGCTGGATGGGACTATTTCCGTTGGAGCAACGGTAAGGAGACCTCTTCCATTACAATTCCTAATGTCACGTTCGACCGCATCGTCACACTCTCCCACATGAACCAGGGAGGTTATGTAGTTCATCGCAACTTCCATATTAAAGTCAACGACTTCGGTCAGAACATCATTGTAGACGGCGAAGTGCATGAGAACTGCTCGGAAATGATTGTCAGCAAAGGACAGACTGTGGAATTAGTGGTTGTTCCTTCCGAAACCTCTGTGGGCGGCACATACCTGTGGTCTACAGGCGAGACCACAAGTAAGATTGTTATTGCAGACATACAGGAATCGGGCGAATACACAGTAGAAATCAGTGACGGAGAGAATACTTCTGTCGCTACCTTTATGGTTTATGTGCAGGAGACTGCCGACCGCAAGATTGAAGCAGGCAATTACCTCATCCGCCACCGCAGCACTGACACTTATTTGACTAACATGGGAGACGGAACAGCCAATCTGAAAGCATGTAAGACAGCAAGCGACGGTTCATATGATAATTCGCAAGTGTGGTACATTGCTTCCAACTCATTGAAGCGAAGTAACATTGTGTCGATGGCTGACAGCGCTTACCTCAATGTCGATGGCGTCTTCAAGACGAGTACATACTATCCGTTCCGTTTCCAGGGAGCAGCAGGGACTATGTATTTTGCTGTGGTGAATAAGTCGACATCTGAGTATTGGAACGTTACTGCCGACGGTGTTCTTGCCTATGGCGGAACCAAGGACTTTGGCGGTTACGATTTCGAACTTATTCCGTTGGAGGACTTTGTGCCGTCAGGAATTGACGGAGTTCGAGGCGAGGGCCAGCGCATTGTGCGCATTGAGTATTACAGCCTTGATGGCCGTCGTATTGCCGTACCAGCGGAAGGAGTTGTGGTTCGTCGCCTTTACTTTGGTAACGGAAAAGTTAACACAGACAAAATCCTTGTTAAATAAAGCATCTCAATGAAGAAACTAACATTTGCGATCTTCTTATCGGTCGTGTCCTTTACTCTTTACGCGCAGGGGTTTGTACATCCCGGACTGCTCCACACGGAGCAAAGCATAGAGCGGATGAAGGTTTACGTGGCGGAGCGCACGCAGCCAGCCATAGCCGCATTCGAGGCGATGACGGCAGAAGACAACCGTGCCAAGGCCGACTACAAGATGGCAGGGCCTTACAAGGTCATAGCCCGTGACGGAAAGCACAGAAGCACCAAGGGCGGTAGCGAGAACGACTTTGCTGCGGCATACTACAATGCCCTAATGTGGCACATCACAGGCAACGAGGCTCATGCAAAGAAGTCGTTGGAGATAATCCGCACTTACTCTGACGTGTTAGAATCCGTAGATGGACACGACGCTCCGCTGTGCGCTCTTCAGGGATTCCTGCTCGTCAACGCTTGCGAACTCATGCGCGACAAACTCGGTGATGGCGGCAACAATGCGGCGAAGACGATGTT
>Ga0233378_1000049_pt1 | contig 43151 bp, 41 predicted proteins | sample ElkDunMinimDraft_7_FD_180690 | JGI IMG/M metagenome (GOLD analysis project Ga0233378, IMG submission 180690) | Fecal eukaryotic communites from dung pellets of Tule Elk in California, USA - Elk Dung E4 | ecosystem: Host-associated > Mammals > Digestive system > Large intestine > Fecal | place... | reverse complement strand
TAGTGTGAAAGGTGTAAAATTAGTCATATAGGTATTTTTGTTTATTCGTTAAGGTTGTCGGACTTGTACGTGCGCATTTCACGTATTAATTTGCAAATATGGCGATTTTTGGCAGAATTACAAAGTTGTGCGTTTTTTTTTATGTTAAAAAGTCTATTTTGGGGGCTGATGTGGCGCTCGTTGTTTTGTGAACGAGGGCTCGTTTGTGTTTAAACGAGGGCTCGTTGATAAACAAATGAGCCCTCGTCAACTAGTCAACGCTTAAGTGTTGGCGAAAAAATGCTTGAGCATAAATTCCCAAACGCTGTACCGCTGTTTTCAAATCTTGTGCCGTTTGCATGCGTGCAGGATGTAGTGGCTGAATTTTGCGAAATGTGTTTTTTAGTGCGTTAATATGATAAAAAACGCCGTGGGATTGCGTCGGTTGTGAAAATATTGTTAAATTTGCGAGTTGAAAATATCTACACAAACGAAGATTATGGTTTTTACAGCACAGCAAATAGCTGCTTTCGTGGGTGGAGTGGTTGAAGGCGACGTTAACGCTTCGGTTTCAACTTTCGCCAAGATTGAAGAGGGTACGCCTGGTGCTTTGTCGTTCCTCGCAAACCCTCAATACGAGCACTATATTTATGATACAGAGTCCAGCATAGTGCTTGTCAACAGGGATTTTACTGCTCAGAAGCCAATAAAGGCTACACTGGTAAGAGTGGACAATGCATACGAGTCTGTCGCAAAGTTGCTTACTCTTTATGAATCTATGCAACAGAAGAAGACCGGAGTGAGTGAGCTTGCCTACATCGCGCCTTCGGCAAAGGTGGGTGAAAACTGCTATATCGCTCCGTTTGCTTGCGTTGGTGACAATGCCGTTGTTGGTGATGGCTGCGCTATACATTCACACGCTGTGATTGGTGACAATGTTACTGTAGGCGAAGAATGTATATTCTATCCTAACGTGACTGTTTATCATGACTGCAAGGTCGGCAGCCGCGTAATTCTTCACTCAGGTTGCGTGATTGGCGCTGACGGTTTCGGATTTGCTCCGACAGCTGCGGGCTATGACAAGATTCCTCAGATAGGCATCGTTACGATAGAGGATGATGTGGAGATTGGCGCAAACACTTGTGTGGACCGTTCGACAATGGGTTCAACAATTATCCGTAAGGGTGTGAAGCTTGACAATCTCGTGCAGATAGCCCACAACGTGGAGGTAGGCAGCCATACGGTGATGTCGGCTCAGGTCGGTGTGGCAGGCAGTTGTAAGGTAGGCGAGTGGTGCATGTTTGGCGGTCAGGTCGGTGTGGCAGGCCATATCACTGTAGGCGATCGCACATATGCCGGAGCCCAGTCGGGATTGCCTGGCGGACGAATGATTAAGAACGGAAACTGCACAATAATGGGTTCGCCTGCTATCGAGCAGAAGAATTTTGCCCGTTCTGCTGCGGCATATAAGAACTTGCCAGACTTGGTAAATAAGGTTTATGAATTGGAAAAAGAACTGAAAGAACTTAAGGAATCATGCAAAAACAAATAACACTGAAAGACAGTTTTGTGCTGAAGGGTAAAGGACTTCACACAGGACAATACATCACAGCTACGTTTAATCCTGCTCCGGAAGGACACGGATATAAGATTCAGCGTGTGGACTTAGAGGACCAGCCTGTAATAGACTGTCTTGCGGAAAATGTTGCTGATACCCAACGAGGCACAGTGCTTGTGAAAGGCGATATCCGTATCAGTACGATAGAACATGCAATGGCTGCACTCTATTCGGCAGGAGTGGACAATGTCCTTATACAGCTCGACGGTCCTGAAATGCCTATCCTTGACGGTAGCGCCATCATGTTCTGCCAGGAAATTAACAAAGTGGGTGTTGTTGAGCAGAATGCAAACAAGGACTTTTACATCGTAAAGCGCAAGATGGAGATCAAGGGCGACAACGGTGAGCATATCATCCTTGTTCCAGACAATGAATTCTGCGTGAACACAATGATTGCCTTCAATTCGAAGGTTTTGGCAAGCCAGTTCGCTACACTCGATACACTTAATGATTTTGAAACAGAGATTGCATCGGCACGCACATTCGTGTTCGTTCGTGAAATTGAACCGTTGCTTCAGGCCGGACTTATTAAGGGCGGCGACTTGGATAATGCAATCGTGATTTATGAAAACGAACTTCCTCAGGAGCGTTACGACAGTCTTGCTGACAAGATTGGTATCCCTCATAAGGATGCGACTCAGCTTGGATATATCAATAACAAACCTTTGACTTGGCCAAACGAGACAGCACGCCACAAGTTGCTTGACATCATCGGTGACTTGGCGCTTATCGGAAAACCTATCAAGGGACGTGTCATCGCTACTAAACCAGGGCATACCATCAACAATAAGTTTGCGCGCTTGATACGCAAGGATATACGCAAGCACGAAGTGCAGTGTCCTAACTACGACCCTAATGCTGCGCCTGTGATGGACATAAACCGCATACGCGAATTGCTTCCTCACCGTTATCCAATGCAGTTGGTCGACAAGATTATCGACATCGACGAGAACTACATCGTAGGCGTGAAGAACGTGACTTCAAACGAACCGTTCTTCGTGGGCCACTTCCCAGAAGAACCTGTAATGCCAGGAGTGCTCCTTGTTGAGGCTATGGCTCAGGCTGGCGGACTTCTTGTGCTCAATACACTTGAGGAGCCAGAAAAATGGTCTACTTACTTCATGAAGATAGATAATGTGAAGTTCCGCCGCAAGGTGGTGCCAGGCGACACGCTCATCTTCAAGGTTAAGCTTCTCGCACCAGTACGCAGAGGAATTTCATCGATGGGAGGTCTTATCTTTGTAGGCGACAACATCGTTGCTGAGGCAGAGTTTACAGCTCAAATGGTAAAGAATAAATAACAAAAACAAGAAATATGTCTAAAATCAGTCCATTAGCATTTATTGATCCGAGTGCCAAAGTAGGAGAAAATTGCGAAATCGGTCCATTCTGCTTTATCGACAAGAATGTAGTTATAGGTGATAACAATGTTCTTATGCCAAGCGTTACTATTATGGAAGGTACGCGCATGGGCAACGGAAACAGATTATTTCCAGGCGCAGTTATTGGCGCTGTTCCACAGGACCTGAAGTTTCGTGGAGAAGAAACAACAACGGAGATTGGCGATAACAACACTATCCGCGAGAATGTGACGATTCACCGCGGCACAGCTTCTAAGGGCAAGACTGTTGTGGGAAGCAATAACCTTATCATGGAGAACGCTCACATTGCTCACGACTGTGAAGTGGGAAGTGGCATCATCATGGGTAACTCAACAAAGTTGGCAGGTGAGGTTGTTGTTGATGACAACGCTATAATCAGTGCGGTTGTTCTTGTTCATCAGTTCTGCCGCATAGGTGGTTACACAATGGTGCAGGGTGGCAGCCGAACAAGCAAGGATATACCTCCGTTCATTATTGGCGGCAAGGAGCCTATTTCATACTGCGGACTCAATATTGTGGGACTCCGTCGTCGCGGATTCGCACCGGAACTCATTGAGAACATTCACAATGCTTACCGATTAATCTACAACAGCAACTTGACCGTAAACGAAGCAGTAGAGCAGATTAAGGCTGAAATCCCAATGAGCAAGGAGATTGAATACATCATTGAATTTGTGACATCATCTCAAAGAGGCATAATCCGTTAACAAAGTAGAATATGGTATACCGCTTTACAATCATTTCGGATGAGGTCGAAGACTTCATGAGAGAAATAAAGATTGATTCTGACGCCACATTCTTCGAGCTCCATAAGGCAATATTAGATTCGTGCGGTTATGCAGATGACCAAATGACCTCATTTTCAATCTGTGAGAACGGATGGGAAAAGGTACAGGATGTGACTTTGGAAGAGATGGACACTGACTCCGATGAAGACTCTTTCGTGATGGCGGAGACGCTCCTTAGTGATTTGCTTGAGGATGAAAAGCAGCATTTGCTTTATACCTTTGATCCTCTGACAGACAGGTGTCTCTTTATGGAACTTTCAGAAATCATCACGGGAAAAACGCTTAAGGCGGCAAAGGTTAGTCGCAGCCTGGGAGAAGCGCCGCAGCAGCTTATTGATTTTGATGAAATGTTTGCAAAAACTCCGATTGTAACTACTGCAGATCTTGATGATGACGAAGATTTGTACGGAAGTGACATCAGTGACGAGGAAATCAATTTTGAGGGACTTGACATCAGTGACGGGGAGTTCTAAAGTTGTATTGCCTATTTAAACAAACTTGTTGATGCAACAAAAAACTCTTATAGTGCTTGTCGGTCCGACAGGCATAGGAAAGACAGAGCTTAGCCTATCTGTGGCTAAGCTTTTGTCGTCTCCTATAGTCTCTGCCGATTCACGCCAGATATACAAAACTATCAGCATTGGTACTGCCGCACCGACAAAGGAGCAGCTGTCTCAGGCGCAACATTATTTCGTGGGCCAGTTGGAACTGGACGAATATTATAGTGCGGCGCAATATGAAACAGACGTGCTGAATCTTCTGGACGAGCTGTTCGAGACTCACGACACGGTACTTATGACAGGGGGCAGCATGATGTACATAGATGCTGTAACTAAGGGCATTGATGATATTCCCTCCGTTGATGATGAGACACGCAGCTTGCTGAAACAGCGCTTTGAGACTGAAGGTTTAGAGCCGTTACTTGAAGAGCTCCGCTTGCTTGATCTTGATTATTATGCTATTGTAGACAAGAAGAATCATAAGCGCGTAGTTCATGCGTTGGAAATCTGCTATATGACGGGCAAGACATTCACTTCGTTTCGCAAAAGCGCATCTAAAGAACGTCCTTTCCGCATAGTGAAAATAGGGCTTCGGATGGAACGCGAGCGTCTTTTTGACCGTATCAACAAACGGGTTGACAAGATGATTGAAGACGGGCTTGTGGAAGAAGCGCGGAGCGTAAGCCACTTGCGCCATCTCAATTCCCTTAACACTGTGGGCTACAAGGAGATGTTCAAATTTATCGACGGGGAATGGGACTTGTATACTGCCACTGAACGACTGAAGAAAAATACTCGAGTCTATGCCAAGAAGCAAATGACGTGGTTCAAGAAAGATGAAAGCATTCATTGGTTTGATGCTGAAACAGTTAGTGCGGAAGATATTTTGAAGATATGCAAATAGACACAGGCAACGAACAATTCCGGAACGCCCTTAACTTGGTGCAATTTACCAATTCATCGGTGTTTCTGACAGGAAAGGCAGGCACGGGAAAGTCTACCTTCTTGAAGTATGTCTGTAAGAATACGAAGAAGAAGTTTGTGGTGCTTGCTCCTACAGGTATTGCTGCTATAAATGCAGGCGGGAGCACTCTTCATAGTTTCTTCAAACTTCCATTTCATCCGTTTGTGCCGGACGACCCGCGCTATACCGGAGGCAGATTGCGCTCCGCCTTGAAGTACAATAAGGCTCATTGCAAGCTTGTGAAGGAGGTGGAACTTGTCATTATAGATGAGATTTCAATGGTGCGTGCCGACATAATAGATTTCGTTGATAGGATTCTGCGTCATTATTCAGGTAATATGCGAGAGCCTTTTGGTGGTAAGCAGATGCTGTTTGTTGGTGACGTTTTCCAATTGGAGCCGGTTGTGACTCGTGACGAGAGGGAAATCCTTAATCGTTTTTATGAGACTCCTTATTTCTTTTCTGCGAGGGTTTTTCGCGAGATGCCGCTTGTCTCTATTGAGTTTACTAAGGTTTACCGGCAAAATGATTCGACCTTTGTGAAAGTTCTTGACCATATACGGACAAATACAGCTACATCTGCTGATTTGCAACTGCTTAACACTTGCGTGGGGCAGGAGATTGGCAGTGAAGACGGGGGCGGAATGTTTGTGACGCTGGCCACTCGCCGTGATGTGGTAGACAATATTAACAAAGGCAATCTGGAGGAGATTGAAGGCGATTCGGTGGTGCTGCAAGGTGAGATAAAAGGTGAGTTTCCGCTCAATTCACTTCCAACTTCTTTAGAGCTCGAATTGAAAGTTGGTGCGCAGATAATCTTCGTGAAGAATGATATGGAGAAGCGTTGGGTGAACGGAACTATAGGTGTGGTGACGGAAATAGATGTTGAGGGGAAGAGTATTTCTGTGGTAACTGAAGAGGGGAAGCATTTTGATGTTGAGAGGGTTAAGTGGTCTAATGTGAGGTATTCCTATAACGAGAAGGAGAAAAAGATTGAAGAGGAGGAATTAGGGGTGTTCACTCAGTTTCCTGTCCGCTTGGCATGGGCGATAACAATCCATAAAAGCCAGGGATTGACGTTTAGTCGTGTAGCGATTGATTTTTCGGGAGGTGTATTTGCTGGAGGACAAACATATGTGGCTCTGAGCAGATGCCGCTCACTTGACGGTATTCAACTTAAGAAAGATATAAGTCATACTGATATATTCGTGAATCCTGCGGTAGTGAGTTTCTCGGAGAGATTCAATGACCAGCAGGCAGTGGACAATGCCTTGAAGCGTGCTACTGCGGACATTGAATATAGCGATGCAGTTAAATCGTTTGACGAGGGAGATTTTGGCGATTTCCTTGCGCATTTCTTTAAGGCGATACACGCTCGCTATGATATAGAAAAACCGTTCGTGGTGAGATATATGAGGCGTAAGCTTGGAGTGATTAACTCTTTGCGCGACAAGGTTAAAGAACTTTATTTGAAACTTGATGATAAGCAACGTGAACTCGATGCCAAGCAGGAAATCTTAGATAAGTATGCCGACGAATATTTTGCGTTGGGGATAGAAAGCGTGAAACTTGGTGCGCCTGATGCTGCTTTGGCTAATTTTGACAAAGCCATAGCTATGAACCCTCGCCATGTGGATGCGTTTGTGCATAAAGCGCGACTTTTGTATGACATGGGCGCTTATAGGGATGCTTTAACCTGTGTGAACAAGGCGCTTGATGTTATTCCTACATATTTTAAGGCTATCTATAATCGTGGAAAGATTTACTATGCGCTAAATGAATTGGAGTTTGCTGCAGCTGATCTTGACCGTGCCACATCGATGAAGAAGGACAATATCAGTGCTCACCAGCTCTTCGGGGATATATTAGACAGTATGGGAGATGAGGAATCTGCGGCTTTGCACTGGACTATAGCAGAGCGTTTACGAAAAAAGAAGAGCGGAAAGAAATGACATAAAGAAAATCACCCCGTCAATATGCGGTAAAGCAAATTGGCGGGGTGACTTTTGTCTATAGGGGTGTCTTTTACTCCTCTGTTTCTGTGAGAGCGAAAGATGTCATTCCGTCTGCGATGAGCAGGTTGTACCATGCGAGAACTTTGCGCATATCGCTTACGCGAACACGGTCTGTGTCATAGTTCGGGAGTACTGCTTCGAAGAACTCGATGATTTCTTCCTGTGACGCTTTCTTTGATGAGAGGTCGACAGCTTTGCCTTCGTACTTTTCGCGTATAGATTCAAATACAGAAGCGAGAGAAACTTCCTTGTCGTCGTTTGTATAGATTGATATATCTGCAAGGGATACGACTTTGTCTGCGCTGTGTGCAGGCATACGCTTCTTAGCCTCGTCTATAGTTTCTACAATCAACATTTTATTACCGCGTGAAACAAGGCGGTAGAGTCCTGGTTTGCCAGAAATGGCCAAAATTGTCTTAAGCATTTTAGTATGTGTTTGTTGTTAGTAAGGTCTGCAAACTGACTTGCGCCCTTTTTGTGATATGTTTTTATTGTGCAAAGTTAATCTCATATTCGATACGATGCAAAAGTTGAATGATAAAAAAACTAAATATTGTGCCTTCGGTACTTTAAACTTAGACTAAGTTTGTATGAACTTAGACTGAATCTCTACAAACTTAGTCTGTGTTTGTACGGACTTAGGCTATGTCTGTAACTTTTGCCTCGCTAATATCGGCGTTTATCCGATATTAGACCTTTTTCTTTCAGTGAAGTGGCTGTTTGGGGAATCTATAGTCTTTCGTTCTTGAGTTTTGACAGCAATTCTAAGACTTGTTCGTGTACATTTGCTTTTCCGTCATTGATTATTTGAAAGTCGGAGAGCGATGAGGTTTCTTGCTCTGTCAGTTGCTGCCGCATTCGTGACTCAATTTTTTCTTTGGTCGTATTGTCGCGTTGTATGGTACGTTTCAATCTAATTTCAGCAGGTGCGTATATTGCTACCGTATGGTCAACTACATCGTTAAAATTAGATTCAAATAAAATGGCAGACTCCATGAATACAATCTCGGATTGCTGTTCTGAAGCCCATTGCAGGAAGTCGTTTTTGACAGCAGGATGTACCAACTGATTCATCTTGTCTGCGTTGGCTTTGTTTGCAAAAAGGAATCCTGCAATAACTTCTTTGTTGATACTTCCGTCGTTATTGTATGAGTCGGTGCCGATTAGTTGCTTGATGCTGGAAATTAGTGCCTTATTTGAGGACATAAGTTCCTTTGCCCTTGTGTCGCAGTCGTATATGGGGTAGCCAAGTGATGAGATTATTTTGCAGACGTATGTCTTCCCGCTTCCGATGCCTCCTGTGATTCCAATCTTCATAAGTGATTATTGCTGGTGCTCGATGATGTATTCCACGCTTTCCGGAGACAATTTCACATTTGCCACGTCTGTAGGTTGCTTAAGCAGTATTAACTGGCATTTCTTGGTTTCGGGGGTAATGCTGTTGTAGTCAACAACGACCTTGAAACTATCGGCGACGATGCTGTTAAACTTCTTTGCGCTTATGCGACTTGTAACGCTCACCTTTGACGGGAAGGTATGTAGCAGAGTTCCATTAGGCACGTTAATAGTGCTTATGGGTACGGACATGGATTTTTCTGAAAACAATTCGATGTTGAACATTACGCTTACGGAGTCGGGGATTGCTTTTACACCGTTTTGTGGACAAAGAGCGAGTTTGCAACTGTGCGAGTGTTCGATGTTTTCGAAGTTGATTTTCTCGGTGTGAATGACATTTACGGACTTGTAAATGTCTGCAGGAGCATAGATGTCTACTGAATCGGGAGTTATTTTAATGTTGCAAAGTGAATATTGCGAACCGGTTGTGATGTCCCCGGCATAGATTACGGGTACTCTTTTCTTTTCTCCGTTAGAATAGGGTAGGGATATTTGTGCAGGTGAAACAGAAACGAAGTTAATAGCGCCTGGCATTATTTTGCTTATATGGCGCTTGATTGCAGCGTTGTCGATGATTAGTGCGTTAGAGGTTCTCTCTAAATCGTTGTAGTCAAAAACAAGGCTCTGCTTGTTCTTTTCTGTGGTGAACATCATTAGGTCGTAGCCTCTTCCAGCTGCTGTGACACTGATACTTTCCGGAATGTCGGATGTTATCACCAGCTTTTCGGGAATATTTATTATTCGAATTTTGTAATCGACGAGAGCAGTCGTGCTTTCTTGGAATGCTTGCAGAAGCCAAAAGACTCCTGATATGCATAAGAAAACAAAAAACACCAAAAGTTCACGGTTGACTTTAAGCAACCGTAACTTTTTGGTGTATGACTTAAGGATGGAAGCTAATCGCAGACTTCCACTTTTCATGTTTTCTTTCATCTTATCTTTGCATCATGCTTGCAGGATCTGCAAATACATGGTTGCGGTCTATTTCGACTTTTACGCCGTTAGCGATTTCAATCACGATAAATGATTCGCCGTCTTTAGTGTCTTTTACAATGCCGTAGATACCTCCTGATGTAATGATCTTCTGTCCTACAGTAAGGCTGTTCTGGAATTTCTGAAGCTCTTTCTGACGCTTTCTCTGTGGACACCACATGAGGAAGTAGAATACTGCAATCATGGCTACAATCATGATTAAAAACGAGAAGTTACCTTGCTGTGGTGCTGCGCCTTGCAGCAAATTGATGGATAGTGTGTTCATTTCTTATTTGTTTTTGTTTGTGTGTTAAGGCTTTAGCAGTTTGTTTTCAGCTCGTAATTTTTTAACGATAGAATCGATGATTCCGTTTATGTACCCTCCGCTTTTTGCAGTGCTGTAATATTTGGCAATCTCGACAAATTCGTTGATAGTTACAGATACGGGGATTGCAGGGAAACTAAGAATTTCTGCCAATGCAATCTGCATGATGATAACATCCATGAACGCAAGTCGGTTGAATTCCCAGTTTTTGACGTTCTGATTTATGAGAGAACGGTAGTCTTCATCGTTCAAAATGGCGCGACGGAAGAGACGGATGGCAAACTCGCGGTCTTCTTCGTCCTTGTATTCAGGCATAAGCTCTTGATCTGCGCCATTTTTCTCTTCGAATCGCTTGATGGTTTTGAGAACAAAAGTGTCAACTACTTCCTTGTCGTCATTCCAGTAGAGGCTTTGCTCCTCCAGGACATTGTCTATGTCCTCGTCTTTCATGATGATAGTCTTGTAGATCTTGCGCCAAACTTCACGGTCAGCAGCGTAGTCGTTTTCTTCAGCGCTCATGTATTCCTTGTAAAAGTCGGAAGTGACAATCTTGTTGTAAAGCGACTTGATGTAGTCCTTGTCGTTGTCCCAAGACTTCTTCTGAGTTTCCTTAAAGTCGATGAGCTGCTTGTTCATTTCGAGCTGCTGCACGAATTTGTTTTCGATGAAACGTCTGTTTACAACCTGGTTGTTATGAGATATCTTGTTGTTTCTTTCTTGACGTTCTACTTGCTCTTCAGCGAAACGCGTTACAGCAATGATAAGCATAAGTAAGTAGTTGTAGAGGTCGTAGGCTTTGGAAAGGCTGAAAAGTAGTTCCTTTTCGGCTGTGTCAATATTCTTGCCGCCGTTTTGGTAGTAAGAATAAACGAGTTGCACGATCTTTAATCGGATAAGTGTGCGGTTAATCATAATCAAAAAACTCTTTTTTTGTTGAAATTTGAATGCAAAAGTAGTAAAAATATAGCAAATGGACTAAAAAAAGGGGGAATGATTGCGCTCTGATGAAAAAAAACAAGATTTTATTTGATTGAATGAAAAAAAACGGACATTTTTGCGTAGTGATTTTTTTTGAACCTTAAATTACTAGAAAATATTATGATGAATGATGCAGACAAAGACCTTCTGTTCTCGGAGAGTGTGAAGGCGGGGAAAAGAATTTATTATTTTGATGTTAAGCAGAGTCGTAACGGCGACAAGTATATTGCTATAACTGAAAGCAAGAAGATTGTGGATAACTCAGCAGAGGTACCGCGTTTCTCATTCGAAAAGCATAAATTGTTCCTTTATAAAGAGGACTACGAGAAGTTTGTGACGGCTTTGACGAAGGTGCTTGCTGTGGCAAAGGACGAATTGTCCGTTGAGGAGGCTACTGCGGCAACAGTGGAGCCGACAAATGAATCCCTTAACATAGATATCGAGTTTTAAAAAAAATACGTTTTTAGATGAATCGTATCTACGAACCTCTTCGCAAAAAAAGTTCGTAGATAATATATTTGTGCGTGCAATAAGTTTGCTCGGTGTAAATCTGCAATAGCGAAAGGTGCGTATTCTTACGTAAAACCTTTTGCTGTTTGGAATAATATTTGTACCTTTGCACCGCTTTTTTGACAGCACAGGTCGGAAGACCACCGTGTGATGGCGAATTAAGCATTAACTTAATTTATAGTAACACAAAAAACAGAAAAGAAATGAAGGAAATTTCAATCAATGGACAGCTTCGTGCTGACTATGGAAAGAAGGCAAGTCGCGACATGCGTCGTGATGGTTTGGTACCATGCGTGCTCTACGGAGTAGAAACAGTTGAAGTTAAGAACGAAATGACAGGTAAGTCTTTCAATAAGCCTGTGGCAACAACTTTCACTGTAACAATGAAGGACCTCGTTAAGGTTCTTTACACTCCTAATGTATATGTTGTAAACATAAACCTCGACGGAAAGGTTGTAAAGGCTATCGTTAAGGATTTGCAGTGTGACTATGTGACAGACCGTCCTATTCACGTTGACTTCTATCAGATTACAGAGGACAAGCCAGTGGTAATGGAAATTCCTGTTAAGCTTAATGGACTTGCAGAAGGTGTTAAGGCCGGTGGTAAGTTGGTTCTTAACGTTCGTAAGCTCAAGGTTAAGGGCCTTTACACAAATTTCCCTGACACACTCGACATCGACGTAACTTCGCTCGGTCTTGGTAAGTCTATGAAGGTTGCTACTCTTGCATACGATAATATCGAAATCATGACTTCTAAGGAAGTTGTAGTATGTGCTGTTCGTATGACTCGTGCTGCTCGTGCTGCTGCTGCACAGGATGCTGTTGCTAAGGGTAAGAAGTAAAACTTGGAGCAAAGAACAGTAAATCTGTAACAAATGAAATATTTGATTGTAGGATTGGGTAATGTCGGTCCTGAATACGACGGAACTCGCCACAATATAGGATTTAGAGTGTTGGACGCCCTTGCAAAGGCGTCCAACATCGTTTTTGAGGACAAGAGATACGGTTTTGTTGGAAAGATGCGAGTTAAGAATTGTGAACTTGTATTGCTTAAGCCGTCTACATATATGAACCTGAGCGGGAATGCTGTGCGCTACTGGCTAAACAAGGAGAATGTTGAGCCTGAAAATCTGCTGGTTATATGCGACGACCTATCTTTGCCCTTTGGTAAATTGAGGATGAAACCGAGTGGTAGTGATGCAGGGCATAACGGACTGAAAAATATTGCGTCAGTCCTTTGCACTCAGCAGTATGCTCGTTTGCGCTTTGGTATCGGTAATGATTTTCCTAAGGGGTTGCAGGCTGATTATGTTCTTGGCCAATTTACAGATGAGGATTTGGAGACTATGGACGAACGTGTTGGTGTGGCATGTGATGCAGTTAAATCATTCTGTCTGGCAGGGATTAATATTACGATGAACCAGTTTAACCGTAAGTGAAAAAGTATGGAGGCGCGTTTGGATAAGTGGTTGTGGGCTGCGCGTGTGTTTAAGACTCGCACAATAGCAGCAGATGCTTGTAAGAATGGGCGAGTGATGATTGATGGTGTTAAACTTAAACCTTCTCGTATGATTAAGGAGGGGGATGTCATACAGGTGAAGAAAGCTCCAGTGACTTATTCATTTAAGGTTCTTAAGGCTATACAGAATAGGGTGGGAGCCAAACTTGTTCCTGAAGTGTTAGAGAATGTTACAACTCCAGATCAGTACGAGTTGTTGGAGATGAATAGGATAAGCGGTTTTATAGGACGTGCTCGTGGTACGGGGCGTCCCACGAAAAAGGAGCGTCGTGAACTTGATGATTTTGTGCAGCCTGCATTTTTCGGCGATTTCGATTTTCTTGAGGATGACATTGAAGACGAAGAATTGTGATTTTCAGCATTGGATTTTATTATTGTACACACTTTTTGTATTAGTGTTTTTTTTATTTGCACGAATCGTTATTTTTTATTAAATTCGTGCAATTTTTGTAACCACATGTGAGGTTTTGAATCTCCCCGTACAATAAAACTGAATGAATGATTTTTTGTTGTGACCTTTTGCAATAATTTGTTGTTTATTTCGTTTGTTATTATGGACTTTGAATGTAATAGACTATGAATGAAAATAATATAGATGGAATGAATGCCGTGCAGAGAAGCTTGAAAAGAACCGGTGATTGTTTGGGCGCTTTGGGCGGACTTCTGTTCTTGTTTCCTGTTTTTTTGATTATATATATAATTCAGAAGTTAGAGGGTGAAGGTCCTGCTATCTATAAGCAAGAACGTATCGGCAAGGGCGGTAGGCCATTTAATATATTGAAGTTTAGAACGATGAAAGTAACAGCCGAGAAGGAAGGTGTTCCGCAGCTAGCTCAAAAAGATGACGATAGACTGACTAAAGTGGGTAAGTTTTTGCGCGAACACCATCTGGATGAATTACCTCAACTTTGGAATGTATTTGTGGGGGATATGTCTTTTGTGGGATATAGGCCTGAGCGTAAGTATTTTATTGATAAAATAATGGAGCATAATCCGGATTATGCTCTTTTGTATGTTAGTCGTCCAGGGGTTACGTCTAATGCAACTTTGTATAATGGATATACAGACACGATGGAAAAGATGTTAAAGCGTCTTGACATGGATCTTGATTATTTGAAAAATCGTTCTATATCATTAGACCTTAAAATTATATTCGCTACGCTTTTTTCAGTTGGAGGGGGTAAGAAATTTTAAGGATGAATAAATTTAAATGAGATGATTCGAAAAATATTATTTGTTTCCGTAACGGTTTTGATGCCGTATGTTCTTATAGCTCAATCGATGAGTGATGATAAGGTAATCCGATTTGTACTTGATGAACAAGAGAAGGGCAAAACTCAACAGGAAATAGTTAGTCAGTTGTTGAAGAAAGGTGTAAGTGCGGAACAGTTGAGAAGGGTGCGTAAGAAGTATGAGGCGGAGAAGGGACAGCTGGGTGCAGTGGATTTGACAGGGCGCAACTCAAATGTTTCGCAAAATAGACTGCGTGATGAAAGGCAGAAAAAAGGGTTGGAGTTTCAAAAAAAGAATTCCTATATGCTTAAGTCGCAGTATGAGACGCTCAATAGAGGGACAGATTCAGAGCAGGTGGAGGTTTTGAATGATGAAATTTCATTTTTAGACATAGATTCGTTAGTTTATTATCAGAATCTATTAAATGACGAGAACATGGTTTTTGGGCGTAATATATTTAACAATAAGATGTTAACTTTTGAGCCCAATGCTAATATGGAGACACCGTCAAATTACAAATTAGGTGCAGGTGACCATGTGTATATTGATGTGTGGGGAGCTTCGCAAGAAACATTTGAAGGGACTATCTCACCTGATGGTGCTATTACTATTTCCGGTGTTGGCCCTGTTAAACTATCTGGTTTGACAGTAAAAGACGCAAATGCTTATTTGAAGAGAGAACTGGGGCAATATTATGCGGATTCCGATATTAATTTGACTGTAGGCGAAACTCGAACGATTCAAGTGCAAGTTATGGGGGAAGTTGCTGTACCGGGAACATATACAATGAGCTCTTTGTCTTCTGCGTTTAATGCACTTTATGCGGCAGGTGGTATAAGCAATATAGGAACGTTGCGTAATATTAAGGTCTATAGAAATGGTAAAGAAATTGCAACAATTGACGTCTATGACTATATCCTTAACGGTAATATTTCAGGTGATGTTCGACTTCAAGACAACGATATCATTATTGTCGGTGCGTATGATTGCCTTGTAAAAATTGCAGGAAAGGTGAAGCGACCAATGTTTTACGAAATGAAAAAGGATGAGAGCGTTGCTACTATTTTGAGTTATTCAGGGGGCTTTACAGGTGATGCATATAAAAAGAATATACGCTTAGTCCGTAAAAGCGGTAATGAATATTCTATGCACACCGTTGATGAATTTGACATGGGGGCATTTCAATTGAATGATGGTGATTCATTATATGTAGATAGCATAATACCTCGATTCTCTAATATGGTTGAAGTTCGAGGAGCGGTGTTCCATCCTGGCATGTTTGAAATGGGCGGAGCAATAAATTCGGTTCGTAATCTTATCAGTGCTGCTGAAGGATTGCGTGAAGATGCTTTTACAGGACGTGCAGTGATGCATAGAACAAAAGACGACTTGACTTTGGAGGTCCTTCCTGTTGATGTGTTGGGGATAATAAATGGAACTGTGGCGGATATTCCTTTGAGGAAGAATGATGTGTTGTTTGTTCCAAGTAAATTGGACATTATAGGGGAGCGGACGTTTAAGATAAGTGGTGAAGTTAATTATCCTGGAACATATGTATATGCAGATAATACGACTTTGGAAGATCTTGTGTTGCAGGCTGGAGGTTTGACTAATGCTGCTTCAATGGTTAAAATTGATGTTTATAGGAGAATATATGAGGCAAAGGCTACAGAAGTCTCTGATACGATTACAAAAACTTTTAGTTTTTCTTTGAAAGATGGGTTTGTCGTTGATGGAAAACAGGGATTTACCTTGATGCCTTATGACGAAATTGTTGTTAGACAGAGTCCTACATATTTGAAGCAGCGAATAGTGTCTGTTAGCGGAGCTGTGAATTTTACGGGTGATTATTCTATGTCAGTACATGAGTATAGGTTAAGTGATCTTATCAAGGATGCAGGTGGCCTGTCCTCTTTTGCTTATGCTAAAGGAGCAAGGTTAATGCGTAAAATGACTGCGGAAGAGCGTATTCAACGTGAGGCGTCTATGCGTTCTTCACAGATAGCTCTTTATGAGGAAAGTCTTACATCTGAAAATGAAATAAACATGGATAGGGCTGATTCGCTTTTGCAGATGAAATTGGATATAGGTGATACTTACCCTTTGGCGATTGATCTTGAAGAGGCCCTTGAAAATAAAGGTGGCGCCGAAGATGTGGTTCTTCGTGAGGGCGATCGTTTGGTTATTCCTCAATATTCAAGTACTGTGAAAATCAGCGGTGATGTCATGTATCCGATATCGATGAATTATCAGAAAGGAAAATCTCTTAACTATTATATTAAACGAGCTGGAGGTTATGGTGATAATGCGCGTAAAAGTAGAGTGTATGCGGTTTATATGAATGGAGCAGTGAAGCAAATAAATAAGCATTCAAGTAAGGATATTCAGCCTGGTTGTGAGATAGTTGTACCTTCGAAGAAACAGAAACGACAAATGTCTACAGCTGAGATGATGAGTGTTGGTACATCGGCTGCATCAATTGCAACTATGATTATAACCGTAGCAAATATTTTAAAATAAATGTTAAGGGATATGGAGGGGAAAACGAAGATTGATATAAAACAACTATGTGCGAAATTAATTCAACGGAGATTTTTGTTCGTAAAAGTGTTGTCTGTAGTATTAGTTGTATCTGTATTATGGATTTTTACTCAGCCAAGATATTATAATTGTAGTATTCAGTTGGCCCCAGAGTCATCGGAGGGCGGTGCTATAGGGGGGATAGGTTCTTTGGCGTCGTCTTTTGGATTTAATTTGGGTGGAATATCTTCTGGTGATGCGATATATCCGTCTATTTATCCGCAAGTGGTATCATCTACAGATTTTCTGGTTAGTCTTTTTGATATACGGATAACCAGTCATGATGGTGAAATAAATACGACCTATTATGATTATATCAAAAATTATACTAAAACAAGCATATTAATGAAACCATTCTTCTGGATGAAGCGCCTTTTAAAGAATCTGTTTAGAACGCAAAATCTAGGAAATCCCAATAAAAAAGAAAATGATGTCGATCCCTTTTGGCTGACAGAGGATGAAAATTCAATAGCCTATATTATAGGTGATAATATTTCTTGTGTTGTAGATGAAGAATATCAAGTTGTTACAATTAGTGTGACAGATCAAGATCCGTTAATTTGTGCGACTGTTGCTGATTCTGTCAGGGTTAGATTGCAAGAGTATGTAACGAATTATCGTACATCTAAGGCTCGTAATGATTTGGAATACTTTTCCAAATTAACAGAAGAGGCAAAAAAACAGTATGATGAAGCTTGTAATGAATATGCAGAATATGCTGATTCTCATTTTAAACCTTCTCTGAAAAGAACTAGTACTTCTATTGAGAAATTAGAGAACAGTATGCAACAGGCTTATACGACATATAATGCTTTTTTAGTACAGAAGCAGACGGCTGCTGCAAAAGTCCAAGAGTGTACTCCTGCATTTACCGTTATTCAAGGGGCTTCAGTTCCTATTAAGCCAGCAGGACCTAAGCGAATATTATTCTGTTTGGGTATGTTGATTTTAGGCTTTATGGGGACGAGTTTTTATGTACTAAGAAAAGATATTTTCGGATAATTCCGATTGAAACATGAATTCTTCTATCAAATCAAAAACGGTTAATGGCTTTAAATGGGGCTTGATTGACAATTTAGCTAACTCTGGTGTTACTTTTCTCGTTGGGTTGGTTTTAGCTAATCTTTTGATGCCTGAGGAGTTTGGAATATTGGGAATTATAACCATATTTATCAATTTGTCCATTACCTTAATAGATGGAGGATTAGCAACAGCATTAATAAGAAAGAAAGATGTTAGTGAATTGGAATATAATACGGTGTTCTATGCCAATTTGTCTGTTTCTATAATTTTAATGTTGTTTTTGTTTTTGGGAAGTAATTATATTGCAGCATTTTTCGACCAACCAATATTAGCACCAACTCTTTCTGTGATGTGTTTGGTGCTTTTGATAAACACTCTTTCTCTTATTCCAAAAACGATTTTAATAAAAAAACTTGATTTTAAAAGTCAAGCGATATTTTCATTAATAGCTTCTTTGTTGAGTGGTGGGGTTGGTGTTGTAATGGCGTATAATGGGTGTGGTGTTTGGGCTTTAGTGGGACAGCAACTATTGCGGCAGATGTTAATGGCTATAGGTTTTTGGTGTGTTTGTCGTTGGCATCCAGGATTTTTATTCTCGATAGAATGTTTTAAAGATCTTTTCGGATTTGGATCAAAGTTGCTTGCGGCAAATGTAGTTAATTCTTTGTTTAAAGATGCATTTCTTGCGGTTATAGGTAAGATTTATTCAGCAAAAGATTTAGGTTTTTATAATCGGGCTGAGCAGTTTAATGCGATATTAAGCAATAATATGGGGCAAATAGTTCGTAAAGTATCACTTCCTACATTGAGTCAAATTCAAGATGAAGAGGAACGTTTGAGGGAAACTTTTCGTAAGCTTATGATTTATGTGGGAATAATATCTTTTGCAGCAGTTTTCTCATTGTTTGCAATTTCTGAACCATTGGTGGTTATATTGATTGGCGAAAAATGGTTGCCGTCAGTGGGGTTGCTGCGTATTATGTGCTTTTATGCTGCTATATATCCATTGAATATGTTGAATCTGAACTTGTTGAATGTGCGAAAGCGAAGCGATTATTTGTTAAAACTGGAAATAATAAAGAAAATACTTTTTCTGCCTGTTATCGGTGTCGGCTTTTTCTTTAATATAGAAGTGATGTTGTGGGTTGCAGTGGTATATTATTATGTCGAGTTTTTTATCAATGGTTGGTATTCGTATCGATTGATAGGATATGGTACTAAAGCTCAGGTAAAGGATATGGGAGGGATATATTTCATATCTTTGGTTATTGCACTTGCCACCTATTTATTGACACTGTTATCTCTTCCTGCATACATTATTCTGATTTTGCAATTTTTAGTACTTGGGAGCCTTTTTATAGTAACATACAGAGTCCTTAAACAACCAGAGTATATGGAGATAGAGAACTTTTGTAAATCAAAAATAATCAGTAAGTGAATAGGTTAAATAATAGATATGATTATCTGCTTATATTACTGATCGCATTGTTGGCTTTTGGTAATTACGGGAATGGAGCACAGCCTGCACGACTTTTAATCATAGCATTGGCTCCGTTTATGATTATTGGCTCTATTCGCAGACCAAGTTTTACTGTAAATTATTATAAATACGAATGTTTCTTCTTGATCGGTTGGTGGTTGTGGGCTCTTGCATTTTTGTATAAGGCGCAGGATTTAACTGAAAGCCTGAAGCATTTGATTTATCTGTTCATTCATATCTTGGGTTTTTTAGAAGTTTTATGGATGGCTGGTAAGGCCGCGAATCCTCAACGTTCATTGCAAAAAGGGTGGATATTATTGTTGATGATTACTTTACCGATCGCAATCAATGAGTATGTAACAGACGAACATATGTCTAACTCATTGCAAGAATCAGGAGCTGTGATGAAATTTGGCAATCTTAGTGTAGCTCGTCCTTTTGCAGCAGTGACATTTGGAAATTTAAATTCATTTAATACCGTTTTATGTTGGGCGTTGCCTAGTTTGTTCTTTTTTAATCTTTATCCTAAGAGAAAGTATGATTCTGTCTTGGGGTATTTACTTTTGTTCTTTGTTGTTGTTGTTGTTGTTGCCAATGCATCAAGAGGAGCAATATTATGTATGGGAGTAATGTTGGCAACTTTCATCTATTCGTATTATAAAACAGGACGAAATCGTGTTGCGTTAACTGTTGTGATTGTTGTTATTGGTTTTGTGCTAGCATATTTCCTTTTTGACCTGTTCTTTATGATATTAAAACGTTTTTCTACGCAGGGAATGCAAGATACAGGGCGTGTTGAGAATATTGTTAAAGGTTTTCAGGCTTTATTAGATAGTGGAGGTGTAGGTATTGGGATCGGCAATTATGATCCTGTGATGACAGCAAGATATAATGTTCGCATAGCTGCTCCACATAATTTATTGTTAGAAGTTGTCGTCCTTTTTGGATTACCGATTTTTATAGGTTTTTTAGGGATGATGTTTAGGCTTTTTCACAAAGGGATGTCGGGAAGTCCAGCAAATAAAAGTATGTTATTGTCATGTGCAATTGCTATTCTTTTTGCTGGTGTGGTAGATAGCAATTATTTGATGAAAGTGCCTACTTGGATGTTTGTGGCAACGGCATATATTTATGTGGATAAAAGATATAGTATTCATCAGGAACCAAAATTATCGGAAAAACTATGATTAATTTGGCTAATCGTTTATATAGGATAGATTTTAAGTCAAAAATCTTGCGTAAATTACGTGTGGATTCGGTGCTTAGAGTTCTTGTGAGAAATTTGTTTAATATTGTTATACCTTTTTATTATGCTGTTACAAAAAAAGAAGCATTGAATAAGGTTAAAAGAGATACTCAAGTAATTGTTTCATTGACGTCTTTTCCTTTGCGTATAGGAAGATTATGGATTGTTGTAGAATCTCTTCTACGACAATCTGAAAAACCAGATAAAATAGTGCTGTGGTTGTCAAGAGCGCAATTCCCAAATGAACTGGATGATTTGCCTAATAGATTACAGAGCCAAATGAAACGAGGATTGGAAATACAATTTGTTGATGAGGATATACGGTCATATAAAAAGTTTTATTATGCTTTTCTGAAGTATACCAATGATATTATAATAACAGTGGATGATGACATCATGTATCCTGATTATATGATTTCTGATTTGTATGATTTGTATAAAACTAATATGAAAAGTGTGGTGGCTCGTTATTGCTATGAAATGAAAAGTGATAAAAATGGTTTGCTTTCATATAAAGATTGGAAATTTGTAAGTCTTTATGAGGACTACAAGAGCAGTGAACTATTTTTTGGTTCTGGAGGTGGGGTGTTGTTTCCGCCACAATCTTATTCAAGAGAGATTTTTAATAAAGACATGTTTTTGCGAATATGTTCTAAAGCAGATGATGTTTGGTTGAATGCAATGGTACGTTTGAAAGGTACGCCAATAGTTAAGGTTAAACGTCCCACTGTAATTTTACCAGTTCTGATAAAGCAAGATTTGAAACTATTTACGACGAATATTTTTGATAATGACAAATATCTAAAAGCCGTGCAAGAGCAGTATGGAAAGATTTTTGTAAAAAATTAACCCACAAAACATGGATATCATGAAAGTATGCATATTAACATCTACACATAAATGGAATGATAATAGAGTTTTTTATAAAGAAACGTTGTCATTAGTTGTTTTTGGCTATGAGGTCGTTTATATTGCTCAAGAAGCCTCTATGGCAAGAGATGTAGATGAACGAGTAAAGTGTGTAGATTTACCTTTAAAAAACAAATTGGGGCCTACGTCTTTAAGAGGAATGTTTAATATATATAAAGTCGCTAAACGGGAAAAATGTGATGTCTATCATTTGCAAGATCCTGATTTGATTTATGTAGGTTTGCTCCTTAAAATGACGACAGGTGCAAAAGTCATTTATGACGTACATGAAGATTACCCAAATGATATGTTAACAAAGTACTATTTAAAACCATGGGTAAGGAGGGCGATGTCTAAATTTATGACTTTTTCGGAGTGGTTGGCTGATAAGTTTTTTGATGCGATTGTTACTGCGGATAACTTTGTGTATGAGCAATTTTCAAAAAAGAAAACTATTGTTCTTTTTAATTATCCAGATACGAAGAAAATAGATGAATCTCTAGCCCCGTATAATGGTGCCAGAGACGTGAAATGGGATGTTATTTTTCCAGGTACGACTACTGAGTTCATTATAAATATAATATTAGGAGTTGCTAAAGTTTTTCATGACAGGGGACGGGAACTTCGAGTTGCAATAATTTCTCCTTTCGTAGTTAACGGTGGAATTGAATGGGTGAGGAGCAGGATAAAAGAGTTAAATTTGGATGAGGCAAAAATTCATTTGCAGTTGCGTGTTCCAACATATGAAGTTCCGCGTTTGATTCAATCGTCCAAGATAGGAATTATTCCTTGGCAGGATGTGTTGAAACTCAGAAAAAATATTCCAACTAAGTTATTTGAATATTGGTATTGTGGAATACCTGTAGTTGTGTCTGATTTACCACCATGTGCTCAATTTGTTAATAAGGCGAAGGGGGCTTTTCTTGTTCATCCAGACTCAATAGAAGATTATGCAGACAGGATCGAATTTTTATTGGATCATCCTGAGGTGGCTCAAGAAATGGCGAATGTCGGAAGGGATTTTGTTATAAAAGAATGTAATTGGGATGTGGAAAAACGAAAACTAAGAAAATTGTATGAAGAACTGTCAAAATAATCCCTTGGTTTCAATTATCACTCCTTGTTATAATGCGGGAGAATTTTTATCACAGTCAATAGAGTCTGTACTTGATCAAACTTATTCAAATTGGGAGCTATTGATCATTGATGATGAAAGTACTGATGGGTCAAGGGATATTGTGAAAACTTATGCGAAGCGTGATTCGCGGATACATTTGCTTATTAATGATAAGCATGTAGGTATGCCTTATGCTCCGCGGAACTTTGGTATAAAACATGCTAAAGGTGATTATATTGCTTTTTTAGATAGCGATGATGTATGGTTGCCTAATAAATTGGCAGATCAGATACCTCTTTTTGAAGACAGTCGAGTTGCCGTGGTTTTCTCTGATTATGAGAAGATAAATGAGGTTGGTGTGCGTGCTGGTCGTTGCATTAGGACTCCTAAAATTGTGAATTATTCCAAATTATTGTATAGCAATGTAATAGGTAATTTGACAGGTGTTTATGATGTGAAAAAAGTCGGCAAGGTGTATTTTAAGCCAATACATCACGAAGATTATGCCTTTTGGCTCTCAGTACTTAAAAAAGGTTTTGTCGCACTAAGTACGCAGTCCGTAACCGCTCTTTATAGGGTAAGAGATGGTTCTGTTTCCTCACATAAGATGACTGTGGCTTCTTGGCAATGGAACATTTATCGTAATGTTGAACATATTAGTTTTTTACGCTCTTGTTGTTATTTTGCAGTATATGCATTTAAAGCTTTTCGGAAGAGTATGATATAGTTGAATACGAAGTTTGTTTTGTGAAGACATAGATAAAGAGAGGAGGGCAAATCCAAATGGATTGCCCTCCTCTCTTTATCTATGTTGTGTTTTTTATTTCTATTTTGCGAATGCTACAGCACGTGTTTCACGGATTACTGTGATCTTTACTTGGCCTGGATAAGTCATTTCGTCCTGAATCTTTTTCGCAATGTCAGCACTGAGTGTTTCTGTGTCCTTATCGCTGATTTTGTCGGCACCAACTATTACTCGGAGTTCTCGACCTGCCTGAATTGCATATGTCTTGGTTACACCAGGGTAGCTCATTGCCAATTGCTCCAAGTCGTTGAGACGCTTTATGTAGGCTTCTGCAATTTCACGACGTGCTCCTGGGCGCGCTCCAGAAATGGCGTCGCAAACTTGTACGATAGGGGCTAAAAGAGATGTCATTTCCATTTCGTCGTGGTGTGCGCCGATAGCGTTGCAGATATCAGGCTTTTCCTTGCATTTCTCTGCGAGTTTAGCGCCGTATATAGCATGTGGCATTTCTGGTTCCTCGTCAGGCACCTTACCTATGTCGTGTAGCAATCCTGCTCTACGTGCTTTCTTTGGATTCAATCCGAGTTCAGATGCCATAACAGCGCATAGGTTTGCAGTTTCTCTTGCGTGTTGCAGAAGGTTCTGTCCGTATGATGAGCGGTATTTCATCTTTCCGATTATTCGGATGAGTTCAGGGTGTAATCCGTGGATACCGAGGTCTATGGTTGTTCTTTTGCCTGTTTCAATGATTTCTTCTTCCACTTGCTTCTTGACTTTTGCCACGACTTCTTCGATGCGTGCCGGGTGGATGCGTCCGTCTGCCACGAGCTGATGGAGCGCAAGTCGGCAAATTTCGCGTCTAACTGGGTCGAATGCTGAGATTACGATAGCTTCAGGTGTGTCATCTACTACGATTTCCACTCCTGTAGCAGCCTCCAAAGCGCGAATGTTGCGACCTTCGCGTCCGATGACTCGTCCTTTTACTTCGTCTGAGTCAATGTGGAATACTGTTACGGAATTTTCTATGGCTGTTTCTGTTGCAACTCTTTGAATGCTTTGGATAACGATGCGCTTTGCCTCTTTGTTGGCTGTCATCTTTGCGTCGTCAATGATCTCATTAATGTATTGCTGTGCTTGAGTTTTTGCTTCATCTTTTAGGCTTTCAACTAGGCGTTCTTTTGCCTCTTCTGCAGAAAGACCGCTAATTGTTTCTAACTTGAGACGCTCTTTCTCCTGCATCTGTTCAAGTTCTTCCTTCTGCTTGTCTATTTGACTTATTTTGTTTTCAAGCGAATTCTTGAGATTGTCATTCTCGACTTTTTTGCGTTGCAATTCTTCATGGCGCTGATTTAGAGATGTTTCTCGCTGTTTGAGTTTGTTTTCTGCTTGCAAAAGTTTTTGGTTTCTCTGAGCGACTTCCTTTTCCAATTCTGTTTTTTTGTTGAGGAATTTTTCTTTTACTTCAAGCAGTTTGTTCTTTTTGATAGTTTCTGCTTCTTTTTCCGCTTCGAGCAAATATCTGTTGTACTTCTGTTTGATTACATATCTAAACAGGGCAAATCCGATGAAACCTCCTACTATCAGTGCTATTACAGCGATGGCAATAGTGAGTGCGGGCGTAATTTGTAAAATGTTTATTACTAAAAGGTTGTCCATTTGTGTTAGTTTTATGTTGGTTATTATAATAAATAAGACACAATCCAGCATGCATTAGCATTCTGAAATTGTGCCTATTGTGTTGATGCTTTTTGATATAAATGACTAGGTCATTTTTTCGCAGTAATGGCTTCTATGTCTTTGTTCAAATCGTTTATTATGTCGAGCACAGGTCCCATGTTGGCTCTGTTGGATGCTCTTACAGCGTCTGCTGCTGTGTTGAGCATGACCATAGCATAATAATATTTTTCATTTGGAAGGGTTGGATATAAATCTCTAAGTTTCTGCAGTCTGTCCTGTATCATTGAAGCTGCATCACGATAGATTTTTTCTTCTTCTTCCGTTTTCACAGTTAGGGGTAGTTGAATTCCCTCAATAGTAACTGTTATGTTTTGTCTTCTTTCCATAGTTGCCACCGTACTTTCTATTCTGTCGTTTGTTCAGTGCTTAAAAGTCCGATGCATTTGTTCACATCTCGCACAAGTTTGGATAGTCGTTGTTTTGCGTTTTTCATTTCGCTATCGCTGACTTCAATCATCTTGGCCAATTTCAGGTTGGAATAGTCTTTTTTACATTGGCCTATTTCTGCATGCAATTTTTCAATCTCGAGGTCTTTTTGCTCAAGTTCTGAGTATAAGTCTTGATTCTCCTTTTGCAAAACAGCATATAGCCTTAGTAATTGGCGGACGTTTGCTTCGAAATTTTTTATTATTCGTTTTTCTTCGTCGGTCATGGCGTTATACTATTCCATTTGTTACGCAAATTTAACGATTTGTATTTACTCCGCAAATTAAACCTGCGTAAAATTTGTATAAATGCTACTTTTTCATGAGATTTTCTGCCTTCTTAATCTCTTCATTTGAAGGTTTTGGCTCTTTTTTTGCCAATATGATAATGTTGTAGATGTATTCTGTCATCCATTCCTCTGAGAATCCGAGCATTTGCTGGTATTTTCTGACGGAGAATACGGACTTCCTAACTCCTTCGTCTGTCCAGAGGTCTTTTGTGAGGATGTCGTGGACTGTTTTTGCGCATACTTGACGCATTGCTTTTTTTAGAAATCCTGGTATGCGGAATTTCCATTTTAGAAGGTTGCCTGTGAGCATCATCAGCTCCTGGCTAAATCCCTGGAATAGGAACATGTAGTTGCGTATGTCGTTTTGTGTGCGGCATCCTTTTTTGATACTAAGGTCGATTTCCTTGAAGAAATTTTCGTTAATGCCGTAAAGATCCTGTAGCATTTTGCTGCAAGCTTTCTTTTCGCCTAAACCCAATCGATTGTTTATTGTCTGAACTTTCAGCGTGCGTTTGAATGTAGCCATTTCTGGTAGCATTGCCAAGTTCGAGATTCCAAGGTTAGATGCGAGTACGCTTTGGAAGTATACTCTGATGAGCGTCATGAAATCTTCCATGCCACCCACGTTTTTACTTTCTTTCTTTTTGAAGATATTTGATAGCAATCCCATTTGTTTTATGTGTTTTTGAATTGTTTTATGATGCAAAGTTAGTGAATTTGAATGAATATTGATATCTGTCATGCTAATTCTTGCAAGAACTCAATACAATGTAGCTGAAAAGGTTTGGCTTGAGTGGGTGCATTTATGCTTTTTCAGCCTCAGTTTGGGGGCGTCTGGATTTGATTAGTTTTGCTGGATTGCCTCCTACTATTGAGTATTCGGGGAAATCTTTTGTTAATACGCTTCCCATTCCCACAATGGTTCCTTTCTTGATATGGCGTCCTGGGGTTAGGATGCTGCTTAACCCGATCCAGCAATCGTCTTCGATTATGAGTTTTTTCGTTTCTTTAAAACCTTGTTCGATTATTGGTATGTCTATGCGGCTGAATTCATGGTTGCGGTGCAGGACGAAACATCTTCTGGAGAGCATTACGTTCTTGCCGATGATTGTGTCTGATGGAATTTCTGTATTAGCTCCGATCCCGGAGTCGTCGCCCATTTCAATGTTGCGTCCTGACCCAAAAACGACTTTCCTGTTGATGGTTCTGATTTTGCCGCATTTCTTAAAGATGCGTTTGCAAAGAAAAACTCTGATGGAATTGCTGATTTTCCCTCCGAACAATGAGTAGGAGTCTGGTAGGTGTGTGGCTACTCCGTAATATAGTGCAAGGCAAATTAATTGTTTGAATGAAATGTTTGCGTCTTTTATTTTTGCCATGATAAATCTTTAGTAAGCGTTTTTGTCACCTACGATCATGTTGGTGACTGTTTTTAAAATTATTCGTATGTCGAGCCAAAAGCTCCAGTTCTCAATATACTCGATGTCTTTTCGCACTCGGCCTTCCATCTGTTCTATGTGTTGTGTCTCACCTCTGAATCCAGACACTTGTGCCAGTCCCGTTATCCCTGGCTTTGCAAGGTGTCTTACCATGTACTTGTTTATCAGGTGTGAATATTCATCGGTGTGCTTGAGCATATGAGGGCGGGGACCAACGAAAGACATTTCTCCCTTCCAGACATTTATTATTTGTGGTAGTTCGTCTATGTTGGTTTTCCTCATGAAGTCGCCAAATGGGTATTTGCGCGGGTCGTTTTTCGTGGCTTGGAGTGTGTCAGCGTCATTGTTGACTTTCATGCTTCTGAATTTTATGCACTTGAACACTTTGCCGTTCATACCTGTGCGCTCTTGCTTGAAGTAGATTGGCCCAGGGGATGTCTTTTTAATGATTAGTGCAATGATGACATATATGAACGGGTATATGAATAGAAGGAAGAGGGATGACGTAATAAAATCAAACGCTCTTTTGATGGTTTGGTTGATAGGGTCGGCAAGCGGTTCGTTTCTGCTTGATATGACTGCTATTCTGCCTTTCATCGTTAGTGTGACATCTTTGTTTGGTGTCACGATTGACGGTACTTGGTAGAATCGGATTAAGTTATTGTCGCAGTATTTGTTTATTTGTCTTATGCTGCTTTTGTCAAGGTCGGATGTCGAAGCATATAATTCGTTGATGCCTTCCTGTGTTTTTATCCAATTGTATATGCCTGCACAGTCAGAAACCTTTTTGCTGGCGTACTCTTGATTGTTGCATGTCCCGTCAAAAAATACCCCGGCAATATTGTATCCGTAGATGGGGTTCTGTAACGTTTGGAATAACTCTATAATTGTAGCGTCTTTTCCGATGAGAATGACGCTTTTGAGGTTGCGTTTCCTTTTGCGAAGATGCATTAACAGTTTTCTGATAATCAGTCTTTCAATAAATAGCACCAACGGGAATGTCGTGATCAAAGTTATGAAAAATGTCCTCGGAAAACGTTCGGCTGGGCGTATGAATGCAGTCAGCGCAATGGCAAAAAGTGTAAATAGTATGCAGGTTTTTGTTATTCTGCTAATGATTTCTTCAATGTTCGTTATGCGATGCTGTGCAACTGATGGGTAGATGGCAAAGCTTGCAATGAAACTAAATGTCAGCGTTGCTGTAATGGATTTCCATGACAGGTTGTCTGTGGTGGCTGGCGCGAACCACTCGAACAAATAGAATACGAGTGAGCTCCATCCTATTAGCAGGGCGATATCCAGGACTAATATGGCTAAAAATAATTTTCTGTCTTTCTTTTCAGATATCATTTCTGGGTTTTGTTTTGAAGTAATGATTGAATTTGTTGGCTTCAAGGTTTTTGCAAATATACAATAAAAAAGAGTATAACGGTTGTTGTATTGCGATGTTTTTGAAAAACGCCATATGTGAATATCCCTGTTATTTAATGCAAATTTATGGGTTGTGGATGTAGAAATCCTTATATGCGGGATAGAATTTCTTCGTTACCGCGGCATAAACATTCTGTGTCCTCGGAGAAAAGTATAAATAAAACTTATATTTGTAAGAATAAAACTAATATTTATATAAATAAAACTATTATTTGTACAAATATTACTTTTATTTATAGTTTTTAGTGGGGAGATGTAAATTTGGGACCGAGGAGACGTGATTTTATATCGGGGGTTAGACCGTTTTGCTGTACAGAACATGTTTTTGTTTGAAATAACTTCAGACTTGCAGGATGTAAATTGTACTATGTAGTGACTTTGGAAGTGGCACTTATCGTATGATGTAGTTAAGGTATTGAGGGGGATGATGCGATATGTCTTCTTGTATTTTGTTGTTCGTGAAAAAAAATGTAATTTTGTACGGTGATATAATATAATAATGTCTGAGGGTTGTATATCTTCTTGCGTTGTTTTAAATAAAAACTGTTCATTATGAAGGACTACTCTGAAAGAAATGGTGAAAACACTTATGGGTATGGTAATAGGCCGGAAGAAGAGGATGGAGGTTTCGATATCCGAATACTTTGGGTTCTGCTATTGCGATATAAATATTGGTTTATAGCATCTGTTGCTGTGTGTTTGAGCGCGGCTTTTATCTATTTGCGCTATGCAGTGCCAGTTTATAATGTTACTTCTAAGGTTCTCATTAAAGATAGGGACAATAAGCGTACTTCTTCTTCTATTAGCGCAACATTCCAAGAGCTTGGTATGAAGAATAATAGTGACGGTTTTGCTAACGAAATTGAAATTCTGGCAACAAAGTCTTTGGCTAAGCGTACAGTGCGTTCTTTGAAACTTTACACATCTTACCAACTGGCTGGTCGTGTTAGGGATGCAGAGGTCTATCGCAAGCATTCTCCTTATCTGGTCGATTTGGATGCGAATGAGATTGATTCTCTTAAGGGGGCGGTGTCTATCGCGATTGACAGCAAGAATGCCGGCATTGTGGCTAAAATCACTTATGGCGATACTTCCATGGAGAAGGAAGCCAGCACTTTGCCCGCAAGATTTACTACTACATTTGGAACGATAATTGTAGAGCGCAACCCGATATATCAAAATAGCAATGTTGATTTTAGTGAGATGCGCCGTTTGGAAGCGGTGATAAGACCTCTTGATGCCGTAGCACGTTATTACGCAAGCGCCATATCTGTATCTCCTACATCTGAAGAGACAACTATTGCGCGAGTAACGCTTAGCGATAACATACCAGAGCGTAGCGCAGATTATCTGATGAAACTGGTTGACATTTATAATGAAGATGCTAATGAAGATAATATGTATGAGGCTCGTCGTACCGAGGACTTTATTGCTGAACGTATCGGTGTAATTAGCAAAGAACTCAATATGACTGAAACTGAATTGGAGCAATACAAGAAAAGTTCGGGTATTGTGAATTACGCTGCTGATGCTGCAATGGATGTTTCTCGCAATATGGAGTTTGAAACTCAGATTATAGATGTCAATACACAGCTGAATTTGGTTGACTATGTATTGGACTACGCCCTCGACTCAGACAATTATTTGCAGGTGTTGCCTTCGAATGTGGGACTTAGTGATGCTTCGATAAATGCCACTATTGCTAAGTATAATGAGCTGGTTATGGAACGTAATCGACTTTTGCGTTCGGCGTCGGAAGACAACCCTGCAGTTAGTTTGATTACAGAAGAGGTTGAAACTTACTTTAATAGCATAAAGTCTTCGTTGCAGTCATCAAAGCAACAACTTACAATTCGTCGAAACCAGTTGCAGAGTCAGCACGACAAGTATGCAAGTAAAATTTCTTCTGCACCAAGTAAGGAACGTGCTCTTGCTGATATAAACCGTCAGCAGGAAGTAAAGGCAGGACTCTACTTGATGCTTTTGCAGAAACGAGAGGAAAATGCCATCACTCTTGCGTCATCGGCTTATAAGGGCAAGGTCATAGAGGAACCGATGGTTTCAGGTCCGATTTCTCCGAAGAGAAATATGATTTTGCTCGTGGCGCTCTTGGTAGGTTTGGCTCTTCCTTATGTGTATTACTTTGTTCGTGATTTTTTCCGCTATCGTATAGAGGGACGTGACGATTTGCTCAAACTTACAAATGTGCCAGTTTTGGGCTCAGTGCCTTTTATCAAGGCTTTGGACAAGGGTGACCGAAATGTGGTCGTGCAGGAAAACCGCAACAGCGTAGTGGTTGAGGTCTATCGAGGCATACGTTCAAATCTTCCGTTCGTGCTGTCGAAGGGACAGAATGTAATATTGTTTACATCAACAACTTCGGGCGAAGGAAAAACTTGTATCGCGTCCAATCTGGCCGCAAGTATCGCATTTGCAGGAAAGAAAGTTGTTGTAGTAGGTCTTGATATTCGCAAACCGCGTCTTGCCGGACTCTTCAATTTGGCGAACTCGGTGAAGGGTATTTCAAACTTCTTCACACGTCCTGCAGATGACTATGCATATCTGGAGTCAATCATTCAAAAGTCAGATGTAAGCCCTAATCTTGATATTATTGCGGCAGGTCCGATACCTCCAAATCCTGCAGAGTTGCTGGAGAAAGAGAACTTGGTGACAGCGATAGACTATCTTAAGCAGAAATACGACTATGTGATACTTGATACCGCTCCGGTAGGCCTTGTGTCAGATACGTTGACAATCGGAAAAGTTGCCGATGCCACATTGTTTGTTGTTCGTGCCAACTACACGCTTAAGGGAGACATAGACCTTGTGAATTCACTTGCAGTCGATAAGCGCCTTCCAAATGTGAACATAATTCTCAATGCAGCAAAGGTGGAGACAGGTTCTTATAGTTATAAGCGTTACGGAGGTTACGGTTATGGCAGACGTTATGGCTATGGAAAGAGCTATGGCTACGGCGGTTATGGCTATGGTGGCGGTTATGGTTATGGCTATGGTGAGGCTGGAAAGAAAATTGAAGAAATCTAATATATAATATTATAAGCATGGTAATTGCTGTAGATTTTGATGGGACGATAGTGGAACATCGCTATCCGGAAATAGGTGAAGAGCTTCCTTTTGCCACAGAGGTGCTTAAAATGCTTATAGCGGATAGGCACAAGGTGATTCTTTATACGATGCGCAATGGCAAACTTCTTGAGGATGCCGTTAATTGGTGCCGAGAGCGGGGAGTGGAATTCTATGCAGTCAATAGCGACGAACCTAATGACTTTCTTGCCGACAGGAACACCAACTTCTCACCTAAGGTTAATGCCGATTACTTCATTGACGACCGCAATATAGGCGGGCTGCCCGATTGGTCAACTATCTATAAGATAATAACCCGCGGCTTGACCTACGAGCAGATTTTGCGCAAGCGCTTCAGAGAAGAAATGTCGTATAGCGAGCCTCCTGTGCCAAAGTGGATGTTTTGGAAGTCAAATAAACGATAGCATAAGAATGAAAATTGTCAATTTCGCAGAATCGAACTCTGTTATCAATAAATTTTTGAGTGAACTTCGTGATGTCAGCATACAGGCAGACAGGGCGAAGTTTCGCTGTAATCTGCAGCGTATAGGTCAGATGATGGCATATGAGGTTAGCAAGACACTTACGTATACGGTAAAGTCGGTGCAGACTCCTCTTGGTGTTGCAGAGATGAGTACGCATGACGACTCAATAGTTCTTGGAACTATATTCAGAGCTGGTCTGCCGTTCCATCAAGGCTTCCTGGATGTGTTCGACACAGCAGACAACGCCTTTGTTTCTGCCTATCGCTATTACAAAGATAAGGAGTGCGAGGATGTAGGCATAAAGATTGAGTATATGGCAACTCCCGACCTCAGCGGGAGGACTTTGATTGTTGCAGATCCGATGCTTGCAACAGGAGGTAGTATGGAACTTGGACTTGAAGCGTTTTGTACTAAAGGTCAGCCTGCGGTTATACATCTTTGTTCCGTTATAGCCTCGCAAAAGGGAGTGGATTATATAAAGACTGTTTATGGGGAACGCGATGATGTCACCCTTTGGTGTGGTGCAATCGATGCCGAACTCAATGACCATGCGTATATTGTGCCAGGGCTCGGTGATGCGGGCGATCTGGCCTATGGAGGCAAACTTTAGTGCTATGTTTTAGAGGTGATAACATTCTTGCCGTCACTTATTTGCACCTGATTATTATGTCCAAGAAAGAATATAAGCAAAAGAATATAGAATATTTTAATTCTCGTTCCAAAGAGGAAGGTATGCACAAACTGCCTGAAGGTATTTTGTACAAAGTAATACGCAGTGGTAGTGGTACTAAATGTCCGAATATCCGCAGTATTGTTTGTGTGAACTATGTGGGTAAGTTTATTGACGGGGCCGAATTTGACAGTTCTTATACTCAAGGCTATCCTGTGGCTTTTCGCCTTTCCGACCTCATTTCTGGTTGGAAGATTGCATTGAGTCATATGCACGCAGGCGATAAGTGGGAAGTAGTCATTCCTTCTGAACTTGGTTACGGAAGTCGTGCCAATGGAGAAATTCCGGGTAATTCCACATTGGTATTTGAAATAGAACTCGTAAGCATTGCTTAAGGATGTTCAGGTAATTGGGGATAGACGCATTGGAGTGAATTTATTCACTTCCTTGTGCTTTAGTTTGCCTAAATCTATAAAACTTCTTAACTTTGCATTGTTAAACAATACATTATTATAGAAATGACTGACTCAGACAGTTGTCCCGCGACAAGTTTCGCAACATTTTTCCACGACTATTTATTTGATAAAGAGGTGACTTTGTATTCTTCAAAGTCTAAGTTTTGTAATAATTTTTCTTTCTTGCAAGTGATGCTAAGGTAGTGAGCGTTAATGTCCTCGTTTAATTTGTTTTAAAGTGTCACAAAAGATAATAGATTATTATGGAACTAATCATAACATATATGGCATTTGCCCTTATTGTTTCTGGCATTTGCTCTGTTTTGGAGGCAACATTATTGTCAACTCCTCTTTCTTATATAACGACTTTAGAAAATCAGGGTGTTAATGGGGCGGAACGTCTTAAGAACCTTAAGGTAAATATTGATCGCCCTATTTCTGCGATATTGGTTGTTAATACTATAGCCAACACGGTTGGTGCGTCTTTGGTGGGTTCACAGGCGGCTAAAGTGTTTGACAGTACAGGAGTTGGTGTACTTTCTGCTATTTTTACATTACTCATTTTAGTATTCTCCGAGATATTTCCTAAAACTATCGGGTCTTATTATTGGCGGAAACTCGCCATACCGGCCTCTGCGGTTATCAAATTTCTGATTATTATTACCTTTCCCCTTGTTTTTTTAATAGAGAAACTGACTCATCTCATTTCGTCTGGGACAAACCAAGTGGCAGTAAGTCGTGAAGAAGTGTCTGCGATGGTAACTGTAGGTGCCGAAGAGGGCGTGCTTCAGAAGAAGGAAAATAAGATGATTCAGAACCTGCTTAAACTTGACACGATTACAGCTCATGAAATTATGACTCCGAGCGTGGTTGTTGAAATGGCGGACAGTTCTATGACTCTTAAGGAGTTCTACAAGACTGAAGAGTTTAATAACTATTCACGCATCCCGATATACGATGATGACAACAGCGACTATGTCACTGGTTATGTGCTTCGCCAGACTATTCTGGAGCGTCTTGCAGAAGATAAGTTTAGCATCCGTTTGAAGGAAATGGCTCGTCCGATTCTTTCTTTCCCAGAGGATGAGCCTGTAGCTAATATCTGGGAGAAGTTGCTTGAAAAGAAAGAGCATATATCTATCATTATTGATGAATACGGCGGTTTTCGCGGAATTGTCACTATGGAGGATGTGATTGAGACAATGCTCGGATTTGAAATTGTTGATGAGAAAGACTCTGTAGTTGATATGCAGGAATTGGCGCGTGCGCAGTGGAAAAAGATGCAGAGTCAGCAGGCAAAGAAAAATCTGTCTTAAAATAGTCGGTATAAATTAAGCTCCCGCAGGATAACTATTGAACTCAATAACTATTCTGCGGGAGTTTTTTTGTTATTCTTATTCAAATTCAGCTTCTTTATAACAGTTTTCTTTATGACACCTACGAACCATAATATGGTCAACTGAGTAGCGTCCAGGTCCGGAAATAAAGCAGATGATAAATATTATAAGGTATATGAGTGCTAATTCCTTGCTTGCTAATGGCAAATCATTGTGGACAATGAAGAAGGCCACACTCATGCTTATTATTATCGGGATCAACGCTATGCGGAAAAATATTCCGAAAATGAAGGCGAAAGCGCAGAACACCTCGGCAAAAATTACTAAAATTAGCGAGATGGTGCTTCCTAACCATAATGGATCTGGAAATGTTTCAACCATGCTACTGAAATTCATCCATTTTTCGATGCCGTGGTTAAGAAATAGCATGCCAATGATGATGCGTGTCCATAGAGTCAGGAGCGACACCGTGTTTGATGATGGCAGTTTGGGGAATAGAAGATACTTAAACATACGCAGTACTTTTTAGTTGTTAATAATGTTTCAAGGCTTTCTTATTTGTTTGATAGATTGACTGTTTTCAGACAATTAACAAATCTCAACCGATAAAAGTTTTCGTATTTGTTTATTTTTTTTCTTACTCCATTTGTTCGTGTTGATATTTTCTTGTACTTTTGTGGTGCATTTTGGTTCGAGGGTTCGGATGTGTCCGAAATCAGTCGATTAATAGGGAAACAGGTGAAAGTCCTGTACAGACCCGCTGCTGTAAGCTCCGAAATCAAAGTTGCCAAGCGAATAGATGATAACCACTGTGGACTCTTGAGGGTCATGGGAAGGTGCTTGGCGATGGAGTAAGTCAGAAGACCTGCCGAAGTGTTTATGTTTTTCTGAAGTTCTCGGGAAATAGAACTGGAAGACGCTTTATGGATCGAAGGGTAGGTTCGTGGTGTTGCAAACGATGTGTGTTTATCATTCCTGCCCGTCCCAAAGTCTTTTACTCCTTTTGCCGAAACTTCTCATAATTAAACTGTTGATGACATGAGAATTTCGGCTTTCTCTTTTATAATGCTTCTCTCTTTCATTGCGCCAATTGGCGCGATGAGCATGCAATCTGCGTCTTTGAATTCAGATTCTATCATTACTAATATTGATTCGCTATACAATATCGGTGAAGTAATGGTACAGGGGAAAAGCAAGACTCAGCTTATTCGTGAAGGTGCGTATGCAGTCAATGCCATTGATGTCAAGTCTTTGGCAAATATGACAATCTCGCTCAACGAAATCTTAGGTAGAACAGCTGGCGTTAAAGTTCGTACAGAGGGGGGAGTAGGTTCTGATTTCGACCTCTCCATCAACGGTATGTCTGGCAATTCGGTGCGTTACTTCATCGATGGCATTCCGCTCGATGCGATGGGCAGTCGTGTTAATCTTGCCAATCTGCCTGTAGATATAGTCGACCGTGTAGAAATATTCAAAGGGGTCGTGCCTACAAGTTTAGGTGCCGATGCTCTTGGAGGTGCAGTAAACATCATAACTAAGCGCTCTCGTAACAACTATTTTGATGCGTCTTACTCCGTTGGCTCGTTCAATACTCATCAGATTAATCTTAATGCTCAGTTTTCAGAGAAAAAAAGCGGACTCGTTTTCCGCCCGACTCTTAGTGTTGACTTTTCTGAAAACAACTATACAATGCGCGATATGGAAGTTCCGTCGGTTGATGGTTCTTTTCAGACTACTGATTGCGAACGCTTCCACGATGACTACCTTTCTGTATTTGGGAAGATGGAAGTTGGTGTTGTCAACAAACCGTGGGCTGACGAACTCTTCCTCTTTGGTTCGTACTCAAAGGTTGACAAGGAACTTCAGACGGGAGCGGTGCAGACTCGTGTGTATGGTATGGCAGAACGGCAAACAAAGTCTACTGCAATAGGTGTACGCTATCGTAAGGATAATATTTTCGCCGAAGGACTCTCGCTATCAGCGTCCTTGTCGCACACATGGGACCATTCGCAGACAGTTGATACCGCCGCACGTAAATACTATTGGAACGGAACGTACATTCCAAGTTCTCGCAACGAGATAAACGGTCGCTCCCACACTTGGCGGCACTATTTGCGACCTCTCACTATAGGACGTTTTAATGCAGACTATGCACTCGACGATAATCACTCTTTTAATCTCAATTACGCGCTGAATCGCACAGGTAATAAGCAACGTGACGATGTGGATAAGGCTTTTGAACCATCAAACGATGTCTTGTTCAAGCATGTTTTAGGGTTTTCCTACAATCAGATGTTTTTCGATGAACGCCTCTCCAATTCATTCTTCGTCAAGAACTACACCAATCATTTAGAGGTAAACCAGTCCGATCTCTCTTTTATAACGAATTCCGATAAGGTAGAATCTTCCTCAACAGAAAATTATTGGGGGTATGGACTTGCCTCGCGATTTAAGTTCTGCGAACCTTTCGCTGTTAAGTCTTCATATGAGCATAGTGTACGCCTTCCGCTCTCACGCGAACTTCTAGGCAACGGAACTACCATCTACGCCAATATGGCGTTGCGTCCGGAGAGTAGCGATAATTTCAATATCGGCGTTTTCGGTTCGTGGCGTTTCGCTCCGAAACATACTATTTATTATGAGGCTAACGGTTTTCTCCGTCTTGTTGATGATTATATACAGGCGCGAGTTTCAGAAAAGGAGGGGATGATGCAGTATGAGAATGTGCCAGCTGTCCACATTAAGGGAGTCGAAGGGGAACTTCGCTACGTATGGGACGATCGCTTGCAGATGTCATTCAATGGCAGTTGGCAGGATTCTCGCGACCAACGCAAATACAAGGACGACGGCAAACTTTCCGCAACCTACAAAAATCGCACTCCAAACCGTCCGTGGCTTTTCTGTAATGCTGAGGCGGCATACACATTCCACAATGTCGTGCTGCCCGAAAGCAAATTGCGCATAGGTGTGGATTATCAGTGGGTGCATTGGTTCTTCCTTACCTGGGAGGCCTACGGAGCCGATGCTACAAAGGCGCGCATACCTGAGCAGAAAGTAGCAAATCTCTCCCTGCAGTATTCGTGGTGCGATAGTCGTTACAACGTAACTCTCGACTGTACTAACCTTTTCGATGAATTAGCATACGACAACTATAAACTTCAGAAACCAGGACGAGCGTTCTATGCAAAGTTCCGTCTGATGCTCAGATAATGAAACATATGGATGCAAGGGCCCTGCGTCTTATGATTATAAGTAAATTTAAAAAGTAAAGAAAAATGAAAAAACTAAAGTTCTTATTCAGTGCAATGGCTGCACTCTTCTTGTCAGCAGGTTTTGTTTCTTGCTCTGAAGATGATGATAACGGTGGCGGTAACAACGGTGGCGGCGACAAAACCGAGTATGCTTTTGACATAGTCGTATCTATTGGCGAGCACGGAGGAATGAATCAGGGCGAGGGCACTATAGTCCGTCGTTTGACCTCACTTGATGCTAGCCAACCTATGGTTGATTTTGACAACAAGGGCGTAGATCTTTCTGGCGACTATACAATGGAGGCCATACTTAAAGGGAAGTACTACTATCAAGTACCAGAGTCGGGTGACCGATTTGTTAAGTTTGAGATTGTGTCTGACAATCAGCCTCCAGTGGTTGTTGCCCAGCGTGCATTCGCACAAAACACTTACAAACAGCGCAATTACACCCATGCCTGGCTCGACGATAACACGCTTTTGATTATGTCGGCCAATGGTGACCGTACTCAGGTGCTTTGGACAAAACTCAATGCCACAGACCTCTCTATCATTGCAGAGGGCACACTCGAAGGCGTTGCTCCTTCCGATGCGGCACCTTACGGACTTACAACTTCAGGCATTTTGGCTTATCGCAAGGCTGACGGTAAACTCTTCTATTTCTATCAGGAGAAGGAGAGCGCTCGCCGCACCATTCCGTATTTCTATACAGCTGTGATTAATGCTGAAACTATGGCGGTTGAGAATATAAGTCAGACTCGACTTGCCGAAGAAATGGCTGGTAGCGCCTATGGCGAATTGCTTCAGAACATCACGATGTTCGACGAGACAGGCAATCTGTATCTAGCATGTCTTAATGTTACCGACGAAGTCGGTGATGCGGGAATCCTTCTTCGCATTAATGCTGACGAAACAGATTTTGATCCAGACTACAACGGCTACAAGAATCCCGATGGCAAGCTGATGACAATCCAGTACCTCGGTAATGGCAAGGCATTCATCTATTCACGCAATGACAGAGTGCCAAATCCTGACAAACCAGGCAAGTTCCTCTCAGGAGTGTCCGATTACATTCACTACTACTCAATCCTTGACCTTGCTACAGGCGAGCGTACTCGCCTTCAGTACAATGGCGAAGACCTCCCGTACTGTGCAGGACGTTTTGCCCAGCGTAGTGTTGTTTGCAACGGCAAGGTTTACTTCGGTGTTACTGCTAAGGAACTGGCAAATCCATGTGTCTTTATCTACGATATAGTCACAGGCATGGTCGGCAAGGGTGTTGAAATCTCTGAAGGATTCTATTTCGATATGATAAGATTGGTAGGTGCGGAGTAAATGGTTCTGTTAAACGTGAACCTACTTAACTCCCTTTTACTACTTTAATTCTTAACTCTTAAAATAAAGTTTCTGATATGTAAAAGCATAAGTAGCCTTCCGTCTGTGAAGATAGAGGTTTTCCAAACTTTTGCAAAAGCAAGGGATTATGTCCACATCGGCATAATCCCTTATTTGATGAGATGTTAGAATCTCGCTTCTTATCCTTTCACGTACACCTTGTGGGAACCTATGCCGCTGCTTTTGATACCACTGCCTTCCGTTTTGCTAAATTTCTTCAGTTCCGCAGCGGCATACGAATGGTTCAGTCCCGTCATAGCCCTGTAGTCGGCAACTTTAAGGAACGGGTGCGTCTCAAGATACTCCAAAGCCATATTCAAGCGCTCTTCCTCAGAACCTTTCACCTTCCTCAGTTTTATCTCGCCTTTACGCACCAAGTTGCACCTCATGTCAGTCAGGCTTATCAAGTCGCGGTCCGCCTTAAAGCGTATGTTTCTCACCTCGATACTCTGCGCATTTCGCTTTACCTCATCTTCACTTCCCGACTCGTAGTCCTTACCCTCCTTAATGCCGAGCGAAGCACTGAACGTGCCCAATCCTCTGACCTTAACCGTGTAGCCCAAGGCAAGCATCTCCGAAAGTCGGAGCTTAAGAGCGGTAAGCACACTCTCCACCTGTCCGGCACTTAATCCGCTGCCGCTCATCGACATCTTTTCGATAAATTCATCCTCAGAAAACAACCTGTATCTGTCGATTTGCGGATAATACGTTTTGCTACCATCACCACGCACATCGTTCATTTCTCTCATTACATAGTCTGCCATAAGTGTATTTGTTTTTAGGAGTTAAAGAAGTTAAATGGAGTTATCGCTTCGCTTAGGAGTTAAGAAAGGGTTAGGGTTTACCGTTCATTGCGTCCCAACCGGCTTAGTTACAAATTTACAAAAACTTCGCTCCAAAGTCAATACCTCCACGCTGGAAAAACAATATCTCTGCACAAAAAACTTCATAACGCACTGCATTATGTGCATAACGCACTGCGTTATATACAAAACACACTGCGTTACGTACATAACGCACTGCAATATATAGAATTTTCCTCGCTAAAAACATTTTTAAACCTCAGTGTCGTCATTTATTGTACCATGTTATGGGAGTTTTGATATCGGGTCGTAATATTGACTTATTTCAGGCATAATGCTTAAAAATAAGTCAAAGGTTTGTTGCTGTGTTCAAAACCTTTTGTTACCTTTGCGATGCACTCTTGAAAGATTGTAGAGCAATCAAAAACAGAAGAGGGCGCTTTTTTATTTAAAAGGTGTTATTGAAATTATCTTCATTGGTAAATTCTCGCAAAATTTCCTGTAGCGAAGGTAATAGGCAATGGCACCACATCATTGATATGTACTGCTATGCGTGCATGGCATTCGCCATATCCATTGGTGTGGGCTATTGTCTTTATCCGCTACAAGGCAATGCGAGAAGCCTACCAATGGATAAGGACTATAAGTTCCCACACCTTATTGTTTTTTATTAAAAGCCGAACGTAGGGGACAGGGAGGTAGAAAAAACAAGTATAAAATTATGTTGAAAAAAAAAATGCAGAACAGCTTTTTTGCTACTATTAATGCTCTCTGTTACAAATGTACAATCTGTTGCTCAGGAAACTTATCGTGATTTGTTAAAGGTGATGTGTGAGAAGGGGATGGTTTCTAATCTCGAAGCAGTAGATGGTTTAAAGGAACAATATTATGGCATGATGCCTGCTGGACAAAAAGGTCGTATTTTATGGAGGATAATTATTGATGAATATTTTAGGGCACAATATAGAGTTGATATAGTAGATGTGCTTATGCCGTACTTTGAGAGACATCTGACATTAGATGAATTAAAGGAAATAGTGGTACAAATAGATACTCCGGAGTTTAAGAAGTCGATGCAAAATTTGGATAATTTTATAGGTGTTCTTGATGATCCGTATGTTGCGAAATACATTGAAAATTCAGTTGACCGAATAGTTTCGGGACGAAAAATTGCAATTCCAGAAGATTCTGTCCCCCAAAATTATAAAGGAAAATTTAATGAGATGTGGAATGTATGTCAAATGGATACAATGATAGGACAGATTGTTCGTACAATAGATGAAAGGTATGCGCGTAGTGTTCCAACAAAGACTTTAGTGCGAATAGGCCAGTTCTTTACAGGGCGTGAATTAAAAAATGTGATGACAAATGTTATGTATGGCTGTGTAGATGAATCAGACCTTGATTTTATGATTAAATTTCATTCTTCTTCTATAGGTGAAAAATATACCAAATTGACAAAAGACATGGTGGAAGATGCAGAACAGTTAGGTATAAATATCGCTTCGAAGTTTCAACAATGGGTTGAAAAAATCTCTGCAGATTGATATATTTTTGCATAATGGAATTATATTTTTCTATTCATTAAATAATTTAATAGTTATCATTTGGTGTTTGAGACCTTTTCTTCAGTTTGTCATAATTAGTGTTCCATCTGCCGCATAATTTTCTTGCTTCGTTTTCTGTGAGGTGGACTATGGCGCCATTCAGAGTGCGGTTAAGATTTTGTACTGATAGTGGACGTAAAAATAAAATGTTCGCTTATAAAATGCTATGGTCGAATACTTTTGCTAATTTTGCATGGTGCTGTGGCAATATTGCCGCATGCCGAATGTTAGGTGAGTTTAATGATTGAATAGTGGAAGCGAAAATTTTAACATATGCCAATGCCTGCGATGAGCAGATTCGTTGTTTGTATGAATATGCTTTCCCTAAGGAGGAGCAGATACCATACGATGATTTGCTGAGATTGATGCCTACGATGGGGCTTGACTTTACGGCTTATTATGATGAAGGTGAGTTTGTGGGTTTTACTATTGTGTATCCACGTGACACATTCAACTGGTTTTGGTATTTTGCGGTAAGGGAAGAGTTGCGCGGAAAGGGATATGGTCAGCAGATTCTGAGTTTGCTTATTGAAAAATACGAAGGGTGTTCAAACATTCTGGATATGGAGTCGCCAGATCAGGAGTGTGATAATGCGGAACAGCGTCGTCGCAGGAGTGCATTCTATATGCGCAACGGTTTCAGGAACACAGGTGTTGGCAAGTCTTTTGATGGTATAGACTATGTGATTCTTTCTAATGGCGATAAAATCTTCACGATGGAAGACTATGAAGAGGTGCTTGCAGAACTCCGCTCTTTCTGGAGTCGCATGCCTGTTTCTAACGATAACGGGAACGTGAAACCATAGCATGAACTTCCCCTTTCCTTTGTGGTGGAGTGATAGGGCGGGGCTTACGCATAACTGTGCATTCCTCCAAGCAGGTAGTTTACTCCGAAGTAGGTCATAAGGACAGTGAGGGATGCTAAAGTTATGTAAATGTTGAAATAGCGGTCGGTGCGCAGCCATTTGATAGATGAGTCATGGAATGCAATGCCGTAGACTATCATGGTGATGAGCGCCCACACTTCTTTCGGGTCCCAACTCCAGTAATTTCCCCAAGATACGTTTGCCCAAACGGCTCCGATGAATATGCCTATGGCGAGCAGGAGTGTGGCTGGGTAGAGCATGATGCGGCTGATGATGGTGAGTCGCTGCGCTTGTTCGTGCCCTGATGGTTTGCGCATAAGGATGAGAGATGCCACTCCGTTGAGAGTCATGAAAGCGAAAAGGGAGTAGGATATCATGATGAGGGCGACGTGGCTGCTAAGGAGTGGCGATTGGAGCACAGGCATGAGTGGGGTGATTTGAGGATTCATCTGTGCGAGGTGGTTGACGAGGAGGGTGAATCCGCTTATGATGAGTCCGAAGGGGGCTATGACGGATATGCGTCGGTAGAGGAGGATGGCTATGAGGAGTGTGGCGAGTGCGACAAACACCATAGTCTCATAACCGTTAGTGAGGGGAATAG
>Ga0233378_1000048_pt1 | contig 43425 bp, 36 predicted proteins | sample ElkDunMinimDraft_7_FD_180690 | JGI IMG/M metagenome (GOLD analysis project Ga0233378, IMG submission 180690) | Fecal eukaryotic communites from dung pellets of Tule Elk in California, USA - Elk Dung E4 | ecosystem: Host-associated > Mammals > Digestive system > Large intestine > Fecal | place... | reverse complement strand
AACACCATACTGCTATGTCAGAACTGCGGCAAGCAAGTTAATCGCGAGAAAAAGGAAGACACTAACGACACTGGCATCGGCGGAGGACCGTTCATCGGCGGCATCCCAATGGGTGGCGGATACCGACGCACTGGCGGAGGTTTCGGTGGAGGCGGATTCGGAAGTTTCGGCGGAGGCTCCTTCGGAGGAGGCGGTGCCGGCGGACGCTTCTAAGAACATAACAAATACTAACTACTAACTATAAATAATCTTATGAAGAAAAGTAGCATTATCATCATTGCAGTCATTGCTGCTATCGTTGCCATTTGGGCAATAACTGGCTATAACGGATTGGTCAATAAGGACGAGTCTGTAGCAAATTCTTGGGCTAATGTGGAAGCCGCTTACCAGCGCAGAGCAGACCTCATCCCTCAGCTCGTCAACACCGTTAAGGGCTATGCCAACCATGAGAAGTCTACACTCGACGCAGTCGTTTCGGCACGTACGAAAGCAACACAGATGACTGTCAGCGTTGACGACCTCACAGAGGAAAACATCCAAAAATATCAGGAGGCACAGGGTGAAGTAGGTGCAGCCATAAGCAGACTTCTTGCCATCACGGAAAATTATCCAGACCTCAAGGCAAACGAAAACTTCAGCGAACTCCAGGCACAACTCGAGGGAACAGAAAATCGCATCAACGAAGTGCGCAAGACCTACAACGCTTCTGTCAAGGAGTACAACGTCAGCGTTCGCAAGTTCCCAAATAACATCCTTGCCGGCATGTTTGGATTCGAGCGCAAATCAGAATTTAAGGCTGACGAAGGAGCAAGCAAGGCACCTGAAGTAAACTTCTAAAAGGATGAACAGCCAAACCGCTAAAACCATAAAACGAATCGTAACTGCCAGCATCACAATACTGGCAGTTATCGTTTTCGTACTCACCGGAGTAGGATTCTACATCCTCCACACCGCCCTTGCACCATCAAAATGGGCGAAAAATCCCGATGCGACATACGACCATATGCTGTCAGAGTACCCCTTCTTGCAAGAGTGGACGGATTCGCTCAAGCAGAACGACGAATTGAAAGAGACTGAACTAAACGCTCCCGACGGTACTCTTCTTCATGCCTACTACATCAAAGCGAAACAGCCGACAAAGAAAACAGCGGTCATAATCCACGGGCACAAGAACAACGCCATAAACATGCTGCACATCGCCTACCTCTACAGGCACGACCTGGGGTTCAATGTGCTTTTGCCAGACCTAAGGGCGCACGGTAAGAGCGGTGGCAACCACATACAGATGGGGTGGAACGACCGCCTCGACGTGATGCTGTGGATGGACAAGGCTAACGAGCTCTTCGGAGGCAACACGCAGATGGTCGTTCACGGCATTTCCATGGGAGCGGCAACAACAATGATGCTCTCTGGCGAAGAACAACCCGACTATGTCAAGGCATACGTCGAAGATTGCGGCTACACATCCGTATGGGACGAGTTCGCCCATGTGGCAAAGCAGGACTACCACCTGCCACAGATGCCTTTTCTCTACGTAGCCGACCTCTTCTGCAAGTGGCGTTACGGATGGAGTTTCAAGGAGGCCTCTGCTGTGGAACAGCTGCGAAAGACCGACCGTCCTATGCTCTTCATCCACGGCAACGCCGACACCTACGTCCCAACCGACATGGTCTACACTCTCTACGATGCAAAACAGGGCGACAAAGAACTATGGATAGTCCCAGGAGTCGGTCACGCCACATCTTACCACGACTACCCTGAAGAATACACCCAGCGCGTCAAGAATTTTGTCAACAAGTACCTATAAATCCTTGCACTCTTCTATGGAACAAGCACACAACAGTCCCATTGCAATATACACAAGCGAGGACAATACCATTTCGCTTGATGTTAAGTTGGAGAATGAAACAGTATGGTTGAACCGCGCACAAATGTCATTGCTATTTGATAGGGACATTAAGACTATAGGTAAGCATATAAACAATTCTTTAAGAGAGGAATTGGAAGGTTTACCAGTTGTCGCAAAATTTGCGACAACTGCTTCAGATGGCAAAACCTATCAAACAGAACACTATAATATAGAAATGATTACTTCAGTTGGTTATCGTGTTAAAAGCAAACGCGGCACACAATTCCGCATTTGGGCCAACAGAGTTCTTAAAGACTATATTGTCAAAGGTTATGCCATAAACGACAAAATACGGATTGAACGATATAATGAGTTGAAAGACGTGGTTCGCTTACTTGCTCACACCGTAAATTCGCAGGAAAGACTAACTGACGACCAGTCAACAGGGCTCCTATCTGTTGTCACTGATTATGTTTATGCATTAGACACCCTTGACCGCTACGACTATCAGCAGCTAACGATAGAGAAAACCACGAAAGAGGAGCGCTTCCGCGCAACGTACGAAAATGCAATGGAGGCAATACTTAGCCTTAAAAGCAAATTCGGCGAAAGCCCCCTATTCGCCAACGAGAAGGACCAATCGTTCAAGAGTTCAATTGGACAGATATACCAGACATTCGGCGGAACCGAACTTTATCCTAGCATCGAAGAGAAAGCTGCCATGCTTCTCTACCTCGTAACGAAAAACCATTCTTTCAGCGACGGAAACAAACGAATTGCAGCAATGCTGTTCCTTTGGTTTATGGAGCGCAATGGCATACTCTACCGTAACGACGGCACCAAGCGCATTGCCGACAACACCCTCGTAGCACTCACGCTAATGATAGCCGAAAGCCGCACCGAAGAGAAAGACATAATGGTAAAAGTAGTAGTAAATCTTATAAACCAACAAAACCAATGACAACCGAAACGCCACAACTCAACTCTCACAACAAGCAGGAGTTTCCGCCTGCTCATAGCGCCGAGCACCTTTTGAACCAAACCATGATAAGGATGTTCGGATGCGAGCGCTCACGCAATATGCACATCGAGCGCAAGAAGAGCAAAATCAACTATACCCTTGCAGAATGCCCCACTGCGGAGCAAATCGCACAAATCGAGCAACTGATGAACGGACTCATCAAGGACGACCTGCCTGTGACTTACGAATTCGTTACGCGCGACAATATCCCCGAAGGTGTGAAACTCGACAAGCTCCCTGAGGATGCAAGCGAAACGCTCCGACTCGTCCGCATAGGCGACTACGACGTATGTCCGTGCATCGGCACGCACGTGGGATCGACTGCTGAGATCGGTGAATTTAAGATTACAAGCACTTCATGGAACGCAGGCGACTTCCGCATCGTATTCAAGGTTTTTCCGCCCGTTTTGTAATTGGACAAAGGGGGAAATTAGCCGTTTCACGCCTGCAATCAATAGCAAACAGTGCATTTTCCTGCATAAAAATTTGCCAGTTCGGGAAAAAGTCGTACCTTTGCATCGCGTTTGAGAAAAAGCGCTTGATATTACATCGCGGGGTGGAGCAGTTGGTAGCTCGCCAGGCTCATAACCTGGAGGTCGTTCGTTCGAGTCGAGCCCCCGCAACAAAGTTAAGGCAAGTAGCAAACGCTACTTGCTTTTTTCTTTACGGCAAGGGCTACTCAGCGGAGTCCCCACACCGCATCATCACTGGGGTTGATTGGATTTGACAGCGGGATGAGGTGGTACGTAAGCATGCAGAGCGTCGTTGGTTGGCTCTTAAATCCCAGCTCTCAAAGAATTATCTGGCGAAAACAGATTTGCTCTCGCTGCCTAATCGAAGTATAGTAGATCGGCTTTATTCCCTTGCCAGGCGAGGGAACGAGACATCGCCCTGAAAGCTATCCGTCCTGAAGCGTTCAGATCCGCGGTGCAGTAAAATCGGGAATAGTCGGGCGCAGCCTCGTGCGTCGGATGAAGTTTTAGAGGATAAGGTCGCGATGGGTGGTCCGGGTCTTGTCGCGGCACGAAAACCGAAGGCCGGAATAAGCATGTAGAAAGCGTATGGCTTCCTCGTTTGGACGAGGGTTCAATTCCCTCCAGCTCCACAGACAAGCACATTAAAGGGTGTACGGCATCATGTCGCACACCCTTTGCTTTTATATACTCGCCTCTACTATTTTGCGCCTCGTCCGAAGCGTCTGCCAAGATATCGGTCAAGGCAGACAAAAAAGGTCAGGCATACTACTGTGGCTATGACAGAAACGGCACTTCCGCCGCCATCGTGCGGTTCGTGGGCTACCTCCTGCATTGCAAAAGCGTCAAACATACTGCTTAAGGAGTTCCACAAAGCCTTAAAGTCGACAAGGGAGACAAGAACCGCCGCACCAACCATGCACGAAACTGCACAGAACACGGTTGCCACCACTCTACTGCGGCGCTCCATACGCTCCTTCTCGCGACGCACCTTCTCCATTGCCACAAACGGGAAGTTGTGCGGATATTTCACTGCGCTCCGTTCTTCATTGAGCATGACAGCACGCCTCAATGCTGAATCTGCTTTTGCCTTCACTTTAATCTCATCCATTTATGCTAAATGTTTTAATCAGTAAATACAATCGCTTGCGCACCCTATACAAGCGTTGCGCCACGCTGTTCTCCTTAATCGACATGATATAGGCGATGTCACGCACGGAACGGTCGTCATAGTAATAGAGCGTAATGAGAGTCCTGTCCTCGACATCCAACATCTCAATCGCTTTCTGCAGCTGCGCCACATTGTCCTCATCGTCCGTCAGCATCAATTCGTCGACCATGCCGTCCGTCACTTCTGCCAGCTGACTTTCATCAACATCTACCGTCCGCTCGCGTTTAGTCTTCCGCAAATGCTCTACTGCACAGTTGTAGGCAATGCGGCTTACCCAAGTTGAGAACGACGAACGGAAGTCGAACGATTCCAGTCGGGTGAACGCCTTGACGAAGGCATCCTGCGCCACCTCCTCCGCATCCATCTGCTGCGGAACAAGTCGCGACACGAGGGCAAGCACTTGCCGACCGTACTTTTCGAGGAAATAGCCAAACTCCTCCGTACGACCGGCAAGCACCTGCCCTATCAGTTTCCTTTCGTCAACGCTCATTCTAATCACCTTCTTTTATGGTGTCTCCTACTCTTCCAGCTTCTTCTCTTCCTTGCGGTCGATTAAGTAAGCTATCAGCATTCCCAATCCACCAAAGAGACAGACGCTTGCTGTGTAGACCACGGAAACAACTTCTGAGTTGCACACTTCCCAATGATAACGGCTTGTGATATACTCCTCTCCTACCAGCACATAATTGATGAAGAAACCCACCAGTACTCCCACTCCAATGCCAAGCACCAACAAGGCAGCACGAATGCTCGTATGCTTCTTCATGCGGAAGATGTTAGCCATCCCCGTATTGCCCAAGTATTCGTTCAAATACTTGCTCACATCAGCCTTGCCTATCTCAGCTATCTTATCGATAAGCATCTTGCGCTCGCCCTTGCGGACAAAAAGTTCAAATACCATGTAAATGAAACTGAACACGATAAACGTAATAACTACTTGATACATAATAAATCCATTTTTTATTGATTAATTAATAGTTTGTTGCTTTCTATCCTTATAGACGTGACGGCGGTGAAAATATTACGCACCCGAAACAACTTTTTCTACACTTTTATCAAAAAAAGATGTGGAAACAAACAGTTGCACACCCCTTCGCCTGCGCTGCAATGAATACTCATAAGTCGCTAACCATCTGACTCTCAATAATTAACCAGTACCACACCGTTAGAAACTTATCACCACTCCGCTCAAAAGTTATCAGAACCTCGCTCGAAACTTTTCAACCCCTCGGAGAAAACTATAAATTAAACTTATATTTATAAGAATAAAACTAATATTTATATAAATAAAATCATTATTCTTACAAATATTACTTTTATTTATACTTTTCAGCGGGCAGGCAGCGAATTTGCACCGAGGTGAAGGTATTTTTTTAGCGAGGTCACGAGAAGTTTACACTGAGGTGGCGGTAAGTTTTCCGTAAGGTGGCGAAAAGTTTTATGCGAAGCTCTACCTCTACTTTCACGTTTATCATGACAGTTTGATGGATGCGCAAAAAAAGACAGACCTGCGAGTCTCACGACTCCGTGGTCTGTCGGCGTATAGTCACAAATAATCTAAAAATCTGATATTACATGGATGTCAAATGAAAAAGTCCATAAAGTCGGGCAATGATGGAGAGCACGGACTGCATCGGCTGATGGCTCTCAACGCTGCCAGATAGTTGGGCTCTTGAGTTATCTCCGGCACGAGTTCGGCATGAACAATCTTGCGGTCGGGCGAAACGACATAGACGGCACGGGCGAAAAGTCCGTTGAGCGGTCCTGTGGTCTGCATCACTCCGAAGTCGCGGCCAAAAGTGGAACCATAGTGGAAATCGGAAAGCGGTATGGCTGTCTTTATGCCTGCCGTAGCGCAGAATCGGTCCATTGCGAAAGGCAAATCACGCGAGATGCACAGCACGAGCGTGTTCTTGAGCTTTGCAGCCTGCTCGTTGAACTTTCTCACCGACATGGCGCACACCGAAGTGTCAAGACTTGGAAATATGTTAAGCACCAGCCACATCCCTCTGTATTCCTTTGAGTCAAACTCGCTCAGGTCGGTACGGGTCAATTTGAAAGCGGGCATCGTGTCGCCTACATTAAGAAATGTCCCTTCGAGCATCACGTTCGTTCCTTTGAATTTTGTATTCATATTAAATCTGAATTTTGCAATCTGACTTATTAACATAATTATTTGCGAGAATGTTCACGACAAATATGAAGAATTTGCGAAAATGAGCGTTTTTTGATAAATTTGCATTTATAAGTGAAACGAAGAATGAAGAAATTTCTCATAGCCGCCGCATCGTCGGGAAGTGGAAAAACCACTTTCACCATTGGGCTGTTGCGCCGTCTGCGCAACATGGGGCTGAGGGTTCAGCCGTTCAAGTGCGGACCGGACTATATCGACACGAAATGGCATGCGTTAGCATCCGGGAGGGAGTCTGTCAATCTCGACCTATGGATGTCGTCGGAAGAGCACGTCAAGGAGACCTTTGCGCGCTACAGCGCTGATGCCGACGTGTGTGTCGTTGAGGGTGTCATGGGACTTTTCGACGGATGGGAGAAGTCGGCAGGCAGTTGTGCCGAGGTTGCAAAACTATGCGGTCTGCCAGTGGTGCTTCTCGTCAATGCGAAGTCGACAGCCTACAGCGTCGCTCCGCTGATTTACGGTTTTAAGAATTTCGATCCGGAGATAGAACTGGCAGGAGTAGTGTTCAACCAAGTAGCTTCGGAGAGTCACTACGCCCACCTTAAGGCAGCATGCGAGGATGCCGGTGTGAAGTGCCTGGGATATATGAAGCGATGCAAGGACATAGAATTGCCGTCGCGTCATCTCGGACTTAGCATCGATGAGAAACTGCGCATCGACTCGTTCATCGCCAATGTGGAGAAACAGATTTACATTGAGGAGATGAGGAGTAAGGAAGTGAGGAGTAAGGAAGTGAGGAGTAAGGAGGTGAGGAGTGAGGACGTTCCCCTCCCTTGTGGAGGGGCAAGGGGTGAGTCTCTCATCTCTGTGGCTCAGGACGAAGCGTTCAACTTCACTTACAGAACTAATATCGACACTCTAAGAGAGATGGGCGAAGTCAAGTTCTTCTCGCCCATGACAGACGAGAAAATACCTGAAGGCACAGACCTCCTCTATCTGCCAGGAGGATATCCAGAATTCTTCCTCAAAGAATTGTCAGGAAACAAGTCAATGCTTAAGTCCATACGCGAATATATCGAGGCAGGAGGACGCGCCTTCGCCGAGTGTGGCGGCATGCTATATCTGTGCCGCAACATCATAGCCATGGACGGGAAGAATTACGGCATGGCCGATGTGCTCAGTCTCGAAGGAACTTTTGAGAATATGCACCTGCATTTGGGATACAGGAAAATCGTCGTTGCTAACCAACAACTTTACGGACACGAATTCCATTATTCAGAGGTGCGCCCCATCGGAGATGGCGAAGAAAACACCTGCACAGCATTTGACGCCAAGAACAAGGAAGTTGGCACTTGCCTCTATCGCCACAAGAACCTGCTGGCAGGTTACACACATCTTTATTGGGGCGAAACGAATATTTTCCACATCCTGTTTGACGATTTACAATAATATTTTCTAACTTTGCGAATAGAACATTTACTAATATAACACATAAACTAAAACAATTAAACACATGAAACCTACTCTCTTCCTCTTGGCTGCAGGTATGGGAAGCCGCTACGGTGGTTTGAAGCAGCTCGATGGTCTCGGACCAAACGGTGAAACAATCATGGACTACTCAATCTACGACGCTATCCGTGCTGGATTCGGCAAAATCGTTTGGGTCATCCGTAAGGATTTCGAAGAGCAGTTCCGCACTCAGATCCTTTCCAAGTACGAAGGAAAGGTTGCTTGCGAACTCTGCTTCCAGAGCATCGACGCTCTTCCTGAAGGATTCACTTGTCCAGAAGGCCGTGTTAAGCCTTGGGGAACAAACCACGCTGTTCTCATGGGTAAGGACGTTATCAAGGAACCATTCGCTGTAATCAACTGCGACGACTTCTACGGACAGGACGCTTTCGCATCAGTAGGCAAATTCCTCAGCGAACTCCCAGAAGGCAGCACAAACAGGTATGCTATGGTTGGTTTCCGTTGCTGCAACACCCTCAGCGAGAACGGTTCTGTGGCACGCGGCGTTTGCGTTTACGACGACAACCACCACTTGACAGACGTTGTAGAGCGCACTGAAATCATGCGCGTTCCTGCTGACGGCCCTATCTGCTACAAGGATGAGCAGGGCGAATGGATCGCATTGGACGAAAACGTACCAGTATCAATGAACATGTGGGGATTCACTCCAGACTATTTCGAGCACAGCGAGGCTTACTTCAAGGAGTTCCTTTCTGACCCTAAGAACATGGAGAACCTCAAGGCTGAGTTCTACATCCCTCTCATGGTCAACAAGCTCATCAACGACGGCACTGCAACATGCGAAGTACTCGACACTACTTCTAAGTGGTTCGGCGTGACTTACGCTGCTGACCGCGACGCTACAGTTGAGCGCATCGCACAGCTCGTTAAGGACGGCGTTTATCCAGAGAAGCTGTTCTAATAAGAGACAATCCCAAATAAGATGATATGAAGCGGGGCAGACCATTGTGTCTGCCCTCTTTACTTTTATCCACATCATCATTATGAACATCGAAAGCGTAAGAGAATACTGCCTGTCGCTGCCTGAAGCAACCGAGGATTTCCCGTTCGACGAAACCACACTTGCCTTTCGCGTCATGGGCAAAATCTTCGCAATGATCGACCTGGAGAAAACCGAATGGTTCGTCCTCAAGTGCAACCCCGACTACGCCATCGAACTTCGTGACGCACATGCTGACATCGCTCCGGCGTGGCACATGAACAAGAAACACTGGAACCAAATCAATCTCTACGGCGTACTGCCCGACGAACTTATCCGCCAACTCATACGCCACAGCTATTCCGAGGTGGTAAAGAAGCTGCCGCGAAAAGTCAGAGACGGCTTGGCTTTAACTTAAAAAAACTTTGCTTTTAGCCGTATTTCTTACTATCTTTGCTGAAGATACAGCGAACCTGTTGACAATCGTGAAAAGTCTGCTGAGATATATAGCCCTTGTCGTTTTAGCCGCAGTCACTCTGACCTGTGGTATAGAAGATACACACCCATGCAGTTCAAGCAACCCGCATGAATCCCTATCGACAGAGATTTCGACTTGCTATATAGACGTCACACACGATGCAAACTTATGTCTATCGCATCAGGTTCCTTCATCACAAGTTCTTCGCCTGAAGAAAAACACTTCTAACAAGCATTTCTTTGGATTTGTCAAAGTCAGCAAGAAACCAAACACAAACTTTGGCAATTTCATTCAACGAGAATCTTTAATAATTCACGCTCCGTTTATCAAGCCTGCTCACAAACTGATCCGTCTTGGTAAACTCGTTATTTAGCAGTCCACACATAACAGATTCTAAGCGATATTTTCCCTTGAAAGGGAAGATACCGCCATATTGGCGTTTTAGTTATTTTATTATTAAAGATTTTACAATTCAACACATTTAAACAGCAATGGAAATTCTTCAGATATTCACCCTCTTAGGAGCACTGGGCATGTTCCTTTACGGTATGAACTTGATGAGTTCGGGACTTCAAAAGGCCTCTGGCGATAAACTACGCGGATTCTTGTCGGCCATGACATCCAACCCCTTCAAAGGCGTGATGACAGGACTCAGCATCACATCAATAATTCAGTCGTCATCAGCAACAACCGTCATGGTTATCAGTTTCGTAAACGCCGGACTTCTCACATTGGCGCAAGCGATAGGCGTCATCATGGGTGCCAACATCGGTACCACCGTGACAGCATGGCTCGTTTCATGGCTCGGATTCAAGTCAGACATCTCCATCCTCGCCATCCCGCTCATGGCATTAGGTTTCCTGTTCTCCAACTCCAAAAAGAATCAGCGACAGAATATCGGCGAACTTATCGTGGGCTTCTGCCTCCTATTCCTCGGCCTCTCCTTCATGAAAGAGTCCGTTCCAGACCTTAACGAAACGCCCGAAGTACTCGAGTTCGTTAAGACCTGGTCAAACCACGGCTTCGGTTCGGTATTGATATTCTTGGCTTTCGGAACGATCCTCACGCTCGTACTCCAGTCTTCATCCGCAACTATGGCAATAACGCTCATCATGCTCAGCATGGGATGGATTCCATTCAACATGGCCTGCGCTATGGTATTGGGTGAAAACATCGGTACTACTATCACTGCCAACATCGCTGCCGCCGTAGGTAACACACAAGCCAAGAGAGCAGCCATGTCGCATACGATATTCAACGTGTTTGGTGTGATATGGGCATTAGTACTGTTTGTCCCGTTCCTCTCCCTTGTCGGGCTAATCATCGAACTCTTCGGATTGCCTAATCCTGCCGCCGAAGGTTTTGCCGTAAGCAACCCTACCTCTGACGAAGGTACAGCCGCACTCTACGGATTGTCGATGCTGCACACCCTGTTCAACACCATCAATACTCTTGTGCTGATATGGTTCACCAAGTACATCGAAAAAGTTGTCGTATTTATCGTCAAAGCGCCTAAGAATCAGGAAAACGACGCCTTCAGACTCAAATACATCTCCGCAGGACCACTCGCTACGCCTGAACTCGCTACAGAACAAGCGTTTGACAAAATCATCCATTTTGCAGAGATATCAAGAAATGGGCTGGGATACGTTAAGAAGGCCATTGCAGAAAGCGACTCCGACAAGTTTGAAGAGCTTCGCAACAAACTTGTCAAGTACGAGGAAATATCTGACAGAATCGAATATGAAATAGCTTCCTTCCTTAACGCCGTCTCCGCAGGCGACATCAGCGAAACCACCTCCGTAAGAGTCAAGGCGATGTACAAGATTATAGGCGAGCTGGAATCGCTTGGCGACTCTGGAGAGTCTATCAGCCGCATCCTGTCACGCAAGAACATCCATAAGAGAACCTTTGACCAGACCACCGTCAAGAAACTCACCGATATGGTCGACGCCGTCGACAATGCCTATGGCGCAATGCTCAACAACCTCAACGCTGTCCACAGAGGCACGCTTGAAAACATCTCCAACGCCTACAACGCTGAAGACCGCATCAACAACATGCGCAACAACCTTCGCGACGCTGAGATAGAAGACATCGAAACCGGCGGAAAGCATTATCAAACCAGCGTTTACTACATGGACATCGTGAATGAGCTTGAGCGGATGGGCGACTTCATCATCAACATCTCGCAAGACCTGAAGCGGGCCTTCACTGACAAATAGCACAACTACATATCTACATAAGCAAGAATCCCCGAAGGCGCCTTCGGGGATTCTTGTTATAAAAGCTATCAGAAAAACATTGAAAGGGGTACTGGATAACCCACCCGACTTAGTTTCGCTTCAAATCGCGGAGAGTCCACTCTGCCATCCACGGGATGGTCATCTTTCCTGTGGGCTTGTCTATCTTGAGAGGCAACCAAATGTAGCGGCTGTCGGCAAGGTCTTTCTTCTTCCACATATCGAAGCAGGCGATGAAGTGGCCTTTCTTGGCGTTGACAGGTATGACGTAGGTGCTCTGCCCATAGAATGTCTTGTCGGCGTCGATGCCTGTACATGGATTGCCGAGCACAGTCCATTCGCCCATGATGCTATCGGCCACAGCGAGTTCTGCCTGGTTAGGGTCCCATCCGGTGCAACCGCTTGAGAGCATGTAGTATTTGCCGTCATACTTGAACACTGCGGGTGCCTCGCGTGCTTTGTCGATAAATCGGCGCACATATGTTCCGTCAGGGCGCAGGTAGTCGTCAGTGAGGCGGTTAATGTGAAGTGTCTGGTTGTGCTCCGAAGACGAGAACTGGTAAGCAGTACCGTCATCGTCGACGAAGAGGGTCTGGTCGCGGCTCATTGTTTCGTTAGGGCGGAAACTTCCGATATATTCGTATGGACCTTCCGGACGGTCGCTCACCGCCACGCCTGCTGCAGCCATGCTGTAGTCAGCGCTTTCGGCATGCACCCACATGACGAACTTTTTTGTCTTCTTGTTGTAGATCACCTTCGGACGCTCGCACACTTTTGACGGGTGAAGGTCGTGGTTAGGATCGTCGGGCACAGCCTTAAGGGCGAGTCCTTCGAACTTCCAGTTGAGGAGATCTTTGCTTGAATAGCAGCCTACGCCTGTGACGTCGGTGCGGTAGCACTCCCACGTTGCCCATGAAGGCAGGATTGTTTTTCCGACTTTGTACTCACCATACCAGTAGTAGGTGCCTTTGTGATACATTATACCTCCCCCGTGTGCGTTGATAGGGTTACCATCGGTGTCTTTCCACACTTCCTTCGGACGGAAGGAGGTGTTTTTCTCCTGTGCGGCGACTTGTGCTGTAGCCGCCACGAAGAGCGACAGCATTGCTAAGATAATTGTTTTCATTAGGAATTAGCTTTATCGTTAATAGGTTGATTCTACAAGTTTAATCTCCGATGGTGTCAGGGCGCGGTATTGGCGTGCAAACTTCGCATGCTCCATATAACGGTCCAGAATCTCGTCCGACTCTCCAAGACTGTGCATTGTCACCTTTACCTTAAATTTGGCGTCCTCCAACTCGTCTTTCATCTTCTTAACCACATCGGCCTTGATGTGCTCGCCTGCAAGGAAAACGCAGGGGATCAGATTAATCTTCTTATCCTTGCGTTGCTTGAGTTCGCGCTTCAGGTTCTCCAGATCAGGATAACCTCCTATGGTTGTGACATACCAGTTGTCCATCCCCTTGTCGCGTAACATGTAGTCAAGCATAGTATAGCTTGTGTCCAGTGAGCCCTTTGATGCATAGCACACAAGCACATTGCCCATCTTCTCCTCTCCGTAGGCAGCAGCCGTGGCGAGTATCATCATTTCATAGTCCTTGACATTATGCAATAGGGGCGCTCCAAGACGCACTTGCTTAAACTTGCGCTTTGCTGCCTGGACCTCATTTCTCAGGTGCTGCAATTCCACACCGTCGGTCATTTCTGACGACTGTATGAGTACGTGAGTATAGCCCAGAACGCTCAGTTCGTTCAGCAGTTGCACTGGGGTGAGAATCACTTCGCCCTGAGCATCGAGCTGGCGCACTATAGAGCGAGAGGTCCATGCCTGGCGGAAGTCGCAATCAGGAAACTCTTTGCGCAGGCGGGCATTAAACTTCTCAATGGCATCTTTGCGCACATCGGCATCGGTCGAGCCGTAGTGAACAGCCACAACAACGGCCTTGTCGTCTGGTCCCATATTAGCAAACATATCCTGCTGCATAACCGTGGTTTGCGATGCTGCAAAAGAGACTGACATCGCCATCAATAATCCCAAAAGCACTTTTTTCATAAATGTCGTTATAAGGTTTTACCGTAAATGTTGTAACAAAGCAATCCTGGAAAATCAGTCCAGCATTGCGGCATGGCGCACAGCGTTGTTCTGAGTCTTTGTGAGTGTGGATGATGTTATTCCTATTATGTATTCTATCTTGTCGACACAGGCTATCTCCTTCCCGTACTGAAGAAGGCGGTACTTACCGTCGCCCAGCACACGCACGATAACATTCTTGTCGTCGGCATTCTTCACTGGCAGTATGGCGTTGCGCCGCAATGCACGACATACGAGTTTGTAATCCATGCTGTTGGTTGCCCCGTCAACAATAACTTCTCTCGCCGTTTCGTGCATGACAGAGAAGGTGCATGTATCTGGATTGAACTGCAGACCGTCTCGTTTGAAGTACTCCTCCACCCTTCCCTCTCTGCACAAGTCTTCAGGCATTCCTGTCGTCAGTCCCTTCTCCCTGTCCACAAGCCAGATGTTGTCTGCCACCTGAAGCGCATGCTCAAGGTCGTGAGTCGAAAGGAATATCGTTTTCTTCAGCGCCTTGGCAAGACGATGCAGAAGGAGCATCATGCTCACTTTGCTCGGATAGTCGAGGTAAGCCGTCGGCTCATCGAGGAATATCACAGGAGTCTCCTGCGCTATGGCTTTTGCGATCATCACTTTCTGACGCTCGCCGTCACTCAGAGTCTGCATCTTGCGGTTGGCATATTCCGCTATGCCCACCCAACTGAGACACTTCTCCACCATCTTCTTGTCGCGGTCAGCCAATTTGCCCCAAAAACCTGTATACGGACTGCGCCCCATCGCAACGACCTCCCACACGGTCATGTTCTTAATGCCCGAATTGTCGGTCAGCACCACACTTATCAGTTTCGACAGTTCCTTAGGGCTGTACTTCGAAAGCGGACGATGGTTGAGCATAATATCCCCGCTCAGTGCAGGCTGAAATGCTGCCAGCGTGCGGAGCAGCGTCGACTTGCCCGCACCGTTAGGCCCCAGCATACAGGTCATCTGCCCTTCCTTCAGCGAAGCATTAAACTCACGGCTGATAATCTTATTGTGTTTCTTCAGTCGATAACCAGTTGTGAGATTTCTCAGTTCTATAGTTGTTTCCATTATATAGTCTTATGCATTATACACGATATACACATAGTAGGCAATCATGCACAGCGTTAGCATAGCACCCTCCGTGCGGGTCACCTTGTGGTACACCTTTCCCCAAGTGCATGCCATCCAGAGCACAACTGCCGAGAAGAGCAACATTCCATAGTCAACAATCGTGATGTTGCCACCTCCGAGCGGACAGATTGTTGCTGCTACACCAAGGATTAAGAAGATGTTAAATATATTGCTGCCCACTACATTACCCATAGCCATGTCCGTGTCACCCTTCCTCGCCGCCACGATGGAAGTCACGAGTTCTGGGAATGACGTTCCTGCTGACACTATCGTCAATGCTATCACCGACTGGCTCACACCCAGCATTAAAGCAATGCCCGACGCACCGTCGACCATAGTGTCACCGCCAAATACCAAGCACCCCAATCCCACCAGGAACAGAAGTATGCTCTTCCATACGGGCATTACCTTCACCTCAGCCTGACCATCCGCCTGCTCGTCTGCCCCCTTACGGGCAATAGCAAATGTGTATGCGAGAAAGATCAAAAAGAAGCAAAGAAGAACAATACCTTCCACTCTGCTTATCATGTTAGAGCCCGCCCCGTCAAACATGATGTCATTTGCCATGACAAACACAGCCACAGAAGCGAGAATTGCCAACGGCACCTCATACTTGATGTTGTTGCTCTTAACAGGCACAGGAGCTATCAGCGCCGTAACACCCATGATGGCAAGAACATTGAATATATTACTGCCCACCACGTTACCTATGGCAATGTCTGTCTCGCCCGACAAAGCCGCCATACTGCTGACAACAAGTTCAGGAGCCGACGTACCGAAAGCCACGATTGTGAGTCCGATAACCAATGTAGAGATGTTAAACTTGCGCGCAATAGACGACGCACCATCAGTCAGCCAGTCTGCACCTTTCACGATAAGGAACAGACCGCCGACAAACTTTAAGATAAGTAATGCTATTTCCATATTATTTAATGTAGAATGTTTAGAGTAGAACGTTTAATGACAAGCAATAAGAGCCACAACGCCAATGTAGAACATCAGTTCGCAAACCACGAACAACGCTCCGCAACAGTCGCCCGTATATCCACCCAGCCGCCGCCTCATCATCATCGTCATCACCACGAAAGCCAGCAAAGGCAATATCAGAACAAACAACCACTTCAGCGGGAAAATAGCCGTAGCAACCATCACAGCCACTGGCAGACCGCCAAGCAACAGACTTACGACAGATTCCACCGCTTCAGTACGGCTATATACCAAACGATTCTTCGCTTCCGCTTCAGTACGGGCATAAGGCAACACACGAATCACATTCGCACTTACCCACTTACAGAAAGCATCGCCGCAAAGCATCACCCACGGCAACACCCCCACAGGCACATTTCTCATCAGGCAGAACATCAGCAGAAAATAAAGCACAAGTCCCAGCACTCCATAAGTGCCGATGTGCGAATCCTTCATAATCTCAAGCGTGCGCTTACGATCAGTGCCTCCGCCCATTCCGTCGCAGAAATCGGCGAATCCGTCTTCGTGAAGAGCACCAGTCAGCATCACACGCACCACCAATGCCAGCACAACGCTCACATCAGCAGGAAGCACCATCGCCGACAGCCAGAACGTCAAGCCCATCACACCGCCCGTCAGCCATCCAGCCAAAGGCCACAGCGGCACCACGCGCTCATAGTAGCTACGCGGCACATCGGCCAAACGCCAAAACGGCAGACGCGTAAAGAACGACAGCGCCGCTAATATTCTGAAAAGAGTAGATTTCATCAGTTGCTTTCACTCTCAATTACAATTCTGCAAAGATACTCAAAAAACACGAATAATCAGAGAAAACAAAAACAATCATCTGCCCCAAAAAACAAAGCACCGCAATAGAAACATCCCTTCACCGCAGCACTTATTTCCTGGCGCCCAGGAGAAAAGTATAAATAAAAGTAATATTTGTAAGAATAAAAGTTTTATTTGTATAAATAAAATCATTATTTATATAAATATTAGTTTAATTTATACTTTTTGTGCAGGTGTTGCGAAATAATGAGCGGGGAATTTTGTTTTTTGCACCAAAGTGGAGTAAATTTGTAATTAGAACGGGGACAGCCTCTGGCCTGAAATGCAAACGTCGCTGCTGTTCATAAGTTAGGACGGCACAACAGGGCGAGCGAACCTCGCCCCTACAGCGAACAGGGCACGCCTCGACAACGGGCAGGACACGTCCTGTCCCTACATCTTTTAATTTATACTTTTAACTTTTTACTTAAAAAATAGATTATGGCAGTAAAGTATGTAATGCAGGAAATGCCCGACGTGAGGGGCGAAGGTAAGAGTGTGCTTTATCCTAAGATGGTGCACACCAGATGTTTGGATAATAACGAGTTTCTTGACATGGCGGCAGATTCATCAAGTTTGTCGCGTGGCGAACTGGAGGCTGCGCTCCATGCCGTGGCCAACAAGATGAAAGAGTTTCTGGCTTTAGGCTACAGCGTTAAGATTAACGAACTGGGCACTTTCTCCGCTCGTCTGCGTATGGCAAAAGACAAGGAGAGAGAGCAGATGGGCGAAGATGAGGAACACCGCAACGCTCAGAGCATCGTTGTGGGTAAGGTGAACTATATACCTTCACGCAAGTTGGTGCGCGACATCCATTGCGCTTGCCACATGGAGAGAGACGGCGAAGCTCGTCTTTTGAAGAAATCTCCTTACACTGCGGAAGAGCGTCTGGCTATGGCTCATAAGTTCCTTGAAGACAATCCGTCAATGACTGTGGCTGAGTATGCCAAGATGACCAAGATGCCGCATTCGTCAGCGAGCGCCGAACTGAGACGTTTCCGCAAGGACGAAAACTCCGGTATCACCGTGCAGGGCCACGCTCCTCACATGGTGTACGTGAAGGAATAAGGAGACCAACAGAAAAGAGACTCACCCCTATGACTCTCTGGGAGATAGGAAGACGAGAACCATAAAACGCATCAAGGGCAGACCGTGTGTCTACCCTTGATTTTTACTTTTTACTTTTTAATTTAAACAATGCCTTGCGCCATCATAGCTTTGGCGACTTTCATGAAGCCAGCGATGTTGGCGCCTTTGACGTAGTTGATGTAGCCGTCAGCCTGGGTGCCGTACTTGACGCACTGCTCATGAATGTTGTGCATGATGAGGTGGAGTTTCTCATCGACCTCCGCGGCGGTCCAACTGAGGTGCATGGCGTTCTGACTCATTTCGAGTCCTGAAGTTGCCACACCGCCGGCATTGACAGCCTTGCCTGGGGCATAAAGCATCTTCGCCTCTATGAAGGCGTCAATGGCTTCAGGGGTGCAACCCATATTGGAGATTTCACCTACGCAGAGACAGCCGTTAGTGATGAGCTGGCGGGCATCGTCGCCGTTGAGCTCGTTTTGCGTAGCGCAAGGAAGGGCGATGTCGCAATGAACCTCCCACGGACGACGGCCAGGATAGAATGTGGAACCTGGGAACTCGTCGGCATAAGGCTGGCAGATGTCGTTACCGCTGGCACGAAGTTCAAGCATATATTCGATTTTCTCGTCATTGAGACCTTCAGGGTCGTATATGTAACCGTCAGGTCCGGAGATGGTGATGACCTTTGCTCCAAGCTCGGTCGCCTTCTTCGCTGCACCCCATGCCACATTGCCGAAGCCGCTGACGGCTACTGTCTTGCCCTTGATGTCAATGCCGTGAGTCGCAAGCATCTCATTGACGAAATAAAGGCCACCAAAACCTGTGGCTTCTGGACGGATGAGCGAGCCGCCGAACTCAAGGCCTTTGCCTGTGAAGACGCCACTCCAATCGCGTGTGAGTTTCTTGTACTGCCCGAAGAGGTAGCCCACCTCTCTTGCGCCCACACCTATGTCGCCTGCAGGGATGTCAATCTCAGGGCCAATGTAGCGATAGAGTTCATTCATGAAAGCTTGGCAGAAACGCATAATCTCGGCATCGCTCTTGCCGCGTGGAGAGAAGTCGGAACCACCCTTACCACCACCCATAGGCAAGGTTGTGAGAGCGTTCTTGAATGTTTGTTCAAATCCGAGGAACTTGAGTATGGACTGATTGACCGAAGCATGGAATCGCAGACCGCCCTTGTACGGACCTATGGCGCTGTTGAACTGCACACGGTAGCCGATATTGACCTGTACTTCGCCTTTGTCGTCGACCCACGGCACGCGGAAGGTGATGATGCGTTCCGGCTCGACGAGGCGTTCGATGAGTTTAGCACGCTCAAACTCAGGGTGCTGGTTGTAGACTTCTTCGATCGACACGAGCACTTCGTGAACTGCTTGCAGATATTCTTTTTCTCCTGGATGCTTGGCCTCAAGCTGGGCCATAATGTTCTGGATGTTCATAGTGTTACGGTTTTAAGGTGTTACGGCATCATTCCGATGCAAATATTTTTCTCGTCTAACTTTATGTTTGCAACGTCACAGCGGATAGCGCCCCGCTGCGCTGACGTTTTGTAAACCTAAGTGTGATAGCAAATATAGTTTTTATATCTGTAACGTCTTCTTTTGTATGTATGTTCTATAGCATAATTAACAAAATGTCACATCCATCTGTTTTACGCACAATCGCGTATAATCATGGCAAAAAGAAAGCAAAAGAATGAATTTGCTCACAAAATGATATTTTTTCACTTTTTTATTTGCAGTTTGACATAAAAGAAGTAACTTTGCCGATGCAAAAGAATATGGCACCGACGCTTGACGTACGGGTGTCATTTTTTAAGTTAATAGTTGAAAGTTGAGGGTTGAGAGATTTTGATTAAATTAGTTACACAATAAATAAAAAGATTTTTTATGGATGCAAAAAAAGTTTTGGAAGACTTGAAGCGTCGTTTTCCAAACGAACCTGAGTATCATCAGGCAGTAGAAGAAGTGCTTGGCACTATTGAAGAGGAATACAACAAACACCCGGAGTTTGACAAGGCCAACCTTATTGAGCGCCTCTGCATTCCGGATAGAGTATATCAGTTCCGCGTCACTTGGGTAGACGACAAGGGACAGGTGCAGACAAACATGGGCTACCGTGTGCAGCACAACAACGTCATAGGTCCTTACAAGGGCGGTATCCGTTTCCACAGTTCCGTAAACCTCGGAATCCTCAAGTTCCTTGCTTTTGAGCAGACTTTCAAGAACTCGCTCACTACACTCCCTATGGGTGGCGGTAAGGGAGGTTCAGACTTCTCTCCACGCGGCAAGAGCAACGCTGAAGTTATGCGTTTCTGCCAGGCATTCATGCTCGAACTTTCTAAGCACATCGGTCCTGACACAGACGTTCCAGCCGGCGACATCGGTGTTGGCGGACGCGAAGTAGGCTACATGTTTGGTATGTACAAGAAACTCACTCACGAGTTTACTGGAACATTCACAGGCAAGGGCCGCGAGTTCGGTGGTTCACTCATCCGTCCAGAGGCTACAGGATACGGCAACGTATACTTCCTCATGGAGATGCTCAAGACTAAGGGCATGGACCTCAAGGGCAAGACTGTGCTCATCTCTGGTTCGGGCAACGTGGCTCAGTACACTGCTGAGAAGGTGCTCCAGCTGGGTGGTAAGGTGCTCACAATGTCCGACTCCGACGGTTACATCTACGATCCGGACGGTATTGACCGCGAGAAACTCGACTACATCATGGAGCTCAAGAACCTCTACCGCGGACGTATCCGCGAGTATGCAGAGCAGTATGGCTGCAAGTATGTGGCAGGTGCTAAGCCTTGGAACGAAAAGGCTGACATCGCTCTTCCTTCAGCTACTCAGAACGAGCTCAACGAAGAGGCAGCCAAGGCTCTCGTTGCCAACGGCGTGATTGCCGTGAGCGAGGGTGCAAACATGCCATCTACTCCAGGCGCTATCCGCGTATTCCAGGAGGCCAAGATTCTTTACGCTCCAGGTAAGGCTGCTAATGCAGGTGGTGTGTCAGTATCAGGCCTTGAGATGAGTCAGAACTCAGAACGTCTTTCTTGGACTTCTGAAGAAGTTGACAACCGTCTGCACATGATTATGGAGGACATACACCAGAACTGTGTGAAGTACGGTACAGAGGAAGATGGCTATGTCAACTACGTGAAGGGCGCTAACATCGCCGGCTTCATGAAAGTCGCCAAAGCTATGATGGCGCAAGGCATCGTGTAAAGTGAAAAGTAAAAAGTGAAAATTAGGGGCAGGCCGCGTGTCTGCCCTTTTTACTAAAAAGCCTATAATAACACTATGGAGAATTTGATTAAGGAAATAACTGAGAAGGTTCAGAACTACATCGACGAGCAGTATGACTATGACGATGTGTTAGTGGTTGAAAACATCGACGGCACTATCAGAGTCAGCGTTGTGGCAGAAGATGCCGAGGTGAACGATACTGCTGATGTTTATTGCTTCCCAGACCTCATCTGCTTCGATGAAAACGGCGAGCAGATCCCTGACGACGAAGCTATACGAGAATGCTTCTAATTTAAACGACAACGTTAACGATAACCTTAAAAAGTGCGGAACAGCAAAGTTCTGCGCCCGAGGAGTCGAGGAGCAAGGATGTAAGGATGCTCATAAAAAACGATGCCCGGACTTCTCAGTCCAGACATCGCAGGTGAAATGTTATTTTCTATTGGGGGAAGGACCTGAGTCTCACGACTCGTTTCATCTTGCCTAAGCAAGAATCAAGTCCATTAGCATAATATATGTATGAATCTTTACTTTTTTGGGGGATTGTTTTATCCTTGTCTTTTGTCTTATAATGGTGTTTATCAATTTCTATCTACGCAAAATTAGTCAAATTCTTCTGCCTGCAAATATTTCTCAGGACTTTTTTTTAATGGTTTTCAAAGCGCTTCCCTAAAAGGATGGGTAATTAGGAAAAAAAGGAAAGAAAGTGCCTTGCCGTTGAAGCACAGGTACTTTCTTTTCCGTTCGTAACGGTCAGGAATCTGACGCATTATGACATGTCCAATTCGTTACGTCAGTCAAGATTCTTATGAAACTCCACAACAGCCTCAACGCCCTTGCGGAAAATATCAAGAGGGAAATTCTCGTTAGGCGAATGGATAGCGTCGCTCTCAAGTCCGAACCCCATGAGAATAGTCTTGATTCCGAGAATCTTTTCGAAGTCGCTGATGATAGGAATACTTCCGCCACGACGCACCGCAAGCGGCTGCTTGCCAAAGGCTTTGGCAAATCCCTTTTCTGCTGCCTTATAGGCTGGCAATGTAATAGGGCAAACATATCCCTGGCCACCATGCATAGGAGTAACCTTCACGCTGACATACTCTGGTGCAGTGGCAGTGATGTAGTCGATAAACTGCTGAGAAATTTTCTCATGGTCTTGGTTGGCAACGAGACGACACGAAACTTTAGCGTATGCCTTTGACGGAAGCACGGTTTTCGCACCCTCACCAGTGTATCCGCCCCAGATGCCGCAGATATCGAACGACGGACGGCAACTATTGCGCTCCAATGTAGAATAGCCTATTTCGCCCTTGAGCGCTTTCACACCAATGGAGGCCTTGTATTTCTCCTCGTCAAATGGGATTTGCGCTATCATGTCGCGCTCAGCCTGCGGCACAGGCTCCACGTCGTCGTAGAAGTTAGGAATCTGTATGCGCCCATCCTCACCTACAATCTTTGCCATCATTTCGCATAGGGTGTTGATTGGGTTTGCCACGGCACCGCCGAAATGTCCTGAGTGCAAGTCACGGTTAGGGCCAGTCACTTCCACCTCCCAATAAGCAAGTCCGCGCAGTCCTGTAGTCAGCGATGGGAGTTCGGCACCGAGCATGCTGGTGTCGCTCACGAGAATAATGTCAGCGCTGAGCAACTGCTTGTGCTCGCTGATGAAAGCGTTGAGACTTGGAGAACCTATTTCCTCCTCGCCCTCAAAGATGAACTTCACGTTGTGAGTAAGCAGGCCTTCTCGAACGAGATATTCGAATGCCTTGACCTGAATCATCGCCTGCCCCTTGTCGTCGTCAGCGCCACGCGCCCAGATATGCCCGTCACGCACTTCAGGTTCGAAAGGGTTGCTCTTCCACAGTTCGAGCGGTTCGGCAGGCATTACGTCGTAGTGCGAATAAATTAGCACAGTCTGCGCGTCGTCGCTCACGTGCTTCTCGGCAAAAACGAGCGGATTGCCTTTGCTTTCCATCACTTCGGCACGGTCTACGCCGGCTTCAATGAGCAGCTCGCGCCATCGCTCAGCGCAGAGACGCATATCACCCTTGTGCTCTGATTTTGAACTTATGCTCGGTATACGGATTAGACTGAACAGTTCGTCGAGGAACCTACTCTCGTTTTCTTTAATGTATTGCTTAATATCCATAGTATTAAATATTAAAAGTTGAAAGTTTAGTGTTTAAGGTTGAAAGTGATGGCTGAACTTCCCTATACCTTTTCAGCACAAAAATAACGAATTAAATCGTTAAAAGGAAATGTTATCAACCTTTATTTTAAACGCTGATAAACGGATACAATCGATTCTCACAGAGATGAACAATTAACCAGCGAAATTCGTTCAATCCGTTTTCATCTGCGTTTTTAGAAGACTAACTTGTTCCATTTGCGCTTCCCGCAATCGCCTTTTCATTTTTTCCTGCAGAGATTTTAAAATAGTGCCCCTTCCCCTACTCCATTTCTCCATTTACATATTATCTTTGCATTGCGACTAAGAATGAACCATCCAGGATGGATAAACGGTTTCTGATATGCTTGTTAACCTGATTTCTTAACTGTAAAAACGACTATGAATAAAATACGGACTATATTCCTTACTCTTATGTTGGCGGTTGTGGCTACGGCGTTTCGTAATGACAACGTGGTCACGATTTTCATGATTGGTGACTCTACAATGGCTAATAAAGATACGTCGGGCGGCAAACAGGAACGAGGATGGGGCATGATGCTCCAGGAATGTTTTGACGAGAATATACGTGTCGACAACCATGCAGTGAACGGTCGTTCGTCTTTGTCGTTCATAAACGAAGGGCGATGGGACAAGGTGCTTGAAAAGATGCGTCCAGGCGACTATGTCGTCATACAGTTCGGACATAATGACGAAAAACAAAGCCTGATAACCCAACAGGCCGTCCTCGGATTTTAACAACCCTTAGTATCCCCCCTCATGGACAAACTGAATAAGGAACAACGACACAGATGCATGGCGGCTATTCGATCGAGAGATACGAAACCGGAAATGATTGTGCGCAAGTTTCTGTTCAGCCGTGGGTTTAGGTATCGCCTAAATCACAAACGCTTGCCAGGGAGCCCTGACATTGTGTTAAGAAGGTACAGGACCGTGATATTCGTAAACGGTTGCTTCTGGCACGGCCATGAGGGATGTCAAACTTTTGTGCTACCCAAATCGAATGTGGAATATTGGAGCAGAAAAATCGAGAGGAACAAAGCCAGAGATCTTGAGGCGCAAAGCAAGGTGGCACGGATGGGGTGGCACTGCATCACGGTGTGGGAATGCCAACTGAAACCGAAGGTGCGTCAACAAACTCTTGAGAGATTAGCTTACACCCTAAACCATATTTTTCTGGAGGATAGTAAGATGAAAAGGTATGAACTGCCGGAAGAGAACTTTATTTGCGATATAGCTGCAGAGGACAACCCGTTGTAGACCTCCTTAACTTCTTGAGTTCTTAACTTCTTAACTCCTTACAAATACCCCGATATGAACAAGATAATAGTAGAGCGACTGAAGAAGGCCGAGGGTGAAGCCTTCGAAAATATATGCCTGTGGTGTCATGATTGGTGGGGAGTGAGAGACGGACTGACACTGGAGCAGGTGAGATATAACATGGAGCACTCGCTGTGCAGTGGCAATCAACTTCCGCAGACTTTCATAGCGCGGATGAATGGTGAGGTTGTGGGGATGTACCAACTTTCCATGTCGGATGACTTGCAGAGCAGACCGGACTTATATCCTTGGCTCATAAACGTGTATGTGAACGAAAAGGCAAGGGGCTGGGGCGTATGTCGGGCGATGATGGAGACTGTGGGCAAAAATGCAAAAGAAGCCGGACTGGATCATTTGTTTCTTTATACTAAACATGTGGGACTGTACGAAAAGTTCGGATGGATATTCATGGAGAGCGTACCAACTTTCAGAGAAGACTCACCTATGGAAAGGGTGTATAAGAAGATTTTGTGAACCTCAACCTATTAACATCCCTCAAGACAAACTGAAGAATATAAATGTTACGATTTTGTCAATATTTGCTACATACGAAATACCTGGGTGAAATATTTATGCAATAAATTTGCAGACAAAAATTTATGCAATAAATTTGCAGACAAAAATTTATGCAATAAATTTGCAGACAAAAATTTATGCAATAAATTTGTAAAGATAACATGTAAAACATTTTATTATAGTTTGTATGAAGTATAAATCCCTGTTTATATTTGGATTTTTAATGGCTGTCTCTAATGTCATATGTGCAAAGACAAGCATAACGAATATGAAGGTTAATGACCAGACTTCTCCCTTGGGCATTGATGTGGAAGCACCAACATTCAGTTGGGAATTTGACAGCGACATAAGGGGATGCAAGCAGACAAGTTATTGCATCAGCGTGAAAAGCGCTGACGGTACTGAGGTTTGGAACAGCGGAATTGTAAATTCGTCTCAACAGTTTGGAATCAAATACAACGGTATTGAACTAAAGAGCAGAACGGCATACACATGGAGTGTAACGGTAAATAGCCAGAACGGAGAGTCCGCATCTGCCTCGTCGACTTTCGAGACGGCATTCATCAACGGCGAGGGGTGGACTGGCAAATGGATAGGCAAGAAAGTGGAGAAAAAGTATGCCGCAATGGAGATTGTATTTGACGAACCTGTTGAGTGTAAGAATGTCAGAATATTCATCACGAAATTGGGTATATCAGCATCAACAGACCCTAACTATACATTTGCACAATTTGACGAGATTGAGATATACTCCAATGGAGAAAACGTGGCTCGTAAGGCGACTTTTTCTGCAACCAACTCATGGGACATAGGTAACTGGAAACTGGGAAACATCAACGATGGCAAGATAGGCGACGCATCGGCATTGGGATGGACAACCACACAAAACCCGTCAACACCAATCACCCTTACGGCCAATCTTGGTGGGGTATACACGATAGATAAAGTGGTGCTATACCCTCGCCAGGACGACCATGCAAAGACAGGGGAACGGCTTGCGGCTAATTTTCCTGCTTCTTTCACAATAAGGACTGCTACTTCACTCAGTTATACTACTCAGTATTCAGCAAAGGATATAGAAGCGCCCAAATTCAGCGGAAGCACTTACAGGGTGCCTTATTTCGGACGAAACTTCAGCATTGACAAAAAAGTGAAACGTGCACGAGTGTATGCGTCAGCCCTGGGTGTGTTCACCATGAAGATAAACGGGAAGGCTGTGACAGACGCTGTACTCGAACCAGGAGAGAGCGAATTTGAAAAGAGTGTACTCTACTCTACTTACGACGTGACCGACCTGCTAAGGGACGGAAACAACTCTATCATAGCCCAGGTGGCTGGCGGTATTTACAACATTGAATATCTTGATGGCAGATTCTCAAAAGGAGAAGTGAAGAACAACGGCGAAACTGCTCTGATAGGCGAACTGCTGATAGAATACGAGGACGGCACAACTGAAAACATCATTACCGACGAAACATGGAAGACCACAAAGAGTGCGACTATCGGTTCCAACTGGTGGGGCGGCGAAGACTATGACGCACGCTTGGAAGTGGCTGGTATAGACGAAGCGGGGTATGACGTGAGCAGTTGGGAAAATGTGGACATAATCTCCCCACACTTCAGTAGTCCTCATTCTGGTGTTAGCGGCTTCGGAACGCTGAAGAGCAGGATGTACGAACCATTGAAAGTGGTGGAGGAATGGGAGGCTGTAGATGTAAAGACCATCACATCGGGAGGATACACTCTGCGCATGGTCGATTTCGGACGCAATTTTGCAGGACAATATCGCTTCAAACTTAAAGGCAAAGCAGGACAAAAGATAAGTCTGAGATGCGGTGAGAGCCTTAACCCTGACGGTTCGATTTATATGCAGAACTACTACACAGGACCGGCAGACACCTATGAAGAGTATACTTTCAGGGGCGATGAGGATGGCGAAGAATGGGGACCAGAGTTCATGTACCACGGATTCCGCTATCTGCAGATTATCGGTCTGGATGAAGAACCCGAAGCGGAAAACTTCAAAGCCATGCGTATAAGAAGTTGCATGGAAAACATCGGCCACTTGAAGACAGGCAATGTACTCATAAACGGCATTCACACCATCTGCCGTGATGCAATTGCTTCACAACTCTACAACAGTATTACAGATTGCCCGCAAAGAGAAAAACTAGGTTGGCTTGACGTGCCTAACGAAATGTATGTTTCGCTGAACAGCAACTTCAACATGCAAAATCTGTACAAGAAAGTGGTGATGGACTGCTTTGACGCACAACAAGCAAACGGCATGGTCCCTTCGGTTTCTCCGTTCTACATGAGCGTATATGTAGACGATACGAACTGGGGAGGAGCAGCAATCCTGGTTCCATACCGCAACTGGAAATACTATGGCGACAAGAGTCTGCTTGCACCTTACTACGAACAGATGAAGAAGTTGATAGACCATTATACAGCATGTACTACAAACCACATTATAAACAACAATTTCAGTGTGCTGAGTGACTGGGGGCAGGAGACTGCGGGCGTTTCGCCTATGGTGCCTACCGAATTCACAGAAACTACGACATACTATTATCTGCTCAAAGCTATGGCGGAGATCGCCTCTGAATTAAGTTACACAACCGACGCGGGGAAGTATACCGACCTGGCGGACAAGACAAGAAACGCTTTCAATAAAAAGTTCTATAACAGCGCCACAGGAGTGTACACTAGCGTGAACGGCGGTGGCGGCCGACAGAGCGAACAGGCCATGCCGCTTTACTACGGCTTGGTGCCTGATGGGGACGAGGCTAAAGTGGCAAAAGTTTTGGCGGAGAGAGTGCAGAAGGACAACTACAAGATAAAAACCGGAGAGATTGCATTAAAACCTGTGTTCATGACTCTTGCACAATACGGATACAACGACGTGGTGTGGAAAATGGCAAACCAAACAGAATGTCCGAGCTACGGATATTGGTTTATGCAAGGCTACACCACCACGCCAGAATATTGGGATGTGGGTGCATTTTCACAAAACCACTGCATGATGGATCACATAGAAGAATGGTTTTTCACCCAACTTGGTGGCATACAGAATGCCGGTATGGCTTTCGACAAGATAAATATTCATCCATATTTCCCAGCAGACCTCAACAACTGCGACATTTCAACAAAATGCAATTACGGCACAATACGTTCGGCATGGCAAAAAACCACTGACGGATATCGATTCCAGTTCACCGTGCCACAAGGAACGGAAGCTAACATCATAGTTCCGGTTTCAAAGGGACAGGTTGTCAAAGAAAACGGGCAGGAAATCTCTGCTGGAACAAACGGCATAATCAGTGTGACATATTCTGAAAACAAAGCAACAATCATTGTCGGCGGAGGTAAGTACGAGTTTGCTGCCGGCGAAGGAAATGTGATTGACAATACTACAGGAGTAGACAAAATCACAGGTTGGGGCAACTCACAAAACGGCAGAATATATGATCTGAGCGGAAGATTAGTATCAGAAAACTCAAACACAAAACTCAAATCAGGCATATACATCATTGACGGACAGAAATATTTAGTGAGATAGCGACATAAAAACGGCAACCTTGTCAGACGAACTGACAGAAAAGATCTACATACATGACAAAATGACAAGCAAGAGTATCACTTGCTTGTCATTTTTGTTTTGGCACGCTCCTTGCACAATATCAAAACGTGAGCGCAAAGGAAAACAAAATCCAATCTCACACATTATATATATTATACAACTAACAACGAAAGTAATAACAAAAAAGAATAAAAGATTATGGGAAAGATTATTGGAATCGACTTGGGAACAACAAACTCTTGTGTCTCAGTATTTGAAGGTAACGAACCAGTTGTTATCACAAACAGCGAAGGAAAGCGCACCACTCCATCTGTGGTAGGTTTCGTCGATGGCGGCGAACGCAAAGTGGGTGATCCTGCCAAGCGTCAGGCTATCACAAATCCAAAACGCACAATTTTCTCCATCAAGCGCTTCATGGGTGAAACTTACGACCAAGTGTCTCAGGAAATAAGCCGCGTACCATACGAAGTGAAACGTGGCGACAACAACACTCCACGTGTTGACATCGACGGACGTCTTTACACTCCACAGGAAATCAGCGCAATGATTCTTCAGAAGATGAAGAAAACTGCTGAAGACTACCTCGGACAGGAAGTTACAGAGGCTGTCATCACAGTGCCAGCCTACTTCTCAGACTCACAGCGCCAGGCTACAAAGGAAGCTGGACAGATTGCAGGTCTTGAAGTGAAGCGTATTGTGAACGAGCCAACAGCTGCTGCTCTCGCTTACGGTATCGACAAGGCTAACAAGGACATGAAGATTGCAGTGTTCGACCTCGGTGGTGGTACATTCGATATCTCAATCCTCGAGTTCGGTGGCGGTGTGTTCGAAGTGCTCTCCACAAACGGTAACACTCACCTCGGTGGTGACGACTTCGACCAGGTAATCATCGACTGGATGGCCGGCGAGTTCAAAGCAGAGGAAGGCATTGACCTCACTCTCGACCCAATGGCAATGCAGCGTTTGAAGGAGGCTGCCGAGAAAGCAAAGATCGAGCTCTCTTCAAGTTCTTCAACAGAAATCAACCTCCCTTACATCACTGCTGCAGGCGGTGTGCCTAAGCATCTCGTTAAGACTCTCACAAAGGCTAAGTTTGAAAGTCTCGCACACGGACTCATCCAGGCTTGTCTCGAACCATGCAAGAACGCTGTGCGCGACGCAGGCATCTCAACAAGCGACATCGACGAAGTTATCCTTGTGGGAGGTTCAAGCCGCATCCCTGCCGTTCAGCAGCTCGTTCAGGATTACTTTGGCAAGGCTCCATCAAAGGGCGTTAACCCTGACGAAGTTGTGGCTGTAGGTGCTGCAATCCAAGGTGCAATCCTCAACAAGGAAGAAGGCGTTGGCGACATCGTGCTTCTCGACGTAACTCCGCTTTCTATGGGTATTGAGACTCTCGGTGGCGTGATGACAAAGATGATCGACGCTAACACTACAATCCCTTGCAAGAAGACTGAGACATTCTCAACAGCCGCTGACAACCAGACAGAGGTAACTATCCACGTACTTCAGGGCGAGCGTCCTATGGCTTCACAGAACAAGTCTATTGGTAACTTCAACCTCACAGGTATCGCACCAGCACGCCGCGGTGTTCCTCAGATAGAAGTTTCATTCGACATCGACGCTAACGGTATCCTCAAGGTGTCTGCAAAAGACAAGGCTACAGGTAAGGAGCAGACAATACGTATCGAAGCATCTTCCGGTCTTAGTGAAGAGGAAATCAAGCGCATGAAAGCTGAAGCTGAGGCAAATGCAGAGGCTGACCAGAAGGAGCGCGAGCGCATCGACAAGATGAACCAGGCTGACTCTATGATATTCCAGACAGAGACATTCTTGAAGGAAAACGGCGACAAGCTCCCTGCAGACCAGAAACCTGCTGTAGAAGCAGCACTTGAAAAACTCAAGGAAGCCCACAAGAGCGCAGACATCGCTGCTATCGACGCTGCTACAGCAGAACTCAACAACGTAATGCAGGCTGCAAGTCAGCAGATGTACAGCCAAGCTGGCGGTGCACAGGCAGGCCCAGGCGCAGGTTTCCAGGGTGGCGCACAAGGCGGCACACAGCAACCTAACAACGACAACGATGTTCAAGATGTTGATTTTGAGGAAGTGAAGTAAATTCAAGCCTAATAAAAATAGTAATAACATTTTCAGAAATAAAGGGGTGCAGCGTTGCATCCCTTTATTTTTATTTGGAGACTTATTCAAATGTCATAGAGTCACCATAAAATCTCCAATATGGCCGTTTCTATATTCATTCAGACATTCATCACTCTAAATCTGAGTGGTTTTCATTGCCATAATGAAAAGATTGCGTAATTTTGCAGTATAATTGACGAATTATGGACTCAGAAGAAAAAGAATTCCTAGTCGATATAGATAAGATTGTTAAGGAAAAGGCAGGTTCTAAAGCCAAATACATACCTGGATTTATCATTTCATGGCTTAAGCGTACTTTGCACCAAGAAGAAGTCAACCGCTTCCTCGGCGGACGTGCCAAAGGAAAAGTTGGAGTTGATTTTCTTGACGAATGCGTAGACTATCTGGAAATGGACCTTAAGGTAAAAGGATTGGACGAACTGCCTGGAAACGAGGGCGGAAGATATTTCACAATTGTGAGCAATCACCCACTGGGCGGCGAAGACGGCGTTGCGCTCGGTAAACTTCTTTGCCACAAATACGACAGCAAAATCAAGTACCTTGTCAACGATGTTTTGATGAACCTTCATGGGCTGGCGCCGCTCTGTATACCAATCAACAAGACTGGTAATCAGAGTCGCAACTTCCCAAAGATGGTTGATGCAGCGTTCCAGTCAGACAATAACGTACTGATGTTTCCTGCAGGACTTTGCTCACGCCGTCAGGACGACGGAAGCATTCGCGACCTCGCCTGGAAGAAGACATTCATCACTAAAACCGTTGAATACCAACGTGATGTAATTCCTGTACACTTCTCAGGACAAAATTCTGACCGATTCTACAACATTGCACGCTGGTGTAAGAAACTAAATCTGAAATTCAACTTTGCCATGCTTTTCCTCGTAGACGAGATGTACAAGAACGTAGGCAACTCATTCACCGTCACCTTCGGCAAACCTATCCCGTGGCAGACTTTCACTGACAAGTCGAAAACTCCTGCCGAATGGGCAGCATGGGTGCAGGACAGAGTGTACGAACTTTAATCAGACTACTTAGCAAAATAAAAAATACACAAATGGAAGAAATCATCGCTCCCGTAAGCAAAGAATTGCTAAAATCCGAGTTGACAGAAGACAAGCGACTTCGCTTCACCAACAAGAGCAACAACGAGATTTACATTGTGACATACCAAGACTCGCCTAACACTCTTCGCGAGATTGGTCGTCTTAGGGAAATTGCTTTCCGCGCTGCGGGAGGAGGCACGGGTATGGCTCTCGACCTCGACGAGTTCGACACAGAAGAAGGGGCTTACAAGCAACTCATCGTATGGAATCCCGAAGCGGAGGAAATCATTGGCGGTTACCGTTATCTCATGGGCACAGAAGCAAAAATGGACAAGGATGGACAACCAATATTGGCTACAGCTCACATGTTCAAGTTCTCCGAAAAGTTCATAAAGGAGTATCTGCCTTACACCATCGAACTAGGACGTTCGTTCGTTACGCTCGAATACCAGTCAACACGTGCCGGAGCAAAGGGACTTTTCGCTCTCGACAACCTTTGGGACGGACTTGGTGCGCTGACAATCATCATGCCTAACGTGAAGTATCTGTTTGGCAAAATGACGATGTACCCTTCCTACAACCGCCGCGGACGCGACATGATTCTTTACTTCCTAAACAAGCACTTCGAAGATAAGGATCGTCTCATAATCCCAGCAAAACCACTATTGTTAGAAATGAGCACAGAGGAGCTTGAAAGCATCTTCAGCGAGGAGAACTTCAAGGAAGACTACCGCATCCTCAACAGAGAAGTGCGCAGTCTCGGACTTAACATCCCGCCTCTCGTGAACGCTTACATGAACCTCTCACCTACCATGAAGATGTTCGGCACAGCCATAAACTACGGTTTTGGCGATGTGGAAGAGACTGGTATCCTCATCACCGTCGAAGAGATTCTTGCAGACAAATACGTCCGCCACATCGACACCTTCATTAACGAGCATCCTGAATACTTGAAGATAACCAGCGGAGCTAACAAGGTGATAAGCGAACACGAATAATCACAACCAATCCCCCCAGCCATATGCTAAAGAAAACCCTCTCACTAATACTGTTTTTTGCTGCACTCACATTCGCTGAAGCGCAAGAAAAAATCAGAGTGGCATGCGTGGGCAACAGCATCACCTACGGCAGCGGCATAAAGAACCGCGACAAGGACTCCTACCCTGCCCAGTTGCAACAACTGCTTGGCGAGGAATATGAAGTAGTGAATTTCGGACGAGGCGGGCGCACAGGTTTGAGCAACGGCGACCGCCCATACATCAAGGAACCTGAATACAAGGCCGCACTCGAATTTCTTCCACACATAGTTATTATCAAGTTCGGCACAAACGACACCAAACCTCAGAATTGGGTTTACCGCCACGACTTTGAAGGCGACATCGAGGGTATGGCAAAATCATTCGAATCACTCCCTTCAGAACCCGAAATTTACCTTTGCTACCCGGCAATGGCATACAAAGTGCAATGGGGAATACGCAACAGCGTGATTGAAGACGAGGTGATTCCGAAAATCAAGAAAGTGGCAAAGAAAAACGGATGGAAAATCATAAACCTCCACAAGGCGACAGCAAAAATGCCTGAGCACTTCCCTGACGCCATCCACCCAGACCCGTACGCTGCCGGAGTTATGGCAAAGAAGGTCTACAAGGCCATAAGATAAGAGCCAAGATAATTACTGAGCTCAACAAAACTCAGCGCATTTGGGAAACCGCTCCTTCTAATTTCCCTATTACATAGTCACCAATATCACAAACGCACTCCATTGGGGTGCGTTTGTTGCTTATAAGCAGTAATCGAACAAAAAATACTCCAATTTGAAATAAAATGGTCTGCAAACAGACTTATTTTTACTTTTTTCTTATTTTTGTACACTAAGAACCTTTTATACATTTCTAACCCTATGATCAAACGATTATTACTAATCCTTTTGTCATTTTTGCCAATATATGTCTCTGCCCAAGAGATTACGGCAGGCGAACACACCAGAGTTGAAACTATATATGGACCTATCGAGGGGTATCTTGATGGAAGTATATACACTTTCAAAGGGGTGAGGTATGCTAAAGCGGAACGCTTTATGCCACCCGAATTCCCTGACAAGTTTACCGCTTTAAGGCAATGCAAACTATATGGGCCTCAGGCTCCGCAAGGCGAAACATTGCGTTGGAATGCGAATAACCAGACAGACTACGCTTTCGGAAATCAGTTTGTGCTTGAACCTATGGACGAAAAGAACTGCTTCGTCCTTAATGTTTGGACTCCAAGCATCAATGACTCCAAGCGCCGCCCCGTGTTTGTTTGGATTCATGGAGGAGGCTACGCCAGTGGTTCGGGCCATGATTTGCCATGCTATGAAGGCCGTGCTTTGGCTGAAGCGGGTGATATAGTTGTTGTTAATCTCAATCACCGACTTAACATCCTGGGATTTGCCAACCTCACAGGACTTGGCGGCAAGTATTCCAAGTCGGTCAATCTTGGATTGCAGGACATTGTCAAGGCACTTGAATGGGTTCGTGATAACATAAGCCGTTTCGGTGGCGACCCTGCACAAGTGACCATAGCAGGCCAATCTGGCGGCGGTGGCAAAGTGTCTACATTGCTTGCAATGCCGAGTGCTAAAGGGCTTTTCAAGCGAGCCATCGTACAGAGCGGTTCTACACTGCGTCAGGCTGATGCGGAAACGACAGCCAAATTCGGGATAGCGCTTGCTGAGGAATTAGGACTGGCTCCTAATGGCGATGCAGATTTTACCAAGTTTACTTATGAAGAGCTCAATGAGGCAAGCCGTCGTGTTTCACGCAAAGGTATAAGAGCTGGCTTCTCTCCTGTTGTGGATGGTGCGGTTTTGCCTCAGCATCCGTTTGCGCCTGCATCGGAAGTTAGCCGTGATGTGCCTATGCTCATCGGAACTGATTTCAACGAATTCACTTTTGACATAATCCGTGAGATGACAGAAGAGGAAGCTATCGCTTCTGTCAAGAAGCGCATGGGCGAAGAGCGTGGCGAGGAGTTTTGCAAGGCATTCCGCAAGGCATATCCAGATGCGCCATCTAAGGAAATGACATACGTTGATACTGGATTCCGCGCCAGCGCTGTCAGCCAGGCCTTGGCAAAGAGCCGTCAAGGTGGAGCGCCTGCTTATCTTTATCTGTTCACGTGGAAGCCTGAGAACAATGCGCTTGGCGCTTCGCATGGAATGGAACTTCCGTTCATGATGCACAACGTTAACCTCCAGCGTGAGATGACTGGCGCTTCGCCGTCTGCATATAAGTTCGAAAAGGTTATCAGCAGCATTTGGCTTTCATTTATAAAGACTGGCAATCCTAATGTCAAAGGTCTGCCGAAGTGGGAGCCGTTTACTGAACAGAACGGCGTGACCATGATTCTCGATAACAAGTGCTATCCGCTCAACCATCACGATAGCGACTTGCTCAAGTTAAGCAGACCAATATGGTAAGCCATATTCATTTAGATTCACAAAACTTATAAATAATGTATTATGAAAAAACTTCTGATTTTATCTTCAATTCTGTCTTGCTCGCTGGCAGGCTTTGCCCAGACTGATGCAATTAGGATTGATCTTAACAAGAAAGGTGCGGATGTCTCGCCTAACCTCTACGGCATTTTCTTTGAGGAAATCAATCATGCCGGCGATGGCGGACTTTATGCCGAACTGGTTCAGAACCGAGGGTTTGAGGAGCATGTTCTCCCGTCAAGCATGACTTATGTTGACGGAAAGGCTGTGGCCGTAGATAGCCCTAATTATGAACACAGAACTAACCGCAAGTGGAGTATTCCATGGAACATAGAAGAGAAAAAAATGCTCGCATGGGAAGTTAAGGCTTTAGGCGGAACAGCCAAGTATGATGTGGTCAAGCCTGACGTTCCGCTTCATCCAAATACTCCAAACGCCATGGAAATCAAGATTTCTTCGCTTGATGCCGACGGCAAGGTCACATTGACCAACACTGGTTATTGGGGTATGGGACTCAAGAGCGGCGAGAAGTATGACCTCCGCTTCTATGTCAAGAGTGCTGACTACAAGGGCAATATCACTGCCCGTATTTCTGACGGCAACCACCTTGGTTCTATTACGTTCAAGACTAAGAAGATAAAGGAGTGGACTGAGTTTACGGGTGTGCTTACTTCTTCCGGCACAACTCCTAACGGAAGTCTCATCCTTGAATTTGATGCACCTGGTACCATATATGTGGACTACGTGTCTCTTTTCCCTCAAAAGACCTTTATGGGGCGTAAGAACGGGCTTCGTCTTGATTTGGCGCAGATGCTCCAAGGACTTCATCCCACTTTTATGCGTTGGCCTGGAGGATGCATCGTCGAGGGTGCGACATACGAAAACCGCTTCAAGTGGAAGGAGACAATCGGCGACCCTATGACACGCCGCGGCGAGTGGGACCTTTGGGGCTATCGCAACACTTGGGGACTCGGCTATCACGAATTCCTCCAGTTCTGTGAAGATACAGGCATGGATGCCATGTTTGTCAACAACGCCGGCATGTCATGCTCCGTTCGCAACGGCGACTACACGCACACAACTGCCGGACTCGATTCTGTCATCCAGGATTTCCGCGATGCCATAGAATATGCTATCGGCGACCCTTCGAAGAACGAATGGGCAAAGATGCGCGCCGATGCAGGACACCCTGCACCATTCCCGCTCAAATACGTGGAAATAGGAAATGAGAACGTTGGACCGCAGTACGTTAAGCACTTCAACTATATTTTCGCAAAGCTCAGCGTTGAATACCCTCAGATAAAGTTTATCAACACTCTCGGCCATACAGACCCGCTGTTAGAGCAGATTCCAGGCGAGTACATGGTTGACCCTCACTGGTATCGCGACCCTAACTTCTTCTTCAACAACAACAATCTTTTCGACAACGCGCCACGCAAGCACGACATCTACGTTGGCGAATATGCATGCAACGCTGGAGTCGGCGCAGGAAACCTCCTTGCCGCAATCAGCGAAGCTGCATTCATTCTCGGCATGGAGCGCAATAGCGATGTAGTTAAGATGACCTCTTATGCGCCTCTCTTTGAGAACTACAGCCACAGAAACTGGCCGTGCAACCTCATCCACTTCAACACAGAAGCGACTTACGGTCGTGCTTCTTACTACGTGCAGAAGATGTCGGCAGAGCACCGCGCCACATACAATGTCGGGCTCAGCGAAACTGCCAGTGCCGTAGAGGCTAAGCCTTTCGAAGCGGGAGGTATCGGACTCGGAAGCTATGCCACTCAGTGCGAGTATCGCAACATACAGATTACTACTGCCGACGGCAAAACACAGAAAGTTGCCCCTTCGCAGTTCAAGAGCGGCAGAGGCGAATGGAACGTAAGTGGCGACATCATTGCCCAGACTTCTAACCAGCAGCTCACAATGTCCATGCTCCCTGAATTCAGCAGCGACAACTACACACTCCAGCTTCAGGCGAAGAAGACAGACGGTCGCGAAGGATTCTTCATCTACTTTGGAATGGACGAGCGCGGACGCAACGGCTACGTTGCCAACATTGCAGGATGGAACAACCGTACCACCGCCTTCCAACCTATTCAGCGCGGACGCACTGTTGATGTGCTCGGCCCTCAGGTGCAGCAGTCAGTCGAGACCGACCGCTGGTACGACGTCAAGCTTGTTGTCACCCCTGAATTGGTTACTCTCTTTGTTGACGGCAAGGAACTAACCTCAGCAAAACCAATGCAGCAGACACGCTATTTCTGCCAGACAGGATATGACACTCAGACAGGCGAACTCATCATCAAGGTTGTCAACGGAACAGACAAGGCATACACACGCAGCTTCGAAATCGAAGGCGCACGCCGCATAGAGGCAGAAGGCAAAGTCATCACGCTTTCAGGCAACGCACAGGAAGAGAACTCATTTGAGAGCCCAACCAAACTCGTGCCAGTAGAGACAACCTACAACGGATTTGCCGACAAGTTCACATACGAGTTCGCACCGATGTCATACACAATCATGCGCATAAAGGCACGCCCTACAGAGCGCCGACGCTATTTCCCAGCAACCATGACTCATCCCGATGTGCACGACCCAGTCATCGCACGCGGAGAGGACGGACGCTTCTACATCTTTGCCACAGGCATGAACGTAGGCGTCATGTCGAGCGCAGACCTCAAGGAATGGAAGCATGAACCATCAGCACTGAAGGAAACTCCGGCATGGGCAATGGACACCGTTCCAGGCTATCGCGGACACACATGGGCTCCGGACATCAGCTACCACAACGGACTCTGGCATCTCTACTACTCATGCTCCACATTCGGCAAGAACGGAAGTGCCATCGGTCTCGCAGTCAACAAAACCCTCGACCCTAAGTCGCCTGACTTCAAGTGGGAGGACAAAGGCATGGTCATCGCTTCACACAAAGGCAAGGACTGCTTCAACGCTATCGACCCTAACCTCATCGTCGACAAGAAAGGCAATCCGTATCTCACCTTCGGTTCGTTCTGGGACGGAATCCAACTTATAGAACTCTCTAAGGACGACTTCAAGACTCCAGTGAGCAAACCTGTGACAATCTCACGCCGTTTCGACCGCAAGTTCACACTTGACAACATCGAGTTCACTAAAGAGGGCAACAACACTATCGAAGCAGGAGCAAATGCAGTCGAGGCACCATTCATCTACAAGCACGGCGACTACTACTATCTGTTCGTAAGCTTCGACTATTGCTGCCGCGGCGAGAAGTCAACCTACAAGACCGTCTATGGACGCTCAAAGAAAATCACAGGCCCATACCTCGACAAAGAAGGCAAGCGCATGGACAAGGGCGGCGGCACACTCCTCTACGGACCAGACGAGACATATTTCGGTATAGGCCACAATGCAGCATTCACATATTTCGGCCAGCCGTTCTTCATCTCTCATGCCTATGAGAAGTCAAGCAACGGACGCGCCAAGCTCTTCATCCGCCCAATGAACTTCGACGAAGACGGATGGATAAAGTAGCGAAAAACCGCACGATGCAGTAACCTCACCAGGAGTTACTGAAACATCAAGAATCCAGAAACGTCACACGCCCTCTCGTGTGGCGTTTCTTTTTATTCCACAGCCGCCCGACTCTTTTTAGGCACGGAAGTCACAGACTGCACTGATGCCGCTGTTCTTGGTCACAAACAGGAAAACCGTGGTATTTCTATGTGTTTCAGCGTGTTCCGTGCCTAAATTTCAACTGCCCGCATTAAGAATTTTAACTGTCCGCGTTAAGAAATCATCGTCTTCGCGCTCCTTAATCAGCACCACCCCGCTCCTTAATCGCCATCACCCCGCTCGAAACTTACAACGCCCTCGCTAAAAACTATAAATAAAAGTAATATTTGTACGAATAATAGTTTTATTTATATAAATATTAGTTTTATTCTTACAAATATAAGTTTTATTTATACTTTTCTCCCCAGTGCTTTTAATTTTCCACCGAGGTGAATGTAAGTTTTTACAGCGGTAGTTGCCATTTTTCATGCAGGGGCGCAACGTGTTGCAATGTATTGCATCCGAGGAGCAAGGAGGTAAGTGGTTATCCCTTGGGTTCCAGCAAGCGCATGACGTAGAGACGGCGTTACCATTGGGTGGTGCCCTACGATGCTTATCGGCATAACCTATAAAATATACTCCCCGTTTTGTTCTTGTTTTTCGTCGAAATATTTAACTTTGTGAAGTATTGACAGATAAAATACTAAAGCACTTTCAATAAGTTTAAAACTTTAAAAACAAGTTTTGTTATGACAGAAACAGAACCCAACGCTATTGAATACATTCTCATTGTTGCATCTACCATATTTTTTATATGGTTTTTTATATGGCTATACATCTTACTCCCCAGAAAAATGGCAATAAAAAGAGGTCGTAGCGTTTTAGGATGGACTCTGCTATTTTGGTTTATATCGCCGATATGGGGGATTATACAGCTGTTGATATTAGGCGACAGTAAAGAAATGATTCGAGAAGATATAATGAAAGAACTCAATCGTAATTAGCGCTTGAATAAACACATGAATCTTTTGCTTTCTATATTTCTTAGTATTATAGCTGTGACTATTATAATTACTGCTATAATCAGAAAACAACTTAAAGCAAAGTCGGACGAATTATCGACGCTGATTAACGGATTGGATTCATACAAAAATGCATCTAGCAACAATCTATCGAAAGACAATCCATCTGCACAAAATGTCGTCGGATTCACTAATATTTCGACAGATCTCCGCAAAAGTTTTGAAGGTTGTTTTATCTCAGCAATGCAAAGAAAGGATTTTGAGAATCACTACGCACCCATTTTTCAAAAAGCTCATACTCTTTTTAAAAAACTTATACATTTTAACATCACTCCTTCCAAAACTATCTCGAAGTTCATCATTGATTTTGAAAACATCAACAATCTTGTCAAACAGCATAATGAGGAGGTCATTACATTTCTGCTTGAAACACATAAGAGTTTCTTCGACCATTGCCTAAAATATCCATTAGACAAACAACAAAGACGATCTATCATTTCCGAAGAAGATAATTGCTTAGTAGTTAGTAGCGCCGGTAGTGGCAAAACTTCTTCTATCATCGGAAAAGTCAAGTACCTGACAGAGATAAAAGGCATAGATCCTCACCGAATTCTACTAATAAGCTACACCAACAAAGCTGCTGCCGAACTTACAGAAAGGATGGACACTAGCGGTTTAAAAGGTTACACATTCCATAAACTTGCCATAGACATAATAGGAAGAATAACAGGCGTAAAACCATCCATTTGCGACAACACTGACGCTTTATTCGTAGGAATTTATCACGACTTGCTAGCAAACGCTTCTTTCAAAAAAAGCATTGTAGAATATTTCATTGATTATCCTGCTAATGAAAACGACTGGGAGCAACGCAAAAATGCAAGACGCGAAGAATTATCAGAACAAAAAAAAGTACAACTTAAAGCGATGTTCCCCGACATGGATGGCAAAACCATACATGTAAGAAGCGAACAAGAGCAAAAGATCTGTTTCGTGTTATCTTCACTTGGAGTGAAATTCAGATACGAAGAGCCCTACGAATATCAATTGGCAGACGAAATGCACTCTCAGTATCGCCCCGACTTTTCAATCTATTTTGAACGAGAAGGAAAAAAACAACGCATATATTTAGAACATTTTGGAGTAGATGAACATGGGCTTGTTCCTACTTGGTTTGCAAAAGACAAAAACATTTCCTACGAAGAAGCCAATAAACAATATAATGACGGAATAACTTGGAAGAAAGCTGCTCACGAAAAATTTGGCACCCAACTATTAGTAACGTCAAGCGCTGATTTCCATTATTCAGACATAAGGGATAAGCTCCGAATATTATTAAATGAGGCAGGCGTGCCTATTCAAGAGAAAACTGATGAAGAGTTATATGAATTGATTTTGCCAAAAAACAGTAAGCAAGAAAAGGCTTTCATACGACTTGTCGTAACTTTTATAACATTGATAAAATCAAGTTGCAAATCAGTCAATGAGGTTTTGAAACAGGCAAAATATGCAAGTGACGAACGAAGTGTTTTCATTATCAGCAATATATTTCAACCCGTATATGAACGCTACATAAAAGCCTTGAACGACAACAACCAAATTGACTTCACCGGCGCAATTCTTCAAGCCACAGACATATGCCGCGCCTCACATCCTGTCGAATATGATTACATCATTGTGGACGAGTTTCAAGACATCTCTGTTGACCGATACAACTTCCTTAAAGCATTGAGAGAGGGAAATCCACCAGCAAAACTATATTGCGTTGGTGACGATTGGCAATCCATTTACCGATTTTCTGGAAGTGATATGGCCCTATTTAATCAATTCCCAGAATATTTCGGTACAACAGAAATCAACAAGATTGAAACAACTTACAGGTTTGGAGAACCTCTTATTTCCTTATCTGTTCATTTTATCCAGCGCAACAAAACTCAAATACGTAAGGACATACGCTCGTTCAGTCCAGAAATGAGAACAGAGTTGGAATTCTTTTCTTATGACAAGCAAAGCTACTGCAATACAATAGAACAACTTATATCTTCCATCCCATCGGAGAAGTCTATATTCCTGCTAGGCCGTTACTCTTTTGATGATTATTATCTCTCTTTCATGTTTCAATCTATTAAAGAGGGCAATAGATTCTATTATATAATCGGAGGGAGAAAAATAGAGTTTTTGACCGTACACAAATCTAAAGGGCTTGAAGCTGACTATGTAATAATTTTACAGTGCAACAAGGACACATACGGCTTCCCATCACTTGTGAGCGATGACCCTGTGCTTAACTATGTACTTACACAAAGTGATCAATTCCCCTACGGAGAAGAACGAAGATTGTTCTATGTAGCAATAACTAGAGCCAAAACAAAAACATACATATTATACGATAACCGCTGCCCCTCTGTATTCGTCAACGAGTTTTTACATCCAGAAAGGATTACAGAAGAAAGTTACATGAAACACCCTAATGCAAACAAAAGATGGACAAAAAGTGCAGACCAATTCCTATTAAAGTTACATAGAGAGGGAAAAAGTGTAAAATATATTGCAGAAAAAATGGGCAGAAGTCAAACCTCTATCGTCATGCGCCTTGGCAAACTAAACCAATAAAATATCCCAAAAAACAAGCACTCCCCCGCAGTTAGGTCTGTGAGGGAGTGCTGTCTTATATTACAAGAGAGTATGTCAGTTTCTGATGCGCAGTTTCCATTCGCCATTTTGGCACATTACTTTTTGGGAAGACACTTCCGAAACTCCATTTGCATAATTCAGATTGTAGAACACCACCACAAGCGAATCGGAAAGAGTGTCCGTATCTACTACATCTACACCAAGCACCACTCCTTTCTCTTCTTCCGTAGCCTCAACGTGCTGCTGAAGCAAATTTCGCATGACGCTTTCCGAAAATATCGGACCGTCGTCTTCCTGCGCTACGGAGCGGATATATGCGCCGTAATTATGGGCGTAAAGGGAATCTAAGGCATAGTCGAGTGCCGTCTGCGGAGTGAGATACGGGTTATCCCCCGCACACGAGTTCAGGCAAGACACGCTCAGCAATGCTACGAATCCGCACAACAGACTTTTTACGCTTAACTTCAATGCCATACACTACTCGGTATTACTTCTGACGAACGTAAACGTTTATCGGAGTACCCGTGAATCCCCAATGCTCACGAATCTGATTTTCAAGGAATCGCTTGTAAGGTTCCTTCACGTACTGCGGCAGGTTGGCATAGAACACGAACGAAGGTACGTATGTGCCTGGCAGCTGCATGCAGTACTTAATCTTGATGTACTTGCCCTTGATTGATGGTGGCGGAGTTGCCTCGATGATAGGGAGCATCACCTCGTTGAGCTTAGTCGTAGACACTCGGTTCTTGCGGTTGTCGTATGCCTTCTGAGCCTC
>Ga0233378_1000041_pt1 | contig 46402 bp, 41 predicted proteins | sample ElkDunMinimDraft_7_FD_180690 | JGI IMG/M metagenome (GOLD analysis project Ga0233378, IMG submission 180690) | Fecal eukaryotic communites from dung pellets of Tule Elk in California, USA - Elk Dung E4 | ecosystem: Host-associated > Mammals > Digestive system > Large intestine > Fecal | place... | reverse complement strand
ACGGGCGCCTGGCCCGGTGCTTATCCGGGCTCGCGCGCAGCATGCTGCGCCAGTGCCCACTCGACATGCTCGCGAACCAGCTCCGACGGATCGTTGCGGCGCGCTTCGAGCGCTTCCAGCACCGGAATGCTCGACGGCGCGTTGCCCAGGCCGACCGCCAGGTTGCGCAGCCAGCGCTGGTAACCGGCACGGCGCAGCGGCGATCCCTCGGTGCGGCTGAGAAACTCCTCTTCTGTCCAGCGGAACAGTGTCGCCAGTGCGGCATTGTCCAGATTGTGCCGCGGCTGGAAGTCGCTCTGCTCGGTCGGACGGGCGAAGCGGTTCCACGGGCAGACGATCTGGCAATCGTCGCAGCCGAACACCCGGTTGCCGATCTTTTTGCGCAGCTCGACGGGGATCGATCCTTTCAGTTCGATGGTGAGGTAGGAAATGCAGCGTCGCGCGTCCAGCAGTCGCTCGCCGACGAAGGCCTTGGTGGGGCAGGCGTCCAGGCAGGCATGGCAGCTGCCGCAGTGATCACGGGTGACGGGCTCGTCGATCGGCAATTCGATATCGACGAACAGCTCGCCGAGGAAGAACCAGCTACCGGCCTTGCGATTCAGTACCAGGGTGTTCTTGCCGATCCAGCCGAGCCCGGCCTGCTGCGCCACTGCCTTCTCCAGCACCGGCGCGCTGTCGACGAAGGCCCGAAAACCGAAGGGGCCGATCACCTGCTGGATGCGCTCGGCCAGTTGCTGCAACCGCTTGCGGATCAGCTTGTGGTAGTCGCGCCCCAGCGCGTAGCGCGACACATAGGCGTGTTCCGGCTGCGCCAGCTGCCGGGCCATGTGGGTATCGCCCGGCAGGTAGTCCATGCGCAGGGAGATCACCCGCAGGGTGCCTGGCACCAGCTCGTCCGGCCGCGAACGCTTGTTGCCATGGGCGGCCATGTACTCCATCTCGCCCTGGTATCCCGCAGCCAGCCATTGCGCGAGGTGCGCCTCATGCTCGGCAAGGTCGATCCCGGTGATCCCGACCTGCTGGAAGCCGAGGTCCTGCCCCCACTCCTTGATGGAGCGGGCGAGGGCGGCGAGATCGAGGGTTTGGCTGGACATTGGAGAGTTTGGGCGGTCTATCGAGCGGGTGCGTATAATTCTGCCAGATATTCCAGCCGATGATCCCGTGCCGATGACCGATACCTTGCCCTCTGCCCTCTATACCGCCGCTCAGACGCGCGAGATCGATGCGCGACTGATAGCCCAAGGCACGCCAGGCTTCGAGCTTATGCAGCGCGCCGCCCATGCCGCCTGGCGCGCCCTGCGTCGACGCTGGCCGGAGGCTGGTGCGCTCACTGTGCTGGCGGGATGTGGCAACAACGCCGGCGATGGCTATTTGGTTGCAGCGTTGGCGCGGCGCGCCGGCTGGCAGGTAAGCGTGTTGGCGGTCGGTGAGCCGCGGGCGTTGCGAGGTGATGCGGCGCTGGCGCTGCGCGAGGCGCAGCAGGCCGGTGTGACCATAGACCCTTGGCAGGCTGATGCGGTTCTGCACGGGGTACTGGTGGATGCGTTGCTGGGCACCGGCATCTCCGGTGAGGTGCGTGCGCCTTACGCCGCGGCAATCGCCGCTATCAACGCCAGCGGTCTGCCGGTATTGGCAGTGGACCTGCCGTCGGGACTGTGCGCCGACACCGGGCGAGTTCTCGGATGTGCGGTGCGCGCGGATCTGAGTGTCAGCTTCATCGGGCTCAAGCTGGGGTTGTTCACCGGTGACGGACCGGACCAGGTCGGCACACTGGTCTTCGACGATCTACAAGCGTCGGCGGAAAGCGTGGCGCTGAGCACTCCTGCGGCACTGCGCTTATGCGAGTCGACGTTGCCAAGGCTGGCGCCGCGCCCGCCTGCCGCGCACAAGGGCAGTTTTGGCCAGGTACTGGTCATCGGTGGTGACCTGGGCACCGGTGGCGCCGCGCTGCTTAGCTCGGAGGCGGCATTGCGGACTGGTGCAGGCATGGTGACGCTGGCCACGCGCCCGCAGCATGTCACTGCCTCGTTGGTGCGTCAGCCAGAAGTCATGTGTCACGGCGTCGAGTCCACGTATGGTCTGTCGGCTCTCGTCGAGCGTGCCGACGTGCTGGTGGTAGGCCCGGGGCTGGGCCAGGCCCCCTGGGGGCGCAGCCTGATATCGCTCGCATCGCAACGCGGGGTTCCGCAGGTGTGGGACGCCGACGCGCTGAACCTGCTGGCTGGGCAGGCCGTGGTGCAACCGGCCAATTGCCTGATCACCCCGCATCCTGGCGAAGCGGCGCGCCTGCTGAGCACTTCCGTGGCGCAGATTCAGGCGGATCGCCCCGGCGCAGTTCGTGCACTGGCTGCGCGCTATGGCTGCGTGGCGTTGCTCAAAGGCGCCGGTACGCTGATTGCTTCACCAGACGGCCGACTGGCACTGTGCGACCGCGGCCATCCGGCCATGGCCACTGCAGGTCTGGGGGATGTGCTGGCGGGGATGGCGGGTGCCTTGCTAGCTCAGGCGCTGGCACCGTTCGAGGCAGCTTGTCTGGCGGCGTGGCTGCATGCGCGTGCGGGCGAGTGTCTAGGTCGTCAGGGACGTGGGCTGGCGGCCAGCGACCTGATTGTGGAGATTCGCCGGCTGCTAGAGGAGCATTCGCCTTGTCTGAAGTGACTGTGCATGAGCCGACATTGTTTGCCGAAGACGAGCCGGCGATGCTGGCGCTGGGGGCCAAGATTGGCAGAGCGACGGGTGGCAGGGGTGTCATCTATCTGCACGGTGACCTCGGTGCGGGGAAAACTACCTTGTCGCGCGGGCTGGTTCGCGGCCTCGGGCATGAGGGCAAGGTCAAGAGCCCGACTTTCACGCTGGTCGAGCCCTATGTGATAGACGGCATGCGGGTGTTCCATTTCGACCTTTATCGGCTGGTGGATCCTGAAGAGCTTGAATTTTTAGGCATTCGCGACTACTTCGAGGAGGACGCACTGTGCCTGATCGAGTGGCCAGAGCGCGGTGCGGGCATTTTGCCAAAGGCCGACCTGGACATTACCATTACCCCCCACAACACCGGTCGCGCATTGCGTTTGACTCCCCGAAGTGAACGCGGCCAAGCCTGGTGTTCTGTCCTGACCGTCGGTAATTAATTCATAACATGAGGTTGGGTATGCGCATACGCGCACTGGCAAGTGGTTTGGCATTGATGTTCACGGCGCTTCAAGTGCTTGCAGCCTCAGAAGTTCAGAGCGTGCGGCTTTGGCGCGCGCCGGACAATACACGGCTGGTTTTCGATCTGTCAGGGCCGGTGGAGCACAAGGTGTTTACGCTGACCGCACCAGATCGCATCGTGATCGATGTCGAAGGCGGCAGTGCGAGCAAGCCCTTTGACCAGCTTGAGCTGACCAATACGCCCATTTCCGGCGTACGTGCCGGCAAGTTCAATACCAACACCCTGCGCGTGGTCATCGATCTCAAGGCTCAGGTGTCGCCGAAGAGCTTCTCGCTGCCGCCGAACCAGCAGTATGGCCATCGCCTGGTGGTCGATCTCTTCGACAAGGGTGCCGAAAGCTCAACCAAACTGTCCGTCACGACCACGCCGCAAACCCCTGAAACGCCTGTATCGCCTACGTTGCCCGCCATCAAGCTGCCACCGATCCCCAGCAGCAAGCGCGACATCGTGATCGCTATTGATGCCGGGCATGGTGGCGAAGACCCCGGCGCCATCGGGCCGGGCAAAGTGTACGAGAAGAGCGTGGTGCTGCAGATTTCCAAAGAGCTTCAACGCCAGATTAATGCAGAGAAGGGTTTTCGCGCTGAACTGGTCCGTACCGGTGATTACTTCATCCCACTGCGCAGGCGCACCGAGATCGCCCGTCAGAAGGGCGCCGATCTATTCGTGTCTATCCACGCTGATGCCGCGCCGCGTTCGGCGGCCTATGGTGCCTCGGTTTTTGCTTTGTCGGATCGCGGCGCGACCTCGGAAACCGCGCGCTGGCTGGCGGATAGCGAGAACCGTTCCGACCTCATTGGTGGCGCCGGCAGTGTCAATCTGGGTGAAGACCAGATGCTTGCCGGCGTATTGCTCGACCTGTCCATGACCGCTTCGCTGGCTTCCAGCCTGAACGTAGGCCAAAAGGTGCTGAGCAACATGGGGCGCATCACGCGGCTGCATAAAAGTCGGGTTGAGCAGGCCGGATTCATGGTGTTGAAGTCCCCAGACATTCCTTCGATCCTGGTTGAAACCGGGTTCATCTCCAATCCTTCCGAGGCGCGCAAGCTGCAAACATCCGCCCATCAGCAATCGCTGGCACGCTCGATCCATTCGGGTGTACGGCAGTTTTTCCACGAGAACCCGCCACCCGGCACGTACATCGCCTGGTTGCGCGACTCCGGCAAGATCGCCAGCGCACCGCGCGAGCACCTGGTGCGCCCCGGAGAAAGCCTGGCCCTGCTGGCGCAGCGCTACCAGGTCAGCCTGGCTTCGCTGCGTAGTGCCAACAAGTTGAGTAACGACGTGATCAAGGTTGGTCAGACTCTGCAGATTCCCGCCACTACATTGGCGTCCCAGCCATGACCGAGGTGGCGCGCATTCAGCTGCTGAGTCCGCGGCTGGCAAACCAGATTGCCGCCGGGGAAGTTGTCGAGCGGCCTGCTTCGGTGATCAAGGAGCTGCTTGAGAACAGCCTGGACTCCGGCGCACGTCGCATCGACGTTGAGGTCGAGCAGGGTGGCGTGAAGTTGCTGCGGGTGCGCGACGATGGCTCGGGGATTTCTGCGGATGATCTGCCGCTGGCGCTCGCCCGCCATGCCACCAGCAAGATTCGCGACTTGGAAGACCTCGAGCGGGTGATGAGCCTGGGGTTCCGCGGCGAAGCGCTGGCCTCGATCAGTTCGGTGTCACGTCTGACCCTTACCTCGCGTACTGCCGAGGCGGCCGAAGCCTGGCAGGTTGAAACCGAAGGCCGCGACATGGAGGCGCGGGTTCAGCCTGCCGCGCATCCGGTCGGTACCTCGGTGGAGGTGCGAGACCTGTTCTTCAATACCCCTGCGCGGCGCAAGTTCCTGCGCAGCGAGAAGACCGAATTCGATCATCTACAGGAAGTCATCAAGCGGCTGGCGTTAGCGCGTTTCGATGTGGGGTTTCACCTGCGCCACAACGGCAAGACGGTGCTGGCGCTGCATGCGGCCGGTGACGACGCTGCACGAGCGCGCCGGGTGGCCTCGGTATGCGGCTCGGCCTTTCTCGAGCAGGCATTGCCGATCGAGGTGGAACGCAGTGGCCTGCGATTGTGGGGCTGGGTCGGCTTGCCGACTTTCTCGCGCAGTCAGGCAGACCTGCAGTATTTCTACGTCAACGGGCGCATGGTGCGCGACAAGCTGGTCGCACATGCCGTGCGCCAGGCCTACCGCGATGTGCTATTCAACGGCCGCCATCCGACGTTCGTGTTGTTTCTGGATGTCGACCCAGCCGTGGTGGACGTGAACGTGCACCCGACCAAGCACGAAGTGCGTTTTCGCGATAACCGCATGGTCCATGATTTTCTCTACGGAACCTTGCACCGTGCGCTGGGTGATGTGCGACCAGAAGATCAACTGGCGGCACCTGCCAGCGTGATCACCATGACCCGGGTCAGCGGTCTGCCGGCCGGCGAATTCGCTGGCCAGAACGAGATGAGCCTGGCGGCCAGCGTGCTCGAGCAGCCGCAGGCCGAAAACCAACCCTGGCGTGGTCCAGGTGCCGGTTATCAAGCGCCGCGGCCCACAACAGGGAGTTACACCGCCGAAGCTCAGGGTGCCTATCGAGAATTTTTCAACCCGTTGCCTCGGCGCGACGCCAGCTTGCCGGACTCTCATGAGGACGTGCCGCCACTGGGCTACGCATTGGCGCAGCTCAAGGGTGTTTACATCCTCGCTGAAAATGCCCAAGGCATGGTGTTGGTGGATATGCACGCGGCCCATGAGCGCATCACCTACGAGCGGCTCAAGACGGCGATGGCCAGCGAAGGCTTGCGTGGTCAGCCGTTACTGGTACCGGAGACGATTGCCGTCAGCCAGCGTGAAGCGGATTGCGCCGAAGAACATGCCCAATGGTTTCAGATGCTCGGTTTCGAGTTGCAGCGGCTGGGTCCCGAGAGCCTGGCGATCCGGCAGATCCCCTCGTTGCTCAAGCAGGCGGAAGCGACGCGGCTGGTGGGGGATGTGCTGGCCGATCTGCTGGAATACGGCACCAGCGATCGAATTCAGGCGCATCTCAACGAGCTCCTGGCGACCATGGCTTGCCACGGCGCGGTGCGCGCCAATCGCCGCCTGACCTTGCCCGAGATGAATGGCCTATTGCGCGACATGGAACAGACCGAGCGCAGCGGCCAATGTAATCACGGTCGCCCGACATGGACCCAGTTGGCTATGGCGGAGCTGGACAAGCTGTTCCTGCGTGGGCGGTAAAGCCAGATACTGAAAAAGCGCTGTGGCCGAACGATAAGGCTGGTTCTGTGCGTCACTGTCAGCCCTCTTGGATACCTTTGATGTCTCAACTTCCTCCCGCCATTTTCCTTATGGGGCCTACTGCCTCAGGCAAGACCGATCTCGCCCTCGAGTTGGCTCGGGCGCTGCCCTGTGAGTTGATCAGCGTCGACTCGGCACTGGTCTATCGTGGGATGGATATCGGCACGGCGAAGCCGTCGGCACAGATATTGGGGGCTTATCCTCATCGTCTGGTAGATATTCTCGACCCGGTGCAGAGCTATTCGGCTGCCGAGTTCAGCGCCGATGCGCTGGCGGCCATGGCTGAAATTTCCGCGGCCGGACGCATTCCGCTGCTTGTCGGCGGCACCATGCTCTATTTCAAGGCGTTGCGCGACGGGCTGGCCGACATGCCTGCCGCCGATATCCAGGTAAGGGCCGCGCTTGAGCAGGAGGTCGCCAGCGAGGGCTTGTCGGCCTTGCATCGACAGCTGGCGATGATCGATCCGGAATCGGCGGCGCGCATCCATCCCAACGATCCGCAGCGGTTGATACGGGCGCTGGAAGTCTATCGCGTCAGCGGATTGACGATGAGTGAACATCGCGCTCGACAAAGGTCGCAAAAAGCAGGAGATGGCGCTCCGGAGGCGGGTGTCTTGCCTTATACTGTTGCGCAGCTAACGATCGCCCCCGCTCAGCGATCCTTGTTGCATCAGCGCATCGAGCAGCGTTTCGCCCAGATGATCGAACAGGGGTTCGTTGCAGAGGTCGAAGCGTTGCGCAGTCGTGGTGATCTGCATCTTGGGCTGCCTTCGATGAGGGCAGTGGGGTATCGCCAGGTGTGGGAATACCTGGACGGTCAGCTCGCCAAGGATGAAATGATTCAGCGTGGTGTAATTGCAACCCGGCAGTTGGCCAAAAGGCAGTTCACCTGGCTGCGAAGCTGGGGGCATACGCACTGGCTGGATAGTGCGGCCTGTGACAATCTGCCGCGAGCATTGAAATACCTGCGATCGCTCTCCATATTGGGCTGACATGACGGATTGACCGTCTATTCTCAGAACGGTGGATCGGGCGGCTTTGATTCTAAAAACTAACGAAAAATAGATCCTCTAAGGAGTGCGGCACATGTCAAAAGGGCATTCGCTACAAGACCCTTACCTCAACACACTGCGTAAGGAACGCGTTCCGGTATCCATCTACCTGGTCAACGGCATCAAGTTGCAGGGCCAGATCGAATCATTCGACCAGTTCGTCATCCTTCTGAAAAACACCGTCAGCCAGATGGTGTACAAGCACGCGATTTCCACCGTTGTGCCAGGTCGCCCTGTACGTCTACCCGTTGCCGGGGATGCCGAGCAGTCCGAGTCGGATAACGACTAAAGGGAGCCTTCTTTGTTCTTCGAACGTCCCGGTGGTGGTGAGCGGGCCATCTTGGTGCATCTGGATGGCCAGGATCCCGCGGCGCGTGAAGATCCCGATGAGTTCCGGGAGTTAGCTCGTTCAGCCGGCGCCGAAGCTGTCGGTTTCGTCAATGTGGCCCGGCATCAACCTTCTGCGAAGTATCTGATCGGCAGCGGGAAGGTCGAAGAGTTACGTGATCTCGTCAAGGATGACGAGGTCGAACTGGTCATCTTCAACCACACTCTGACACCCAGTCAGGAGCGCAATCTCGAGCGCGCGCTCGAATGCCGAGTGCTCGACCGAACCGGTCTGATCCTCGACATTTTTGCGCAGCGGGCGCGCACCCATGAAGGCAAGCTGCAGGTCGAGCTGGCTCAGCTGGAGCACATGAGCACGCGTCTGGTGCGGGGCTGGACCCACTTGGAGCGCCAAAAGGGTGGTATCGGGCTTCGCGGCCCGGGTGAAACCCAGCTTGAAACCGACCGTCGCCTGTTACGTGTTCGTATCCGCCAGATCAGGCAGCGTCTCGAAAAGGTACGTGGCCAGCGTGAGCAGGCACGTCGTGGGCGACGCCGTGCGGATATTCCGCTGGTTTCCCTGGTGGGTTATACCAACGCGGGCAAATCAACGCTGTTCAATGCGCTCACCCAGGCGGATGTCTACGCAGCCGACCAGTTGTTCGCGACGCTTGATCCTACTCTGCGGCGTCTGGAACTGGATGACCTCGGGCCGGTGGTTCTGGCCGACACCGTGGGGTTCATTCGTCATCTGCCGCACAAGTTGGTCGAGTCGTTTCGGGCGACGCTTGAAGAATCCAGCAATGCCGACCTGCTGCTGCACGTGATCGATGCTCACGAGCCTGAGCGTGACGAGCAGATAGAGCAGGTCCTGGCGGTGCTTGGAGAGATCGGGGCCGAGGATGTTCCGCTGCTTGAGGTGTACAACAAAGTCGATCTGATGGAGGGTATCGAGCCGCAGATCCAGCGTGATGCCGATGGCGTTCCTCGTCGCGTATGGGTTTCGGCGCAGCTGGGGCTCGGGCTCGACTTGTTGCGACAGGCTGTTGCCGAGCTGCTGGGTAATGACCTCTTCGTCGGTACCCTGAAGCTGCCGCAGCGATTTGGCCGGATGCGGGCGCATTTGTTCGACCTGGGTGCGGTACAGTCTGAAACGCACGATGAGGAGGGCGGTAGCCTTCTTCAGGTTCGTCTGCAGCGGGTGGAGCTGCATCGATTGATTAGCCGGGAAGGGTTTCAGCCGGCAGAATTTTTTGAACAACACACTTTGCAATAATGCCCGAAGCGGCAGTTCGCCGCTCACATCGGGCTTTCGGTAGCATTAGCGGGCGTGCGCATGGCGCGTCTTTAGCTTTATTTTTGAATGGAGAGCGCTATGGCTTGGAATGAGCCGGGTGGCAACTCGAATAACCAAGATCCCTGGGGTGGTGGCGGTCGGCGCGGCGGCGGCGATCAGAAAGGACCGCCTGACCTCGATGAAGCTTTCCGCAAATTGCAGGAAAGCCTCAACGGCATGTTTGGCGGTAAGAAACGCAGTGGTGGCAACTCCGGTGGTGGTAGTGGCCGGCGCGGTGGCATGGGCTTGCTATGGGTTGGTCTGGCGGTATTGCTGGCGGTCTGGCTGTTCAATGCGGTGTATATCGTCGACGAGCAGGAGCAGGCTGTTGTGCTGCGTTTCGGCAAGTACCACGAGACGGTAGGGCCGGGCCTGAACATTTATTTCCCGCCGATCGATCGCAAGTTCCAGGAGAACGTCACGCGCGAGCGCTCCTATACCAAGCAGGGGCAGATGCTCACCGAGGATGAGAACATCATCGAGGTGCCGCTGACCGTGCAGTACAAGATCGATGACCTGCAGGCGTTCGTGCTTAACGTAGACGAGCCCGAGGTCAGCTTGCAGCACGCGACTGACAGTGCCGTGCGGCATGTGGTCGGTTCGACTGCGATGGATCAGGTGCTGACCGAAGGTCGTGAGGTGATGGCTGCCGAGGTCAAGGATCGTTTGCAGCGTTTCCTGGACAACTACGGCACGGGCATCACGGTGACTCAGGTGAACCTGCAGAGTGCGGCGGCGCCGCGCGAAGTGCAGGAGGCGTTCGATGACGTGATCCGTGCGCGTGAAGATGAGCAGCGCGAGAAGAATCAGGCCGAATCCTATGCGAACGGCGTGATTCCAGAGGCTCGTGGTCAGGCACAGCGGATGCTAGAAGAGGCGGCAGGTTACCGTGAAGCGGTGATCTCGCGAGCTCAAGGTGAGGCGGATCGCTTCAGCAAGCTGGTGGCCGAGTACCGCAAGGCGCCGGAGGTTACTCGTCAGCGTCTGTACCTGGAAACCATGCAGGAAGTAATGAGCAACACCAGCAAGGTCCTTGTGACTGGAGAGAGTGGGCAGAACAATCTGCTTTATCTGCCGCTGGACAAGATGATCAACAGTCGCGGCAATAGCGACTCGGCTTCCTCCTCGTCGGCCATGGCGCCGGCTGGTGCAGCGGCGCAGGGTACACGCCTGCCGCCAGAGCTGGATCCGCGTGAAGTGCGTACTAGGGAGAGCCGCTGATGAGCAACAAGTCCCTGATGGCCCTCATCGTAGGTGTCGTACTGGCGATCGTGCTGTGGAACAGCTTCTACATCGTCTCGCAGACCGAGCGCGCCGTGCTGTTGCGCTTCGGTCGTATCGTCGAGCCGGATGTGAAGCCTGGTCTGCACATGAAGATCCCTTACGTGAACAGCGTGCGTAAGTTTGATGCACGCTTGATGACATTGGACAGCACTACGTCGCGCTTCCTGACGCTGGAGAAGAAGGCGCTGATGGTCGATTCCTACGCCAAATGGCGTGTGGCTGATGCCGAGCGTTTCTACACCGCGACCTCAGGCGTCAAGCAGATTGCTGATGAGCGTCTGGCGCGGCGTCTCGAGGCGGCACTGCGCGACCAGTTCGGTAAGCGTACCCTGCACGAATCGGTGTCTGGGCAGCGTGACGAACTGATGGCGCAGGTGACCAACAGTCTCAATCGCGCTGCGCAGCAGGAGCTGGGCATCGAGGTAGTGGATGTGCGGGTCAAGGGCATCGATCTGCCGCGTGAAGTGAACCGTAGCGTGTTCGAGCGGATGAGTTCGGAGCGTGAGCGTGAAGCCCGCGAGCACCGCGCCAAGGGTAAGGAGTTGGCTGAAGGTATTCGTGCTGATGCTGATCGCCAGCGCCGCGTGCTACTTGCCGAGGCGTTCCGTGAAGCGGAAGAGTTGCGCGGTGATGGTGACGCACGTGCCGCTGCGATCTATGCGCAGGCTTATGGGCAGGACCAGGAGTTCTATGCCTTCCATCGTAGCCTGCAGGCGTACCGTGAGAGCTTCGCCAACAAGGAAGATGTGTTGGTGTTGGATCCCAATAGCGATTTCTTCCGCTATCTGGAGTCCTCCACCGCCAAGTGACACTTGCATGACGGTTCCACCCGGCGGGCGATGACGCCCGTCGGGTGACCCATTGGCAAAACATTGTTATGATCCGCCAGCCGGGAAACTCCCGGCTTTTTTGCGTCTGCGTCCCTGTGGGTTCGCAGGCTGACTTCCGGCATGGGTAACCATGCTGATCCCCTGAAAAGGGCATGGCTCTGGCGCCATGGTTCAAACATACAAATCGCACGTGACCGGTTGTGGCTCAGGCTGCACCTCGGCCCACGTCTGCTTGACTAGGCTTGCCGTATCGAGAGGTGATGGCGAAATGGCAACGGTAGACCGCTGGCTCCTGCCAGATGGCATCGAAGAGGTGCTGCCGCTTGAGGCGGCGCGTATCGAAACGGCACGACGCCGAGTGCTGGATCTGTTTCAGCGCTGGGGCTATGAGCTAGTCATCACCCCTCATGTGGAGTTTCTCGAATCGCTCTTGAGTGGTTCGGGTCAGGACCTCGACCTGAAAACCTTCAAGGTGATCGATCCGCTGTCTGGTCGGCAGATGGGGCTGCGCGCCGATATCACACCGCAGGTAGCGCGGGTCGATGCGCATACGCTGCGTCGCGACGGGCCGAGTCGCCTGTGCTATGCCGGCAGCGTGCTGCATGCCAAACCTCAGGCGCTGGCGACTTCGCGCAGCCCCATCCAGTTGGGTGCCGAGCTCTATGGCGACAGCAGCGCATCCAGCGATATCGAGGTCATCAGCTTGATGCTGGAAATGCTCGAGCTGGCGGTTGTGCCCGATGTGCATATGGATCTCGGACACGTGGGTATCTATCGTGGCTTGGCGCGAGCGGCCGGTCTTTCCGGCGAGGCGGAGCAGCGTTTGTTCGATGCCTTGCAGCGCAAGGCGATGGATGAGATTGCCGAGTTGACGGCTGCGCTCGATCCCTCGCTGGCGACTATGCTGCGGGCGTTGGCACGGCTGTGCGGCGGTCGTGAAGCGCTCGATACCGCACGAACGGTTTTGGCCGGAGCGCCGGCGGCCGTTATCGATGCGCTCGATGCGCTGGTTCGCATCGCCGACCAGCTGGCCCTGCGTTATCCCCAGCTGCCGCTCTACTTCGACTTGGGCGAGTTGCGCGGCTATCACTATCACACCGGTGTGGTGTTCGCGGTGTTCGTGCCGGGTGTCGGTCAGTCCATTGCGCAAGGGGGGCGGTACGATGACATTGGCGCGGACTTTGGTCGCGCTCGCCCGGCTACCGGCTTCTCGACCGATCTGAAGACGCTGGTAAGGCTGGGCAAGGCTCAGCTCGATAATGATTTGACGGGCGTTTGGGCGCCATACAATGCCGATCCGGCACTCTGGCAGCAGGTTTGTAACCTGCGCCGACAGGGCGAGCGCGTAGTCCAGGCCCTGGATGGGCAGGGTAGCGACATCGCTGCGACGGTGGGTTGTGATCGTCAGCTGATACTGCAAAACGAGACCTGGACGGTGGCGCCGCTGGCGTCCTGATAGCAGCCGAGCTAGATAGCGCTGGGCTGGTTCCGATATTTAGCCGGTTGTTGTAGCCGGTATGCTTCGCCGAAGAGGACAAAGGGTTATGGGTAAGAATGTCGTGGTCCTGGGCACCCAGTGGGGTGATGAGGGCAAGGGCAAGATCGTCGATCTGCTGACCGACCAGGCTGCTGCGGTGGTGCGTTACCAGGGTGGCCACAATGCTGGGCATACACTGGTCATCGATGGCGAAAAGACCGTGCTGCACCTGATTCCGTCCGGCATTCTGCGTGAAAACGTGCAATGTCTGATTGGTAACGGTGTAGTGGTTGCGCCTGATGCGCTGATGCGGGAAATCATCAAGCTGGAAGAGAAGGGCGTTCCGGTGCGCGAGCGTCTGCGTATCAGCCCTTCGTGCACCCTGATCCTGCCGTACCACGTCGCGCTGGACCAGGCTCGTGAAGCCTCGCGTTCGGAAGGCAAGATCGGCACCACCGGGCGCGGTATCGGCCCTGCCTACGAAGACAAGGTCGCGCGCCGTGGTCTGCGTATTGCCGACCTGTTCAACCCCGAGCGTTTCGCAGTCAAGTTGCGCGAGCTGCTGGAGTTCCACAACTTCGTATTGCAGAACTTCTATAAGGTCGAGCCGGTTGACTTCCAGAAGACCCTCGATGAAGCGCTGGGTTATGCCGAGATTCTCCGTCCGATGGTAACTGACGTCACGGCTCGCCTGCACGAGTTGCGCAAGCAGAACGCCTGCATCATGTTCGAGGGCGCCCAGGGTTCACTGCTGGATATCGACCACGGCACCTACCCCTACGTGACCAGCTCCAGCACTACGGCTGGCGGTACGGCTACGGGTTCCGGTTTCGGGCCGTTGTATCTGGATTACATCCTCGGTATCACCAAGGCCTACACGACGCGCGTTGGTTCGGGGCCGTTCCCTACCGAGCTGTTCGACGATATTGGCGCCCGTCTTGCCGAGCGTGGTCGTGAGTTCGGTTCCACTACTGGCCGTGCACGTCGTTGCGGTTGGTTCGATGCGGTGATTTTGCGCCGGGCCATTGAAATCAACAGCATTTCGGGCATTTGCCTGACCAAGCTGGATGTGCTCGACGGCCTGGAAACCATTCGCATCTGTGTTGGCTACAAGGATCGCGATGGCGAGGTGCTGGTTGACGCGCCGACCGATGCCGACAGCTACGACGGCTTGCAGCCCGTGTACGAAGAGATGCCGGGTTGGAGCGAGTCGACCGTTGGTGCCAAAAGTCTGGATGAGCTGCCGGCCAATGCTCGCGCCTACATCAAGCGAATCGAGGCGCTGATCGATGCGCCGGTGGATATCGTCTCCACCGGTCCGGACCGCAACGAGACCATCGTGTTGCGCCATCCCTACGCGTGATGGGGTGATGTGATACACAGAAGCCGCCTTCGGGCGGCTTCCTGCTTTCTGGTGTGCTGAATGGTGGGCGTGTTGGGGATTCGAGAGGCAGAAACGAAAAAACCGAGCCAGGGGCTCGGTTTTTTCTTAATAATGGTGCCCAGGAGAAGACTCGAACTTCCACGATGTTGCCATCGCTAGGACCTGAACCTAGTGCGTCTACCAATTCCGCCACCTGGGCACATTGCGATGATTGCTCATCGACTTTCAGTCGATTGCTGGTCAGAGCCGACAAACTCTGTGTTGCTTGATACTCATGCCTAGGCAGAAGTTTCATTTGAAAATGGTGCCCAGGAGAAGACTCGAACTTCCACGGTGTTGCCACCGCTAGGACCTGAACCTAGTGCGTCTACCAATTCCGCCACCTGGGCACTGAAAACGATGCCGCTTAGTCGTTTCCGTGATACAACGTCTACCAGACATTGTGGGCGCGAACTATACGGGCGAGGTTATGCCTTGTAAAGCCCTCGCGCGGAAAAATAATTGGAGCGAAAGCTGCCGTCAGAGCGCGTTTCGCGCTTCAATAGATATAGGGCGTTCTGCCTCTATAACATGAATCAAAGGTGACACTTCTTAATGGCCGATTGGCAATCCCTCGATCCCGAGGCCGCGCGTGAAGCGCAGAAATACGAAAACCCCATTCCCAGCCGCGAGCTGATTCTCCAGCACCTGGACGAGCGTGGCTCCCCGGCGGCACGTGAACAGCTGGTCGAAGAGTTCGGGTTGGTTTCCGAAGAAGACATCGAAGCGCTACGTCGCCGTCTGCGTGCGATGGAGCGCGACGGTCAGCTGATCTATACCCGGCGCGGCACATACGCCCCGGTGGATAAGCTTGATTTGGTCTGCGGGCGCATCAGCGGCCATCGCGATGGCTTCGGTTTTCTCATTCCCGATGACAAGAGTGACGATCTCTTTCTCAGTCCGGCGCAGATGCGCCTGGTCTTCGACGGCGACCGCTGTCTGGCACGCGTCTCGGGGCTTGATCGCCGCGGGCGCCGCGAGGGCGCCATCGTCGAGGTGATCAGCCGCGCCCACGAGAGCATCGTAGGGCGCTATCAGGAAGAGAGCGGCATCGGCTTCGTCATGGCCGATAACCCGAAGATCCAGCAGGAAGTGCTGGTGACCCCCGGGCGGTCGATGAATGCCAAGCCGGGTCAGTTCGTCGAGGTGAAGATCACCCATTGGCCGACTCAGCGCTTCCAGCCCCAGGGCGACATCGTCGAGGTCATCGGCAACTACATGGCGCCGGGCATGGAAATCGATGTGGCGCTGCGCAGCTACGATATTCCGCATGTCTGGCCTGAGGCCGTGCTGCGCGAGGCCGCCAAGCTCAAGCCGGAGGTGGATGACAAGGACAAGCAAAAGCGTGTCGACCTGCGTCACCTGCCGTTTGTGACGATCGATGGCGAAGATGCGCGCGACTTCGATGACGCCGTCTATTGCGAGAAGCCCAGTGGATGGAAGCGCTTCGCCGGAGGCTTCCGTCTGTACGTCGCCATCGCCGATGTCTCGCACTATGTGAAGGTAGGCTCGGCGCTGGACAAAGAGGCCGAGCTGCGCGGCAACTCGGTGTATTTCCCTGAGCGCGTCGTGCCGATGCTGCCCGAAGAGCTGTCCAATGGTCTTTGCTCGCTGAATCCCCATGTGGATCGGTTGGCGCTGGTCTGCGAGATCACCCTGAACAAATCGGGGAAGATGACCGACTATCAGTTCTACGAGGCGGTCATTCATTCGCACGCACGGCTGACGTACAACAAGGTCAACAGCATGCTCACCGAGCCGAACTCCGCGGAAGGCAAGCGGCTGATTGGCGAGTATGCGGAGGTGCTGCCGCACCTCAAGCACCTGCATGCGTTGTACAGCCTGCTGATCAAGGCGCGGCACAGCCGTGGCGCGATCGACTTCGAGACTCAGGAAACCCGCATCGTGTTTGGCGCCGGGCGCAAGATCGCCGAGATCAAACCGACCGAACGCAACGATGCACACAAGCTGATCGAGGAGTGCATGCTGTGCGCCAACGTGGCGACGGCGACCTTTCTGGAAAAGCACGAGCTGCCGGCACTGTATCGCGTGCACGACGGTCCACCGTTGGAGCGCCAGGAGAAGCTGCGGGCATTTCTTGGCGAGCTTGGCCTTACCTTGCATAAGGGCAAGGAGGGACCGACGCCCAAGGATTATCAGGCACTGCTGGAGCGGATTCAGGGGCGTCCCGATTTCAACGTGATCCAGACGGTGATGCTGCGCTCGTTGAGCCAGGCGGTTTACAGCATCGACAACCATGGCCACTTTGGCCTGAATTACGAAGCCTATGCGCATTTCACTTCGCCGATCCGGCGCTATCCGGACCTGCTCGTGCATCGTGCCATTCGCAGTGTGATTCGTTCCCGGCGTGACACTCCTCATGTGCGCCGCGAAGGCGCGACCAGCATGCCGAAGGCGCGTATTTACCCCTACGACGAGGCGGCGCTGGAGCAGTTGGGCGAGCAGTGCTCAATGACCGAACGGCGTGCTGACGAAGCCACTCGCGACGTGGTCAATTGGCTCAAGTGCGAGTTCATGAAGGATCGCGTCGGCGAAACCTTCCCAGGCGTTATCACTGCCGTCACCGGATTCGGGCTGTTCGTCGAGCTGACCGATATCTACGTCGAAGGCTTGGTGCATGTCACCGCGATGCCGGGTGACTACTACCATTTCGATCCGCTGCATCACCGCCTTTCGGGTGAGCGAAGTGGACGAAGCTTCCGTTTGGGCGATAGCGTGGAAGTGCGTGTTATGCGTGTCGATCTCGACGAACGCAAGATCGACTTCGAGCTGATCAGCGGGGGCAGCCAGGGTAAAGGTGGTTCCTCCGATGGAGATCGCGCAGGCAAGCGTGGTAGCGATCGAGCCGGCAAGGGTGACAAGCGTCCGGCGCGAAGCCAGGAACCCGTCGGCGCGGATGTCCGCAAGAGCCGGGAGATAAAGAAGGCGCTATTGGCCGAGGCCAAGGCCGGCAAGCCTGCGAGCGCCGGTAAAGCCAGACGCAGCTCATCCAAGCCGAAGGCGGACGCCAAGGGCGGGGGCAAGTCCCCCGCTGATGGCGCGCCGCGCAAGCGCAAGGCCAAGTCATGAGCGATCTGGAGCGAGTGTACGGGTTGCATGCGGTAGAGGCGTTGCTGCGGCATCACCCCAAGCGTGTCAAGCAGGTGTGGTTGGCGGAGGGGCGTGGCGATCCTCGCGTGCGCTCTCTTGTGGAGCTGGCCGAGCAATCGAAGGTGCGTGTCGGTCAGTGCGAGCGTCGCGAGATGGATTCCTGGGTTGAGGGTGTTCATCAGGGCGTCGTGGCGGAAGTCAGCCCCAGTCAGGTCTGGGGCGAGGCGATGCTTGAAGAGCTGCTCGATCGCGCCGAAGCACCGCCCTTGCTGCTGGTGCTCGACGGCGTCACCGATCCGCATAACCTGGGAGCCTGTCTGCGTACCGCTGATGCAGCTGGTGCGCTTGCGGTCATCGTGCCAAAGGACAAGGCGGCGACACTCAATGCCACGGTGCGAAAGGTGGCCTGCGGTGCGGCGGAGGTGATTCCGCTGGTGGCGGTAACCAATCTGGCGCGTGCGCTAGAGAAGCTCCAGCAACGCGGGCTATGGGTAGTCGGCACGGCGGGTGAGGCCGAGCAGACGATTTATACCCAAGACCTGACCGGTCCCACGGTATTGGTCATGGGTGCCGAAGGCAAAGGTATGAGGCGCCTGACACGCGAACATTGCGACTTCCTCGTGCGCCTGCCGATGGCTGGTAGCGTCAGCAGTTTGAACGTCTCGGTCGCAACGGGAATCTGCCTTTTCGAAGCGCTGCGACAACGCCAGGCGGGTTCGCCTCGCCGTTGACTCTCCGGGGCACGCCAGTACGTGCCCTTTTTTAACGGCCTCTTGGTTGCCCGTGTTGTCCATGCGGCGCGGAAGGCGGCCTCTTAAACAAATTGCCTAAATCGCGGTCAATGATCTACCCGACGTCTGCGGGTGTTTTCGGCGTGCCTTGTACGTCGGGAGCGGCGAGGTGAGGGTCAGCTTCGCGTATGAAGGTCGCTCATGGAGGTAGTAATGCCGCAACGCCCGTCGTTCGAGAGCCTGTTTCGGTTGTCGCCCAATGCCTATGTGTTGCTCGATCCGCAGTTGTTCATCATGGATGCCAACGCGGCCTATCTTGGGTTGACGGGACGCTCGCTCGAAGCAATCCGCGGGCGGCGACTGCATGAGGCGTTCGCGGTCGATCCCCAGTGTCCCGATACCACGCATGTCAGGGCGTTGCTAGATTCTCTGGAGCGCGCCGTTAGCCGGAAAAGCATCGATACGCTGCCGGTGATCCGCTACTCCATCAGTCGCGAGGATTCGGGCGCGAATGAGCGCCAGGATCGCTATTGGAGCGCCACGCATACGCCGATGCTGGATGAAAGCGGCGAAGTCATCGCCATCTTGCAGCACACCATGGATATCACCGAGCTGCAGGGAGCCACGCCTTCGGTCAGCCAATATGGTGTTGGGCCTCAGCCAGTGCAGCAGCTCGAGGGTGCGGTGATGTGGCGCGCCAGGGCGCTACAGGACGAAGGTAACCGGATGCGCATGCTGTTCGCTCAGGCGCCCGGCTTCATTTGTTTCCTGCGCGGTCCCAATCATGTGTTCGAGTTGGTCAACGATGCGTATCTGCAGTTGACTGGGAATCGGCAGCTGATCGGCAAGACTGTTCGTGAGGGGCTTCCCGAGTTGGAAAATCAAGCTTTTCTCGGTCTGCTTGATCAGGTCTATGCGACCGGCGAAGCCTATGTCGGCAAGCGCATGCGGGCGCTCTTGCAGCGCCAGCCAGATGCGGAACCGGAGGAAGTCTTCATCGATTTCATCTACCAGCCGATCATCGAGAGCGATGGGCGCGTGTCGGGGATATTCGTTCAGGGCAGCGATGTGACTGAACAGCAGCGCAGCCAGCAAGAGCTGCAGGGGTATCGTGATCGGCTAGAAGAGCTGGTGCGTGAGCGGACGCGCGAGTTGTCGCAGAGCGAAGCTGAACGGCGCACAGCCGAGGCGGCTCTGGCGCACTCTCAGCGGCTCGAGGCCGTCGGCAAACTCACCGGTGGGATCGCTCACGACTTCAACAATATGCTGCAGATTATCGGCGGCAATCTGCAGTTGCTTCGACGCAGTCTGGGCCAGGATGAAACCGCGATGCGTCGGCTGGAGTCGGCGGTCAACGGGGTCGAAAAGGGTGCGCAGTTGGCAAGGCAGTTGTTGGCCGTCGCCAGTCGTCAGCCGCTACAGCCGCAGCAAATCCATCTGGATGGCATGCTCGAGGAGATGCGCGGCCTGTTACGCGGCTCGCTCGGCAGTGGGATTCATCTGGAGCTGGTTATCGAGCCTGACTTGTGGCCGGTGTTTGTCGATATCGGCAATCTGCAGACGGTACTCTTTAATCTTGCGTTCAATGCTCGCGATGCCATGGATGGGAGTGGCAGGCTGCTTCTGCGGGCGCAGAATCACTCGCTGGATGTTGCCGGCGCGGCTGCGCGGTCGGATGTTGAGCCTGGTGACTACGTGTTGTTGAGTGTGGTGGATGATGGCGCAGGGATGAGCTCAGAAGTTAGAGCTCACGCATTCGAGCCTTATTTCACCACCAGGCACCAAAGCAATTCAGGCCTTGGGTTGAGCATGGTGTACGGGTTTGTCCGCCAGAGCGGCGGTTTTGTCGTTCTGGAGAGTGAAGAGCGGGGGGGTACCTCTGTGCATCTTTACTTGCCGCGCGATCATGGCGGGGCAGGGCGTGTCGAACCCGGGCAAGCCAAGGCGAAGGAGTCCGCTACCGCGAGGGTCTCGGTTGAGACGATGGCAGTGCAGGCGGAGGGCTCGTCTGCTGGGCTTCGTATCCTTTTTGTCGAGGACGACCCTACGCTGCGCATGCTGACTGGCGAAGTCATGGACGAGCTCGGCCACCAGGTTACGCTCATTGAGTCGGCTGAGGCCGCCCTTGAGGAGCTACAGAAACATTCCTTCGATGTGCTACTGACGGACGTAGGGCTTGCCGGTATGAGCGGCCTTGAGCTGGCGCGACAGGCTCAGGAGCGTTATCCCCAGGTGGATTTGGTCATCGCCTCGGGATATCCGGTCGATGCCGTTCAGGAAGGGCTTAAGGGTCTTCGCACCATGCTTAAGCCCTACGATATTCATCAGGTGCGTACGTTGCTTGAAAACCTGCAAGCCGAGCGGGCCTCTCGCTAAGGCTGCAGGCTGGTCAAATATTCACCAATTCGCCTTGCGCCTGCGTCGGCCGTTCTCTAGAATAGCGCCCCTTGCCCGAACGGCAGGCGCTTGCGCGCCTCCACGAAGGGTAAGACAACAAGTCATTCACTCCTTGCCTGACTGCATTTCGCGGCAGGCTGCAACCCGTAAGGAGCAATTATGCGTCATTACGAAATCATCTTTCTGGTTCACCCGGACCAGAGCGAGCAGGTCGGCGGCATGGTGGAGCGTTACACCAAGCTGATCGAAGAAGACGGCGGCAAGATTCATCGCCTGGAAGACTGGGGCCGTCGTCAGCTGGCTTACGCCATCAACAACGTGCACAAGGCTCACTACGTGATGCTGAACGTCGAGTGCAGCGGCAAGGCACTGGCCGAGCTGGAAGACAACTTCCGCTACAACGACGCCGTCATCCGTAACCTGGTCATCCGTCGCGACGAAGCCGTGACCGAACAGTCCGAGATGCTCAAGGCTGAGGAAAACCGTAGCGAACGCCGCGAGCGTCGTGACCGTCCTGACTCTGACAATGCCGGTGGCAATGACAGCGACAGTGACAGCAGCGATAACGCTGACGAGTAATCCCCGGATCTATTGAGGAGCCTATTTCATGGCACGTTTTTTCCGTCGTCGTAAGTTCTGCCGTTTCACCGCTGAAGACGTGAAAGAGATCGATTACAAAGATCTGAACACTCTGAAAGCCTACATTTCCGAAACCGGCAAGATTGTTCCCAGCCGTATCACCGGAACCAAAGCACGCTATCAGCGTCAGCTGGCTACCGCTATCAAGCGCGCCCGCTACCTGGCCCTGCTGCCCTACACCGACAGCCACGGCCGTTGATCGGGCTTGGTCGACAGAAGTAAAGGATAAATCGCATGCGCGCCCTGGCTGAGTTCATCATGCGCGGCCGTATGCAGGCCATCTTCGTGGTGGCTGGTGCGGCTGCGGTGCCGATGTTGTTCTGGCTGAGTGCTGCAGCAGGTTGTCTAGTGTTGCTGCGCCGTGGCGTCAACGATGCGCTGGGTGTGTTGTGCTGGGGTGTTCTGCCGGCTCTGGCTTGGTGGTACTTCGGTGATCCGCGAACCTTGCTGGTACTGCTCGGGTCGTTTGCGTTAGCGCTGCTGTTGCGTAGCCAGGGTTCCTGGCCCCGCGTGATGTGGTGCAGCGTCGGTCTCGGGCTGTTGTATGCCTGGGGGCTGACCCTGACGTTCGGCGAGTCGATCACCGCGCTGGCCAGCGAGTTGCAGAAGGCATTACCGAGTGTTCTGTCGGATGCCTATCAGCAGCTCTCACTGGACGAGCGGGCTCGGCTGGAATCACTGCTGGCGCCGGTCTTGACCGGTTTGCTTGCGGCCCTGCTGCAGATCGTCACGCTGCTGAGCTTGATGCTGGGACGGTACTGGCAGGCATCGCTGTACAACCTCGGAGGCTTCGCGAAGGAGTTCCGGGCGTTGCGGCTGCCACCGTTGCTGGCGATGTTGTTGCTGGCCGGTATGCTGCTCGGTCCTAGCATTGGTGTGCAGATGGCGATGCTGGCTCCGATATGCAGCGTGCCTTTGGTGTTTGCAGGCGTAGCACTGATGCATGGACTGGTCGCCCAGAAGAGGATGTCGCGATTCTGGCTGGTCGGTCTCTACGTCACGCTGGTGCTGTTTATGCAGTTGGTTTATCCGTTACTGGCCGTAGTGGCCATTGTCGACAGTCTGTTTGATTTTCGCGGTCGTGCTTCCCCTAATGGCGGTGCAGGATCTGCGAACGGTGAAGGTTAAAAGTTAAGAGGTAAGACTCAGATGGAAGTCATCCTGCTGGAAAAAGTCGCGAACCTGGGCAACCTGGGCGACAAAGTAAACGTCAAGTCGGGCTACGGTCGTAACTACCTGCTGCCGCAGCGTAAAGCGACTGCTGCCACGCCGGCGAACATTGCCGAGTTCGAAGCACGTCGCGCCGATCTGGAAAAGGCTGCTGCCGAGCGTAAGGCTTCTGCCGAAACTCGTGCTGCTCAGCTGGCTGAACTGGAAGTCACCATCACTGCTACCGCGGGCGATGAAGGCAAACTGTTCGGCTCCATCGGTACCGCCGACATCGCTGACGCCCTGACCGCCTCCGGCGTTGAAGTGGCCAAGAGCGAAGTTCGTCTGCCGAACGGCACCATCCGTCAGGTTGGTGAGTACGACGTGGCTGTGCACCTGCACACCGACGTCGAAGCGACCGTCAAGCTGATCGTCATAGCCGGCTAAACGCCGTCTCTCGACTGGTGCTGCTGGTACCTGGCGAGTAACATCGGGCACGTTTCCACGCGAGTGGAACGTGCCCTTTGTTTTTCTGAATACTGGTATCTGGTGATTGCGCGCGTAAGCGAAATCGCCAGATACGAAGACGTAACGAGTGCCATGAACGACATCAGCATCCCTCAGCAGTACGATCTGGAAACCGCTGCACTCAAGGTGCCGCCACACTCCATCGAAGCCGAGCAGGCCGTGCTCGGCGGACTGATGCTGGATAACAACGCCTGGGAGCGTGTGCTCGACCAGGTTTCCGATGGCGACTTCTACCGCCATGACCATCGGCTGATCTTCCGTGCCATCTTCACGCTGGCCGAGCGCAACTCGCCGTTTGACGTGGTTACCCTTTCCGAGCAGTTGGACAAGGAAGGACATCTGCCTCAGGTAGGCGGTCTGGCTTATCTCGGCGAGCTGGCGAAGAACACGCCTTCGGTGGCCAACATCAAGGCCTACGCGCAGATCATTCGCGAGCGGGCCACGCTGCGCCAGCTGATCGGCATCAGTAACGAGATCGCCGACAGCGCCTATGCGCCACAAGGCAGGACTGGCGAAGAAATTCTCGACGAAGCCGAGCGGTTGATCTTCCAGATTGCCGAGGCGCGGCCCAAAACAGGCGGCCCCATTGGTATCAACGATATTCTGGTCAAGGCCATCGATCGCATCGACTCGCTGTTCAATGCCGGCGAGGCGATCACGGGTCTTTCCACGGGGTTCACCGATCTCGACGAGGCTACCAGCGGTCTCCAGCCGGCGGATTTGATTATCGTGGCCGGCCGACCCTCCATGGGTAAAACCACTTTCGCCATGAACCTTGTGGAGAACGCGGTGTTGCGTTCGGATAAGGCGATTCTGGTCTACTCGCTGGAAATGCCCGCCGACTCCATTGTGATTCGTATGTTGGCCTCTCTCGGTCGCATCGATCAGACCAAGGTGCGTACCGGTAAGCTGAGCGACGACGATTGGCCGCGACTGACCTCGGCGGTCAATCTGCTCAATGATCGCAAGCTGTTCATCGACGACACGGCTGGCATTTCGCCTTCTGAAATGCGCGCACGCACGCGACGCCTGGCGCGCGAGCATGGCGAGATCGGCATGATCATGGTCGACTATTTGCAGTTGATGCAGATCCCGGGATCCAGCGGTGATAACCGTACCAACGAGATTTCGGAGATTTCTCGCTCGCTCAAAGGGCTCGCCAAGGAGTTCAGCTGTCCAGTCGTGGCGTTGTCGCAGCTCAACCGCTCGCTGGAGCAGCGTCCAAACAAGCGTCCGGTCAACTCCGACCTTCGTGAATCAGGCGCCATTGAACAGGATGCTGACATCATCATGTTCGTCTATCGGGACGAGGTGTATCACCCGGAAACCGAATACAAAGGCGTTGCCGAGATCATCATCGGTAAACAGCGGAACGGTCCCATCGGTACCACCCGCCTGGCGTTCCTCGGCAAATATTCGCGCTTCGAAAACCTAGCGCCGGGTAGCTACCAGTTCGACGATGAGTAACGCCTGACAAACCGCGTTCCCCTGTAATCGGAACTGGCAGCACAATGCTGTCAGTTCTTCGCCAAATTAACTCCGGGAAACTTGTTCTCGCTGTCCGTCTCTGGCCGAGGCGGAATGTGGTGGCGGCTCACGACCTTGTCATCCTGCATAGACTCCAGGTGGACATCAAACCCCCAAAGGCGATGCAGGTGCTTGAGCACTTCTTCGGTTGAGCTAGCCAGCGGCTTGCGGTCGTGCTGCTGGTGACGCAAGCTCAGTGAGCGATCACCACGACGATCCACGCTCCATACCTGCACGTTGGGTTCGCGGTTGCCGAGGTTGTATTGCGCCGCCAGCAGCTCGCGAATGGTGTGATAGCCACTTTCGTCGTGGATGGCTGGTACCAGCAGCTCATCCTTGTGGTCATCGTCGAGAATGCTGAACAGCTTCAGATCTCTGATGACCTTGGGCGAGAGAAATTGCAGGATAAAGCTCTCGTCCTTGAAGTTCTGCATGGCGAATTTCACCGTGGTCAGCCAGTCGCTCCCGGCAATATCGGGGAACCAGCGACGGTCCTCCTCCGTGGGGTTCTCGCAGATTCGTCGGATGTCCTGGTACATGGCGAAGCCCAGCGTGTAGGGGTTCATGCCGCTGTAATACGGACTGTCGAAACCCGGCTGATAGATGACGCTGGTGTGCGACTGGAGAAACTCCATCATGAAGCCGTCGGTGACCAGCCCCTCATCGTAGAGGTCATTCATCAGCGTGTAATGCCAGAAGGTCGCCCAGCCTTCGTTCATCACTTGGGTTTGGCGTTGCGGGTAAAAGTACTGCGCGATCTTGCGCACGATGCGCACGATTTCGCGCTGCCATGGCTCCAGCAGTGGCGCATGTTTCTCCACGAAGTAAAGGATGTTTTCTTGCGGCTCGGCAGGGAAGCGCATGTCGCGTTCGCGCTCGTCGCCCCTTTCGCCGAGCTTGGGAATGGTGCGCCAGAGATCGTTGATCTGCTTTTGCAAATGCTCTTCCCGATCCTTCTGGCGACGCCGTTCCTCTTCGGCCGAGATGGGGTAGGGGCGTTTGTAGCGATCCACGCCGTAGTTCATAAGCGCGTGGCAGGAGTCGAGCAAGTCTTCCACAGCGTCGATACCGTGGCGTTCTTCGCACTGCATGATGTACTGCTTGGCGAAGACCAGATAATCGATGATCGAGCTGGCGTCGGTCCAGGTGCGGAACAGGTAGTTGCCCTTGAAGAAGCTGTTATGCCCGTAGCTGGCATGGGCAATCACCAGTGCCTGCATGGTGATGGTGTTTTCTTCCATCAGGTAGGCGATGCAGGGGTCCGAATTGATCACGATTTCGTAGGCCAGCCCCATCTGCCCGCGGATGTAGGATTTCTCGGTGCTGAGGAAGTGCTTGCCGTAGGACCAGTGGTGATAGCCCAGCGGCATGCCGACCGAGGCATAGGCATCCATCATCTGCTCCGCCGTGATCACTTCGATCTGGTTGGGGTAGGTATCGAGCGCGTAGCGTTCGGCGATGCGGCCGATCTCGCGGTCGTAGGCCCGGATCAGCTCGAAGGTCCACTCCGAACCGGTGGAAATCGGTTGTCGTTTCATGCTGCGGCCCCTCAGTTAGCGTCGGAAGACCTCAACCGACCCTATCCATCCTTCGCTGGAACAGTTCGCGGAACACCGGATAAATGTCCGCCGCACTGACCAGCTGCTGTTGGGCGAAGCTCTCAGGGAAAGCCTCGGCCACCTGGTTGTACTCGTACCAAAGCGCCTGATGCTCACGGGGGGTGATTTCCACATAAGTGAAATACTGCATCTGCGGCATGATCTGGTTCACCAGGATGTCGCGGCACAGCGGCGAATCATCGTTCCAGTTGTCGCCATCGGAAGCCTGCGCGGCATAAATGTTCCATTCGTTGGCCGGATAACGTTCGGCCATGATCTCTTGCATCATCTTTAGCGCGCTGGAGACGATGGTGCCGCCAGTCTCGCGCGAGTAGAAGAACTCCTCCTCGTCGACCTCCTTGGCGCTGGTGTGATGGCGAATGAACACTACGTCGATCTTGTCGTAGTTCCGCTTGAGGAACAGGTACAGCAGGATAAAGAAACGCTTGGCGACATCCTTGGTGGCCTGGGTCATCGAGCCGGAGACATCCATCAGGCAGAACATCACGGCTTTCGAGCTGGGGTTGGGGTGCTTGACCAGCAGGTTGTATTTCAGATCGAAGGTATCGAGGAAAGGTACACGGTTGATGCGCGCGCTCAGCCGTTCGATTTCCTGCTCGACGGTCTGGATATCAGTGAAATTATCCGGCTCCTCCCGCTTGAGCCGTTCCAGCTCGGCCTTGGCTTCGCGCAGGCTGGCGCGGCTGCTGCCGGACAGTGCGATGCGCCGCGCATGCGCCGAGCGCAGAGTGCGCACAATATTGATCCGCGAAGGATTGCCCTCGCTGCTGATGCCGGCGCGCACCGTCTTGAAAGTATCCGCACCGGTGATGTGGCGCTTGACGAGGTTGGGCAGCTCCAGATCCTCGAACATGAAATCGAGGAATTCCTCTTGGGTGATCTGGAACACGAAGTCGTCGATGCCTTCGCCACTGTTGCTTGCCTTGCCAGCGCCGCCTCCACCCGCGCCGCCTTGAGGGCGAGGAATGCGCTCGCCAGCGACGAAATCCTTGTTGCCAGGGTGGACGATAGTCTGCCTGCCGCCACGGCCATGGTGCAGCACCGGCTCATCGATATCGCGACCGGGTATGCTGATCTGTTCGCCATGTTCCATGTCGGTGATGGAGCGCCGGCTGACGGCTTCCTCTACCGCCTTCTTGATGTGACCACGGTAACGCTGCAGAAAGCGCTGGCGGTTCACCGTGCTCTTGTTCTTGCCATTCAGGCGGCGGTCGATCACGTAGCTCATGCGAGCCCTCCGGGCTGATGGCCGGAGGCCGAGGCAGGACGACATGCTGCTCTTGACGTCCCGCCTCCCGCCTCCAGCTTCGAGCGGCTGTTGGGTTACTGCGACTTACGTACCCGCAGATACCATTCCGAGAGCAGGCGAACCTGTTTCTCCGTGTAGCCACGCTCGACCATGCGCACGACGAAATCGTTGTGCTTTTTCTGGTCTTCCTTGCTTGCCTTGGCGTTGAAGCTGATGACCGGCAGCAGATCCTCGGTGTTGGAGAACATCTTTTTCTCGATCACCACACGCAGCTTCTCGTAGCTGAGCCAGGACGGGTTCTTGCCGTTGTTGTTGGCCCGCGCGCGCAGCACGAAGTTGACGATTTCGTTGCGGAAATCCTTCGGATTGCTGATGCCGGCAGGTTTCTCGATCTTCTCCAGCTCCTCGTTAAGCGCTACGCGGTTGAGGATTTCTCCGGTTTCAGGGTCGCGGTATTCCTGATCCTGAATCCAGAAGTCAGCGTAAAGCACGTAGCGGTCGAAGATGTTCTGGCCGTATTCGCTATAGGACTCCAGGTACGCGGTCTGAATTTCCTTGCCGATGAATTCGACATATCGCGGCGCCAGATATTCCTTGAGGTAGCGAAGGTAGCGCTCGCGGACCTCCGCCGGGAACTGTTCCTGCTCAATTTGCTGCTCCAGCACGTAGAGCAGGTGTACAGGGTTGGCAGCGATCTCGTGCGGATCGAAGTTGAACACCTTGGACAGGATCTTGAAGGCGAAGCGTGTGGACAGGCCGTTCATACCCTCGTCGACACCGGCGGTATCGCGATATTCCTGAATCGACTTGGCCTTTGGGTCGGTGTCCTTAAGGTTCTCCCCGTCGTAGACACGCATCTTGGAGTAGATGTTGGAGTTTTCGGGCTCCTTCAGGCGGCTCAACACCGAGAACTGCGCGAGCATCTTCAGGGTGTCCGGCGCGCAATGGGCCTTGGACAGCGAACTGTTAAACAACAGCTTGTCGTAAATCTTGATCTCATCGTTAACCCGCAGGCAGTACGGCACCTTGACGATGTAGATACGGTCGATGAAGGCTTCATTGTTCTTGTTGTTGCGGAAGGTATGCCATTCGGATTCGTTGGAGTGGGCCAGCAGGATACCGCTGTAGGGAATAGCGCCCAGCCCCTCGGTGCTGTTGTAGTTGCCCTCCTGGGTGGCGGTAAGCAGCGGGTGCAGCACCTTGATCGGCGCCTTGAACATCTCGACGAATTCCATCAGGCCCTGGTTGGCCCGGCACAGCGCGCCGGAATAGCTGTAGGCGTCTGCGTCGTTCTGCGGGAACTCTTCAAGCTTGCGGATATCCACCTTGCCCACCAGCGCAGAGATGTCCTGATTGTTCTCATCGCCCGGTTCGGTCTTGGCCACGGCAATCTGGTTGAGGATCGATGGGTAAAGCTTGACCACCCGGAACTGGCTGATATCGCCGCCGTATTCCTGCAGGCGTTTGGTCGCCCAGGGCGACATGATCGAATTGAGGTAGCGCGGCGGTATGCCGTAGTCCTCTTCGAGTATCTGCGCGTCTTCGGCCGGGTTGAACAGTCCCAGCGGCGACTCGAACACCGGCGAGCCCTTGATCGCGTAGAAAGGCACTTTCTCCATCAGCTGTTTGAGTTTCTCGGCCAGCGAGGACTTGCCGCCGCCCACCGGACCGAGGAGGTAGAGAATCTGCTTCTTCTCTTCCAACCCCTGGGCCGCGTGCCGGAAGTAGGAGACGATCTGGTCGATGCAGTCCTCCATGCCATGGAAGTCTTCGAAGGCCGGGTAACGGCGGATGACCTTGTTGGAGAAAATTCTGGAAAGGCGAGGGTCGGTCGAGGTGTCGACCAGTTCAGGCTCGCCTATAGCCATCAACAGACGCTCGGCAGCCGTGGCGTAAGTGCTGCGGTCATCCTTACAGAGATCGAGATACTCCTGAAGCGAGAACTCCTCTTGGCGGGTCGCTTCGAATCGTTGCTGAAAATGGCTGAAAATGCTCATTGACTTCACCTCGGACGATGCGCGGAGCCGGTGCTGTCATCAGGCATTCTGGAGCCGCCGAATATTCGGCTTTTGGAGTCCCCCCGAACACCTAACGATTGAAACCTGAGGCCCGGTAGCCTTTGGCCGGCTTTCACCTGCTTGGATGGCCTCGACTCAAGGATAGTTCGGATTCTGCGAGTTCAAGGCAGGGGTGGGAGATTCAGCGCGGCGTTTCGTCGGAGCGACGGCGCCAGGCCACGCGATGCGCGGCATTGGAGAGAATTATTTTTTTACACTTACCCGCGTTCGACGTCCTGCGGGAAGTGGTTGCGCCAGCCCTCGAAGCCGCCATCGAGGCTGTAGACGTCGGAGAACCCTTGGTGGACGAGATAGGCGGCTGCGCTTTGGCTGGAGTGGCCGTGGTAGCAGCTGACAATCAGCGGCTTGTCCAGGTCCGCAGCGGCGATGAAGTCCGGCAGCGAGTGGTTGTCCAGGCGTGTGGCGCCGGGAATGTGCCCATCGGCAAAGCTATGAGCGTCGCGAATATCGACGATCACGCCGCCTTCGCTGCGCAATTGCTGCGCTTGTTCGGGGCTGATGCGTTTGAAGTCACTCATTTGGTTTTGGCCTCGCAATCGCAGCGATACAGTTCTTCCGTATCGAGATTCATCAGGGTCATGGTGTTGCCCCATACGCAGCCGGTATCCAGGGCGAACACGTTTGGCTCATCGCACTGACCTTCCAGCGCGGCCCAGTGGCCGAAAACTATTCGGCAACCGCGAGTTTTTCGGTTCCGGTGGTTGAACCAGGGCGCGAAGCCTGCCGGCGCATTTTCCAGGCCTTCCTTTACTTCCAGGTTTAGCGTGCCATCGGCCTTGCAAAAGCGCATGCGGGTGAAGTAGTTGGTAATCAAGCGCAGCCGTGGAATACCGTGAAGGTCCTTGTCCCATTTGGCGGGCTGGTTGCCATACATACCGTCGAGATAAGGTATCAACAGGGCGTCGTCGCGCAAGACCTGCTCGACTTCGGCCGCGCGTTTTAGTGCCTTTTCAAGCGTCCACTGGGGCGGGATACCCGCATGCACCATGGTGGTCTTGCGCCCGGCATCATGGTGAATGAGTTTTTGTTGCCGTAGCCAGTCGGTCAGGTCGCTGCGATCAGGCGCATCGAGGATGGGCTGGAGCGTATCGGCTTTTTTCATACGCTCGATGTTGTACGCCACGGCCAACAGATGCAGGTCGTGGTTGCCCAGCACCGAGATGGCCGAGTTACCGAGGTCACGGACGAAACGTAGCGTCTCGAGCGATTGCGGGCCACGGTTGACCAAATCACCCGTGAGCCACAGGCAATCGCGCGAGGGACTGAAGTCGACTCGTTGCAACAGGCGTTGTAGAGGGGCAAGGCAACCCTGAATGTCGCCGACAGCGTAGGTGGTCAATGCAGCGCTCCGGGAACGGCAAGACGGAAAGGCGCGATGATCGCGTCGAACGTATGACCATCCTCGGCGAGCATCTGATAGCTGCCTTGCATCGTACCTACCCGGGAAGTCATCAGCGTACCGCTGGTATAAACATGACGCTCGCCGGGGGCGATGACCGGCTGCTGGCCGATGACGCCCGAGCCGCGAACTTCCTGCACCTTCCCGTCACCGTCGGTGATGATCCAATGACGTGACAGCAACTGCACGGTCAGCTGGCCGTTGTTTTCGATGGTTACCCTGTAGGCAAAGGCGTAGCGATTTTGTTCCGGTTGCGACTGCTCGGGCAGAAACTGCGGTGTGACGCTGACGTCGATGCGATAGCGTTGTTCTTCAGGCATGGGATTCTGCTCGGTACGCCCGTCAGGAACGAGCGGATAATTGATCGGACAATCGAACGAACGCGGCCAGGTCCAGCTGCTCGGGCCGCAGGCTGCCGTCGACATCGGCGGCGGCGATGGCCTCTGCATCCAGCACGCCCTTGAGCGTATTGCGTAGCGTCTTGCGCCGCTGGCTGAAGGCTTGGCGCACAATGTGCTCCAGCTGGCGATGGTCCTGGGCCGGGTGGGGTAGCGTTTCGTGGGGCACCAGCCTGACGATGGCCGAATCCACCTTGGGTGCAGGGTTAAATGCGCCCGGGCCTACGTTGAACAGGTGTTCCACACGGCAGTGGTACTGCACCATGATTGACAGACGCCCCCAGTCACCGCCGCCGGGTTGTGCGGCCAGGCGCTCGACCACTTCTTTCTGCAACATGAAGTGCATGTCGCGAATCAGGTGCGCGTGGTCGAGCAGATGAAAGATCAGCGGCGTCGAGATGTTGTAAGGCAGATTGCCGACGATGCGCAGGCTGCCAGGAATTTCGCTCAACTGGGCAAAGTTGAACTTCAATGCATCGCCCTGATGCAGAGTGAAGTTGTCCTGCTCGGCGAATTTGCTTCGCAGAATGGGGATCAGGTCCAGATCCAGTTCCACCACATCCAGATGCGCGCCGCTGCTCAGCAGGCCCTCGGTAAGTGCGCCCTGGCCTGGGCCGATCTCGACCAACTGCTCGCCGGGTTTGGCGTGGATGGCCCGCAGAATTCGGTGAATTACGCCTGCATCGTGAAGAAAGTTCTGACCGAAACGCTTGCGCGCACGGTGCTGGTAATCGGACATCGAAAGCTCCAAGGAGCAGCTTGAAGCTCAAGGCTTGAAGCTGGACGCGGATAAGGCGCGCATTTTAGCAGGCGAGGACACTGAAAAGACGCTTATCGGCCGGCACAAAGTAAAAGCTGGACGAGCTGTGCAGAAAGTCGGTACCGCCCAGGATGCTTTGTTGGGCACCATTCTGCGCCCTCCGATGCGCCTTGACGCTTGTCAATGTCCGCCACGGGCCACCTACCTAGACTGCCGGCTGTTCCTATCAGCCCGAATGCCTGCTGTCATCGACGGCGCGCATGATCGAATGTCCAGGAGTTGCCATGCAACTGGTCTGCCCGGCAGGAAGCCTGCCCGCGCTCAAGGCCGCCGTCCAGCAGGGCGCCGATGCTATTTATGTCGGCTTTCGAGACGACACCAACGCCCGCCATTTTGCGGGTTTGAACATGGACGACAAACAGCTCGACAAAGGGCTGCAGCTGATCCGTGAGAAAGGCCGGCAGTTGTACATCGCGGTCAACACCTACGCACAGCCGCAAGGTTGGGCGCGCTGGCAGCGGGCCGTCGACCACGCCGCCGATCTGGGCGTCGATGCCTTGATCGCCGCCGATCCTGGTGTGCTCGGATACGCGAGCAAGCGCCACCCCAAACTCAGGTTGCACCTCTCGGTTCAGGGATCGGCGACCAACGCCGCCGCATTGAGCTTCTACCAAGAACGCTATGGCATCACGCGCGCCGTGGTACCCCGAGTACTTTCGCTCAAGCAGGTCAAGCAGGTGGCAGCCAGCAGTCCGGTACCCATTGAGGTGTTCGCCTTCGGCAGCCTCTGCATCATGGCCGAAGGCCGCTGCCACCTGTCGTCCTACCTCACCGGAGAGTCGCCGAACCTATGCGGTGTTTGTTCGCCAGCCAAGGCGGTGCGCTGGAGCGAAGAGCCCGCGGGGCTGACGTCACGCCTCAACAATGTACTGATCGACCGTTACGCCGAGGGTGAGTCTGCCGGCTACCCGACCTTGTGCAAGGGGCGCTTTGTGGTCAACGGCCAACGGTTCCATGCTCTGGAAGAGCCTACCAGCCTGAACACCCTGGAGTTGATCCCCGAACTGGCATCAATAGGTGTCACGGCTATGAAGATCGAAGGTCGCCAGCGTAGCCCCGCCTACGTCGAGCAAGTCACGCGCGTCTGGCGTACCGCGCTGGATTCGTATATGCAGGCGCCACAGCGCTACGTGGTGCAGCCGGCGTGGCGCGAGGTGCTGGATGGCCTGTCCGAGGGCTCGCAAACCACACTGGGTGCTTATCACCGAGCGTGGCAATGAATGGGGAGCCAACCATGAAACTCAGTCTCGGCCCGGTGTTGTTCTACTGGAAGCGCCAGCAAACCCTGGATTTTTATGCCGACATGGCCAGCCTGCCGCTGGATGTGATCTACCTGGGCGAAACCGTCTGCTCCAAGCGTCGCGCGCTGGGTCTCGATGATTGGATCGGTCTTGCGCGGGAGCTGACGCAGGAGTCGTCGGCGCAGATCGTACTGTCCGGCCTGACGCTGGTCGAGGCGGCATCCGAGCTGTCCGGGCTGCGTCGTCTATGCGACAACGGCGAGCTGCTGGTGGAAGCCAACGACATGGGCGCGGTGCAATACATGTCGGAAAAGCGTCTGCCTTTCGTTGGCGGTCCGGCGCTCAATCTATACAACGGCTACGCCCTGGCTGAGCTGGTGAGCAGCGGCATGTGTCGCTGGGTGCCGCCTGTAGAAATCTCCGGTGCGATGATCCGCGATGCCCTCGCACGGTTGGCGACGCTCGAGGTGCCCATGCCTGAACTTGAGATTTTTGCCTATGGCCACCTGCCGCTGGCGTACTCCGCGCGCTGTTTTACCGCACGTGCGGAGAACCGCCCCAAGGACGATTGCCAGTTCTGCTGCCAAAGCTATCCCGAAGGCATTCCGTTGCTCAGTCAGGAAGGCGAAGCGCTGTTCACCATCAACGGTATTCAGACCCTGTCGGCTTCGGTCAGCAATCTGCTGGCTGATTATTCTGCGCTGGCAGCCTGCGGTGCCGATCTGTTGCGCCTGAGCCCGCGTGCAACGGGCATGGAGGCGGTGGTCGCGGCGTTCGATGCCGTGCGTAACGGCGCCATGCCGCCGCTGGCCGTGGACGGCTGCAACGGTTATTGGCACGGACAACCCGGCATGCTGCGTGCCGAGGAGGTCGGATTATGCTGAAATCCTCCCCGCATCTATTGCAGCTGGGCGAGAGGTTGCTGCCGTTGGCCGCACGCATGCCCTTCATGTTGCAACGCCTCGCGCTGGAGCGCAGCTTGAATCACCTGTTCGCCGAACCGCTGGTCGATGATGCCTTCGAGGTGCTTGAAGGACGGTGGATGCGCCTGGAAGTGGTCGACCTGAAGCTGGCCTGGTGTCTGAGCTGCCACCGCAAACGCTTGCGCATCGCCGAGCAGGCGGCAGTACAGGTCACCATTCGCGGCAACTGGCGTGAGTTTCTGCTGCTGGCCAGCCGCCAGGAGGATCCGGATACCTTGTTCTTCCGTCGCCGCCTGGTCATCGAGGGCGATACCGAATTGGGATTGGCGATAAAGAACCTGATCGACAGCCTGGATCCAGACACACTTCCCGCATGGTTGTGGAAAGGCCTGCAAAGCGCTGGCGAAGAAGTGGCACAGGCTAGCCGGGCGCAGTCAGCTGCTTGATGGCCTGGCGCTGTAGTCCCCTGGCTTAATGTCTGCTGGTTCAGCGAACCAGGGAAACCGGCGCGTCCTCTTCACCGTGGCTGGGCGTTGATGATTTGGGCTGCATGCGGTCGCTGGCGATGATGCTCTTCATGTCTTCCCACAGAAGATTGGTCTCGTCATCACTGCAATTTTCGCGGTAGCGCTTGCGCAAGCCGTAGCTGCTGAGAGTGATGTGCACATTGGCGGTTACCCCATGTTGCGCCAGGCAGGCGCGGGCGCAGTGCAGGGGGCATCCGTCGATGGCGAGGATGGGGCGGCCCGAATTGGCCTTGTTCACCAGGGAATTGACCCGCCCGCCAACCCCGGCGATGCAGGACATTTCCGCCAGTCCGGCACGATCCAGGCGTACGGCCAGGGTGTTGGCGAGTTGCGCGACGTTGGAGCAGCCTGAGCAGGAGTACACCAGCGGCAGGGTGGTTGGTATGGGCATGATGTTCTCCCGGCTGTTGACCAGAAGGAGTATGTCGGCCGACGTTTCGCTGGACGTTGACGATTATCAAGAATCCTCGGGCAAGGGGGCCGCAGCTCATTCCTGATAGGCTGCAAGGCCCTTGGTATCCAGAATCTCGATGCGCCGTCGTTGCACGGCGATCATGCCTGACTCGATCAGCCGATGCAGGATGCGCGAGAAGGTTTCCGGCTGGATACCGAGCTTCGACGCGATCAGGCGCTTGGGTACGTCGAGCGTCACCACGCCGCTCTCACCTTCCTGAGCTTGGTACAGGAAACGAACCACCCGGTGACTGGCGTTTGCCAGCGCCAGGGTGTCAATTTCATTGAGGCGTTGATGCAGCCGGATGCTGAGCGTGGCGAGGATGTCCAGGCAGATGCTCGGATGTTCTTCGAGCATGCGGCGGTAATGTGAGCCGTGCAAGCTGGCGACCAGGCTGGCCTTGAGCGCCGTGGCGCTGACCGGATAGCTGGGGGCGCCGGTGAACAGAAGGGCTTCGGCGAAAGACTCGCCGGGCCGTATGATTTCAACCAGCTTCTCCTGGCCATCACTGACTATCCGGTGCAGTTTCACTTGCCCGCTGAACAGAAAGTAGAACCGATCGGCCTTGTCGCCCTGATGAAAAAGTGCCGCGCCGACTGTCAGCCGCTTGAGGTTTGCCGAGGCGCACACCTCTTGCAACGAGGCGTCCGGCAGCCGGGCGAACAGGTGATGACGACGCAGCTCAGCGATCAAGGATGTTTCGGTGAGCATGGTTCCCCCCTGGCGCGGGACCGGATTGTTCGAGGTTGCATCCTAGAAAAACACCAATCCGTCCTTCCTTGATCTGAGACAAGATCCGCTTCTGTAGGCGCGCGCTGAGGCAGACGGTCAATTTCCTCGGCATACTGCGGAGCGAGTCGGCTGGCGCCAGGCGTTCAGCTCTTTCGATATCGAGATGGTTCTTCTCAACTCCAGCCCCAGAACTGTAGATACCAGCCATAGCCGACGAGTGCTGTGCCCAGGCCCGCGCAGGTGAAGGCGCTGAGTCGGCGCAGGCCATTGGCGCCGTGGCGACTGATCACACCCCAGGCCAGATACAGGGTCCAGGCGATAGCGCCGGTTAGCATCAGGGCCCTGACCGGTTGCGCCCAGGCAAGAATGAAGCCTTCATAGCGCAGCAGCCTGATGGTGGTCGCTGACAGCCCAAGGAACAGCCCGGCCCCGCCCAGCGGTATAAAAGCCAGTGCCAGATGATGGAACACATTGTCGCCACGACGCATCAGGTGAACCGCTCCGCGTAGCAGCAACCAGAGCGCACCGCCAATCACCAGCGAGCTGGCGCCGATGTGGGTCAGGATAGCGGCGCCGTCGAGCCAGCTGAACGCATCGTTGGCCTGCGGGTAGTGGGTCAGCAGCCACCAGGGCGCGTTGGTTTCGAGCGGCCAGAAGATGTCGCGATCGACCAACCATTCGGCGGCGGTCTGCTTGAGCGTGATGAACCAAGGGCTGACCGTCCATTGGAAGGCGCCCATCGCCAGGCCGATCATGCCGAACAACAGCAAGGTGCTGTCCCAGTGCTGATTCTGTGCCTGGTTGCCGACGATGAGTATTTCCGCGTTGGGTGAGCGTGCGCTGAGGGCGACGGCACCGCGCTGTCCGCTGCAACGACCGCAGGCGTGACAGTCACTGTTGCCCTGCATGCGGCGAATGTCGATCAGCGGGGCGCAGTTGGGTGTAGGCCGGTGCGGCGCCTGATTGGCCAGCCAGCGCTCCTCGTCCACCTTGTAGTGAACCGGCGCAAGGCGCGCGAGCAGGCCGAACACCCCGCTCACCGGGCACAGGTAGCGGCACCAGACCCGCTTGCCACGCCCGTAGAGAAAGCCGACCAGCATGGCGGCGACGGTCGAGCCTCCGAGAATCAGCGCCGCGGCTCGGCCATAGTCATACACGCTGATCAGCTGGCCGTAGACAGTGGTCAGCACGAAGGCCACGGTTGGCCAGCCGCTCCAGCGAATCCAGCGCGGAGTACCCTTGTTCAGGCCCCGCCAGCTGATCCACTCGCTGAGCGAGCCTTCCGGGCAAAGCACCCCGCACCAGAGCCGGCCGAACAAAACCATCGACAGCAGCACAAAGGGCCACCAGAGCCCCCAAAACACGAACTGCGCCATTAGCGTCAGGTTGTCGAGCATGCGCCCCTGGGACGGAGGTAGGGGGAAAAAGGCGGGCAGCAGCAGGAGAACAAGGTAGATACCCACCACCAGCCACTGGATTAGCCGGATGGTCTTGGCATGCTGGCGCAGCAGGTCACCAGTGCGCGCCAGCCAGAGGGAGGCTGCGGTCATGCCGGGCGGGCCTCCAGTCGAGCGTGTCGCATCTTGAAACGCTGCATTTTCAGAACCTCAAGGGTTGCCGCCTTGAAATGGCCCTCTCGAATGGTCAGCTGACAAGTGTGCCGACCAGGCCGGACACCATCAGCTAAGCCGGGTGCCAGCAGGGCAAGGGCAGGGATCGGTACAGGTTGCATGGCTGGCCTCAGGTTCAGTAGCCGCCTTTCTTGCCGATTCCGGCGTAGGTGAACTCGTAGTTCAGCTCGCAGCGTTCGAACCAGGGCGCGACACCGGTCTCCTTGTCCACGTGGCGGCCGAACATGGCGTGACTACCTCCTGGCGGAAGGACAGTGAAGGTCAGCCGGTACTTTCCCGGACCCATCAGCTTTACGTTGTCCCCGTAATGCGGACCGTCGTTGGCCACCATCGGGTGGAGGTCGCCTTCGATCTTCTCGTCCGAATCTTTCTTGCTTAACGAATACTTGATGTTCAGGTATGGCACGAAGCTGCCTTCCTGCCAGCCGTTTCGGTTGTCTTCGATGGCGGCGATGTCGGCTTCAAGATGGATGTCGGATTCGCCGGTGCTGCGCATCATGCCGGTCGGCTCCATATCCACCGGCTGCAGATACACCGCGCCAACCACCATACCGCCGCATTGCTGCGGTTCACCGACGGGATACTCTTTGGCTTGAACGAAGGGCGTCAGCATCAGCGATGCGAGGGCGAGGGCGAGGGCGAGGGTAACGGGAATATGCATGTGGCCTCCGTTAGACCGTATGAATGTCGATCAAGGCTCGCATCTGAAAGGGTTAACGATAATGATTCTCGTCAATTTTGATGGAATGATTTGTGAGAGCCGGTCTGCTCTGGCGTGAGGCGCAGGACGCTAAAACGCATGGATGAAAGGATTACGAGCATCCCATTACGGTAGGTTGTCATAGCCCTTACAGGCAGTTCATCAGGCCGCACGATGACCTTCAGGAATGCGCTGCGAGCAGAATGAGCTGTGTGTCAGCCGAGTCGCGGCATACCATGCACTTTTCAATCAGGAACGCCCATGCCTGAGACCGTTGTGTTGGACGCTCGCACCGCCCGGGTTCTGCCGTGGCTGGTTGCCATCGCATTTTTCATGCAAACCCTGGACGGCACCATTCTCAACACGGCCTTGCCGGCGATGGCGCAGGATCTGGCCGAGGATCCGCTGCGCATGCAGGGTGTGGTCATCGCCTACATGCTCACCGTCGCGTTACTGATTCCGGCCTCGGGGTGGCTGGCCGACCGCTTCGGCACGCGACGTATCTTCTTCTCGGCCATCGTGTTGTTCACCTTGGGTTCACTGTTCTGCGCGATGTCCATCACCTTCAACCAGTTGGTGATTGCACGTGTAGTGCAGGGCATAGGCGGGGCATTGATGCTGCCGGTCGGTCGCCTGGTGGTGCTGCGCGCCTATCCGCGCAGCGAATTCGTGCGGGTGATGGCTTTCATTGCACTGCCCGGGATGGTCGGCCCGCTGATCGGCCCGACGCTGGGCGGCTGGCTGGTGCAGTACGCCTCCTGGCACTGGATATTCCTGATCAACCTGCCGGTGGGCCTGGTGGGCTGTATCGCCGCCTTTCGCTTCATGCCCGACCTGAAAAGCGCCGAGCGCATACGTTTCGATACGGTCGGTTTCCTCTTGTTCGGAACATCCATGGTGTTCATCACCATTGCGCTGGAAGGCCTTGGCGAACTGCATATGCCCCATGCTCGGGTACTGCTGCTGATGGTGATCGGCAGCGCCTGCCTTGCGGCTTACTGGTTGCGCGCCGGGCATGTCGACAAACCGCTGTTCAGCCCCTCGCTGTTTCGTATCCGCAGTTTTGCCGTCGGCATCTTTGGCAATCTGTTCGCGCGGTTGGGTAGCGGCGCGTTGCCATTCATGTTGCCCTTGTTGCTGCAGGTAGCATTGGGCTACTCGCCGTCGCAGGCGGGGATGATGATGATTCCGCTGGCGCTTGGCGCCATGTTGATCAAGCCGCTGGCCAAGCCGCTGATCGACCGTCTAGGCTACCGGCGCATCCTGATCGGCAACACATTGCTGCTGGGCAGCTTGATCGCGAGCCTGGCTACCGTCGACGCCGCGACGCCCATGGTGCTATTGCTCTTGCACCTGAGCCTGATAGGCATAGTCAACTCCATGCAATTTACCGCGATGAATACCGTTACCTTGGTGGGCCTCAGCAACCAGGATGCTAGCAGTGGCAACGGGCTGTTGTCCGTGGTGGTGCAGCTTTCCATGAGTCTGGGCGTCGCTTCTGCGGGGGCGTTGCTGGGCGGCTTCACCGTTCCCGGTGCTGGCGGCGAGCCGGTGTTGCGAGCATTTCAGCTGACCTTCCTGTGTGTCGGCGGCATGTCGATGCTGGCCGCCACGCTGTTCTTTCAACTGGACAGCAAACAGCGGATGGCCGCCAGGCTGGTCGATCTGGAATGAGCGACGGCTCGCGCCACTAGCTGGCGCAGAGCTCGGCTTCTTCCGCAGGCATCTCGTCGGTGACGATCACACGCGTGTGAATTCCAGACTCATTCTCCATCCGCAAGCCAAAATAATGGCTGTCATGTTCGTCCCAGAAGGCTTCCACTTGCGCCATCGTGGCGGCTTCGAGAAGCACTTCCAGGTTGTGCTCCAAGACGATTGTGTAGATTTTTTCAGCAGACATCGGGAGGCTCGCGTTTCGATTAGTAGATATGGCCGCTTCTTGTGCGGTGATGTCATTCTGACAGTCGCCGCTCCGTTTGCCGTCTCCGCTTATCGCGTCGCACCTGTCTTCCGCCGAGCGGTCGTCGCAGGCATGTCGATGCAGCACTTAAGGATAAGCCCGTCACGGAGTGTCTACTGTGGTTCGCGCTTCGGCCCAGTGCTTTGCCCGGATTCACTTCAAAGTAATGGCCAGTAATCCCAGCGCTAAAGTCCGACCATCTTCTCCAAGCCCGACATCCACCGGTCTTGCTGCGTCAGGTAAGAGAAACTCAATCTTGATACCAGAAAACGAATCTAGCTTTGCCGCCTCCGGCAACTTAACCTCGGTTGCAGCGGATGACTCTTTAATCGTCATAGAAGCGGTCTGTACACCATTCACTATTATTTCAACACGTTGCGCCGGATGGGATGGAGTGATCAGCGCATTAAAGTCAATAAGAATGGAATGAACTTCCTTCGGCAGTGTTGGAAGAAAAACCACTGAGGATGACGAATCCGACCAAGTTCCCCAAGGCTCGGGGGACGACCAACCTTGGCCCAGATAATCCACACCGTAACCAGCAGAATTGAATGAAATACGCTCACCCACAGCAAGAGGCTTAAATAGGTCGTTAATTTTTATTTCGTCAACAGAGGGTCGGCAGTCGACACAGTTTTTCCAGTTTGGGGCAACAACGTTGAGGCCATCAATTTTTGCAAATAGATCAGCCGCGAGATTCCCGGAAATAAACGCTGAACGAAACTCAGAATCATCCAGGATATACAGCGAATCCTGATCAAAAGCTCCGCTGCTTAATGCTTCATATGACCTTTTTTTGGCGTCTTCAAAAGATATGGCAGAAACTCTAGCAAGGTAGACCGCGTCAGAGGCAAGCCCGTTGCTTCCAGCGTAATATGAAATATCCTGCCATGCAGCAGGAGAATTTCCGACTGGGATGCGTCTGACGTTCTGATATTTTTTTGAAGCGTCTGACCAAAACTGGCTAACAAGCGGAGAGCTCCATTCGGCACTCGATTCAACCATATTCGTTTTTCGAATGGGCAGCCAGCCAGCGCTTGTATCAAGGACTTGAACTGTTAGCGCTAGACCAAGCACAAATCCAGCGGTGCGGCCATCAAATCTTCTAACTGCAAAGGCTATCGACAAAAAAGTTATTAGGTAAAATACAGGCCAAAATATTCTACCCGACGCTCTAAACACATTCGCAAGCTCAAGGAATGAGTCGGGCAAAGTATATCTAAATTCAATTGGTCCAATAGCAATCGCATTGGATATGGCGAATAAAGTAAATGCGAGAAACAAGAGAGCCAAATACCAATACTCGCTGGCCGCTTCGGTCAGTTCTTTTCTCGCAGCCCAAAAAGCAGGAAAAGATGAGATGAGCAAAAAAATTGTTCCGAGGCCTAGATAATTGAACCCCTCATAATCCCCCGTTGCCTCTGGGAGATCTCTTAGAATATATGACCAGCCACTCGAGTCAAAAGGAGATAATATATTCATTCGGTAAAGGCCATAGCCTGCAGAACTGGCCCCCGCTCCAACGCTGAAATAACCGGCTTGCCAGCAAACAACACCAGTCAGAAAAAAAAGTGCAAAAAACTCATATATCGAAATGCGCACAGAAAGCTGTGATTTCATCGCCCTGCCGACAAGATCAGCAATCCAAATGGCAAGGACCATTGCCAGTAAATAAGCATGGATAAGTGCTGTAACTGCTATAAGTATCCCCCAGCATAGCTTTCGCCGCCGCAGCTTTGCATTCAAAGAGAAATATAAAGCTGCAACAATAACAAAGTGGCCAACAAGGCTTAGATGGCCATGCAGCCTCCAAATCATGGGCGGAGCGAAGACAATGATTCCAGCACCAAGAAGCCGAAGTAAGTTGCTGCTTGTTACCAGGCAAAGTAACTTCCATCCAAACAAGGCTTGAAAAATGAAACACAGAAGCAGCCAGATTCCAAAGTATTGAAAAGTCTGCGGCAAAAGATAGGAGATAGGCTTAAAAATAATAGCAAGGAGAGGATTTGAATCTGAGTATAAAATGGAATTTGCAAACTCCAATCCATAGGATGAGTTGAGGCCGATCGGAAATTCCCACTCCGAATTTCTGTAAAAAAGCCATCCTAGATAGTGTGTTGCTGGATCGCCTGCTCCTAGCCACGCGATATTTGTAGGATAAAGTGCTCGCGGTCCCACTACAATAAAAAACGCAATTACACCTAGCATAACGGGGAGGGCTGATGACAACATATTGAGTTTGTTGTTTTCAGAGCGGATCATCATACAAATTCCTTATCTCCCTTGAACCCCCAAAGACGGCTTGCTACGAAACTTATGGCCGGAACTACTGACGCAGACAATACGGCTGAAATAATTGGTGGGAACCAGCCTTCGTGCACTAGAAGAGCAAGGAGTAGTGTGTTTGATGCGAAGGCAAAGATTGCGATTACAAAGAATCGAAACATCGCGCGACGCGGGCTTCCCGGGGAGCGAAATGTCCATAGATAGTTTCCCGCAAATGAAATTAAAAAAGCCACCAAGAATGCGATGGTGTTTGCGAAAATCGGCGTTATACCGGTTTCCTTCAACAAAATCCAGACAACCATAATATGGGCTGCTGTGGCAACAATCCCGACTGAACCAAAGCGGGAAGCGATAATGAGCTCACGCCATAAAACAAATTTTAAAAATCTCTTATTTATCACGATAGCACAGCTCGAATCCGTTGGCGCTGTAGTCAAGATTTTTCCGCGACAACAAAAGCAGTCAACCCAGCGAAGCGGTTACTTAAAAAAAACGGCAACTCAGCTGAAGACATTGCCGTCAGTGTTGCGTTAACCAATGGGTGGTGCTGTGTGAGCTGTGACTGCGCCTGGTAACGGCCTCCTTGCATCAAGTTACTCACAAGGCGAATGGTTGCGGCGATCGGAAAAATCGCGCCAAAATAATATGCGCCATGCTTCACCGTTAAACCTGCCTGGCGAACAACGTCTTCTATTTGATTCAGTCGGTAGCGTCTCTTGTGTTCAAGAAAGACATCGTGCCCACTCCACAGAAAATGAAAGGCCGGGACGGATATCAAAAATTTCGCCCCGCTTGGAACTTTAGTCGCGTAGTCTCTTAGAAGGCAAACATCGTCGTCGACGTGTTCTAACACGTCCATTAGAAGGACCAAGTCAGCATTTACGTTATCCACTGATCTTCTAAAGTGAACTGGCTTTCCAGCCTCCGAAGCGTCTGAGTCGCTCTCGTAGCTTATGTCTACACACCATGCCTCTTTTGCCAAAGAGTCGGTAAGCATTTTTTTTGAAAAGAACCCTGATCCGGCCCCGATATCAAGGATTACACAAGGAGAGGCACCAGAAAGCAGACGCTTCATTGCATTGGCTTTTGATCTGTAATACCAATGCTGTTTTATATTGGTGCCAAGGATCTCCGTTTCTTTCAAGTCCATCTTTATTCCTTTTTGTCGTAGATACGCCTTACGAGATAGATCGGGCGTCGCTTAGACTCGATGTACGACCGCCCAAGATATTCACCAATGATTCCTATGCCAATCAGTTGTAAGCCACCGAGAAATGTCACCGCAACTACAACGGAGGCGTATCCTGGAACATCTATTCCGGAGAGCAGCACTTTAAAAATCATGAAAATAGCAAAAAGCAGAGACATAAAGGCAACCACCCCACCTAAGTAAGTCCAAATCCGCAAGGGGGCGGTGCTAAAGCTTGTGATGCCTTCGAGTGCGAAATTCCACAACCGCCATCCGTTGAATGTTGTGCTGCCAGCGATCCGCTCAGGCCTTGCATACTCCACTGCTGCGGTCTTGAATCCAACCCAGGCAAATAGTCCTTTCATAAAACGCCTTGACTCGGGAAACGCTTTTAGCGCATCAACAACCGAGCGGTCCATGAGTCTGAAGTCGCCGACGTTTTCGGGGATTTCTGGTTCTGAAAGTTTGTTATGGATGCGATAAAACCAAGTGGCAGATTTTCTCTTGATCCATGTATCTGAATCTCTATTGATCCGTTTTCCCACGACGATGTCGTATCCTTCAAGCCATTTTTCGAGCATTTTAATAATGATTTCGGGTGGGTCTTGAAAATCAACGTCAATCGGGACTACAGCGTGCCCGGAGGTCATGTCCAAGCCCGCGGTAAGCGCAGCCTCTTTTCCGAAGTTACGACTCAAATCAACTATGCGTATTTCAGGGTTCTTCTTTTGGAGCTCGAGAAGACGTGCGAGGGTATCGTCACGGCTCCCGTCATTTATGAAGATGATCTCGAGTTTGATTTCAGTGCGGTCATCGAAAACCGCCTTAACACGATCAATGAATAGCGATACTGTTTCCGACTCATTAAAAACTGGTACAACGAGCGACAGTTCAATGTGTGCAATCTCGCGCGGCTCTATGATTTTTTCTAATGAATTTGAATCCGGCATCCTCATCCATCCTGATCGGTAGACGGCTTGCTCTGTACGAGTGCTCACAACTATAGGCGAAACCTGGAGTTCTGCAGGAGCTGCTGGATCAGTGCATCCGGAGGTTCGTGTTCGTGTTGCACCCGCATCCGTATCCCTCTTGACGAGCTGCAACGGCGCTTCGTCGGTCTAGTGGACATTGCTGCTTCGCTGGTGCGAACGTTTTCAGCGAGACAGATGCGTTGACGGCATGTGGGGTGGGTTAGGGCGGACTGATGGCCATAGAGCAACTGCCTGAAGGACGTTGAAAGGTCGACGTCGATACGCTCAAGAGAACCGGAATTGATTGCCCACCACGCAAGGGTGCGAGGCTGCGATATCCCATTGCTACGCGAATAGATTCGCAAGCCTACGCGCATGATCGTCGTGTCCGCATGGAAGCGGGCGCCTTCCCGAAACACCTAAAAATGAGCGGGGCTATCTGCGCTCGGTCTACAACGAGCTTCGGGGCTTGGGTGTCATCAAGTACGAAGACACGTTGGCGCTGGCCAAGCCGCTCAAGATCCATGAGCGTGAGCTTTCATGGCTGACGAAACAGCAGATCGCCGAGCTGCTGGATTCGATCCGTGCTGGCTGTGATAAGCCGCACGTCGAGCTTGTCACGATGATCCGTTTGGCGACGGGTGCTTGATGGTCAGACGCCGAGAAGCTGAAGCCGACCAGTGTGCGGAATGGCGTCATCACGTTCAGCGGGACGAAAAGCGGGAAGGTGCGATCAGTGCCGATCTCGGCTGAGCTGGAAAAGCGGATCGTGAAGCACTGGAAGCAGCATGGTCCGTTCATGCATTCGATCACCTCGTTCCGTCGCGCGCTCGCAAGAACCACAATCCGACTACCGAGAGGGCAGGCCGCCCACGCGCTGCGGCATACCTTCGCCAGTCACGGCGGGAACATCCTGACGCTGCAGAAGATCCGGGGTCATTCGAGCTTGGCCATGACGATGCGGTATGCGCACCTGTCGCCTGATCATCTTCTAGACGCAATTAAATTAGGCCCGCTACGCACTTTTGGGGAATGAGTAGCTGACGGTGTTTCCGCTTTCCTTCACATAACCTAGTTGGCAGAGCGTGGCGTAAATACGCTCAATTTCTTTGATGGGGGTCGCTTTGCCGACCTTTGAGTGAATGGTGTTCAACAGTGTCTTTGTAGTCTTGGGTTTCGATGCCTTCCGGCCTATCAAGTCAGCGATTACTGCCTTGACCACGTTATCGTTCGGTGCGGGCTTCTTCACCGAAGCTTTTGGAGCAGGTTGGGATTTTGGCTTTTGTGGCTCGTCTGACTTTATCTGGCTCGGTGCGTGTGGCGTTTCACCGACGGCCTTGAAGCAAGGCATTTGCTCAATCGATTGCGAGCGTAACGCGAAAATCCCTTTGCTTTTCAGGTGCTTTAGAAGCGGATCGAACCCTTTGTCCTTGGAGATGACATGAAAGAAACCGGTGGGATCTGTACTCGCCAGCTGTCCAAGGTAATAGGCGATGTGAAAATCCAGCGCGTTCGTGCCTGGGGTGTCGAGCTGAATATAGTCGGCTCGTTCCCGTAATCGATGTACCGCTACCGCCAGCTCTGTAGGAAGCTTGGTGTTATTGGGTCCCAGAAAAACCTTCACGCAGAAATGCGGTGCGCTGAGCAGATCCAAGGATGACGCCTGGACATTCTCATAGTCGATCAAAACGTAATTCGTACGCATCCTTCGTTCCTGGTCGTCCCTGCGAATATTTGCTGCGATACCTTTGATCGAGTGCGGTGCCCTACAACGCCGACACTTTTTCGAAACCGCCTACCCTAAAAGCAAAAACCCCTGAAATTCTCTAAGAAAATCAGGGGCTTAGGTGTTGCGAATTGGTGGAGCCGGGGGGATTTGAACCCCCGTCCGCCAGTCCTCCGCTGTCGGTACTACATGCGTAGCCAGA
>Ga0233378_1000040_pt1 | contig 47194 bp, 30 predicted proteins | sample ElkDunMinimDraft_7_FD_180690 | JGI IMG/M metagenome (GOLD analysis project Ga0233378, IMG submission 180690) | Fecal eukaryotic communites from dung pellets of Tule Elk in California, USA - Elk Dung E4 | ecosystem: Host-associated > Mammals > Digestive system > Large intestine > Fecal | place... | reverse complement strand
CGCCGTAGTATTTCTTCGCACCGTCGTAGGTGAGTTTCTTCAGGTAGTCCGCCTCAAACTTTATGCGGTAGAGTTTTTCGTATCCTCCGAGTTTCTTGATTTTCTTGTGGGCGTCCTCTTCGCTCAGCACCACGTTTCCTTTCTCGTCGCGGGTGAACTCGTCAAACAGTTCCTGCTCGGTGATTCGTTGGCGATACTCCTCTTCCGTACCGAAACTTTCCGGGATGGCGAAGTTAGGCATGATGGGTGCGTTGTCGATGGAGTAGGTCTCTACTTTGTCGAGCACCTCTATGGTGTTGCTCAGTGCTTCGGGCACATCGGCGAAGACCTGGTTCATCTCCTCACGGGTCTTGAACCACTCCTGCTTGGAGTAGAGCATACGGTTTGGGTCGTCGAGGTCTTTGCTTGTGCTCAAGCAGATAAGGCGGTCGTGAGCCTCGGCATTCTCCTCGTCAACGAAGTGCACGTCGTTTGAGCAGATGAGTTTCACATTGTGCTTCTTCGCCATTTCGATGAGCACTTTGTTGCACTCTTCCTGCAGTGGGAAGGTTTCGCGGTTAGCACGCTGCATGGGGTCTTTGACCTCATGGCGCTGGAGCTCAAGGTAGTAGTCTTCGCCAAAAAGACTTTTGAACCATTCGATGGCGTCTTCAGCACCTTGTATGTCGCCCTTGCGTATCTTGTTGGGTACTTCGCCGGCGATACAGGCGGAACAGGCAATGAGCCCTTCGTGGTATTTCTCCAGCTCTTTATGGTCGGTACGCGGACGGTTGTAGAATCCGTCGACCCAAGCATGGCTCACGAGTTTGACGAGGTTATGATAGCCAGTCTTGTTCTTTGCAAGCAAGATGAGGTGCCATCCGCTGCTGTCCTGCTTGCCTTCCTTGAGGTGCATTCCGCGGCGGGCGCAGTACATCTCACAACCGAAGATTGGTTTGAAGTCAAGTTTTGGGGTAGTCTTTGCAATGGTCTCTTCGGCTTCCTTCAGCAATTGCTCTTCCGGTTTGTTGTCATATTTGTCATTGCCGTCGCGGTCAAGGCGTTCCAGAGTGCCGGCATTGATGTCGTCAATGAGTTTCTGTGCGTCCTTCACCATCCCACGGTGCTTGCCGTTGACTTTGTTGACGTAGTTGAAAAACTCCTTGATGCCGAACATGTTGCCGTGGTCGGTCACAGCCATGCCCTTCATGCCGTTCTTGATGGCTTTGTCAACGAGTTTTGGGATGCTCGCCTGTCCGTCGAGTATCGAATATTGGGTGTGTACGTGGAGATGGATGAAGTCTTGCATGCTGTTTTCTTTGCTTAAGGTTTATATTAAGGCTTATAGTTTATCGAAAAACGATAAACGCTCAACAATAAACGATTATTCCCGATTAGTCTTATTGGTCATTCTTCTTCACTCTGATAGTTGTGAATGAGTAAGCCGGCATAGTGTGGTCAAACTGCGGTGCTACGCTGATGGTGCTTTCTGTTGGCACGGAATCCTTGTCGGTAGGTTTGCCGCTGAGCACTGTGCATGCTGCCTGCGTTACAAAGTCCTCGCAGTCCTTCACCTCGACGCTTGTAGTCACTTCGACAGGCAGGAGGTTGACGAGTTTGATGATCATGTCGCCTGTCTGGCTGTCGGTCACTACCGATGTAGCAACACGTTTGCGCACGTCGTCGCGGCGGTTCTCCACACGGAGACGGTTTGTGACGTACTTGTCGCCGCTGTTGTTGCCGAAAATCTTCTGTGTGTAGTAGCCAGGAGTGAGGTCTATGCGGGAAGAGTTGAAGTAAATCATGTCAGGGTTCCAGCTTGTGTGGCCGTGACGAGCGAGGAGCGGAGCGTAGGACGTCATGCGCACGATGTCGGCATTGCGCTCCACGTTGACGAGGTGCAGGGCCTCGCAGAGGGCTGTCTCGATGTTGTTGTGACGGCCTGCTATGTGACAAGCGTATTCGCCGAGGTAAACCTCCGATGCGTTACGGTCGTAGTGATCGTAGTAGTCCTGATTGTGGATGTACCAGCCTGGACTGACATAGTAGTGCTCGTCGACCATAGGCACCTTCTTTTCCTTGGCGAGTTTCCATCCCCATTCGTAGTCCGACCCCTCGTAGAACGGGCCAACTGTGCCGCACACGATGATTTCAGGGTGTGCCTTCTTTATGGCGTCGAATATCATGTTGAAGCGCTCTGTGAAAGTGTCGGAGATGAGGTCCTCGTTTCCGATGCCGATATATTTGAGGTTGAATGGTTTAGGATGGCCGGCTTCGGCACGCACGCGTCCCCATTTGGTAGTCTTTGCATCGCCGTTGGCCCATTCGATAAGGTCGAGGATGTCCTGTATGAATTCGTCCATGTGCTCCATCGGCACACCGCCCTGCTGGCCGTGTCCGCCCCATGACGAGTTCTGGCATGGCACTCCGGCTGGGAGCACAGGGAGCGGTTCGGCACCTATGTCCTCGCAGAACTGGAAGTATTCGTAATATCCGAGTCCGAGAGTCTGGTGGTAGTTCCAGATGTTAGGCATGTGCTGGCGCTCTTCGAGTTTGCCGATCGAGCGTTTCCACAAGTACATGTTGTCGAGTCCGTTGCCATGAGCAGCACATCCGCCAGGGAAGCGTACGAACTTAGGTTTCATGTCAGCGATGACCTGTGCAAGGTCGGCGCGGAGACCGTTCTTGCGGTTCTTGAAAGTCTTGCGAGGGAAGAGCGACACCATGTCCATCTCAACTGCACCAACAGTCTGCGGAGCGATTACGATGCGTGCTGCATCTGCATTTTTGCTTGCCTTGAAGGTTGTCTTGATGGTTTTCCAGTCGGCACTGCTCACGCTGATGGTCTTCTGAGCGATGGTTTCGTCTTTTTCGCTCACGAGACTTACGGTCAACTTGCTTCCTTTCTCCGATGCCTTGCGCGCCATGATGCTGAGGTCGTACTGGTCGCCCGCCTTGAGGCAGATGCCGTCGTAGCCGCCGTTCTCAAGCGTTGCGCCAACCCTGTCGGTGGTAAGGATGGCGTAATGGGCGTTGTTCTTGTGTATTGGGCGTTCTGTGCCAATCTTGATGTTGCTGCCTTCGCCCTTGAGGGTCCATGCGGTGAGGTTGTGCCAGTCGCCGCGGTCGGCACGGGAATATTCGAAGTCGCGGTTCTGTATCAGTTCGCCGTAAAGGCCGCCGTCAGCACCGTAGCTGATATCCTCGAAGAAGATGCCTATGAGCTCTTTGCTGATGTCCTTGCTTTGGCTGCCCTCTATGGTCAGACGTGCATTGACAGGTTTCAGGTCGGCGAAACGTACAGGGTCCTGACCAATGTGCTCGTCGAGTTTCGCCTGACGGTTTGTGAGATAGTCGTGGTGCTTAAGAAGTTTGTCAATCTGTGCCCACTCCACGCGGTGTGTCTGCCCTGTGAGTTCGCGCCCGTTGAGGGTTATGGTTATTGTGCCGGCATCTCTCTTGCTGTCAACGAGTGTGCCCTTTCCCCACTTCACGAAGTCGGCGGATGTGGTGCGGTATGTCTTTCCGTCGAGAGTGGAGTAGTCAACCACCCAAAGGCCTTTCTGCTCGTAGAGTACGGGCAATTTGCAGCTGCCGCCTTCCACGTATGGGTAATCCTGCGGTTTCCAGTTGATGAGGTCAGGACTTGAACAGTATGCAAACTGCGGGTTGCCTTCCAGTGGCGACCATACACAGCGCCATGTGCCTTTGCTGTCACGAAGAAGTGACGGAGTTGTCATCTTCTTGCCTGATCCCCACGCACCAAAGTCACTGTTGACAAAGGTTCGTCCGTTGCCGACAGAAGTCCAGTTCACTTTGTCAGAACTATAGGCAAAGGCGAGTCCTCCGCCGTTGGTGTAAGAGAACAGATAACCATAGTCAGGTTTGTTCGCAAAAGCGTCCAGTGTGCAGAATAAAGCCACGAGAGCAACAAGCATCTTTTTCATAATTGACATCAAGTATTGGTGATTTTAAGTTGAGAGTACGAAGATAGTAATAATTCTCCAACTTATAAAATATGTACCTGACTAAGATGAAAAGTCTGCAGAATGTTTATTCTTCTTGCAGGTCATGTACTATATACATGTGAAATGACCCATTGCCGAAAAAACGTCACACCGTGGCATGCCTCCCTACATGTGCATCATTGTTCCAGTAATCGTCTTTGTTCTCGTTATTTTCAGTTATCGTCCCCCAATTTAGCTTCAGTGATTTAACTCCCGATAATGACCTCTTAAATTTGCTCCAGCAAACTCCTGGGCACCCCGCAACTAAAGCTGAAAAATCTTTAGTTTCCGCTGATGATAAACTTTCCGTCCTTGGTTATTCCTTCGGCAGAAATATCCAGTTCAGATGCAACACTGTTATTGTAGAACTCGATGGTTGCCTTGCCCTCGCTGTCTGTTGTTACATTTGGGTTCCAGTAGAGAGTTTTGCGGTAGTCCTTCACCTTAGGCATAGCTATCTTGCTGTAGTCAGGACTATAGAATTCAGCAGGACGGTTGAAACCTTGCAGATTTATCATTCGTCCTTGCATGAAAGGGCGATAGTTTCCTTCAGGATATCGAACAATATTAAGAAATGTCGCATACTTCCCTATCGGGACAAGGGAGAATGTACCATATCTCCATGAAACGGTATCATAGTGGCGTAATTTGTATCTGCTTTTTCGTATAGGATTGTCGGTTACGACATCTATGCGATCTAATGCAGGAATGAACGACCACCCTTCTTTTGAGTGTTGCTCAAATCTGTGGTTGACCACATTGCCATTTATGCATATTTGAGTAGTTTCTCCTTTCCAAGGTTTGTAGTCAGTTCCCATAAGACGATCCAGTCCGCGGAACACGTCGCTGAGGTTACAATGTACATTGGTGAATTTTGTGAAGCGTTCGTAATATCCCTTGTCCCATTCAGCGTTGATAAAATCCAAGAAGTCTATGCTATATGAAGGGCGTGTCAAATTTCGTTTCCTATGCAGGCGGCTTTTTGCTCGCACTTTCACTTCTGGCAGTACATAATTCTGAGAATAGACATCATATTTATGCCCTGTATGCGTGAGTTTTACGAACTGGTTGATGTCAGGTTGGTTCGTTTCATACCAACTAAGTTCTTTCACCCTTTGAGGGTAGAAATAGTCTTGCTTGATAAATAAGTTCCAATCGTGTTCAAAATTATCGAATTTCTTGTTTGCCGTTAAAGAGTCGTTTTTTGCCTTGAGGTTTAGAGTTTTATAGCCATAGAATAGTTTATAGTGGAATGTGAATCTTCCGTTGCTGTCAGTCTGAACAACCTTACCCGTGATGTTCAGGCTGTCGTTAAGTTCTTTCATGTCGAACAACAAGCATGTGATGTCTACAGGAGATTTTAATCCAGTACCTTCTCCGCTTTCAATGTTGTATACTTCTCCTGAGATGTTAGTGGTCGTTTCTGGCAGATAGTCTGGCGCAAACTTTTGGGGAGTTGTTATGTCAGACCATTTGTGTCTTCTCCACCCTTGTACCATCATAAGCAAGTCTAAACAACAACGGTGCAGGCTGTCGTTCTCCTCAAAATAGAAGTCAGGATTTTCAATAAACCCCTTCACTTCAGATTGCAATAGTAACTCCGTCAAGATGTTGCCAGTGGAAAACGTGTAGTCCATCTGTTGAGCATCACGTACTGCAACGGACAAGTTTTCGCCAGAAACAGGTAACCCTAATTTGTCGGTAACATGCAATTTGACAGAGACTTTAGCATTTGGCTCAGGCTTTTGTACTGATAGGTCTATGCGAGTGCTGCTTTTGCTTATATTATTGACAAAAGCTATCCGGTCTGCAAAAATATTGTTCTCCTTGTCGTGTACCGTGAATCTAACCACTCCGTTAGGAAGATCCGCATTAGCAAATACGATAGTGTCAGGAGTGTTTTCATTGAATTGCAGTTTGTGGTTACTATGCGTGAACCCTCCAGCCGATACCATCAAGTGAAGCTCGTGATTCATCAATCCCTTTCGGTTGACCGAAGCATACAAACTGTCAGTTGTCTGTTCGATTTTCAGGCCGCATCCTTGGGGGAGTACTTCTGGTAGTCGGAACTTATAATCTTTGCCTTTATACGTGTATATAGCTGTGTATGTCTTGTTGGGCTCAGGAGTAATTTCCATCAATCCTCGTCCTGCATGAATGTGAGTCAGGTTTATAGTGGAGTCCTCTGCAATCTTGCCGTCAATGCTTATTTTCATGCCGTGCTCATTTACAGCTTCATAAGCAATTCTTACAGGCACTCCAGCCACGATATTGCCTCCTTCGGGGTAAAATTTGACCTCCAGGTCTTCCTCTGGTTTAATGATAGAGTAGTCACCCATAGTGATTTTTGCAGGCATGACCTTGCGGTTGTAGCTTTGTCCTTTGCCATTGCGTTCATATACAGGCATTACGCGTGAAAAAAGATTGTTGTGCAGTCTTGCACTATACATCCATGCTGAAGGTTTGAATGTAAGTTCCCCATAGTGATAAAACTCTTTCTGCAAACTGTCGCTAAGTTGCTTGTCTTCAAGTCCTTTGAACTCATCTTTGTTATAATAAACCTTTTGCTCAAATCCGAAGTTCATCATCCATCTTGTATAGGCACGTACTTCGTAATAACCTGCAAAAATTGTGTCGTTCAGACAAAACTGTCCGTGAGCCTGTCCTATGTCGTCAAGCAACAAGCGCTGCCTCTCCACGAGAAACCCCTGTTCGTTGAGCAGTTCCACATATAAAATCTTGCTTATTTCGCTTGGAGTGTTGTTGTCTGCCCTCACAGTATACGCCTTATACCATATAGTGTCGCCCGCAAAGTAACAGTTGTTGTCGAAATGCAGATAAACTTTTTCTTGAAGAGTTTGTTGCTTTATGGTGCTTTCTTGTTTTGCCTTTCTGCTTGTAATGAGTTTCCCGTTTGCAGCTATTCCCTCTGCAGACACAAAGAAACGCTTGCTTGTAGAGTTGTTATAAAACCTGACCTGCGCCTTTCCGTCTTGTCCTGTTGATATGTTTGGATTCCAGTAGATGGTGCGTCTGAAGTCGTCCATTGGTGGGAGTACCGAATAATCCTCCATTTCGAATGTCTCAGGTACGTTATATCCTTGGAAGTGGGTGCGACGCAACCCCATAGCGTTGTCTTTAAGGCTTTTTCTGTTCTGGAAGAACTCTTCTGGTACAGTGTAGAGAAATACCGTTACAGGCGACATCCCTGTTAGACTCTCGCTAAATACGTACTGCTTATATGCATTTTCATCTTCTGAAACGTAAGCGGTTTTCACCTCGTCAAGCGTCAGCGGCAAGTCGAAAGCCGCATTTTGCAGGCTTACAGTGTCTGTCACAAATTGACGTGACCGATAGTTTGTTATGGTGCAATACCTGTTGTTGACAATCCATACAATCGGACGCCCCTTGTACGCTAATCCGTCGGTATAGATTTTTCGCCAAGGACGTGGCGGATTATTGATGTAAGTAGGTGGGAGGAATGATTCTTTCTCCAGAGTATAAGACTTCCTTTTTAGTTCACCCCTACTGTTGAAGTCCTCATATAGGCCGACTTCGCCTACAGGGTTTACGAGTGAAGCATCACCAAGCGTACTGCCGTTGAAAAAATGATTCTGTTCCTTGAGCCATTCAAAAAGTTCAGGGATACTCTCTCCTTTGTCAGCAATCTCTTCACAGGCCCTTTGACAGTTGTAAAATAACGAAGCCTTTGAAGCTCCGAAAGTTTCATCATACCAAGTTAACCTGTTCATATTTCCTCGAAACGACCGTTTATTCTTTATCTTGACAGTTGGGAGTAGATGATTCTTTTCAGTGATAGATAGTGTGTCATTCGAGAAAAAGTCCAATTTACTTGTATCTTCTATTAGGATGAATGGAGAGCTTGTAAGCCCATGCATTTCTGTCTCTTTGTGAAACAAAATTCTTTTTGAAGGAGAGAAATGCCTGTCAATCAAAACTTGCACATCCTCATTAGTCCCAGTAGTTTTTATTTGCATGTTCCATTCGCCCGAAATATCAGGAATGCCGAATGCATATCGCCCTGCACTGTCAGTCACAGCATTTCCTTTAAGACTTGTTCCTGAACGATTGAACAGAAACGTATTTAACGAAATACTGTCAGCCGCATTCTTTCGACTCTTATTTATAACCTTTCCATATACGTATAATTGGTCTTCGATGGGTTGGGCGAAATTAGGCGATTCGCCAGACGCCATTAGCTTCCAATCATATTTTCTCCAGCCTTGTGTCAGCATGAGTAAATCCGCTTTTTGCCGATGCTCCTTGTCGTCTGCTTCAAAATAGTATTCAGGGTTGTCAATGTAACCTTTTAGCTCAGACGACAGCAACATCCATGTCATAATGTCTCCAGACTTACCATTTACAGTGTTGTCTGCATCCATTACGGACAATGACATATTGGAAAACGGTGCAGCCTCTATGTCAAACAGAATACTTTTACATGGTTCAAATACAGAGGTGTTAGGACGTATCCTTATGTTATAACCTGTCTCTTCCGGGTTAGGGCAGATGAAAAACATGCGTTCAGCCAAAACGCTTCCTTTTGAGTCAAAGAGAGTGAAAATATTTACTCCTTCTCTTGTTCTGTCTCTCTGGAAAAATCTTCTTGTCGGTTTGTCGCTTGCTGTCAGAGTGTCTGCGTGCCACACTTCGCCATTGTTCGCTATGGTATATCCCAAAATATCTCCTTTAATACCGGCTGTAGATGATATGCTTACTGATATGTTTCTGTCGTTCCCCGTCATGTCAAAACATACCGCACAACCCTCTTTTCTGGCAGAAGGTAAGGCGTGAGTACTTTCTCCTATGCGTAAATAGTTAGTTCCTCCGTCAGGTGTAAAATAAAACTCACCATATCCGTTGCTGTCCACAGACAAATTCTCTATGGCGTAGTTGTTAGAATCAGCAAGTATGCATTTGGTTCCATTTTGAAGGTCAGAAATCTTGAAAACAACTCTGCTACGGAGACCTTTAATGAGACTTCCACCTTCAGGAAAGAACCTTACTTTGTTTTCGGTTTTTAGTAGATGCGCGGTTGATTCTTTTTCTTGGAATCCATAGTCGTCAGGCATTCCGTCTCCCCGATTGTACGGAAGTCGTTTCTTATAGCTAAGTTTATCGATTGTTGGGGCAGAGTAGTCGCCTTCGGTTTTAGTGGCGTCGAATATAGGGAATACCCTTGAGAAACAGGCGTCAGTGCCCCAGTTAGTCATGTAGCGAGTGTAGGCTCTGACTTCGTAGAACCCCGAATTTAATATGTGTTCCAGCTTTATGTCACCATGCGCTTCGCCGTTATCAATCTTCAGCTTGCGTGTCTCTATAACGTCACCGCTCGGATTGAGCAGTTCCACATACAGCACCCTGCTCAGGTCGGTTCTGGTTTTTGTGTCAGTTCTCGTCACGTAAGCCTTAAACCATATCGTCTCCCCCTTGAAATAGCCCGTATTGTCGAAATGCAGATATACCTTCTCCTGTGGATAGTACTTGTTAAATAGCATAGCATGGCGCATATACGTCATGATGCTGTCAGGATTGGCCTGGACAGCCGAACAAGCAAACAATAGTAATATGGTTAGTAGGCTTTTGTACATGGTCTCTGTCTTTAGTTTCCGCTAATGATAAACTTTCCGTCCTTGGTTATGCCCTCGGCAGAAATGAACATTTGCGTGCATGACGAGTTGTTATAGAATTCGATAGTGGCTTTGCCGTCCTTGTCAGTCTTCACGTTCGGGTTCCAGTAGAGAGTGCGGCGGAAATCTTCCATAGGAGGCATGATGCTGTAGTCCTCCATCTCGAAAGTCTCCGGCACGTTGAATCCCTGAAAATGGGTGCGTCTCAGACCATCAATGTCTCGCAGGAATTTGTGGTGAGTGTATACAAATACCATTACAGGACGGGCGTTTTCAAGATCTGAAGATATGATATAGTTCTTGATGGTAGAATTGTCATCACGAATGTATACCGCCTTTGCTTCTTCAAGGAATGTAGGGAATAGACTTCCGTGATTTTTTTCTACAACATATGTCACATTGCATCCTCGATTAACTCCAGAGACCATAAAGAACGTGTTATTCAGCAGCCACATTACTGGCCTATTTTTATATGTAATCCCCTCTTTATATATGCAATAGTTTTTATCTTCTTCTGTTTGACTTGAAAAAGCATAATTAGAGGCAGCATCAATCAGTATGCCCATATCAGTTATACTTCCGTCAAAAAAAGAATTACGTTCGCAAAGCCAATCCAAGAATCCAGGAGTGTCCATTCCGCTGTCGGCAATCCTGTCCGACTCAATGTCGCAGTTGTAGTAGAGTTGCGCCCTGTATTCACCTCTTGACTCCGACTCCCACGATTCGCGGGCGAAGTCGTATATGCGGCGGCCCTTCACCTTGACGGTCGGAAGCACCTTAACTCGCTTGTTGAGCGGGATGAACACGTCGTCCTCAACATTGTCCTTGGCCACGATGAACAAGTTCGGGTCGTTCACCTTCGAAAGCGCCTGCTCAAGCGGATTCATAGTGCGAGCCGTAGGAGAGAAGTGGCGGTCGATACCTACATGGTAGTTCACGTCCTTGTCCTCCTTCTTCGTGTACATCAGCATGTTCCACTCCCCGTTGCAGTCGGGCAGCTCAAAACGGTAATAGCCCAGGCTGTCAGTCGTGGTCTCGCCCTTGAGCGACTCGCCCGCCGTGTTGTAGAGATAGACGCTCAGGTCTACATTGGCAACTCCGTGCTTCTTCTTCGCCTGCTTGAGCTGGCCGAACAGGTAGAGCTTGTCCTCTATAGGCTGGAGCTTCTTCGCCGATGGCTGATTGTACTTGCGCCAGCCCTGCACCATCATGAGCAGGTCGGCAGCGCGACGGTGCTCAGCGTCGTCCGCCTCGAAATAGTAGTCAGGATGGGCTATGTAGCCTTTCAGTTCGGACGAGAGCAGCATCCATGTCTTGGCGTTGCCTTCCTTGCCCGTCGGCATGGTTGCCACGTCCATTGCAGAGAACGAGAAAGTAGTGTTTGGCAAAGTGGTCAGTTCCAGCTCCACCTTGCCGCATGGGCGCAGTTCGGTAGTCTTCGCCTCGATGCGTATGCTGTCAGAGATGTCTTCCTTAGGCGCGATGAAAAGCATGCGGTCAGCAAGCACCGTGCCCATTCCGTCAAAAATAGTCAGTAGCGAGACGCCTGCCGGCATTTGCTCGCGAGGGAAGGCAAGAGTGTTGGGCGCGTCGCCCAGCGTGAACGTGTCGGTGGCGATGACCGCGCCTGAATGCTGGAGCATCATGCCGAACTTCATTCCGCGGAGCCCCTGCGAACCCAAAACGCTGGCGGTGATGTTCCTGCCGTTAATGGCATTGACGGTAAGCGCCAGCCCTTCTTCTGAAACGGCAGTAAGAGGCGCAGTAAAGTCCTTTTCGCCTACGTTGCACACCTTCAGGGTCAGAGGGGTGCCGTCGGGGGTTATCTCGAATACTCCCCTGCCGAACTTGTCAACAGCGATGTTTTCTGCAACGACTTGTCCGTCGACAGAGAGGACCTGGGCGAAAGGCTTGCCTTCCGCATCGTCTCCGTCAAGAGAGTCGCCAAAAGAAGGTATATATCCGTGTATCTGGAAAGCTACAGCGCCGCGGAGTCCCTTGACCATGCGCCCGCCTTCAGGGTAGATGCCTATTCTGCCGCCTTGTCCGCCGTCCCTGTAGTTCGGAAGACGCTTCCTGTGGCTTATGTCCTCTATCGTGCGGTTGGAGTAGTCGCCGTCCTGCTTCGGAGTGTCGAATATCGGAATTATTCGCGAGAAGCATGCCGCATTGCCCCAGTTGGTCATGTAGCGGGTGTAGGCGCGGATTTCGTAGTAGCCGGCACCGAACACTTTTTCCAGCTTTATCTCGCCGTTTGCCTGCCCGTCAACGATGGCGCACTTGCGCATGGCGATGACGTCGCCGCTCGGATTGAGCAGTTCCACATAGAGCACGCGGCTTATGTCGGTATACGACTCGCTGTCGCTGCGCAGCACATAGGCCTTGAAACGAATTGTCTCGCCGTCAAAATACCCTGTGTTGTCAAGGTGCAGATAAACCTTCTCCTGCGACATGTTTGGCGCAAAAACATTTGCACCCACGCTATTTGCGCTTTCCTGTGCCGCAGCGGAAACGTAAATACTGAGTAACACAACCCCTAAAAGAAACAACCTTCTCATCACTTTTATTTATGCCTGTTTATTCCGCAAATTTACCATTTTTCATGAAATTTCCATCTTTCCTAACATTGTTTTTCCGCCTATACTTCCCCATGTGGATAAGATTTTCTATTTTTACGCAAATTTAATAACTCAACTAAATTGTTATCATGGCAAAATTCAAGAGAATACTGCTGAAACTCAGTGGTGAAAGCCTCATGGGCGAACAGAAATACGGCATTGACGTGAAGCGTCTTAACGAATACGCACAACAGATAAAGGAAGTGCACGACATGGGCGTGCAGATAGGTATCGTTATCGGCGGCGGCAACATCTTCCGCGGACTCAGCGGAGCCGGCAAAGGTTTCGACCGCGTAAAGGGCGACCAGATGGGCATGTGCGCCACTGTCATCAACAGCCTCGGACTGAGTTCGGCACTCGGCGCTATCGGCTGCAAGAGCCGTGTGCTCACTGCCATCCGCATGGAACCTATCGGCGAGTTCTACACTAAGTGGAAGGCTATTGAGGCTATGGAGAACGGCGAGGTTGTCATCATGTCGGGCGGCACAGGCAACCCTTACTTCACTACCGACACGGGGTCATCGCTCCGCGGCATCGAAATCGAGGCAGACGTGATGCTCAAAGGCACCCGCGTTGACGGAGTCTACACTGCCGACCCTGAGAAGGACCCTACTGCAACGAAGTTCTCTGAAATCACTTACGACGAGATCTACAACAAGGGACTCAAGGTCATGGACCTCACAGCCACAACCATGTGCAAGGAGAACAACCTGCCTATCTATGTGTTCAACATGGACATCGTGGGCAATCTCAAGAAGGTTATGGACGGCGAGGACATCGGCACTCTCGTACACAACTAAACAGACACGTACAACAAACAGGGGAAACGTCGGTTTTCCCTCTCTAATACTGAAAGGCATGAGAAGAAGGTTTAGGACATTACTGCTTGCCATCATAGCCATCGCACCTCTCGCAGTCATGGCTCAAAAGGACATGACGAAAGAGGAACGCAGAACAGAGAAGAGAATCGAGTCGCTACTCAAGAAAATGACGCTCAGAGAGAAAATCGGGCAGATGAACCAAGTGGACAACTGGGGCAGTCGCCAGCAACTGGAAGAGCATGTGCGAAAAGGCGAAATTGGTTCGTTCCTAAACCTCCCCTCCGACTTTCACGAACTTCAACGCATAGCATCAGAGGAATCACGTCTTGGCATACCGATTGTGGTGGGCCGCGACGTAATTCATGGTTATAAGACCATCTTCCCAATCCCATTGGGACAGGCTGCCACGTTCAATCCGCAACTCGTTGAGGAGGGGGCACGCATAGCTGCCATCGAAGCCACAGCCGACGGCATCCATTGGTCATTCGCACCGATGCTCGACATTGCCCGCGACGCCCGATGGGGGCGCATAGCCGAGAGTTCTGGCGGCGAAGACACCCACCTGGATGCCACTATGGGAGTGGCTGTAGTCAAGGGGTTCCAAGGCGACAACCTGAGCCATCAGACAAGCCTTGCAGCCTGCGCCAAGCATTTCGTAGGATATGGCGCTGCCGAAAGCGGAGTAGACTACAACTCCACATTCATCCCTGAACGAGTCTTGCGCAATGTATATCTGCCACCGTTCGAGGCTGTTGCAAAAGCCGGATGCGCCTCGTTCATGACTTCGTTCAACGACAACGACGGAGTGCCGTCGAGCGCCAACGATTTCATCCTTCGCGATGTGCTCCGCAACGAATGGGGGTACAAGGGCATGGTTGTCAGCGACTGGTCGTCAGTGACCGAAATGATTGCCCACGGATTCTGCACCGACCGCAAAGACGCTGCAGAGAAGTCGGCCAACGCTGGTGTCGACATGGAAATGGTGAGCCGTTCTTTCATCGATAATCTTGAACAACTCGTCAACGAAGGAAAAGTAAAAGAAGCAACCATCGACAACGCCGTGCGCAACATCCTGCGCCTCAAGTTCCGCCTCGGCCTCTTCGACGGACGCGACATCTACGGCGACAAGTCCGTACAATACAGCGCCGCCCATCTCGCCAAAGCAAAAGAGGCTGCTACACAGTCAGCCATCCTGCTCAAGAACAACGGCACCCTGCCGCTCGACAACGACATTAAGACCATAGCCGTCACGGGACCTATGGCTGACGCTCCGCACGACCAGCTCGGCACATGGGCGTTCGACGGAGAGAAATCACGCACTATAACACCGCTTGCCGCACTGCGCCAGGAATACGGCAGCGACATCAACATTCTCTACACTCCAGGCATAGCATACAGCCGCGACCGCCGCACCGAAGGCATTGCCAAAGCCGTCGACAATGCCATGAAGGCCGACGTAGTGCTTGCCTTCGTTGGCGAAGAAGCCATCCTCTCGGGCGAAGCGCACTCATTGGCGGACCTCAACCTCAAAGGGGCGCAAAAGCAACTCATAGCCGCCCTCGCAAAGACAGGCAAGCCAGTCGTCACCATCGTTATGGCAGGCCGTCCGCTCACCATAGGCGACGAAGCAGAACTCTCCTCTGCCATCCTCTACTCATTCCATCCAGGCACTATGGGCGGACCGGCAATCACAGACCTCCTCTTCGGCAAAGCCGTACCGAGCGGCAAACTGCCTGTCACCATTCCACGCATGACCGGCCAAGCACCTATCTATTACGCCCACAACTCTACCGGACGACCTGCAAGCGGACGCGAAACACTCATTGACGATATTCCGCTCGAAGCAGGACAGACATCGCTCGGATGCACATCCTATTTCCTCGATGCCGGATTCGGTCCGCTCTATCCGTTCGGCTACGGACTGTCATATACCACATTCAAGTATTCCGACGTCAAAACCGACAAAAACGAATACACAGCCACAGACACCATCCGCGCCTCGGCAACTTTGACAAACACAGGAGCCTACACAGCCACAGAAGTGGCACAACTCTATGTGCGCGACATGGTTGGTTCGGTGACACGCCCAGTGAAAGAACTCAAGTCATTCCAGCGCATCACTCTCCGTCCAGGCGAATCACAAACCATACAGTTCGCCCTTCCAGTCAGCGACCTCGCCTTCTGGAACCGCGCAATGCAGAAAGTCGTAGAGCCAGGCGACTTCACCCTCTGGATAGGAGGCGACAGCAACTGCCGCCAGTCAGTAAAGTTCAGGGTGGAGTAAACATTACTGTCAATATTTATCGTTTTACACTGACAAAATTTGCTGCTTACGCGGTCAATATTTACTGACCCCTCGGAGAAAAGTATAAATTAAACTTATATTTGTAAGAACAAAACTAATATTTATATAAATAAAACCATTATTTGTACAAATATTAGTTTTATTTATAGTTTTTAGCGCAGTGCCAGGAAATAAGGAGCGCAGAGAAGATAATTTTTCAGCGGGGATTATAGCAAAATAAACCCCAAACCGACTTTTAATTGATCGGTTTGGGGTTGGTGTATTCTCTTATCTGTAATTGGCATCCACGTTATAGGGCGCCATAAATTCATCACTTTACTTTATCGTCTCACATTACCGTAGAGCCATGACGTGAAGTAGAACAATGCGATGGCGGTGAAGAATCCTGCAATGGAGTCGACGAGGTAATGGGCCTTGATGTAGACAGTGGCGCAGCAGAGCAATAAGTAGAGCGGCATCATTGCCCAGAAGAGCCAGCGGCCTTTCATGTTTGGTATGCGCCAAGCGAGCATCATGGTAATGGTGCTCATGCCGACGTGGCTGCTCGGGAAAGCTGCCGTAGGGCGTTCGCCAACTTCCTGCGCTCCGATGACCAACTGGCTGAAGATGCCCTTTATCTCTGGCACAATCATGTCGGTGTGGGCCTGGAAATAGTAGCCTACGGCAGGGAATACGCCTGTATCTGCGGCTCCGGTGCCAACGGCCTTGAAGTAGTATTGAGGGCCGGCGCATGGGAGGAACTCATATATAATATAAAAGATGAAGAACGAACCGAGGAAGATGAAACTTGCCTTGTCGAACTTGTCATAACGCAGGAAGAGATAGTAAGCCATCGTTCCCACCATCATGTAGTAGTAGGCATAATAGCCAAGGTTAAACGCTTCGCTCCAGAAGGCGCTGCTGAGGAGTTCGCCAAACTCAAGGGCGGGCTGACAGCCGAAGAGCTGGTGGTCCATATTGGCAAAGATATGGTCGAGATACGGATATTGGCTGCAATAGTCGTAGGTCTCAGGATACCAGATGGCAAGGAGTCCGAGCAATGGGAGCGCTCTCAACCATATGAGGGGTTGGCAGGGGCGCAGGCGGTAAATCCAATTTGCCACAGCGATGAAAGCGACAACGCCTACTCGGGTGAGCATCATGCCCACAGGGTTGGCAAGCCCGTTCCAGTGGATGAAGGTCAGCACCGTTGTAAACAATATGTACACAAGCGTGATTATCTCCACGCTCAAGAGATTAAACTTTTTAGTCAGTAAGTTCATAATCCCTAAACTTTCTACATTAAACTTTCAAGGGCGGGCAGACCTCGCCCCTACTTTAAACCTTCTTATACCACTCAGCGCAGGCCTTGACTCCGCGTTCGAGGTTCCACTGAGGAGTGAAGCCGAGTTCTCGCTGCAGCGGCGTGATGTCGCACTGCCAGTTGCGCTGCTTCATTATCTTGTACTTGTCGCCGTTGAGGGTCGATGTCTTGCCTATCATTCGGGAGAAAGTCTCCGCCACCGCCGAAACGCATCGGAGCACCCACAGCGGCGCTGTGATGTGGAGCACATGCTTGACTCCGAGCTGGCGCTGGATGAGATCGCTGAACGAGCGGCTGGTATAGACAAATCCGTCGCTGACGAAGTAGGTGCGTCCGCTCACTCCCTTGTCGACTGCAGCAAAGATGGCATCGACAAGGTCCTGCACATATACGAATGTGATTTCCTGCGGCTTGTAGCCTACGGCAAAGTCGACATGCTGGCGTATGGACTTGGCCATAAGGGCGTAGTCCATTTCGCGAGGACCGTACACTCCCGTAGGACGGAATATGACGTAAGGAAACTTCGGCTTGCCTGCCTGCTCAAGTTCTACGGCAAGGCGGTGCAGATACTTCTCGCTCTTGAGTTTGCTCTCGCCATAGGCAGTGTTAGGACGAGGTTCGTCGAGTTCGGTCATCTGCTCGTAGACAGACTTCTTCACCGTGTAAGTGTCGATAAAGTTCTGGCTTGCCCCCGTGCCAGGCAGCAAAGCCACATCGTGCGGCTTGACAGTCTGTTCGCGCAGAGGGCCGAGGATGCTCAGACTGCTCACGTAGATGAACGAGTCGGGCACCATATCGAGTTCGATGAACAGATCGACAAGGTTCTTGGTACACTGGAAGTTATGCAAATCGAAATCCTCCTTGCGCAGACATTTCGTTGCCCCTGCCGCATGAACGACCACGTCCCAGCGCCCGTGCTTCGCCTTGAACTTTTCAAGCTGCTGCTTCAGGGTGCCGCGCTTGGTCATGTCGAGGATGCAGAACTGCAACCACTCGTTCTGCAGCCACTTACGGCTGGAACTTTTGCGCATTCCTGCCCATACTGACATACCTCGGCGCAGAGCTTCATCGCACAGGAAACTGCCAATGAACCCGCTCGCACCCGTTATGAGAATCTTTTTCTTTTCGGCCATAATCTTTCAGTTGACGATGCAAAGTTACCATTTTTTCGCCCATTTACAGCAATTTAATCTTTTTGCAACAACAAAACTGCAGAAAAACACTTATATTTATATCAGCGTTTGCAAAAAGGCTGACGCAATTTCATATCAAAGGGCGAGCGGACCTCGCACCTGCCAACCTAAAAAATCTATCAGCATATGGGAAAGAAGAAAGACCCTAAGCGTACAAAGCTCAACAAGGACGAAATGAGAAGCCAGATACAAGAATATCTGTCGTCCCACTCCACCAGTCCTGTTACACTCAAGCAGATATTCCGCGCACTGAAGTTCACCTCACATCCGCTCAAGATGCTCTGCGTCGACATCCTCAATGAGATGCTCGACCTGGAACAGATTATGCGCAACGAAGAAGGAGAAATCATCTTCCACAAACATACCCAGGTAGTTGAAGGCATATACCACCGCACTTCCGGAGGCCGCAATTTCGTCGACACCGACGACGGACTGGGCATAAGCGTATACGACGAAGACCTTAACCATGCGCTCCCTGGCGACAAGGTCAAAGTCAGCCTGCACGCCAAGCGTCGCGACAGCCATAAGATGCGCGGCGAAATCATTGAAGTCATAGAGCGATGCGAGAAACCATATGTGGGCACACTGCAAATAAACGGCGACACTGCCTTCCTAATAGTTTCGGGCATATCCATGCTTCACGACATATATATACCTACCGCCAAACTCAAGGGCGGCAAAAACGGCGACAAGGTCGTGGCGCGAGTCGTAGACTGGCCTGCCAATATGCGCAACCCGCAGGGCGAGGTAATCGACGTGCTGGGCAAGAGCGGCGACAACAATACTGAGATGCATGCCATACTTGCCGAGTTCGGACTGCCATACAAATACCCTGAAGAGGTGGAGGAATACGCCAACCGGCTGGAACCTGGCATTACCGACGAGGAGATTAAGCGGCGCGAAGATTTCCGCGAGGTAAAGACATTCACCATCGACCCGCGCGACGCCAAGGACTTCGACGACGCCATTTCCATTCGCCCCATCAGCGAGGGACTGTGGGAAGTGGGTGTACATATCGCCGACGTGTCGCACTACGTGCTCGAAGGCAGCGTCATAGACAAGGAGGCACAGAAGCGCGCCACATCAATCTACCTCGTAGACCGCACCATACCGATGCTCCCTGAGCGCCTCTGCAACTTCATCTGCTCTCTCCGTCCTAACGAAGAGAAACTCGCATACTCCGTAATCTTCGAACTCAACGAGGATGCCGAAGTGCGCAAGTTCCGCATAGCACACACCGTCATCAAGAGCGACCGCCGATTCACATACGAAGAGGTGCAGCACTTGCTCGAAGAGAAGGGCGAAGCCACTGAATGCCAACTCATTTTAGAGGGTAAGGCGCGCCCTACCGAACCCGTTCCTGCCGCAGAGATGGAAGGCAAGGAAGTGGAGCCAGTGAGCGAGGAAGACACAAAGGCGCTCATCATGCTCAACCAATTTGCCAAGAAGCTCCGTGCAGCACGTTTCAAAAGCGGAGCAATCAACTTCGACCGCGAGGAAGTAAGATTTGAGATTGACGATACAGGCAAACCGCTCAGCGTCTATTTCAAGCAGGCAAAGGATGCCAACAAACTCGTCGAGGAGTTCATGCTCCTCGCCAACCGCACTGTGGCTGAGAGCGTAGGCAAGGTGAAGAAGGGTGCGGAGAAACCAAAGACTCTACCTTACCGCATACACGACCTGCCCGACCCTAACAAACTTGAGAACCTCAGTTCGTTCGTGTCGCGCTTCGGACTCTTCCTGCAGACACAGGGCACCAAGACCGCCGTAGCAAAGAGCATCAACCGACTGCTTTCAGATGTCAAGGGACAGCGCATCCAGGAACTCGTAGAGAACGTGTCGCTCCGCGCCATGATGAAGGCGAAGTACAGCACCGTCAACATCGGCCACTACGGACTGGCGTTCGAATACTACACACACTTCACATCGCCTATCCGCCGCTATCCCGACCTCATGGTACACCGCCTGCTCACCCGCTACGCCGAGGGAGCAAAGAGCGCGAGCCAAAGCAAGTACGAAGCCCTATGCGAGCACAGCAGCGACATGGAGCAGCTGGCATCCAACGCCGAACGCGCCAGCATCAAGTACAAGCAAGTGGAGTTCATGGCCGACAAGATCGGCGAAGAGTTTGACGCCAAGATCAGCGGAGTGACCGAGCACGGCATCTATGCCGAAATCGACGAAAACCACTGCGAAGGACTCATTGCCGTGCGTTTCCTCGGCGACGAAGCATTCGATTTCGACGACCGCAACTACTGCCTCGTTGGACGCAAGACACACCACCGCTTCTCGCTCGGCGATGCCATCCGCATCAAGGTGGCAAAAGCCAACCTCATACAGAAACAGCTCGACTTCGAGTTCGTGCGCAAGCTCAGCGCTGACGGATTTGAAAACAATTCATCGGCAAAGAACTTCTTCGACGTCTTCAGCAAGAAAGCCAAAGCAGCAAAAGGAAAGAAAAGCAGCAAGAAGAAGAGAAAATAAATCACCTCACCTTAAGTCTTATCCACAGCCAGCGCGGGATAAGACGCCAGAAACCCACAAGCACGCGGTAGCGCCAATCAATGGTCGCCGTGTGCTTGCGCTTTTTAATAGCCGCCACGATGGAGCGCGCCACCGGCCCCACCGCCATCAGCATTGGATAGCGAGCATTGCGCAGAAGCTCCGTATCGACAAAACCAGGACGAATGTCAGTGAAGTCAATCCTAAGACCCTCCATCCAAGCCAATTGCGACAGCGCCTCAACATATGTGTTCTGAAACCTCTTAGTGGCAGAATACGACGGAGCAATGCCAAGCCCCTTAGTGCCGGCAATCGAACTGATCACAGCCACATGGCCACGACCGTCCCAACCGTCCCTCTGGCGCTCCTTGAAATAATTGAAAGCAAAAGTAGTCATGCGAGTGAACCCCTCGCAGTTGGTCATAACAGTACGCATCTCCGTATCCACATCGAGAGCGGCATTCTGAAACCCTATGCCCGAACTCAGGAAGAACACATCCATCCCTCCCATCCTTTCAGCCAGTCCGCGCACCGCCTCAACCGACTCTTCCTGCATGACATCAGCCACAGCCGTCAGCACACGACCATCCCCAAACTCGCCCTTCAGCGACTCCAGCAAATCCTCGCGACGACCCACAGCACCGACCTTCCATCCCTCGCCAGCAAGAATCCTCGCCACCTCGCGACCTATACCCGAAGTAGCACCAACTATAATGATATTCCTTTTCATACAGTTAACACATTATCCGACAAAGATACAAAAATATAGTGTAATCACTGTTTCACAGCGCAGCCACATTGCGTGTGCGGAACGACTCGCGCGCCTTCCTCACATACAGACGTTTCACATCGTCGGGCAAAGCACATGACCGCACAAACTCCCTCGTCCGCTCAGGGAATTTCGCCAAAGCCGAAGCTAAAAACCACGCCACAGCCATACGCACATAATAAGGCGAATCTCCCAAAGCCACACCTCCGCCCTCATGCCCCATCCTTCGCGCCTCCTTCAGCGACACATATTCAGAGCGAATCCTCTCAAAGTCAAGCCCCTCCAACCGCAAGAACACACGCTCCAACCAATTCTCCTCAAGCAGATGACACATCGACATGACCACAGCGAAGCGCACCTCAAACTCCCTGTCCGAATCGAAATAAGGCTGAAGAAACTCCCAAAGTTCGCCACTGTCAACACGCTTCGCCCACTTCGTATTGCAGCAAAACGTGTCGCACACACCCCAGTTGTCGATACCAGGAACAAACCGTCGCACCATCTCCAGGCGCTCCTCCGCATCACACCTCATCGCATTTATCGTCAGTCCCCACACCACCGTCTCCTCATAGCACAACGAGAACCGGTCCCCATCATGTTCGCGCTCGAATCCGCCAATCACCTCGCTCGCCTCCTCGCCCCCGGCAATCCGTTTCGCCACCGCCTTCATTTCAGGCACATGCAGTACCAAGATACACCTGCCAGACAGCGCATTGATTATGCGTATATGCCCCTGCCTGTAACGCTCCTCCCGAAGAAACCGCTCAGACACCAGCGGCACCAGAATATCCCTTATCATAATTCCAAATTATAAAATTCACCACACGCAAAGATACGAAATCCCCCAGAGAAAAATACCAATAATCAAAAAACCATGAATAGACGTAATTATTCAGCAACAGCAATAAAAATACTCATAATAGAATCTCCAATTATCAACAGCACACAACAAAATCCATAACTCCTACATCACAAATTAAAACCACCCCGCTCAATACTTCCCAACCCCTCGCTAAAAACTATAAATAAAACTTATATTTGTAAGAATAAAACTAATATTTATATAAATAAAACCATTATTTGTACAAATATTACTTTTATTTATAGTTTTCTCCGCAGCACTTAAAAGTTTGCACCGAGGTGAAGATAAATCTGTAGCGAGGAATATCAAACTTTCCACTTAAATCTATGCAAATCAGCACTTACAATTATGTTTTATTTATGGTTCTAAAAATATTGCACGAATACGATTTCCCATTCATTATTTTTTGTATTTTTGCAATTGGGCGGAGAAATCCATCCAAGACATTTGAAATAATATTGAGGCGTTATGTCTTCATCTTGTATATGCGAAGCCTGAGAAACTTCATAAATGGAAACAAGAGATGGCGTAATGGTCTCCACGCTATGCGTGGGGCTGTTATTCCCACATCTTTTTCCATAGGTTTTCTCAGGGCCTGCATATAGAGAGTGGCATACAGTTCCACGCTTCATTTTTTATACGGTTCTTGTGGAAACTGGAGAACTATAAAATTTGCACCATGAATATTAAAACAAATCTTGCACTTTTAAGCACACTAATGGCATTTGGAAGTTGCGGAATTAGCAACGAAGAGTACAACAATGTCGTTAAAGAAAGCATGCATTTACAACAAGAATGCGATTCGCTCAAAAGTATTATTACATACAACGAAAACATTATCAAAAATTTAAAAGACTCTTTAGTCATTTACTCATATCCTGCAGACCAACGCTTCAATGCCATACTTGAAAACATAAAATCAGAAAACTTCGTAGCGGCAAAAAAAGAGATTAAAGCTCTCACATCTATTTTCCCGAAGTCTAAGGAAGCCGCTGAATGCGTAAAACAATTAGAAATAATCAAGAAGAAAGAAGAACGCAAAAAAGCTGAAGAAGAAAGGTTAAAGGCTCTAGGATTTAAAGCGCTTCAACAAAAAACGACATTCCAAGTTGACTATAATAAAATATCTATTTCTAACATCTCTATAGGTTCACAATTCATCTTTGATGCATATGACGATAGTTACCACTATCGCAGTGCTGATAGAGGCAACAAATATGTAACTGCAAGAATGAGCGTCACATCCTCCAGTAAATACCCTAATTTACCTGAATTCGCATTATATCTCATTAAAGGAGATGTAATGGAATACAAAGGAAGTTTCGACATAGAATATGCACGTTGGAGAGACTACGGTGCCTATCTTGGAAATTACACCGATTACGGCAACGACTTCACAAAAACAAGTACTGTTTATTTTAAAATCGGAGAAGAGACCAGTGAAGAAAACACAAAAGTTGCATTTGCCATAGTTGCAAAAAATGAGAATGTATTAAGCGAGCAGTATGAACGTTTTAACAATCCTCCTAAACATTGGACTGGGCACGCCAACTTTAAGAACAAACTCAAAATAAAAGATTTTGAAAAGGATTATACTCTAATCAAAATATACAATTTGAAATAGAGCATATAACAAAGAGATGTATCAAAATGAAAATTTGCAATCAAAGTGTTACGTCATCCCGAACCGTAGGGAGGGATCTCAACATCTGCATTAGATATTCCTCGTCGCTTCGCTCTGTCGGACAAAATGATAGTATAATTCTTTTTGATATACTTTCTTCTATTCCAACAACTCTAAAAAGAATGTGAGTTTGATATAAGAATCATGCAATCCTTATTCGCCATTAGAACACAACACTTTTCCAAGAAATCCATATAGCCAACACCTTATTGAGCGCCATAGCCAAAACAAGGGTAAAGGTCAGTGACATGACGAGAAGCACGGGAAGGGAAATGCCAGGATTAATCGCCAGAAAAACCTGTAGGACGGGGAAATGGAGAAGGTAAAATTCGTAGGACACATCTTTCCAACCGTAGGAGAAGTGCAGTTTTCTCACTCCATAGGCGAAAGCGACAAGGACGATGCTTAGAGTGAACGGAGAAAGGCGCTTAACCCACTCGTTCGAATAGGCACACAGCAATAGCGGGATGCTCAGGACGAGCAACGAGACGATATGTTTTCTGATTTTTTCCTTATTGAAAAGAAGCAGCACTGGCGCATAGAAGTAAGCAAACATGCCAAACACTTGATGATTCAGTTTGGCATAGACAGGATTGCCGGTGTAATTGTAAAGTTCGGCAGTAAGCACATCGTAAAGAATCGAAAGCAAGATGATGGAAATGATCACTTTATTTCTACCATACCGATTGATTAACCAATAGACAATTGGAACACTGACGTAGAACATTATTTCCACCTTCATAGTCCACAGCGACGCATTGACAAAAGGAAGAACGTTGCCTTCAAACACCCCTGGGAGAGTCGGTTGCAGATAGTTGAGAAAGACGGCATTTGCACCGAGATACTTCCATGTCTGAGCATTGTGCAGAAACTCGCTAAATGGCAGAGAGGTCAGAAACATTCCTGCAATGAAACCCATCAGCACGACAGCCAAATAAGCGGGAAGAATTCGCCTTATTCGCCTCGCTACAAAGGATTTCAAATTTGGAGTCTTGATGTAGCTGTTGAACGTGAGCAGTCCGCTTATTAAGAAGAACCCCCAAACGAAAACAGAGCTTTCGCACAGAAATATGTCGTTGCCCGATGCTATACACGCATGATTGCAGAAGATGCAAAAGGCGAAAAGGTATCTGAGAAGTGCAAAGCTGTTTGGTGCAGATACATGATAGCGACTTAGCTACCCCATCACTACCTCACTATAAGGAACTTAGTCGTAGCGCCTTCGTTGCCTTCCTCATCGGTGGCAAGAACGTAGTAGATGCCGGAAGCGGCGCGCTTGCCTGAAGAAAGTCGGCCGTTCCATGTGAATTCACCGCCGACGGATGTGCCTTCGTAAACGAGGCGACCAGCAGCATTCACTATTTTCACGTTGCTGTTGAACATCAATCCTGTAACGGTGATTTGCCCCTGATAATCAGGATGAACAGGATTAGGGTAGACTTTTAGCAAATCGTCGTCCATCTCACTCTCCGGTTCAGTGGCGTTGCCCATGAAAGACACGAGTCCGCGGTCAGTTCCTATAAATACCTCTCCGGTCTGTCCGTCGATAGCAATGGAGTAAATGTTATTAGATATAAGAGGGGAGTTGTCAACTGTGAAGTGGTGGATTGTTTCCAGTCCGTCATGACTGATGAGATAGACTCCGCTGCCTGAAGTACCTATCCACTTGCGGTTTCCGCCATCAATGGTTATGCACTTCACGTTCACTCCGTTAAGGAGGTAGTCGGCAAGATTAGTTCCATCGTTACGGGGAACTTTAACTTGCGAGAGGTAGAAGTTCTGCTTGAACACATCTTCCGGATTGTAGCTGACAAAAAGTCCAAGACTATTTCCGAACCAGATTGCGCCGTTTAAGTCGGGCGTAATACAGTTGAAGAGGTCAGGAGCGTATGGCGTTCCGTCCTGATTGTTGAAAGCTCCTATAAATTTATGACGGTCGTCACTGGTATCGTCAAGCGTACCGTTAGTGTCGAATACTAACACGCCTGCACGATGGCCTAAAGACGTGCTTCGGCGACTGTTAATCCATGCCCAACCGCGCGAATCGAAAACTGTATGGTCGAATGTAGGATAGCCCGCTATATCTTCAAAATAGAATGCCTTCCATGTCCCGTCGTTCTTCCTAACTCGGACTATTGTGTCACACTCGGTGTTGCACATCCACAAATTTTTGTCCTTGTCGAAGTTGAGACTTGTGATTCGGGTGTAGAATCCAGGACGTGACGAATTAGGCAAAATACTCGTCAGCGGAGAATTGTTGTAAGTGTAATGATTGACGAGTTTGTAGTCGCGGAACTCATACAGGCCCGAACTGGCAGCTGATGCAAAATGATGCTCCGTATCAGAAGGGTCCTGCACGATATCGGTCATATCCTTGTAGTCGCGAGCTGCGACTACCTCCTTCACACTCTCTTCATCAAACGCAGTCCAGCGATCATCTTCGTACTTCATCAGCGTAGCCTCACGCTCCAGACCGTTATAGTCGAACGAACCGCCTGCTATAAGCAATCGGTCGCCTATCATATTCAGTTTGTAGCAATAGTTGCGCACCGGACTGTCCGGTATAACGGTATCGACAGTCTTTTCAAAAGCATTATCAGCCAGTTTCAGACCTACAAGACCTTCCTTTCCGCTTGCTGCCCAGTAGACTCCGCCGTTCAGAATCATATGCTCCACTCCGCTCATGGCATAGCTTTCCATCTCTCCGCCAGCGCCAATTGAAACGACTTTCTTCGCACTGAACAGATAAAGTTTGCCACCGGAAACAGAGTGGGCTGTGTAGGTCTCTGACAAAATCTTAGACGCTGAGAAGTTAGACTTGTCTGTAATCCTATACACAGCCTTGTTTGCCAAAGTATAAAATTCATTGCCAAACACAATCAGTTCGCCCAAAGATGCCGTGTTCAGTTTTTCCCAATTTTTAGAGTCGAGCAGATTGCTTTTCTTATCTCCCTTATAAACTCCGTCGGCAGTCGACGCATAAATCGCGCCGTCGTATTCGGCAACACTCAATACCGCCTGGTTTATATTGTAGTAATTGGTGAAAACCTTCTTATCTACGTCAATAACCACCACTCCTGAGTTTGTGGAAACATAGACCAACGCTCCAAAACTTGACACGCTGTTGATTGTCTTATCATCAAGCACCTTGTTTTTCAGTTCCGGCATATTATAGCAATCGCCTGCAGAATCCAAGATGTCAACATTTCCGTTTGTATAGATAACGACCAGTTCGCCTGTCGCCTCACATGGCGTAATGTCAAAAATACCGTTGTCGCTGAGCAACGTAGCCTTGTCGTAAGTCTCCAAACTCATATCCTCCGGATCGTAACTGTACAGACCTCCGTCGCTTAATACATACAGGCGTTCACCCATCTTTGCTACTTTCGTAGCGTTGTGATAAGCCGCATAGACACGCCAGTCGCCATTCTCAGCAAATGCAGATATACCACCTGCAAGGAATATAATAATTGCAAACAACAGTTTTTTCATAATTCTATTATTTATGGTACGAATTCTACTATAGTCATGTTGTCCTCTCTAAAAGTCTCAGAAGCCACCATCTGAACAAATTCAGGAGTGAGCGAGTTCAAATGGCGCAGAGTTTCATCTATACCTTCAAATTTACCGTAATGCAAGAAACTCTTTGCCATGTCCAGGGCGTAATTCTCCTGATTATCGCAAGCCACCCTTATCTGTCCGCTCATCTGCTTTATGTAGGCCTTCATCTGCCTATCAGTCAAAGGTTCGTTTATAAACCTGTCAAGTTCTTTACGCACTATCCTCAAGCATTTCTTCACATCCTCAGGGTCGCAACCGAAATAGATGGCAAAGGTGCCGGTGTCAGTATAGTTAGTCAGAGTGCTCTCCACGGTATAAACCAGTCCGTGATGCTCACGCAAAGCCACGTTTAGCCTTGAGTTCATGCCTGGACCGCCTATTATGTTGTTTAGAAAATATAATGCTATGCGACGCTTGTCCTTTGAAGCATAGCCTCTGCAACCCAACATCACATGCGCCTGATGAGTAGACCTATGCTCTATATTGTGGGAACTTTCAGTATAATCTGAAGATTCTGAAGACTCAGAAGTTTCGGTATTTTCAGAAGCCTCTGCTGGAAGCACAAAATACCTCTCTACAGTCCTCAGTATATGCTTGAAATCTATATCGCCCAGCACAAAGAAAACCATTCGTTCCGGACGGTACATACGCCGTACGAAGCGTTTTGCGTCATCAGTCGCATAAGTTCTAATCCTCTCGGCACTGCCCAAGATGTCGTGCCCTAATGGATGCCCCTTGAAAATAGCATTCTCAAAACGGTCAAAAATAAGTTCCGAAGGCGAGTCGTTGTAACTTTCAATCTCATCAACAATAACTTCCGCCTCCTTTTCCATCTCATGCTGAGGGAAGGTACTGTTCAGCACTACGTCGCAAATCAGCTCTGCCGCCCTTGCAAAGTGTTCCTTCACAAAAGCAGAGTAAACCACAGTTTCTTCCTTGTTCGTGTAAGCGTTCAAGTCTCCTCCCACAGTTTCCATCCGGTTCAGAATGTGCCAAGCCTTACGCTTATTTGTGCCCTTAAACAGCATGTGTTCACAGAAATGCGCTATGCCAAACTCCGACTCCAGCTCATCGCGAGAACCAGTATCAATGGCAATGCCACAGTAAGCGACATCAGCAGCCGTCCTGTGATGAATGACTCTCAACCCGTTTGGAAATGTATGTGTATTCATTGAGTAAACTTACATTAAGCACCGTATTTATAAACGAAAAATCTTACGATTTATTACTTCGCCTCCAACATCACTCCTGAGTATACACTCGCTGCACTCGTGTAGATATACCTGTCAGTATTTCGTAGGGGATAGTGCCGACAGAGTCGCTCAGAACTCTTACCGGCAAGTCACTACCAAAAATCGTAACTACATCACCTTCGTTGCAGTCTATGCCAGTCACATCTATCATACATACGTCCATGCAAATATTTCCCACATATTGAGCCTTCTTGCCATTAACAAGACAATAGCAATTACGGTTGCCCAAACGACGGTTCAATCCATCGGCATAACCAATCGGAATAGCCGCAATTCTACTGTCACGCTCAAGTATAGTACGACGACTATAGCCAATGCTGTCACCTTTCTTCACCTGGCGAATCTGCAATATCGTAGTCTTTAGAGTGACGACATTATTTATGTGATTGTTTGTGCGAGGGTCAATACCATATAATCCCAAACCGAGACGCACCATGTCGAGATGGTACTCTGGGAAATGCTCTATCCCTGCCGAATTGCATATATGGCGCAATATTTTGTGGCTATAAGCCGACTGAAGCTGACTGCTGGCATGGTCAAAGAGTTCGAACTGCCTATGCGAGAAATCATCAAAGTCATCACTGTCGCTTCCCACGAAATGCGAGAACACCGAGCATGGCACAAGCGCAGTCTGACGAGTAAGACGCTCTATCAGTCGCGGCATATCCGTGTCAGGGTTAAAACCGAGACGGTGCATGCCTGTATCGAGTTTTATATGTATCGGAAAATTCGTAATTCCCTCTTTCTCTGCAGCACGGATCAGCGCCTCAAGTATTTCAAAGTTGAAAACCTCAGGTTCAAGCCTGTAGTCAAACAGCATCTTGAAAGATGTCATTTCCGGATTCATTATCATAATATTGGCAGTTATTCCTGCCTTACGAAGGTCAGCGCCCTCATCGGCCACAGCTACTGCGAGATAATCGACACCGTTGTCCTGAAGTGTTTTGCTCGTTTCAAGCGAACCAATACCATACGCCGATGCTTTAACCATACAAACCATTTTAGTTTCAGGGCGCATAAACGAACGGTAATAATTGATATTGTCGGTAAGAGCGTTGAGGTTCACCTCTAGTATTGTCTGATGCACTTTCAGAGTGAGCAAGTCGCACAGTTTGTCAAAACGGAATTGACGCGCCCCTTTGATAAGGATAAATTCATTTGCAAGCTGTGCAAAAACATCACTTGCGATAAGTTCGTCGGTCGTCAGGAAAAAATGACGTTCCATAGGGAAGTAGTCAGCACAGTTACTTATTTGGTCGCCCACGCCAATAACCTTATCTATGCCACGGCTTGCAGCCATCTGAGCCACACGGCTGTAGAGCGAACGAGGCGCCTCACCACTTTGCAAAATATCGCTTAGAATGAGAGTGCGGCGCTGCTCTTTCGAATCTGGCCGACGACTCATAAAATCAAGTGCAATATCAAGCGACTGAATATCCGAGTTGTAAGAGTCATTGATGAGCGTACAACCTCCGCGCCCGTCCTTCACTTCCAGTCGCATCGCCACAGGGTCAAGTTTTGCCAGCCTCTGACATATATCATCAATTTTAACCCTGTCACCGAGCGCCAGACAAGTAGCAAAGCATGTTATTGAGTTCTCTATAGCCGCATCATCAATGAACGGGATAGTGTAATGCCCCGACTCATCATTTATAGAATAATTTACAACAGCGTGATTGTCAGTCTTTTCTATACTATGCACAACGAGTGTAGCCTCCCTTTCAAGTCCGCCCCCATGAATTGGTTTCGTCCAAGTCACCCGTTCTGCCTTGCTCGGAATGGTTGGCACACCTCTCAGTATAACCTCATCGTTGTAGTTTAGCACGACAGATTTGCATCCCTTGAAAAGAGTTAGTTTTTCCGCACACTTAATGTCATAACTCAAGAAATTCTCCTGATGAGCCTCTCCAATGTTTGTCACCACACCCATCGTTGGCTTAAGTACACGTTCTATGCGCTCCATTTCGCCAGGTTGAGATATTCCAGCCTCAAAGATAGCTATATCGTTATGCTCCGACATGAGCCATACAGACAATGGCACTCCCACCTGTGAGTTGTAACTGCGTGGAGAACGGCACACATTGAAATCAGGCGAAAGCAGTTGGTACAACCACTCCTTCACAGTAGTCTTTCCGTTGCTACCGGTTATTGCAATCACCGGAATGTCAAACTTCTGCCGATGGTGTGCAGCCAGCGCCTGCAAGGCCTCTATTGCGCTGCCCACTACGAGGAAATTGCTACCGGCATAATTATTCACATCATCAGGCAACGACGTCACTACAAAATTACGCACTCCCCTGCGGTAGAGTTCCTCTATATATTTATGACCGTCATTTCGCTGAGTTTTAATGGCAAAAAAGAGAGTCTCTTCCGGAAAACATAACGAACGACTGTCTGTCAGTAACCAGTTTACAACAGTATCGGCACTGCCATACCTATCAGCTCCGATAATATTGGATATATCTTCTATTTTATACTGCATCTTCGTTTTACTATTTATTACGGGCAAAGCAATGACGAATCGCCGTAGCTAAGGAAACGGAAGTCATGATTCAAAGCATAATCATAGATTTTTCGCCAGTCACCTTTGACGAATGCTGACACAAGCAGCAACAACGTGCTCTGAGGTTGGTGGAAATTGGTCACTATACGGCGCACAATGTGATATTCATACCCTGGAGCTATGATTATTTGAGTACTTGTGTGCAAAGCAGCCAATCCGTTGCGATCCAGATATGCAAGAATCTGCTCCAGCGAATCAGTGGCTGTCATCTGTACCACATCTTCTGCATACGGTTCCCACTGATTTACGTGCAGCTCATCCTCTGTAGCGTTAGGATTAGCGGCAAGTTTCAATCCTATATAGTACAGGCTCTCAAGCGTGCGCACCGATGTTGTGCCTACTGCTATCGCCTCGCCGCCATGATTGATAAGTTTCTCTATAGTCTGACGCTTCACTACTATATATTCAGAATGCATCTCGTGTCCGCCTATATCCTCGCTCTTCACAGGCTTGAACGTGCCTGCACCAACGTGCAGCGTCAGTTCCTCACGATCAATGCCTGCTTCATCAATCGAGGCAAGCACACGCTCTGTAAAGTGAAGCCCCGCTGTTGGAGCCGCCACCGAACCTTTTATCTTTGAGTACACAGTCTGATAAGTCCGCTTGTCGCTCTCCTGAGTCTCACGATTCAGATACGGAGGTATAGGCAATTCGCCCACAGCCTCAAGAATCTCGGCAAAAGTAACATCCTTACAGTCCCATCGGAACTCCACCTCGTGACTCGTACCATGCTCGCCCATTCGTGTGGCAGAAAAGGTCACGTCCCTTCCCTTCACATTCACAACGCGCGACAACGCACCGCTTTTCCAGCGCTTCAGATTGCCCACAAGACAGTACCACGTAACTCGCTCCGTGGCCTGAAAATTCAAAACGTAGTCATTAGGAGCGGCAGGTTCGAGACAAAACACCTCAATCGTAGCACCCGTTTCCTTGCGAAAATGCAGACGAGCCTGAATCACCTTCGTATTGTTGAATACCATCAACGCCCCTTGCGGAAGGTACTTAGGCAGATTCGTAAACTTGTCCTCACTCACTTCGCCTCCACGGTATACAAGAAGTTTGCTACTGTCGCGCTCCGAAAGAGGGAATTTGGCTATGCGCTCGTCAGGAAGCGGATAGTTATAATCTGCTATCTGTATATTTTTTGTATTCAAAACTGTTAGTATGGGTTAGGGGTTAGAGGTTAGAGGTGAGGGGGTAAAGGTGAGGGGTTAGGGGGTGAGAGGTGAGGGACATTAAACTTTCAACTTTAAACTCTCAACTTTAAACATTAAACTCTCTCCACAATCTCGCTGAGGTCTTTTCTCTTCTTCTCGCCCACAGGGCAGTCCTCTGCAATATGGCCTATCGGAACAATAGCCACTGCCTCCCACTCCTCCGACTGCGGAAAGAGTTCTGCAAGCGGTTCCGGCTTATAGGCGCACACCCAGCAAGTACCGAGTCCACGATCTGTGGCAGCCATGCAAATATGCTCCACAGCTATCGACACGTCAACATCGCCGTGAGGTTTCTGATCGTATTTTCTCACCCACTCCTGCTGCTTGTTCTTGTAAGCTACGATATACATAGGTGCTGTAGCAAACCATTCGCGGTTGTAACACTGGCGAAGTTTCCCTTTAGCCTCCTCCGACTCTACGATAACAAATTTCCACGGTTGGAAATTAACAGCCGACGGAGCCAGCTGTGTACACCTGAGGATATAGTCCAAATCCTCCTTGCTCACAGGTTCGTCAGTAAATTTGCGTGCAGAGAAACGTTTCTCGCAAAGTTCCAAAAAAGTCATATATATAGTTTTAGTTATTTTAGTTTTAATAGCGTATATAGTCTCGCAAAGATAAACAAAGTTTTTCAATGTGCCGGCATCGGTCGAGGCGTATGTGTTTTTTTGAGCGCTTGCCTGCACATCATTCTCCCTTTTTTCACTATCTTTACGGTGAAATACACATCCTATGAGAAAAACTACATCGTGCGCTATCGCGCTATGCTTTGCAGGAGCACTATGCGCACAGACACAGCAAGTGAACGACTCAAACACTCCGCTCCACCTCATGAAACCAGCCTACCGCATCGGCTACACCATACCTAAGGCTGAAGACGTGAAACAGGCTATAGATCCAAAGACCGACGCACCAATATTCTACGTGAAATGAACATTGTTGCCATTGCCTTGTTTTAAAAGAGTAATGACTGCTAACATAGTTCAATCTATATCGTTATAGACACAATCTATTTGCAAGAAATTTTCATTATAACTATTTTTGCATCATCAAAACAAAAGAAAAGAATTACTAACACATTTAGAACAAAGAAAGGAAACAGATTATGGCAACAAAGTTTTATAAATGCGCACATTGTGGCAACGTGATAGAGAAAGTAGTAGATTCAAAGGTTCCAGTAGTTTGCTGCGGCGAGAAAATGCAGGAGTTGGTAGCCAACACCGTAGACGCAAGCACAGAGAAACATGTACCTGTTGTGACAAAAATCGATGACAATACGTTAAAGATCGAAGTAGGAAGCGTTGCACACCCTATGCTGCCAGAGCATCACATCGCATTCATCTACGTAGAGACAGAGAACGGCGGCACCCGTATCAATCTCACCGACAAGCCTGAAGCCGTGTACTGCACATGCAACGGCACTCCTACAGCAGTCTACGAATACTGCAACCTCCACGGACTCTGGAAAGTAGAATTGTAGAAATTAGAATGTGGGCGAGTATCATCGCCCACCCAAACTCACAAACTTAAAAACTCACAAACTTAAAAACTTAAAAACTAATACAGACTATGTTAAGCAAGAAATTACACGATGCAATCAATGCACAGATCAACGCAGAACTTTGGTCAGCTTACCTTTACCTCGCTATGTCAATGGACGCAGAGGCAAAAGGACACAAAGGAGTAGCAAATTGGTTCTTCATCCAGTTCAAAGAGGAACAGGACCACGCTCGCATCTTCATGAACTACCTCAACTCACGCGACGCAAAGGTTGTGCTCAAACCTATCGATGAAGTGCCTGCAGAGTGGGACAGCGTACTTGCCATGTACAAACAGACTCTTGAGCATGAGAAGAAGGTCACTGCACTCATCAACAACCTTGCAGCCATCGCTAAGGAAGACGCAGATTTCGCATCTATCAACCGCCTCACATGGTTCATCGACGAGCAGGTTGAGGAAGAAGAGTCAGCACGCGACATGATTCAGGCTTTCGAAGCTGTCGAGGGCAACAAGTACGGCATGTATATGCTCGACAAGGAACTTGCTGCACGCGTATACAACACACCTTCACCGCTTGCTACCGCTGAATAAAACCCAACTTCTAAATTGCATCAACATGCAACTTACAACCCCCATCGAGATCTCTCGCAAACTTATTAGCATAACCCATGAGGACGGAATGGTTCTCATGGGTTCATGCTTTGCCGACAATATCGGAGGCAAACTGCAAGAGGCGCATTTCCGCTGCTGCATCAACCCCTTCGGCACTCTCTACAATCCCATGTCTGTAAGCCAGGCACTCAAAGACATCATTGCCTGCCGAAACTACTCCGCAACCGACAGCGAGATATTCAACTCCGAGAACATCTGGCACAGTTGGATGCACCACAGCCGTTTTTCGGCAGACAGCGCCGAATCCTTAGTCGAAAACATCAACGCCTCCATCCGCACAGCTCATGAGCATCTGATAAACTCCAGCCTGCTCGTCATAACACTCGGCTCGTCCTATGTCTACCGACTTAAGGAAGACAACCGCATCGTTGCCAACTGCCACAAGATGAGCGAAACACTGTTCAACCGCAATCGCCTGAATACAGATGACATCGTTAATGAATGGCTCCCCCTACTCGACGAACTGCACAACACAAACCCGCACCTCAAGGTGATGTTCACCGTCAGTCCTATACGTCATAAGCGCGACGGCCTTCATGCCAACCAGTTAAGCAAAGCAACCCTTCTACTTGCTGTCGACCGCCTGTGCGAACTCCGGAAGGAACTATGCCTATATTTCCCAGCCTACGAGATAATGATGGATGAACTGCGCGACTACCGCTTCTATGCCGACGATATGGTCCACCCTTCTCCGCTCGCCGTAGAATATATCTGGGAACGTTTCTGCACCGCATTCTTCGACCGCAAGACAACGGAAAAAGTCACCGAATGGCGCAAGTTCGAAGCAGCACAACGACATAGAAGTATCATTGATAAAGTTAAGAGTTAAAAGTTTAAAGTTGAGAGTTTAAAGTTGAGAGTTTAAATCGCAGGAATGATAACCCCTAACCCATTAACTATAAACTATTAACTATTAACTATAAACTATTAACTTTAAACTATCTCCATTATAATATCCTCCTTAGCCTCCTTGAGCCTTGCATACAGCAGTTGAAAAGTCCGGGTAGAATGCAGCAAACCGCCCTTCACAATATTTTTCCCAACAAGAATACACCCGCCAGTGTCCTCCTTCCAGTTTCCTATATGGATAAGAATGCCGATGAATCCAGGCACCGCAACCAGACGAGGCAACTTACCATCGCAGAACTCATACGCAGGACGCTTCTTATACTTCTGACTCACCACATCCATTCTCACCTGATAGCGTCCCTTCGGAATGGCAGTCTTGCCAACCACCTTCAGGCTCCTCACCTCCTCACTCGTCATGTCCGAAGTCAACCCCCTGTCCTCCGGTTCCAGTGTATCGCAAAATTTCTTTCCGTCAATAAGCAGGGCGCCAATGGTATAGCCCTGCTTTTTATATTTACGTACAAGTTTAATTTTCATCACTCACGCCCCTTCCTTTCTTGCAGTTCTTCAACAATGTAAGGAACATGATTACCAACTCTCGGTTCTTATCGACAAAATCCAATAATTGTCTAATATACTGTTTATTCATAATAATAATTGTTTTTGATTTGTTTCAGAAAAGGGCGGGCAAACCCCGCCCCTACAACGATAACGATAACTGAGACGATAACGTTAACGGCAACGGTCTCCCCCTACGCAACCCTATCAACGTTAAACCCTTAACCCTCAACGTTAAACGATTCCCGTTAGTGATTTACACAATCTCGTCGCCTTCCTCTTCGCCAGTGGCACCATCCTCACCAGCCACAGAGAATCCGGTGAAAGTAACATTGTCAAGAGCCTGCTTAAGAGTCTTGCTCGGAGCGATAAGAATGCGTCGAGTCTTCACATTTGTAGCGCTCACGTCCTCGGCAGTCTTCGCAGCCTTGCAACTCATTGAGAAGCGCAGTGTGCCGAGAGTCCCCAACTCTATTGAGTGTCCGTTGAGCATAAGTTCCTTCACCTGCTTGACGATTGCATAGAATGCTGCAGCCACCATCGAGTCGGAAAGTCCGGAGTCGCTTGCCGCATGCTCAATAAGTTCCGCTGTAGGAATTTTAGAGAAGCGTACTGCTCTGCTTACATAGATGTCTTTGTCCTGTGCCACTAACTTCTGCACTGATGTCTTTACTTTAATCTGTCCCATAGTAATAAATGTGTTTTTAATAGATTAATAAATGTGTTGATTATAATGTATTTTTCATAGCGTCAATCGTTCTTCGGCGCGCCCCGTTTCCTTTTGACGATGCAAAGATACATCCCGAAAAGAGCCTTTTCCAAATATCTCTTTCCATATATACGCACGTGTGCAGAATAAAAATTTTCCTACAAGAAAAAGGGAAAGAAAGACCCTCCCCTAACCCCTCCGCAAGGGAGGGGAATATAATCACTTGTTGGTACAAACCACAGATTGCACGGATTCACACAAATTACTATTTTTGGCACGGAACTCACGGACATCACTGATGCCACTGTCCCATATTTCAAATCAACCGTGGTGCTCCGTGTTTTCAGCGCAATCCGTGCCTCAAAAAAAGGGCAAACACGATGGTCTGCCCTTTTTTGTAGTTCAGAATGTAGGGACAAGGCGTGCCTTGTCCTAAGAATTTATACCACAGATTTCTCAGATTACAAGGATTTTAATCTGTGTAAATCCGTGCAATCTGTGGTTTGCACCATGACTATATTCCCCTCCCAGGGGCGGAACGGAATAGGAGTTCCGCTTGCGAGGTCAGTGCGAAATAGCAGCACTGATTGCGACGACTGCCGGTTTATCGGCACGAAGGAGCACTCTTTAGAGTCCTTAGGTTTATCGGCACAAAGGAGTCTTCTAGGGGAGGGTCTACAAAAAAAGGGTCAGACACGATGGTCTGCCCCTACGTCAATACGGGGACGATGATTGGGACAAATGGAGTAAATGCTATCCTTTTTTTACTCTTTTAACCGTATGCTTTATCTTTCCAATAAAAAAGTTTAGCTCCAATGTGGATTCTGTTTCAGATGTCTCTAAATCAGGCATAACTATATCAGAAAGAACTTCCCCAAAATGTTTTAATTTTTCCGTCTGGTTTTGAGGATTTTTCTCTTTGTGCAAATCCACAATCTCCTTTTTCAAGTATCTAACCTTTGCAAAAGTCTCGATAATAGCAAATGTTACCTCAAGGGCGCTTCTGCTTTTAAGTATTGTTGCAAGCATATATAGTCCCTTCTCCGTAAAAACCTTAGGCATAGTCCTACTTTTGGTAGAAATTTTTGTGGTCGAAAAATTCGTCCGCAAATCCTGAAGTTCTTCAGCCGTCAAAGTAAACATATAATCCTCTGGAAACTTATCAGGATTATTCCTGACGGCTTCATTTACCCTTTTTGTTTCCACACCATATAAATATGCAACATCAGCATCAGATATTACATTTTGCTTCCTTATAATTACAATACTATTTCGCACCTTATCACCCATAATTGGTGATAATAAATTACATTGTGTGACCGTGTCAAGTTGCTTTGTTTTTTCCATTTACATGCCAAAAATACTTTTCAGTATAAAAATACAGCATCTTTATTAATATACAAAAGGAAATGGTATATTTCCCTCTGTAATTATAGTTTTACATTAACGAGAACGACAACGATAACGGGAACGGCAATTGTTTTCGGGCGGGCGAACCCCGCCCCTACAAAATCATCCGAATAAATCAGAATGGCTACCGGTATCGGTCAGAATTAATATTAGTTCGGTTTCACGTTGCTCCCAAATAAGCAACCAGTCAGATTGGATATGACATTCCCAAAAACCAGACCACTTACCAGATAATTTGTGCGGTTTGTAGCGTTGAGGCAATGTGCCTGTTTCTGCCAAAATAGTAACCACCTCCTCAAAAAGACGCTTGTCATACCCTCTTTTCAAGCATTTCTTATATGAACGCTTGAATTGATTGGAAAAAAAGATTTCGTACATCACGCCTCAAGTTCTGTCATAAGTTCAGCCACGCTACTCACCTTTGTAAGCTGTCCTTTTCTCACCTCGTCTACAGCGCGAGACAATGTGCCTTTTCGGGTGCGAGACATTTTTGCTATTGTCACACCTTTAAGGTTGCCCAAAATTTTACGCAAACTTGGCAACATGCTGCTATCTTCAACATTAAGAATAATCTGTGTCATATCTTTCTACGCCTTGTTAGATCATCTTTGCACAAAAATAGTGATTTATTTTGGAATGAAACTAATCGTATATTAATTTTTAACTGATAACGGGAACGATAACGTCGTAGGGCGCACCCCTTGCGGGTGCCCTTTTTTGAGGCACGGACTACGCTGGAAACACGGAACGACACGGTTAATTGTTAAAAAAAAGCAGTGGCATCAGTGATGTCCGTGTGTTCCGTGCCTAAAAAACAGTAATACATAGGCTGCGCCGTACTCGGACAAGGCACGCCTTGTCCCTACATTCAAGCATACAAAAAGGGGCAGACACGATGGTCTGCCCCTACGGGTTTTGATTTATGCCTACCCTGCGCCTCCCCTTTTTGGGGGAGGTTGGGAGGGGGCTGTTATTTACTTAACGAGCACTTTCTTCACTGAGCCGTCAGACATCTTGATGATGTTGATGCCCTTAGAAACCTTGTTGATGCGAGTACCAGAGATGTTGTAAACTGCAACAGGAGTTGCTGCTTCAACCTTCTCTTCTACACCTTCGATACCAGTTGCTGGGTTAGAGAGCATCTTGAGAACGAAGTTGTCGTATGCGAACCAGCGAGCAGCCATTGTGCCTACTGTTCTGATACCGAGAACAACCTTGAGTCCGTCCTTATGTGCAGGAACATCAAATTCGATTGAATATGGATCCAAAGATGAATCACTCAAGTCTGCATCGCGTGGTTCAACTGGAGTAGAAGTTGTAACAGTGTCAACACCGATAGTGATAACATCTGCATAGAGATGTGCACGACCTTCGTTAGCCTCAACGAATGCACCGTTCTTAGCATTTGCAAGTTCTGCTTCAAGAACATACTTACCTTCAGGAAGAGCATAGAGAGTCTGGTTCAAGTCAAACTTAAGATTTGCAGCAGAGCCATTCCAGAATTCGCGTGCATTGCCAAGACCTTGGTTGTTACCGCCACCCCATACAGGCATTTCCCAGAAGTCAGTGCCACTGCTGAAGTCGCCGTTCTGGAGATAACCAGCCATATCGAATGGGAGCTCAGCAGGATCTGTAGGGATTTCAGGCAATCTTTCGAGGTCAGCAAGGTAAAGAGCATTGTAAGGAAGGAGAGAATTAATGATCTTGATCTCTTCTATCTTAGCGTTGATTTCCTCTGTAGTAAGAACCATGTAAGCTGTCTCATCGCCGAATTCTTCCAACATAGCAACAGCCTTACCGAATGTCTCCTCTGAAGCAGTTGCTTCATTCTCCATTGTTGCGATGTCGAGAGCGTCAAGGGCAGAAACGAGAGCCGCAACAGCAGTCTTGTTTTCGTTAGCAGCAAGCTGAGCCTTAGAGATTGCTGACAATGCAGCAGCCATCTGGTCGTAATCTTCTGAGTCAATAGCAGCCTCTGCAGCAGTAAGAGCATCGTTCAATGCGTTATATGCAGGCTGACTCAATTCAGAACCGTATGTACCAAGATACTCCTCAGCATTTTCATACTTTCCTGTGAGAACTTCTGTCATAGCATCTGCATCCTTGCCCCAGAATGTGAGCTTGAAGTCGTCGAAGAGTACCCAGTGAGGAACTACACCATGTGAAGTAAGACCAATCTTCATGATACCGTCGTCACCTACTATACCGTAGCACTTCTGTTCGTAGCGGCCTGCAGCGAATGCGATAGAAGCACCTTCCATTCCGTTAGGAACATAACCGCTGATAGAACCGTCTGGAGATGTCCACAAGTAGTCGTTAGAGAGCAAGCAGTTTTCACGGTCTACAGCCTCTTCTGCAGGAAGAACGTCACCTGTGATAAGCTGAACTGGAGTTTCGAGGTCACCCATGTAGAGGAATACCTTTGATTCTTCTGTTCCATCGTATGAACCGTTTCCAGCAGGACGCTCAAATGCCTTAACAGAGATTGAGTAGATACCTGGCTTAACGTTTGTAAGAGTCTGGCTGATGTCTACATGTCCGTGGTTATCACCGAATACTTCTGCTTCGCCCCATGAGAATGCAGGGTTACATCCTGAACCAAGAGTCCAACCATTGCCTCCGTTTGAGAAGTCTGGGTTAACGAGGAGGTTAGTAACGTCGCCACCTTCCATTGTGCACTTAGCAGCACCAGTAACCAACGTATTTACATAAGTGATTTCTTCATAAACCTGCTCTGTTTCGAGAGTACAAGCACCTGGCTCTTCCATACCTGTGATATAGAGGTAAGCACCGTTAGGGAAAGGATATTCCTCACCTGGTGCATATTCACCACCAATGTATTCAGAAAGATAAACCACAGTGTCAGCCTCCTGATTGAGCTGGTCGCCATTGTTGCCCAAGTACTCTTCTGCAGTTGCTACAGCAGCCTGGTAGTCCTGATAAGCCTTAACGTTAGCATTGAGGGCGTCGTATGTAGGAGCGAGCTTAGTAGATGCTGTAGAGATAGTAGCAGCGTCTGTAGCAGTAGCCAAACCATTGTAAGCCTCAGTGTATGCAGTAAGATAAGACTCCTTGTAAAGAGCGCCATCAGCTACTGCTTCTTCTGGAGCAGGGTATGAAGCAAGAACCTGATCTCTGTAGAGTTCGTAAGCAGCAAGAGTGCTTCCGTAGTACTCGAGAGTGAAGTCGTCAACGATAGTCCAGTCGTTAGTGATGTTAGTAGTCTTAACAACACCGATACGGAGCTTGCCATTGTTTACAGGAACAAGCACTGAAACTTCCTTGATAAGACCAGCTTCCTTATATACTGTGAAGTCAGCCATTGAGTTAGGGAGATACATGCCTGCATAAGTTACTTCCTGAGCAGCACCTTCCACTGGTGATGGAGAAGCAGCAGCAGCCAAAGATTGGATGCCTGTGTAGAGTGAATCCTCGCCTGAAACAGCATAAAGCTTAGCAGTGCGAGCAGCAGGGTCGTCCTTAGTGTTCCAGTCATTGTCAGTACCTCCAGCACGGTGGAAACCCTTAACAGCAACGCGGTAGATACCTACAGGGAGTTCTACGTTGATGTCCTGATAAGTATTGAACACCTTGCTGAAATGCTCAGCACAAGTTGATGCTGTACCACCTGCGCCGAAAGCAGTTCCCTGCCATCCCCAGAAGTCACCGATAACATCGAATGTAGCGTTCTGGATAGCGCCTTCGAGCACCTTAGGGTTGTCAGGAGTAGCCTGACCAGCCTGCCATGCCATGATGAGAGCATCAACCTTAGCCTTTGCAGCCTCGAGCTCCTCTACTGTGCTGTTTGTGTTGTTGTAAACAGCTGCAACTTCAGCGAAGTCAACTTCTGTATATTCAGCGCTCTTAGCGTCGAGATATTTCTTCAAGTCAACAGCTGCTCTGTAAAGTGCGAGTTCTGCCTTCATTTTAGCAGTGTCGAGAGTAGCGAATGTTTCCTGGCTCACGATGATCCATTCGTATGAAAGGTCTTCAGCAGCGCCTTCGAAACGAACTTCACCGTTTATGTCTGTAACAGACACACCGATACGCTCACCGCCCTTGATAGCTGGCTCTGAAAGGATTTCGCCTGTAGTTTCATCCTTAGTTATAAGCGAAGCATACAAGTCAGGGTCAGCGATACCGATTGACTTAGTAGATACGCTGATTTCGTAGTTTCCGTTAGCATTCTTAACAACGTTCCAGAAGAAGTTGTAGTTGTTAGGAGAATCGTTCTGACGGTCCACCCAGATAGTATTCAAGTCAGCAAGACCGAACCAAACCTCATCCCAACGAGGTTCCCTAATGTGGCTTGCATAGTTCTGAAGGATGTAAGTCTGTCCGTCCCACTCAGTGTCCCATGTAACTACAGTAGAAACACCTGGAAGCGGAGATGTTCCTTCTGGAATGCTTGCCTCAACAGCAGGCTGGAAGATGATAGTGTCGCAACCTTCGATAGCAACACCTGCGCGTGAGCCCCAATAAGGAGAATTGCCTTCACCAAGTCCGCGGAGGAATGCACCGGCTTCCTTGTTAAAAAGATAAACCTTCTCACCTGGAACCAACTCCGAACCTGCAGGAGGTGTTGGTGGAGTCCAGAGATTCTGTGCGAATGCGCCCAACGATGTGAGTGCTAATGCACCAAGAACAAGTAAGTTCTTTTTCATAATAATCTGATTTTAGTTAAACAAAATGTTATATATAATAATGTGTAATTCCACTTCAATGATGCACTATGCACCAATGAATGGGCAAACGTATAAAAAAAAAACGAATCCCGCAAGAAAAAACGTAAAAAGTCACATAAAACCTTGAGGAGACCCACCATAGAAGACCCACCCCTAACAATAGGGACTCGTTTGTGCCGATAAACCTAAGGACTCTAAAGAGTGCTCCTTTGTGCCGATAAACCGGCAGTCGTCGCAAGCGGAACTCCTATTCCGTTCCGCCCCCAGGGAGGGGAATTATATGCTTGGTGCCCTTTTTGTATATCTGACTGTAGGGACAAGGCGTGCCTTGTCCGAGTACGGAGCAGACCATGAATTACTATTTTTTGGCACGGAATACACGGAACGCACAGAATACCACGGTTTTTATTTTTAGAACAAAAAGCAGCGGCACCCGTGGTTTCTGCGTGTTCCGTGCCTCCAAAGTTCTCTACTCTTCGGAGAAAAGTATAAATAAAAGTAATATTTGTACAAATAATAGTTTTATTCTTACAAATATAAGTTTTATTTATACTTTTCAGCGAGGGGGTACGAATTTAAGACCGCGGTGATGACAGAAAAGAAAAGACCCAACCCGAAAGAAGACCAGAAGACCCACCCTAGAAGACCCACCCCTAACCCCTCCCAAGGGAGGGGAATTATATGCCGTAGGGGCGGGGGCTGCCCGCCCGAATATGGTACAAACTACAGATTGCACGGATTCACACAGATTAAAATCCTTGTAATCTGAGAAATCTGTGGTCTGTTCCCATTCTTGGGCACCCGCAAGGGGTGGTGATATCCGCGCATTCCGTGCCTCCCCCAAAAAGAGGGTGTCTCAAAATGAAAACATACTATCATTTTGTCATTCTGACGACCTGCAGGGAGGAAGAATCTCATATTTGGACGCTGAGATCCTTCACTGACGTTCAGGATGACATGACTATTTGATAGCACTTCTGCATTTTGAGACACCCCTACAAAGTATATATTCTCTCCCCTTGGGGAGGGTTAGGGAGGGGTCTGTAAACCGTGTTGTTCCGTGATGTCCGTGAGCTCCGTGCCAAAAAATAGTAATCTGTGTGAATCCGTGCAATCTGTGGTTTAAAATTCTTCGGACAAGGCACGCCTTGTCCCTACATTCTAAACTACAAAAAAGGGCAGACACGATGGTCTGCCCCTACTATACTTGCGTTTTCGGGCGGGCGAACCCCGCCCCTACTTTTTAATTTTTACTTTTTAACTTTTTACTTTAATCACTGTTCCATTGCCTTCTCGACTGCTGCTTTGAGGGCGTCGCCATGGAGGTCGCGAGCTACGATCTTGCCGTCTGGAGCGAAGAGGATGATCTGAGGGATGCCCTGCACGCCATAAGCATCGGAACCTATGCGCTGTGCATTGATGATTTGCGGCCAAGGCAACTGAAGGTCTACGATAGCCTTCTCTGTGTCTGCTGGCTTGTCCCAAGTGGCTACACCGAGAACTTCGAACTTGTCGCCCTTGTACTTCTCGTAAATCTCCTTGATTCCTGGGATGGCACGCTTGCATGGTCCGCACCAGCTTGCCCAGAAGTCGACGAGGACGTACTTGCCCTTGCCTACATAGTCGGAGAGTTTCTGAATCTTTCCGTTGTATTCCACTTCAAAGTCGGTGAACATCATGCCTGCTGATGTCTTTGCCTGTGCTTCCCAAGCAGCCTTGCTTGCCTTCACTGTTGAGTTCTCTGTGATGACAGGACCGCACTTCTCAACGATAGCCTTGAGGTCTTTAGCGTCGAGCGCTGAACCAAACTGAGTGACTGCGATGAGTCCGAGGACGTCATTGTTGTGCTTGCTCATCAAAGCCTCGATAAGCGGTTTGTACTGGTCTCTTGAAGTAACTGTCTGCATGTCAGCGAGCAACTTGCTGAGGTCATCGTTCATAGGAGTGCCTTTTGCTGTTCCCTGAGCGAGTGTGATGTTACCTGGTTCGAGGATGAAAGCGCACTGCAATCCAGCGTCTCTTGAATTGATCATAGCAAAGAGCGGAGTGTCGACATTTCCCTTGAACTCGAACTTGCCGCCAGCAACAGTTGTTGTGTCGACAACTTTGCGTCCGAAGTTGTCCATGATATAAATCTCGCCTGTGAAATCTGCTTTGGAAACTTCACCCTGCACAGTGTACTCGCCCTGTGCGATTGCGCTTGTTACGCCCATGATGGCGAACATCCCTAATGTAAAAATCTTCTTAATCATATTTTGTAATTGGTTTTAGTTATTCGGAGATTTTCGGAGGATTCGGAATAATCTGAATATTCAGAACATTCGGAATGATTCAGAACACGTCATTCTCGGCACAAAAATAACAAAAAAGTATCTGCAACCGTACTGAAACACAGAGTTTTTTGCTCTTGTTTCCGAAAAACGCTAACTTTGCACATTGTTATTAAGTTAATAAGATGTTTTTTAAGGATTTTTAAAAGAGAAAAGGTAGTTTTATGAAACTGTTCTCATTCAAACCGGAACTTTTCAAGACGTTGAAAAGCTACAACAAACAGACTTTTTCCGCCGACCTCATGGCGGGCATAATCGTGGGTATAGTGGCTCTGCCGCTTGCCATTGCTTTCGGTATCGCTTCGGGTGTGTCGCCTGAGAAGGGTATCATCACTGCCATCATTGCCGGATTGGCTATCTCGCTTTTCGGTGGCAGCCGTGTGCAGATTGGCGGTCCTACGGGTGCTTTTATTATCATCATCTACGGCATCATCCAGCAGTTCGGGCTGCAGGGGCTTGCCATAGCTACAGTGCTTGCCGGAGTGTTTCTGGTTCTTCTCGGTTTGTTCCGTCTGGGCACTATCATCCGCTACATCCCCTATCCTATCGTCGTGGGATTCACGAGCGGTATTGCGCTGACTATCTTCACGACCCAGATCAAGGACTTGTTCGGTCTGAGCATTGAGGGAAGCGTGCCTGCCGACTTCATTTCGAAGTGGGGCGTTTACTTCGAGAACTTCAGTACTATTGACCTGTGGACAACGGCGGTGGGCATCTTGTCGATAGTGATAATTGCCTTGACTCCTAAGTTCTCGAAGAAGATTCCTGGTTCGCTCATCGCCATCATAGTGATGACGCTCGTGGGGCTGCTGCTCAAGAACTACGGAATCAACGTGGAAACCATAGGCGACCGCTTCAAGATTAATCCTGCCATACCTGAGGCTATGATGCCCGACATGGACTGGCAGACTATCAAGGGTCTCATATCTCCGGCTATCACCATTGCCATCCTCGGTGCTATCGAGTCGTTGCTCTCCGCCACGGTGGCCGACGGTGTGATAGGCCATAAGCACAATTCTAACCAGGAACTTGTGGGACAGGGTATTGCCAACATCCTCTGCCCTATCTTCGGAGGTATACCGGCAACTGGCGCCATTGCCCGCACAATGACTAACATCAACAATGGCGGCAAGACTCCTGTGGCGGGTGTCATCCATGCCGTTGTGCTCCTGCTCATATATTTCTTCCTCATGCCTTATGCGCAGTACATCCCGATGTCGTGTCTTGCCGGCGTGCTCGTTGTGGTGAGCTACAACATGAGCGGATGGCGCACAGTGCGCGAGCTTATGCACAACCCTAAGTCGGACGTTTCTGTGCTGTGGATTACGTTTATCCTCACTGTCATTTTCGACCTCACCATCGCTATTGAGATAGGTCTTGTGCTTGCATGTCTGCTCTTCTTGCGCCGCATGACCGAAACAACGAATGTGTCTGTCCTCACCGACGAGATAGACCCTGACGACGAGAGCGACCTCGACGCGAGCAGTCTGGAACATCTGGTGATACCGCAGGGAGTGGAGGTGTACGAGATCAACGGTCCGTACTTCTTCGGCGTGGCAAACAAGTTTGAGGAGGTCATGGCAAGCATGCAGCAACAGCCAAAGGTGCGCATCATACGCATGAGAAAAGTGCCGTTCATCGACTCTACGGGCATACACAACTTGGAAAACCTCATATCTATGAGCCACAAGGACAATGTCACAATCATCCTCTCAGGTGTGAACGACAAGGTGCGCAAGGTTCTTGACAAGAACAAGTTTGAAGACATACTGGGCGAGGGCAACATCTGCCCTAACATCAATGCGGCTCTGCTCAAGTCAAAGGAATTGGTTGAGAAATAACAGAATAACGATAATAACCTCATGTCACGAATAGCTATCATCGGCGGAGGTGCGGCGGGTTTCTTCCTTGCCGTCAACCTGAAGGAGCGAGCAGCTGACGCCGATGTGTGCATATTCGAGAAATCAAGACGGGTGCTCGCCAAGGTCGAGATTTCGGGTGGAGGACGATGCAACTGCACCAACTCCTTTGCTGAGGTGGGCGACTTGAAAACGGTCTATCCCCGCGGCGACAAACTCATGAAACGCCTCTTCAAGGTGTTTGACCATGAGGATGCCTACCGATGGTTTGAAGCCCACGGCGTGCCGCTCACTACCCAAGACGACCAGTGCGTCTTTCCAAAGTCGCAGGACT